>Ga0183260_10004519_pt1 | contig 11036 bp, 11 predicted proteins | sample AntDrymUQ4972206_2_FD_129768 | JGI IMG/M metagenome (GOLD analysis project Ga0183260, IMG submission 129768) | Polar desert sand microbial communities from Dry Valleys, Antarctica - metaG UQ497 (22.06) (version 2) (version 2) | ecosystem: Environmental > Terrestrial > Soil > Desert | place...
CCGGCCAGGTGCCACGCGTAGTGGGCGTGGAGGCACTTGACTCCGATCCTCGTGCCGCCGACGCCCCCGCGGGGGCGGTGACCGGTGTGGTCGGCGGGAATGGCGGCGTCGCGTTCGGCGGCATAGCGGGCGTGGGCGGCGGCCAGCTCGACGGGATCGACCTCCGCCTCGGCCCGATCGACACCTCCGGCCGCTTCCAGCCGGGACACCCAGGTGCGCTCGGGCTCGCCGACCAGCCAGAAGCGGGTGGGCATCGGCGTTCCGTCCCGCAGCAGGGGGGCGTTGCGCAGCACGAGGGGTGAGCCGTCCTCGTGGCGCACCACCACCTCGAAGTCGCCTTGGACGGCGCGGCCGAGCAGGGCCTCGACCGCCTGGCGGTCGGCCTCGTCGACCACCCCCGTCAGCCCCGGCTGCGACTGAGCAGCTTCTTGAGCACCCAGGCGACGGCCACCACCGCCAGCACCGGCCCGACCCGGCGGGCGACCGGCGAGCCCGCCGCGCTCAGCAGGTCGACCGGCGTCGGCTCGGGTGAGTCGATCTTGCGGACGGCCGGTCGCTCGGCGACGGCCGGGTCGACGCCGGGCGCGGGCTCGGTGAGCGGAGCGGCGGCCCTGGCGACGGCGGCCACCGGCTTGGGGGGCGCATCGAGCTCGTCGGCGTCGGGTCGGACGGCCTCCATCGGGTCCTGGAGCTCGACGTCGACGGCCTCGACGGGAGGCACGTCCTCGGCGCCCGGCACCGGCATGGTCCCGGCGTCGACGGCGTCGGCGGCGGCCGGCTCGGCGACGAGGACGGTCTTCTCCAGGTTGTCGACGAACTGGTCGAGGAGCTTGGCGCTCACATCGGCCAGGACGCCACGCCCGAACTGGGCCACCCGTCCGGTGACGGTGAGGTCGGTGGCCACCGACACCGCCGTGCCGCCGTCGTCAGGTGTCAGGGTGGCGGTGATGGTGGCGTTGGCGTTGCCCTGGCCGCGCGTCTCGCGCCCCTCGGCCCGCAGCACCGCCACGTGGCTCTCGGCGTCCTGGGACACGAAGGTGGCCTGGCCCTTGTACTGCGCGGTGATGGGCCCCACCTTGATCTTGACGATGCCGCGGAACTCGTCGCCCTCGATCTCCTGGAGCTGGGCACCGGGCAGGCACGGTGCGATCCGCTCCACGTCGGTCAGGACCGCCCAGGCCCGCTCCACCGGCAGCGCCACCCGGAACTCGTTGGTCAGCTCCATCGATCGAGGTCCTCCACGGTGTCGACATCCCACGGCTGGCCGGTGCACGGTACCTCCCGAACGAGGTCAGGCCGCTCCCGCAGCAGCGTCCTGGCGCCCTCGTCGCCGGTGGTGGGCAGGAGCGGCCAGACGGCGGCCGCCAACCGCACCGGGTTGCCCCGGCGGCCGTCGTAGGTCGCCACGGCGATCGGCGGGTCGGCGGGGGCCATCGCCACCGCCGCCCAGGCCGCACCGGTGACGGCCGGCTGATCAGCCAGCCCGATCACCACCGCGTCGTGCCCGGCCGCGACGGCGTGGACGATGGCGACCTGCAGCGACGTGGCCATGCCCTCGGCCCAGCGAGCGTTGACGAGGAGGCCAACGCCGTCGAGCCGATGCCGCGACAGGTCGATGCCCCCTTGCACGATGAGGACCTCGTCGAGGCCGGCGGCCAGCGCGGCGGCCTGGGCGTGGGCCACCAGCGGGCGGCCGTCGTGCTGGGCGAGGAGCTTGTGGCCGTCCCCTCCCGAGGCGGTGAACCGGCGCCCGGCTCCCGCCGCCAGCACCACCCCCGCCACCGTCATCGGGGCGACGGCCCATGCATCAGCGGACGTCGATGCGGTCGGCGGGGGTGGCGCCGGTGCCGTCGCCCCAGTCGGGCTGCACGTCGAGCTCGTCGAGCTTGAGCACCGCCTCGCCCTCGACGATGTCGAGGAGCGGCACGATGGGGAAGGACCCGGCCCCGGAGGCCCGCCCGTCGGCGTGGGCGGCCAGCGCATCGGGGAAGTGCGTCAGCAGGCTCTCGACGATGTTCTGGTGCTGTTGGGCCAGGAAGCAGCGGGCGCCGTCGGTGACCTTGGCGGCAAGGAGGGGAAGTCGGGTGAGGTCGTCGGACGTCGGGGACGAGGTCCGCAGGCGATCCAGGATGTCGGTGATGGCCAAGCCGTCCTGCTTGCACGGCGTGCACTGACCGCACGACTCCACGGAAAGGAAGCGGGATACGCCGTGGGCGACGGCCACGATGTCGACGTCCTGGTCGATGATGATGAAGCCGGCCGACCCGAGGCCGCCGCCGACCGCCGCCAATCCCTCCCAGGACAGCGGGGCGTCGAGGGAGTCAGCGGTGAGGAACGGGTTGGCGGTGCCCGAGAGCACGGCCACGATCGTGTCGGTGCCGGCCGGGCCCCCGAGGGTGGAGATGACCTCGCGGAGCGGCGTGCCGAGCTCGAACTCACCGACGCCAGCGTGGTCGGTGCGGCCGCTGACCGTGCAGACGATGGTGCCGGGCGACTCCTCGGTGCCCAGGGAGCGGAACGCCTCGGGGCCCTCGAGGACGATGGCCGGTACGTTGGCCAGCGTCTCGACGTTGTTGACGAGGGTGGCCGCGGCGCCGGTGACACCGTCCGCGTCGGCGAGATCTCGCCGGGCGGAGGTGGCCGCGTCGTCACCCCACTCCTCGGCACCGGCCCGGTAGGGCGGGGCGATGCGGGGGAACGGCGGGCGCCCGTTGATCACCTCGAGCAGAGCGGTCTCCTCGCCCAGGAGGTACCGGTCCCACTCGGCCACGCAGTCCATGGTCACGTGTTCGGCCCACCCGGCGGCGCGGAGCTCGGCGATGGCGGCTTCCGTGCGACGGCGGTCGTCGCCGGCGGTCCGCTTCATGCCGACGACGATGCGATCGGCGCCGATGGCATGGGCGGCGATGAGCGCCCCCTCGAGCACCTTGAACGGGTTGCGGCGCAGCAGGGTGCGGTCCTTCAGGGTGCCGGGCTCGCCCTCGGCGGCGTTGACCACGACGGTCGACGGCTCGGCACCGCCCATGCCGGCCACCGTGCGCCACTTGGTCCCGGTCGGGAAGCCGGCGCCGCCCCGACCCCGCAGCCCCGACGCCTCCAGCACCTCGATGACGGCCGACGGTTCGGAGCCGCGTGCGGCTCGCAGGGCCTCTCCGCCGCCACCTGCCTCGTAGGCCGTGAGGTCGGTGACGATGTCGGCGTCGAGGACGCGGTTGAGCTGCCCCATGGGCGCCTGTCTACCCGGCGCGGCCATGCCGGACACGCCATCTCAGTGGATGGGGCCCTCGCCGTCGCTCAGGCGGGGGGCGGTCCGACCGGTGCGGTGGGCGATGATCTCGGCGCAGATGGCCACCGCCGTCTCCTCCGGGGTTCGGGCCCCGAGGTCGAGCCCGATGGGAGCGAGCAGCCGCTCGAGCTGGGCGTCGGTGACGCCCTCCGCCCGCAGGCGCTCAGCCCGGTGCTCGGTGGTGCGGCGGGACCCCATCGCCCCGAGGTAGCCGACGTCGGTGCCCAGGGCGGCGACGATGGCCGGCACGTCGAACTTGGCGTCGTGCGTCAGCACGCACACCGCGTCGCGCGGCCCAAGCGATGGGCCGACCTCGCCCAGGTGGCGGTGGGGCCAGTCGACCACCACCTCGTCGGCCATCGGGAACCGGGCGGAGGTCGCGAACACCTCGCGGGCATCGCACACCGTGACGTGGAACCCCAGCACCTTGGCCACCCGCACCAGGGCGGCGGTGAAGTCCACCGCACCGAAGATCAGCAGCTGCGGCGGCGGGGCGAACGCCTCGAAGAACACGGTGACCGTGGTCTCGTTGGCCTCGCCGCAGGCGCCGTAGCGACGCACGGAGGTGGAAGCGGCGGCGAGCGCCGCCTCCGCGTCGCGCCGTACCACGCGCTGGAGGTCAGGGTCGGCCAGGGCGCTGCTGGGCTCGGTGCCCTCCACCAGCAGGAGGTGGTCGCCGACGCCCGTGCCCGCGACCACGGTGGCCAGAACGGCGGGGCGCGACGCGCGCACCGCGGCCTGCAGGGCGTCGAGGTCACCGAGGGGTTCGATGAAGAGGTGGACGGTCCCCCCGCAGGTGAGACCTACTGCGAAGGCGTCGTCGTCGCTGTAGCCGAAGCTCACCATCCGACCCCGGCCCGAGGCCAGCACCTCCAGCGCCTCGGTGACCACGGCGCCCTCCACGCAGCCTCCTGACACGGACCCGATGACCTCCCCGTCGCCGCTCACGGCCATGGCGGCACCGGGCTGGCGCGGCCCCGAGCCCTCGATGTCCACCACGCGGGCCAACGCCACCGACCGGCCCTGCCGACGCCAGCGCTCGAGCTCGCCCAACAGCTCCCTCATGACGCCAGCACCTCGGCCAGCGCGGCCAGCGAGCGCAGCGAGTGGCCCTCCACCAACCGGTCGACGTGTGGGAGGGCGGCCGCCATCCCCTGGGCGATGGGGGCGAACCCGGGCTGCGCCTTCAGCGGGTTGACCCACACGATCCGCTGCGCCACCCGGCCCAACCTGGCCATCTGCTCGCCGAGGAGGTGCGCGTCGCCGCGGTCCCAGCCATCGGAGAGGATGACGACGACCGCGCCCCGCGCCAGCCCCCGGACCCCCCAGCCGTCGTTGAACGATCGCAGGCCCTCGCCGAGGCGGGTGCCGCCCGACCAGTCCTCCACCGCCGCCGAGGCCGACGCCAGGGCCGCATCGGCGTCGTGCGACCGCAGCTCCCGGGTGATGCGGGTGCACCGGGTTCCGAGTGTGAACACCTCCGTGCGGGCGCCACCGCTCACGGCCACGTGGCCGAAGCGCACCAGCACCCGCGCGTACGGCTCCATCGAGCCGGAGATGTCGCAGAGCAGGACGAGGCGCCCGGAGCGCGGCCTCCGGCGCCGGTGGGCGAGCCGCAGCGGCTCACCGCCGGTGCGCAGCGCCCGCCGGTGGGTCGCCCGCAGGTCGAGCTCCCCACGGCGAGCCGGGCGGCGACGGCGAGCCGTCTTGGGAGGGACCGCGACCCGCAGGTCCGCCATGAGCCCCTGCGCCTCGGCCAGCTCGTCGGGGGAGCAGGCGGCGAAGTCCTTGTCGAGCAGAGCATCCTGCGCACTCCACCGCACCGTGAGCGAGGGCCCGGCCTCGAGCCCATCGGCCGCCACCTCGTCGCTGTCGACGAGGAGCACCGCCTCGACCTCGGCGTCTGGTGCGGCCGGGTCCGTGCCGGTGCTGGCACCGGCAGCGGCACCGAAGGCGCCATCGAAGGCGACGTCGAAGGCGGCCACGTCGACCGGGTCGTGCACGAGGGTGGCCCGCCCGGCCCAGTACGCACGAAGGCGGTCGTCGGCTCCGACCTCGGCCAAGGCGATGGCGAAGGCGACCGTGGAGCCGACGGGAACGGCCACGCCGAGCCGTCGCATCGTCGCGACCAGCGAGACCACCACCTCGAGAGGGCGGGCGGTCATCGGCCTGGCGCGACGACGAGGTCCACCAGGCCGGTGGCCCGCACCCGCTCCTGGTCCTCGCGATGCTTGAGCACGGTGCCGAGGGTGGCCGACACGGCCGGCTCGTCGAGGGTGCTGCGTCCGAGCAGCGCCAACGCCTCGGCCCAGTCGATCGTCTCGGCCACGCCCGGCGGCTTGTACAGGCCCAGCTCCCGCAGGCGGGCGACGGCGACCGCCACCTGACCGACCAGCACCTCGGGGACGTGCGGGGCGCGGAGGCGGACGATGGCCACCTCCCGCTCGAGGCTCGGGTGCTCCACCCAGTGGTAGAGGCAGCGACGCTTCAGGGCGTCGTGGACGTCGCGGGTGCGGTTCGAGGTGATCACGACCACCGGCGGCACCTGGGCCCGCACGGTGCCGAGCTCGGGGACGGTGACCGCGTAGTCGGCCAGCGCCTCCAGGAGGAAGGCCTCGAACTCGTCGTCGGCACGATCGACCTCGTCAATGAGCAGCACCGGTGGCACCTCTGCGGGTGCCAGCGCCCGCAGCAGGGCGCGTCGCAGCAAGAAGCGCTCCGTGTACAGCTCGGCCTCGAGGTCGTCGACCGCCCGACCCCCGGTTCCCCCGGTGGCCTCGGCGGCCCGCAGGTGCAGGAGCTGCCGGGCGTGGTCCCACTCGTAGACGGCCTGGGAGATGTCGAGGCCCTCGTAGCACTGGAGCCGGATGAGCTCGCCGCCGGTCCACGCGCTCAGCACCTTGGCCACCTCCGTCTTGCCCACCCCGGCATCGCCCTCCAACAGCAAGGGCCGCTGCATGCGAAGGGCCAGGAAGACCGCGGTCGCCAGCCCCTCGTCGGCCAGGTACCCATGCGCCCCCAGCGCGGCCCGCACCTCGTCGACCGAAGCCACCCCCGTCACGCCGGAGGGCCCCCGGCGCTCTCGGTGAGGGCGCGACCGGTGAGGACCCTGGCCAGGTGGCGCCGGTAGCCCACGCTGGCGTTGAGGTCGGCGGCGGGGTCGGTGCCCTCGTCGGCCACGGCCGCGGCGTCGGCGGCGGAGGCGCCGCCGACCAGGGCGGCCTCGGTGGCGGCCGCTCGCAGCGGGACGGAACCCATGTTGATCAGGCCGATCCCGGCGTCGGGGCCGGCGCCAAGGCAGGCCACGCCCACGATGGCCCAGTCCTGGGCCCGCCGGTTGAGCTTCTGGAACGACCAGCCGACGCCGGCCGCCTTGGGGACCTGGATCTCGGTGAGCACCTCGTCGTCGGACAGCGCCGTCTCCAGGAAGCCGGTGAAGAAGTCGTCGGCCGCCACGGTGCGCTCGCCACCCGGGCCGCGCAGCACGAGGGTGGCCCGCATGGCCAGCAGCGCGGCCGGCAGGTCCGACGCCGGATCGCCGTGGGCGATCGAGCCGCCGATGGTGCCGCGGTGACGCACCTGCGGGTCGCCGACCTGGCCGGCCACATGGGCCAGCAACGGGGCGTCGGCGACGAGCGCCTCGCTCACCTCGAGATCCCGATGGCGGGTGAGGGCACCGACAGCGAGGTGGTCACCTCCGTCACGCACGTACGACAGCTCGGTCAGGCGGCCGACGTCGATGAGCACGGCCGGCGTGGCCAGCCGGAGCTTCATCAGCGGGATGAGGGAGTGGCCGCCGGCCAGGAGCTTGGCCTCGTCGCCGTGCTCGGTGAGAGCGGCGATGGCAGCGTCCACCGAGTCCACCCGCTGGTAGTCGAAGGCGGCCGGGATCACGATGCCTCCTCCGCGGCGGCCAGCACGGCCTTGACGATGTTGTGGTAGCCGGTGCAGCGGCAGAGGTTCCCCTCGAGACCCTCCCGCACGTCCTGCTCGGTCGGGTGGGGCTGCTCGGCCAGGAGCGACACCGCCGCCAGCACCATCCCCGGCGTGCAGTAGCCGCACTGCAACCCGTGGTGCTCCTGGAAGGCGGCCTGCAGGGGATGCATCCCCGCCTCGGCGGCCAGACCCTCGATGGTGGTCACCTACTGCCCGTCCACCTGCACGGCCAGCACCGTGCAGCTCTTCACCGACTCCCCGTCCACCAGCACCGTGCACGCCCCGCACGACGACGTGTCGCACCCCACGTTGGTGCCCGTCAGCCCCACCGAGTCCCGCAGGTGGTGCACCAGCAAGGTGCGCGGTTCGACGTCGTCAGCATGCGACGACCCGTTGACCGTCATGGTGATCTGCATGTCCACGTTCTTTCGTCAGGGAGTGAGGTTCTTCAAGCCGGTGATGGCCCAGAGCCAGAGGACGGCGGTGGAGCCGGCGATGGCGACCAGGCCCGGCCAGGAGGTGCGCCAGGCGACCTCCCCGAGGAAACCCTGGCGGGCCAGCTCCAAGATGTTGGTGAGTGGGTTGACGCGGGCGATGCCCTTGGTCCACCCGATCTGGTCGGCCAGGGGCACGTTGCCGGTGGACAGGAAGGTGGTGAAGAAGATGCCGATCTGCAGGATCGGTCCGGCTCGCTGGTTGGGCACCCGGTACACGAGGCCCAGGGCCCAGCCGGTGGCGATGACGGCCACCCCCATGGCGGCCACCCAGATCATGAGCAGCCCGACCGCCCCGCCGGGGAGGGTGGCGCCCAAGGCGAACCCCAGGGCGAGCACGACCGTCACGGTGAAGGTGGTGCGCACCAGGCTGGCGATGATCGGACCGACGAACAGCCCGGCGCGCGAGCCGGGGGCAAGGAGGAGCCGATCGAAGAAGCCGCTCTCGATGTCGCGCACCGTGCTGAAGCCGGTACCGAAGCCGGCGAAGGCGGCGCCCTGCACGATGGCGAAGGGGACGAACCAGTCGAGCACGTTGTCGGTGGGGAACGACGGGAGGTCGGACAGCCGGCTGAACGAGCCGGAGAAGGCGACGACGAAGAACATCGGCATCGCCACCAGGGGGACGACGGCGGCCGGGACCCGCAGCACGGTGACCAGGCTGCGGCGGGCCAGCGCCCAGGCCACTGGCACCCAGGACGTCGAGGGCTCGGCCACCGAGCTGGAGCCGACGGCCGCCGTCATGCCGCCCGCCGGAGGCGCGCCTGCAGGGCCCGTTGCGCCCCGAAGATGGCCATAGTGGCGAGGGCGGCGGCGACGGCGATGGACACGGCTGCCTCGCTCCAGTCGAGACCGACCGTCACCTGGTGACGCATCCCGTCCACCATCCAGGTGACCGGGTTCCGGCTGGCGACCGACTCGTAGATGCCGCTCATCGAGTCGGTGGGGAAGAAGGCCGAGGAGATGAACAGCAGGATGAAGGTCAGCGGGAAGACGTTCTGCACCGCCTCGGCCGATCCCGTCTTCAGGGCGAGCATGGCTGCGAACCCGCCGATGACGAGGGCCAGGACCATGGCGTAGGCGATCAGCAGCACGGCGCCGGGGAGCCCGGCCGCCACCCGCACGCCGAAGGCGCCGTAGACGAGCATGAACACGACCGCCTGGAAGGCGCCGGTGACCGAGGCGCCGGCCAGGCGCCCCACGAGGATCGACGTGCGGGACACGGGCGAGGCCAGCAGCCGGTCGAAGAAGCCGGTCTGGATGTCGGTGGCGGTGTCGCTACCGGCGGTGAGGCCCCCGAACAGCACCGACTGCGTGATGGACGCCGGCAACAGGAAGTCGAGCAGGGAGTCGACGTCCTCGAACCCGGGGAGGAACTCGACGGCCTTGCCCATCGTCGAGGTGTTCACGGCGGCGAGGAACATCGGGAACAGCAGGCCGGGCAGCCACACCTGGGGCTGGCGCAGGGTGCCGCGGATCGATCGCTGGGCCAGCGCCCGGGCCTGGGCCAGCGCCTGCCGCCGGCCGATCTGCACCTCGTGCGGGTCGAGCACCGCCGCCGTCACGCGACGACCTCGCCGGCCTCGGCGCCTTCGAGGCGGCGGCCGGTGGCGTCGGCGAACACGTCGTCGAGGCTCGGGGCGTCGAGCTCCACGTGCTCCACGCTGACCCCGGCATCCTCGAGGGCGCGCAGGGCGCCGCTCAGCGCGGCCGGCCCTCCGGTGAGGCCGATGGCCACCGACCCGGCCTTGGCCGCCCGATCCTCGCCGAAGGCGCTCAGCACGTCGGTGGCCTTCGCCTCCTGGTCGGCGGGGACGGCCACCACCAGGGTGTGGGCGCCAACGGCCCCCTTGAGCACCTCGGGGTCGCCTTCGCGCACGATGCGGCCGCCGTCGATGATGGCGATGCGCCCGGCCAGCTCGTCGGCCTCCTCGAGGTACTGGGTGGTGAGGAAGACGGTGGTGCCCTCGCCGTTCAGGCGGCGCACCTCCTCCCACAGAGCCAGCCGGCTGGTGGGGTCGAGGCCGGTGGTGGGCTCGTCGAGGAAGAGCACGGTGGGCTCGTGCACGAGGGACAACGCCAGGTCGAGGCGCCGCCGCATCCCGCCGGAGTAGGTGCCCACCCGGCGGTCGGCGGCCGCAGTGAGGCCCACCCGAGCGAGCAGCACGTCGCCGCGCCGGTCCGCGTCCGAGCGGGAGATGCCGTGGAGGACGGCCTGCAGCCGCACGAGCTCGCGCCCGGTCATGAGCGGGTCGATGGCGGCGTCCTGGAGGGCCACCCCGATGGACCGGCGCACCGCCCCTGCCTCGGCGACGACGTCGTAGCCCGCCACCCGGGCCCTCCCGCCCGAGGGTCGCAGCAGGGTGGCGAGCATCCGGACGAGGGTGGACTTGCCGGCGCCGTTCGGGCCGAGGAACCCGAAGATCTCACCCTGCTCCACGACGAGGTCCACGCCGTCCACGGCCACCAGATCGCCGAAGCGCCGCACCAGCCCCTCCGCCTCGATCGGATGGCTCACGCGGGCTCTCCCCCGAGGGCCGAGCCGACCCCCGCCGCCGCCACGTGCCCGTCGGCGGGCGCCGGCTCGCTGCCGGCGGGGGGCTCTGCGCCGACGGCGGCGGCCTGGATGGATCGCCAGACGCGCTCGGGGGTGCAGGGCATGTCGACGTGGCGCACGCCGAGGTGGGTCAGGGCGTCGACGACCGCTGACTGCACGGCCGGGGTGGAGCCGATGGTGCCCGACTCGCCGATGCCCTTGGCGCCCAACGGGTTGACGTCCGTGGGTGTCTCCATGGCGACCAGCTCGAACGACGGCAGCTCGGTGGCAGAGATGGCGGCGTAGTCGGCCAGGTTGGAGGTGACCGGGTTGCCTTCGGGGTCGTAGCGCACCTCCTCGAGCAGGGCCTGGGCGGCGCCCTGGGCGATGCCGCCGTGGCGCTGCCCCTCCGCCAGCAACGGGTTGAGGATGCGGCCGGCGTCGTCGACGGCGATGTGGCGGCGCAGCACCACCTTGCCGATCTCGGTGTCCACGTCCACCACGGCCACGTGCGCACCGAACGGGAAGGTCGGGTGGCTGGCCTGGAAGTCGGTGATGACCGACAGGGGGTCGCCGTCGGCCGTCGCCGAGCTCGACAGCTCGGCCCAGGTGCGCCCGATGGTGGGAGTGCCGGCCACGTGGAACCGGCCGGCGGCCTTGTCGAGCACGAGATCGTCCGGGTTCGCCTCCAAGGCGTCGGCCGCGACGCGCTTGGCCTTGTCGACCAGGCCGACCGAGGCGTTGTGGACGGCCGAGCCACCCAGCTGGAGGGAGCGCGAGCCCA
>Ga0183260_10004520_pt1 | contig 11035 bp, 10 predicted proteins | sample AntDrymUQ4972206_2_FD_129768 | JGI IMG/M metagenome (GOLD analysis project Ga0183260, IMG submission 129768) | Polar desert sand microbial communities from Dry Valleys, Antarctica - metaG UQ497 (22.06) (version 2) (version 2) | ecosystem: Environmental > Terrestrial > Soil > Desert | place...
GCCGACCTCAGCACGATCGACTTCGACAACATCAAGTACTTCGTCCGCTCGACGGAGAAGCAGGCCACCTCGTGGGAGGACCTGCCCGCCGACATCAAGAACACCTACGACAAGCTCGGCATCCCCGAGGCCGAGAAGCAGCGCCTGGTCGCTGGTGTGGCCGCGCAGTACGAGTCCGAGGTCGTCTATCACCAGATCCGCGAGGACCTCGAGGAGCAGGGCGTCTTGTTCCTCGACACCGACACCGCGCTGCGCGAGCAGCCCGAGCTGTTCGCCGAGTACTTCGCCACCGTGATCCCGGTCGGTGACAACAAGTTCTCCGCGCTCAACTCGGCGGTGTGGTCGGGCGGCTCGTTCATCTACGTGCCCAAGGGCGTGCAGGTGGACATCCCGCTGCAGGCGTACTTCCGCATCAACACCGAGAACATGGGCCAGTTCGAGCGGACGCTCATCATCGTCGACGAGGACGCCTACGTGCACTACGTCGAGGGCTGCACCGCGCCGATCTACTCCAGCGACTCGCTGCACTCCGCGGTCGTGGAGATCATCGTCAAGAAGGGTGCGCGCTGCCGCTACACCACGATCCAGAACTGGTCGAACAACGTCTACAACCTGGTCACCAAGCGGGCCACCTGTGAGGCCGGGGCGACCATGGAGTGGATCGACGGCAACCTGGGCTCCAAGATCACGATGAAGTACCCGGCTGTCTACCTGATGGGCGAGCACGCCCGCGGCGAGACCCTGTCGATCGCCTTCGCCGGCGAGGGCCAGCACCAAGACGCCGGCTCCAAGATGGTCCACGCCGCGCCCCACACCAGCTCCTCGATCATCTCCAAGTCCGTTGCTCGCGGCGGGGGTCGCACGTCGTACCGGGGCCTTGTGCAGGTCCAGGACGGTGCGCACCACTCCGCCAGCACGGTCAAGTGCGACGCGCTGCTCATCGACCAGATCAGCCGGTCCGACACCTATCCCTACGTCGACGTCCGCGAGGACGACGTCTCGATGGGCCACGAGGCCACGGTCTCCAGGGTCAGTGACGACCAGCTGTTCTACCTGATGAGCCGCGGGATGGGGGAGGACGAGGCGATGGCGATGATCGTGCGCGGCTTCATCGAGCCGATCGCGCGCGAGCTGCCGATGGAGTACGCCCTCGAGCTGAACCGACTGATCGAGATGCAGATGGAAGGCGCCGTCGGGTGACCGAGACCCTCAACCGTCCCGCTCACCCCGCTGACCCGCCGCCCAACGTCGCCGGTGCTGTCGAGACCATCGCCAGCCACCTGCACCCGGTGGCCTCCTACGACCTCGTCGACCACCCCATACCCAGTGGTCGGGAAGAGGTGTGGCGCTTCACGCCGATCAAGCGGCTGCGCGGCTCGCTCGACGGCCAGCCGTCGAGCGAGCACCTGGCGTGGGACGTCGACCCGCCCGCCGGGGTCACCGTCAGCGAGATCGGCACCGATGAGGCGATCGCTCTAGGCGGGGTCGCGCCCGTGGACCGTACGGCGGCACTCGCCGTCGACCTGAGCGGCGGGGCGACGCTCATCGACGTGGCGGCCGACACGGTGCTGGACGGCCCGCTGGTCGTCAACGTGTCCGGAAAGTCGGCCGAGCAAGTCGTCTGGGGTCACGTGGTGCTGCGCATCGGCGCCGGGTCACAGGCCACTGTCGTCTTCGAGCACAGCGGCAGCGCCCGCTACACCGGGTGTACCCAGGTCATCGTCGGCGACAACGCCTCGCTCGACCTGGCGTCGCTGCAGCTGTGGGACGACGACGCGGTCCACCTGGCTCAGGTGGGGGTCCGCATCGGACGCGACGCCCGCTTCCGGTCCTTCCAGGCCAGTCTCGGTGGCGACGTCGTGCGGCTGGTCGAGACGGCCGAGTACGACGGCCCCGGCGGCGAGGTGGAGATGCTGGGGCTGTACTTCGTCGACGCCGGCCAGCACATCGAGCACCGGCTCTTCGTCGACCACAACCAGCCGCGTACGCGCAGCAAGGTGGACTACCGCGGTGCCCTGCAGGGCCAGGGGGCACACTCGGTCTGGATCGGCGATGTGCTGATCCGCAGACAGGCTGAGGGTATCGAGACCTACGAGAGCAACCGCAACCTGGTGCTCACCGACGGCTGCCGGGCCGACTCCGTGCCCAACCTCGAGATCGAGACCGGTGAGATCGAGGGCGCGGGTCACGCCAGCACCACCGGACGCTTCGACGACGAGCAGCTGTTCTACCTCGGCAGTCGCGGCATCCCCGCAGAGCAGGCTCGGCGTCTGGTCGTGCACGGTTTCTTCGCTGACCTCGTCCGCCGCCTCGGCGTCCCCGAGATCCAGTCCCGACTGCTGGCTGCGGTCGAGACCGAGCTGGCCGCGACCGTCGGCCTGCCCCCGGCCGCCAGCCGCGAGGTCGTCGCATGAGCTTCGGCCACGCCTGCGACGTCGCCGACCTCGTCGACGGCAAGCCCTTCGCAACCGAGGTCGGCGACACCGAGGTCGTCCTTGTCAAGCACGGCGAGGAGGTGTTCGCGCTGCGCGACGAGTGCAGCCACGCCGCGATCGCGCTGTCTGAGGGCGACGTCGAGGACTGCACGATCGAGTGCTGGCTGCACGGGTCGCGTTTCGACCTGCGCACCGGCGCCGCGTTGTCGCTGCCGGCCATCAAGCCGGTGGCGGCCTACCCCGTCCGCGTCGACGCCGACGCCGTCCTCGTCGACACCGATGCACCCCTGACCACGACCAAGGAGCACTGAGCACCTGATGGCCACCCTCGAGATCCGCGACCTGCACGTCACGGTCGACACCGAGGACGGCGCCAAGGAGATCCTCCGCGGCGTCGACCTGACCGTTCGCTCCGGCGAGACGCACGCGATCATGGGTCCCAACGGCTCCGGCAAGTCCACGCTGGCGTACTCCATCGCCGGGCACCCCAAGTACACCGTCACGTCCGGCAGTGTGACCCTCGACGGCGTGGACGTGCTCGCCATGAGCGTCGACGAGCGCGCTCGTGCCGGCCTGTTCCTGGCGATGCAGTACCCGGTCGAGGTGCCCGGTGTCTCGGTCACCAACTTCCTGCGGACGGCCAAGACCGCCATCGACGGGGAGGCGCCCAAGCTGCGCACCTGGGTCAAGGACGTCAACGCCTCGCTGGACAAGCTGGAGATGGACCGCTCGTTCGCCCAGCGCAACGTCAACGAGGGCTTCTCCGGCGGAGAGAAGAAGCGGCACGAGATCGTCCAGCTGGAGCTGCTCGACCCGACGTTCGCGATCCTCGACGAGACCGACTCCGGTCTCGACATCGACGCGCTCAAGGTCGTGTCCACTGGCGTCAACCGCTTCCACGACCGGGGGGACAAGGGGGTCCTGCTGATCACGCACTACACCCGCATCCTGCGCTACATCACGCCGGACTTCGTGCACGTCTTCGTGGCCGGCCGGATCGCCGAGCAAGGCGGGTCCGAGCTCGCCGAGCGACTCGAGGCCGAGGGGTACGACCGTTACGTCAAGGCCGCTGCGGCATCATGACGGCCCCGTTGGCTGACCAGCCGAGCCGCTACGACGTGGAGCGGATCCGGGCCGACTTCCCGATCCTGTCGCGCCGGCTCGCCGACGACCTGCCGCTGGTCTACCTCGACAGCGCGAACACCTCCCAGAAGCCGACGGCGGTGCTGGCGGCACTGGACGACCACTACCGCCTGCACAACGCCAACGTGGGCCGAGCGGTGCACCAGCTCGGCGAGGCCGCGACGGCGGCGTACGAGAGCGCGCGCGCGAAGGTGGCGGACTTCATCGGCGCCACCGGGGTCGGCGAGGTCGTCTTCACCAAGAACGCCACGGAGTCGCTGAACCTGGTCGCCAACGTCCTGGCCTGGGCCGACGGTGATCTGAGGGTCGGTGCCGGCGACGAGGTCGTCATCACCGAGATGGAGCACCACTCCAACATCGTTCCGTGGCAGCTGCTGACGCAGCGCACCGGTGCCCGGCTGCGCTGGTTCGGGCTCACCGACGAGGGCCGCCTCGACCTGTCCGGCATCGACGACCTGATCACCGAGAACACCAAGGTCGTCTCGGTGGCGTGGGTGTCGAACATGCTGGGCACCGTCAACCCGGTCCACGAGCTCGTCCGCCGCGCCAAGCAGGTCGGCGCCCTGGTCGTCATCGACGCCTCACAGGCGGTGCCGCAGCTGCCGGTGGACGTCTCGGCGCTCGGCGCCGACTTCGTCGCCTTCACCGGCCACAAGATGCTCGGTCCGACGGGGATCGGCGTGCTGTGGGGCCGCCAGCAGCTGCTCGAGCAGCTGCCGCCGTTCCTCGGTGGCGGCTCCATGATCGAGACCGTCCAGATGGCCGGCTCGACCTGGGCCGCGCCACCCGCGAAGTACGAGGCCGGCACCCCCCCGATCGCCGAGGCCATCGGTCTCGGCGCCGCGGCGGACTACCTCAGCGGTCTCGGCATGGACGCGGTCGCCGCGCACGAGCACGCCATCACCGCCTACACGCTGGAGGGCCTGACCAGCATCAGCGGGGTCACGGTCCTCGGTCCGTCGACGGCCGTCGACCGTGGCGGCGCGGTCACCTTCGTCGTCGACGGGGTGCATCCGCACGACGTGAGCCAGGTGCTCGACTCCTACGGTGTGGCCGTACGTGCCGGTCACCACTGCGCGAAGCCGGCGCACCACCGCTTCGGGGTCCAGTCGTCGACGCGTTCCTCGGGCTACCTCTACACCACCAAGTCCGAGATCGACGCGCTCGTCGACGGAATCCATCGGGTGCGTAAGTACTTCAAGGTGGCGTGATGGATCTGGACTCGCTCTACCAGGAGATCATCCTGGACCACTACCGCACGCCGCACCATGCGGGCCTGCGCGAGCCGTACGAGGCGCAGACCCACCACGTCAACCCGACCTGCGGCGACGAGGTCACCTTGCGCGTGCACGTCGACGGCGATGTGGTCGTCGACGTGTCGTACGACGCGTTGGGCTGCTCGATCAGCCAGGCGTCGACCTCGGTGCTGACCGATCTGGTGATCGGCAAGCCCATCGGGGAAGGGATGGCGGTGCACGAGGAGTTCGTCGCGCTCATGCACGGACGTGGCAGCGTGGAGCCCGACGAGGACACCCTCGAGGACGCGGTCGCGTTCGCGGGGGTGGCGAAGTTTCCCGCCAGGATAAAGTGCGCCCTGCTGGGCTGGATGGCATGGAAGGACGCCGTGGCGCAGGCAACGGCACGACAGGAGGACCGATGACCCCCGACACCGCAGCACAGACCGCCGATGACCTGCCCGAGGTCGACCTCGGCGACACCCCGAGCGTCTCGCTCGACGACCTGACCGAGGCGATGCGCGACGTGGTCGACCCCGAGCTCGGCATCAACGTCGTCGACCTCGGCCTCGTCTATGGGGTCCACGTCGACGGTGGCCAGGCGACCATCGACATGACGCTGACGTCGGCTGCCTGCCCGCTGACCGACGTGATCGAGGACCAGACCCGGCAGGCTCTCGAAGGACTCGTGGACGGCTTCGCCATCAACTGGGTCTGGATGCCGCCGTGGGGCCCGGACAAGATCACCGACGACGGTCGCGAACAGCTGCGGGCGCTCGGTTTCACCGTCTGAGTGCCCACCCGCTCCGCCGAGGTGGCGGCCGGCCGGTTCGCGGGCTGGCTGGAGCGGTTCGCCGCCGGCCACGGTGGCGACCTGGCCCTGGGCACCGACGAGGCGACCGGTCGGCCGGTGCTGCGCGCGGCCGATGGCGCCCGCGCGCTCCTCGACGTGGCCTTCGCCGAGACGACCCCCTGGCCCGACCTCGGCGCACTGGTCACCCATGTCGAGACGCCCAGGCCGTACGGGCTGCTGCTGCTGCGCCGTGGCGGCTGGGCGATCGCCCGCTGTACCGGCGAGCGGGTGCACGACAGCCGGGTCGGCACCCGGTACGTGCAGGGTCGCACCAAGAAGGGCGGGTGGAGCCAGCAGCGCTATGCCCGGCGCCGGGCCAACCAGGCCGAGTCGGTGGTGACCGCGCTGGTCGCTGCCGCTCCCGAGGTGTGGGCCGGCCGACCGGCCGGCCCGTGGCCTGCGGTCACCGGCGGGGACCGGCTGCTGCTGCGCACCGCAACCGACGCACTCGCCGGCGCGGTGCCGCAGCTGCGGGTGGCCGCGCGCCGCCTGGACGTGCCCGACCCCCGACGCGCGGTGCTGGACGTCGCCGCGCGCGCGGCCTGCGCGGTCCGGGTGCAGGTGCACGACGAGCCGGCGGCCTGACACCACCGCGCCCCACGTGGTCACCGGCACACGGCGTGAGAACCCGGTATGGCGGTGACAACTGTGCGGCCGGGGGCGCCGGCCCCCGTAGACTGGCGCTCATGTCGGTCGACGCGGAGTAGCCGCACACTCAGCTGGCGCTGCCAGCCCGCCGTCCCGACCCCGGAGGGAATCCATCATGCTCACCGCTCAGTCGCTGCAGGTGCGCGCCGGCGCCAGCCTGCTGCTCGACGACGCCTCGTTCCGGGTCGGCCCGGGCGACCGGGTGGGCCTGGTGGGCCGCAACGGCGCGGGGAAGACGACGCTGACCCGCATCCTGGCCGGCGAGGGCCAGCCCGCCTCGGGCCGGGTCACCCGCAGCGGCTCGGTCGGCTACCTCCCGCAGGACCCCCGTACCGGCAACCTGGACATGTCCGCGCAGGAGCGCATCCTGTCCACCCGGGGCCTGGACGACGTCGTACGCCGGCTGCGCACCGCCGAGCACGAGATGGCCAGCAGCGACACCGGCCGCAGCGAACGGGCGATGCACCGCTACGCCACTGCGGACGCCGAGCTGCACGCCGGCGGCGGCTACGCCGCGGACGCCGAGGCGGCCCAGATCGCAGCCAGCCTGGGACTGCCCGACCGGGTGCTCGGCCAGCCGCTGCGCACGCTGTCCGGAGGCCAGCGCCGGCGCGTCGAGCTGGCCCGCATCCTGTTCTCGGGTGCCGAGACGCTGCTGCTCGACGAGCCGACCAACCACCTCGACGCCGACTCGGTGGGCTGGCTGCGTGACTACCTGAAGGTGCACCGGGGTGGACTGGTGGTGATCAGCCACGACGCGGCACTGTTGGAGCAGACCGTCACGAAGGTGCTTTACCTCGACGCGAACCGCGCCGCGCTGGACGTGTACGCGATGGGCTGGAAGGCCTACCTGGAGCAGCGCGAGACCGACGAGCGGCGCCGGCACCGCGAGCGCAACAACGCCGAGCGCAAGGCCGACGCCCTGCTGGCGCAGGCCGACAAGATGCGGGCCAAGGCGACCAAGGCGGTGGCCGCACAGAACATGGCCAAGCGCGCCGAGCGGTTGATGGCCGGGCTGGAGGCCGAGCGGCGATCGGACAAGGTGGCCCGCATCCGCTTCCCGGCGCCGGCCAAGTGCGGGCGCACTCCCCTCCGCGCGGAGGGGCTGTCGCGCTCGTACGGCTCGCTGGAGGTCTTCACAGACGTCGATCTCGCCATCGACCGCGGCTCGCGGGTGGTGGTGCTCGGGCTCAACGGCGCGGGCAAGACGACCCTGCTGCGGGTGCTGGCGGGCATCGACGCCCCGGACACCGGCACGGTGGTGCCCGGGCACGGGCTCAAGCTCGGCTACTACGCCCAGGAGCACGAGACGCTGGACACCTCGCGCACCGTGCTGGAGAACCTGCACGGGTCCGCCCCGCAGCTCACCGATGTCGAGGCCCGCAGTGCGCTGGGGTCTTTCCTGTTCTCCGGCGACGACGCGCACAAGTCGGCCGCGGTGCTGTCGGGCGGTGAGAAGACCCGCCTGGCCCTGGCGGCGCTGGTCGTCTCCAGCGCCAACGTGCTGCTGCTGGACGAGCCCACCAACAACCTCGACCCCGCCTCGCGCGAGGAGGTGCTGGCGGCGATCCGAGCCTATGAGGGCGGCATCGTGCTGGTCACCCACGACGAGGGCGCCGTGCAGGCGCTGCACCCGGACCGGGTGCTGATCCTGCCCGACGGCACCGAGGACCTGTGGAACGAGGACTACGCCGACCTGGTGGCCCTGGCCTAGGGTCGCCAGCATGACGACCTATCCCGACGCGCAGTCGCTCGCCGAAGCCGGCCTGCGGATCGAGGTGGCCGGCGAGGTCGTGACCGTGAGCCTCGCCCGGCCGGAGGTACGCAACGCGCAGACCCCGGCGACCTGGCGGGCGCTGGCTGCGATCGGCGCGGCGCTGACCGCCGACATCCGGGTCGTCGTCGTGCGCGCAGACGGTGCCGCGTTCTCCGCCGGGCTGGACCGAGCCATGTTCGCCCCGGATGGTGTCGCGGGCGAGTCGTCTCTCGTCGAGCTCGCCGGGTTGGCCGACGCCGAGCTGGACGAGACGCTGGCGGGCTTCCAGGCCGGCTTCAGCTGGCTCCGGCGGCCCGACGTCGTGTCGGTGGCGGCGGTGCAGGGTCACGCGATCGGGGCCGGCTTCCAGCTGGCGCTCGCCTGCGACGTGCGGGTGGTTGCCGACGACGTCCAGTTCGCCATGCGGGAGACCTCGCTGGGCATCGTCCCTGACCTCGGTGGCACCAAGCCCCTGGTGGACGCGGTGGGCTACTCCCGCGCCCTGGAGATCTGCGCCACCGGGCGCTTCGTCCAGGCCGCCGAGGCCCGTGACCTCGGCATCGCCACGGTGGTCGTGCCGACCCAGCGACTCGCTGAGTCCGTGAGCGACCTGGTGGCGGCGCTGACCGCGCCACTGCACGGCGCGGTGGCTGCCACCAAGCAGCTGCTGCTGGACGCGGCAGACCGGTCGTACGACGAGCAACGTCAGGCCGAGCGGACGGTGCAGGCCTCGCGCCTGCGCGATGTCGCTGCCGCCTTCACCCGCTGACCCGGCGACGGGGCAGTCTCGGCGATGCCTGGCGGGCATCGGCACCGGCTGGCATAGTCGCGGCGACCGCTGCACCCGGTGGGCGGCGAGGCCGGAGGGAGTGGACAGGTGAACGAGCAGAGCTGGAAGCCGCTGTTCCGCATCCCCAAGTCGACCATCACCAAGGTGCTGCACAGCCCCGCCTTCATCCACTCCCGAGAACGTGCCGGCTCGGTCGTCGACGACGCGGCGGCCCTGCGGGCGCTGGTCGAGGTGGTCGAGGGGCTCGACTACGCGAACCCCCCGCTGTCGACCATCGCGGACCGGGTGGCGGCAGCCGTTCGCTTCCTGGCCGCCCGGGCGGACCGGCTCGAGACCGACACCGAGGCGCTGGCCGAGGGGACGGCCACCCCCGGCAGCGCCGCTCGCGAGCGGCTGGTCGTCGCCGCCTTGGACTATCTGGTCACGCCGGTTGACCTCGTACCGGACTTCCGTCCGGGCGGCTACGTCGACGACGTGCTGCTGCTGAGCTGGGTGTTCGGCGCCGCGGCCACCGAGCTCGAGCCGTACCTGGAGGATCCGCCCGAGCTCTAGGTCCACGCTCGGTCCGACGGGCGATCATGCGTTGGCGGCGCCCGGGCAGCACGAATGCATGATCCTCGGCCGGGGGCTGCGGAACAAGCGGTTGCGCGCAGACGTTGACGCCAGGCGATGATGCCGGGAGCGACGAGGGCGATGACCCTGAGGTCTTTTGCGGCCGACCCGTCCCAGGCGCGGTCGGTGTCGCGCTCGACGGTGCGGCGCATCGTGGCGTTCGCCAAGCCGTACCGGAGACAGCTTTGGCTCTTCCTCGCGCTGGTGGTCGTCGACTCGTTGCTGGTGGTCGCAACACCGCTGCTGTTCCAGCGGATCATCGACGACGGTGTGCTCACGGGCGACCGGAGGCTGGTCGTCATCATCGCCCTGATCATCGCCGCCATCGCCTTCGGCGAGGCCGCGCTCACGCTCGCGCAGCGGTGGTACTCCGCCCGTATCGGCGAGGGCCTGATCTACGACCTCCGCATCCGTGTCTACAGTCACGTGCAGCGGATGCCGATCGCGTTCTTCACCCGCACCCAGACCGGTGCGCTGGTGTCGCGGCTCAACAACGACGTCATCGGCGCCCAGCGGGCCTTCACCTCCACCCTCTCGGGGGTGGTCGCCAACGTCGTGAGCCTCGTGATGGTGGTCGGCACGATGACCGTGCTGTCGCCACTCATCACCCTGGTGGCGCTGTCTTTGCTGCCGCTGTTCCTGCTGCCCGCCAAGTGGGCCGGGCGGCGGCTGGCCGGCCAGACCCGCGAGCAGATGGAGCTGAACGCCGACCTCGGCACCGGCATGACCGAGCGCTTCGGCGTCGGCGGTGCCTTGCTGGTCAAGCTGTTCGGCCGCAACGACGAGGAGCAGGCCGTCTTCGCCGCCCGCGCCGAGGGGGTGCGTGACCTCGGCGTCCGGATCGCGATGAGCAGCCGGGTGTTCTTCTCCGCGCTCACCTTGGTGGCGGCGCTCGCGACGGCGCTCGTGTACGGCATCGGCGGGCTGTTCGCGATCTCCGGGTCGCTCAGCGTCGGCACCCTGCTCGCGCTGGCGGCCCTGATGAGCCGGCTCTACGGCCCCTTGACCGCGCTGTCCAACGTCCGGGTGGACGTGATGACGGCCCTGGTCAGCTTCGAGCGGGTCTTCGAGGTGCTCGACCTGGAGCCGGCGATCCGCGACCGTGACGACGCCCGCACCTTGCCGTCGGGCGCGGCGGGCATCGAGCTCGACCACGTGAGCTTCCACTACCCGAGCGCCGACGAGGTGAGCCTCGCCAGCCTCGAGTCGGTGGCGCGCACCGAGGCACGCAGCTCGGGCAACGTCCTTGATGACGTCAGCCTCGAGGTCCGCCCGGGACAGCTGGTGGCCCTGGTCGGCCCGTCCGGCGCCGGCAAGACCACCATCACCCAGCTGGTGAACCGGCTCTACGACGTCGACCGCGGCACGGTGCGAGTCGCCGGAGTCGATGTGCGCGAGGTGTCGCAGGAGTCCCTGCGTGACGTCGTGGGCCACGTCACCCAAGACGCCCACCTCTTCCACGACACGATCGCCGTCAACCTGCGCTACGCCCGGCCGGAGGCCTCCGACGAGGAGATCTGGGCGGCGCTGCGGGCCGCTCAGATCGGCGCGCTGGTGGAGTCA
>Ga0183260_10004522_pt1 | contig 11034 bp, 9 predicted proteins | sample AntDrymUQ4972206_2_FD_129768 | JGI IMG/M metagenome (GOLD analysis project Ga0183260, IMG submission 129768) | Polar desert sand microbial communities from Dry Valleys, Antarctica - metaG UQ497 (22.06) (version 2) (version 2) | ecosystem: Environmental > Terrestrial > Soil > Desert | place...
AGTCCATGACGCACGAGCCTAGCCGCCGCTACGGGCGTCCGCGGGGCCGAGCGGAGGCGTCAGGCACGATCGACCACCTCGGGGTGGATATCACGGGCGTTCTCGTTGATGAAGCGGAGGAGCGGGGCGAGCGGCACCGCCCTGTTCGGGGCCTGCCGGAGCCGCGTGTCCTCGTTCAACCGGTGGTGGTTGCCTCGGCCGCGCTTCGTGACCGTGAGGTAGCCCGCACGCGAGGGATCGCGGAGGATCCGGTGCGCGGCGCGCTCAGTGATTCCGAACTCGTCCGCGACGGCGCGGAGCCGGGCGTCCGGATGCCGAGCGACCACGAGGAGGACGTGGAAGTGGTTCGTGAAGAAGTGCCACTGCCGGCTCGCGTGCTCAACACTTGACATTGTCTTCTAGAACCACGTATGAGCTTCTGCAGGTCCCGTCGGCTAGCCCGGGGCGCGGCGCTCCAGAGACGAGAAGCCCCGTTTCCGGGGCGTTAGGAGCGGATGATGGGGCTCGAACCCACGACCTTCTGCATGGCAAGCAGACGCTCTACCAACTGAGCTACATCCGCCGGAGCGGCCGATTATAGCCGCGACCGCAACTGCCCCATCAGGACGCCGCCCGATCCAGCGCCTCGTTGACCAGACTGTCCGCGAGCTCGTTGTGCTCACGGCGGACCGCCGTATAGGTCACACGGTGAATTCGACGAGCGAGTCGTGAAGCGTCGAGGAAGCGATCCTGGAGAGCCCGATTCTTGACCTTGTACTCCCCGCGCATCTGCTTCACGAGAAGCTCGGAGTCGGAGACGACCTCGAGTTCCTCCACTCCCACCTCCACCGCTCGCTCGAGCCCTGCGACGAGCGCCGAGTACTCGGCGATGTTGTTGGTCGCGACGCCGATCGCCTCACCGCGCGCGTCGAGCACGGTCCCGTCCTCTGCCTCGAGCACGAAGCCGTAGGCCGCCGGCCCCGGGTTTCCTCGCGAGCCGCCGTCGGTGAAGAGCTTCGCCTTCACACGTCGACCAAGGGGTAGACGTCGTAGGCGAGCTCCTCGTACGGGTGCGCGAGCTTGAGCGCGGCGACTGCAGCCTCCAGCCGCTCGTCGGGAACGACGGTCTCGACTCGGAGCTCCGCGACGCGCTCTTCGCTCCCCCGCTCTCCGATCGCGGGCTCGGTGCCCTCGCCGGCCAGGAACGTGCCGGTTCCGGCCGTGTACCACGAGCAGCGCTCGTACTCGCCGATCTGCCCGCCTCCGGCGTCGAAGACCGCCGAGCGCGTGGAGTCGAGGGCCTCCTCGGGCACGAACCACACGAGCTTGACTCGACTCAGATCTCTTCCTCCGGCGCGGCTTCCCGTTCCCCAGAGTCTCCGGTGTTGCGCGTTCCGGTCGGTTCGATGAGGAGGACCTGCGCTTCGGGATCGGCCCGCGGACAGTGCTCGACTCCGCGCGGGACGACGAACATCTCCCCCGGCCCGAGCTCGACGTCGCGGTCGCGAAGCTGGATCGTCAGCCGGCCGTCGAGAACGAGGAAGAGGTCGTCCGTGTCCGGGTGCGAGTGCCAGACGAACTCGCCGCGCGTCTTGGCCACCTGCAGCTTGTTGTCGTTGTAGTAGCCGACGATCTTGGGCTGAAACGCCTCGTCGAAGGACGCGAGCTTCTCCGCGAGGTTGACCTTCTCGATCATGCGTTGTCGATCTGTGCGCGCTGCAGCGTTCCAGAGTAGTCGACGTAGACCGACTTCCACTCGGTGTAGACGTCGAGCGCTGCCTGGCCCGCCTCGCGGTGACCGTTACCCGTGTCCTTCGTGCCACCGAACGGGAGATGCACCTCGGCGCCGGTCGTGCCCGCGTTGATGTAGGTGATCCCCGCCTCGAGGTCACGCATGGCTCGGAACGCGCGGTTGACGTCCTGCGTGAAGATCGAGGACGAGAGGCCGAAGCGGACGCCGTTCGAGACGCGGATCGCCTCGTCGGCGTCCTTGACCGGAATGAGCGCAGTCGTCGGGCCGAAGATCTCCTCCTGCGCGATCCGCATTCCGGGCTCGACGTCGCCGAAGAGCGTGGGCCGATAGTAGAAGCCCTTCGCGAGGTCGCCGTCGCTCGCGATCTCCCCGCCCGCGAGGAGCTTCGCTCCCTCGTCGACGCCGATCTGCGTGTACGAGTGGATCTTGTCCAGCGCGGCCCGGTTGATGACCGGTCCCACGTCCGTCTCGTCTTCCCAGCCCGGGCCGAGCTCGAGCTTCTCCACGGCGGCCACCAACCGGCTCGAGAGTTCCTCGTACACCTTCTCGTGGACGATGACTCGGCTGGCCGCGGTACAGCGCTGGCCGGACGTGCCGAACGCCGACCACACGATCCCGTCGACCGCCAGGTTGAGGTCGGCGTCGTCAAGGACGATGATCGCGTTCTTGCCGCCGAGCTCGAGGTGGATGCGCTTGAGGTTCTCAGCGCCGTTCTGCATGACGGTCACTCCCGTGTCACGCGAGCCTGTGAGCGTGATCACCGGCACGTCGGGATGGCGTACGAGGCGATCGCCGACCGCACCTCCGCCTCCGTGGACGATGTTCACGACGCCCTTCGGGACTCCGGCTTCGTCCAGCAGCTCGACGAATCGCTCCCCCAGCGCGGGGGTATCGGTCGCAGGCTTGAAGACGACGGTGTTGCCGGCGACGAGCGCCGGCGCGATCTTCCACGAAGGGATCGCGATCGGGAAGTTCCACGGCGTGATGGCACCGACGACCCCGATCGGCATGCGCACCGACATGTTGAACTTGTCGCGGAGCTCGGACGGCGTCGTCTGCCCGAAGAGGCGCCGGCCCTCGCCGCCCATGTAGTAGCTCATGTCGATCGCTTCCTGGACGTCGCCGCCGGCCTCTGGCGAGACCTTCCCCATCTCGTGAGTCATGAGATCGGTCACGTCGTCCTTGCGCTCGACGAGGAGCTGCGCGAAGCGGTAGAGGATCTCGCCGCGCTTCGGCGCCGGTACGAGTCGCCAGTCCTCGTACGCCTCCTTGGCGGCTGCGACCGCGCGGTCGACATCGTCGGGGCCGGACTTCGGGAAGACCCCGATCAGCTCACCGTCGGCCGGGCTCGTGGACTCGAACGTCTCGCCCGAGGCGGCGTCCACCCACTCGCCGCCGATGAAGTTCTGTGACTGCCTGAGTGTCGTCGCCATGCAGCCGATTCTACGGGCCGGGCGTGCCGGCTCCCGCTACCGCGCGACGCTCGGGACGACGCGCCCGCTGTCGTCGAGCTGGGCGTTCCACTCCGTGAACGCCGTCTCGATCTCGGAGATGTCGGCGCCGCGGTCCGCGAGTCGGATCGGCTGGCCGGCCTCCGGCATCACCCGGTACTGGTACCAGGTGATCTCCCAGGCAAAGGTGAGGACGAGCTCGCTGTTGACCCCGGAGATCGGCACGATCGACACCAGCGGATCGCCGAGCGCTCGCGCTACACCTTCGATGGTGCGCCGGAACAAGCTGGCGTTGAAGAGGTCGGCCGCCTCGACGAGCGCGGCCTCGGAATCGGACAGCCGGCGCAGCAAGGGCTCGGAGACGACCGGCTGGGCCTCTTTGGCCTGGACGCCGAGAAGCTGGGCCCAGCGTGGCCGCTTTCTGCGCGAGTGCGGCGCGATCGCACGCGACATGGGACCGCCCTCGCGAACCCACCCGTAGTCGAGCGCAGCTTCGTGGCAGAGCGGGCAGACGTCGACGAACTCGACGCCGTCCGGCGAGAACCTGACCGTGTACTCCCCCTGCAGCAGCGTCCGCTCGCAGACGGCGCACGCGCGGATGACCGTCGATTTCGTCACACGCATGGCGCGGACCCTAGCAGCGCCCCGACTTATCCACAGGCTGTGGACGAACCGTCGACCCCAGAGCCGGGGACAGGCTGCAGCCTGCCCCCGGCTTTCGGTTGCTCAGTGCGTCGCTGCGGCTTCGCGCTCGCGCTTTGTCTCCTCGATCACCTTCTGCGCGACGTGCGCGGGCACTTCCTCGTAGCGGAGGAAGTGCATCGAGTAGTCGCCGCGCCCGCCGGTCATCGAGGTGAGCGACTGGGCATAGGTGAGCAGCTCGGCCATCGGGACCTCGGCGCGGATCGTCGTCATGCCGCCGAGCGGCTCCATCCCCTGCAGGCGCCCGCGGCGGGAGTTCAGGTCGCCGTTGACCGCGCCGACCGCGTCGTCCGGGACCGACACCTCGAGCTCCATGATCGGCTCGAGAAGCACCGGATCGGCGTTCATGTACGCGTCCTTCCACGCCATCGAGCCCGCGATCTTGAATGCCATCTCGGAGGAGTCGACGGTGTGGTACGAGCCGTCCACGAGCTGAACGCGCACGCCCTGCACCGGTGCACCGGCGAGCTCGCCATGGTGCATCGCCTCCTGAATTCCCTTGTTCACGGCCGGACGGAAGCTCTGCGGGATGACGCCGCCGACGATCTTGTCGACGAACTCGTACTCGCCTTCCTCGAACGGTGAGACGACGATATGGCAGTCGCCGAACTGGCCCCGGCCGCCGGTCTGCTTCTTGTAGCGCCCGTGGGCCCGTGCCTCGCGCCGAATAGTCTCCCGGTACGGAACCCGTGGCGGGTGCAGCTCGATGTCGACGCCGAACCGCCGCTTGGCGCGCTCCAGCGCGACCTCGACGTGCATCTGGCTCATCCCGGAGAGGATCTCCTCGCCGGTCTGCTGGTCGCGGCGCAGATGCAGGGTTTGATCCTCCTCTGCAAGGCGGCGGATGGACGTCGCCACCTTCTCCTCGTCGCCCTTCGCCTTCGGAGTGATCGCGAAGCTCATGACGGGCTCCGGGAAGCCGAAGTCCGGAACCTCGATCGCGACCTCCTTGTCTACGAGGAGGTCGCCGGTCTGCGCCTCCTTGAGCTTGGCCACGCCGCCGATGTCGCCCTCCGCGTACTCGAGCGCCGGCTTGTGCTCCTTCCCCTGCAGCTCCAGGAGCGAGCCCAGCCGCTCCTTGCCCCTGCCTCGGAGATTGACGAGAGTCGTGTCGCCGGTCACACGGCCCTTCAGCACCCGGAAGAGGTTGATGCGGCCCGCGAAAGGGTCGGCGACGGTCTTGAAGACGAAGACCGCTGTGGACGCGCCGTCGACGTCGACCGGCGAGCCCTTCTTCGCGGGAGAGGGCACGCCCTCCACGAGCAGATCGAGAACTGCGTGCGTCCCGAGGTTCTTCGTCGCGACCCCACAGGCGACGGGAAACACCTCACCCTTCGTAACCGCGGCCTTCAACGCTGACGCGACCTCGTGCGCGTCGAGCTCCTGGCCCTCGAGGTAGCGCTCCATCAGCCCCTCGTCGGTCTCGACGACGGCGTCGAGGAGCTTCTCGCGATACTCGGCGGCGATCTCGGCCATGTCGTCCGGAATCGGCCCAGGCTCGCCTTCCTTCGCTCCCTCCGGGCTCGTGTAGGCACACATGTGCAACACGTCGACGATCCCTGTCAGCTCGTGCTCGGTCCCGATGGGGATGTGCACGGCGACGCACTGTGGGGAGAGCTGGGAGCGAAGCTGCTCGAGCGTGCGGAAGAAGTCGGCGCGCTCGCGGTCGAGCATGTTCACGAAGACGACCCTTGCGAGTGACAGCTCGTCCCCGAGCCGCCAGGCCCGCGACGTCCCGACCTCGACGCCCATGACGCCCGACACGGTCACGAGCATTCCCTCGACGACCCGTGCAGCCGTCCGCAGCTCGCCCTGGAAGCTCGGATCGCCGGGGATGTCGATCAGGTTGAGCTTCCTCTCCTGCCAGGTCGCATGCGTGAGCGACAACGCGATCGAGAGCTGCCGCTTGTGCTCGTCCTCGTCAGCGTCCGAGATCGTCGTCCCCGCCTCGACGGTGCCGAGCCGGTTTATGGCGCCGGACTGGAAGAGAAGCGCCTCGACGAGCGACGTCTTCCCCGTCCCGCGGTGACCGACGACGGCGACGTTGCGGATCCTGGCGGTCTCGGGCATGGGCTTGGCGTCCTCCTCGGGCTGGATTCAGGCGAAAGCTTAGTCAGCGCCCGAAGAGCCCGAGCAGCGACGGAATCGCGCGCCTAGGAGTCGCTCGCCTCCGCTGCCGCCCGCAGCTGACTGCAGCGATCCACGACCTTCGACCAGACGCCCCCGGAGACGAGGTAGTTGACTCGATCCAACCCGACCGCGTAGTTGTCCTCGACCCCGAGTACGACGTCACCCGGACGTAACACCTCGAGTCCGAGCTCGTTCAACACTTCGCTGACTGCGCGCTCCCAATCCTTGTACGTCGTCGCCAGGATGTGCGGACCGACCGGCACGCCCACCTGATCCTCGCCGATGGCCCATACGCCCCTCGTCCTCGCGACCGCCAGAGCTCCGGACCCACACTGCCCGGCGATCGCGAAGATGACATCGGAGCCTGCGTCGATCTGCCGATTCGCTACGCGTTCGCAGCGAGTGCGGTCGAGGGACGTCACGTAGTCGACCCGGACGACGACTCCTGGCAGCGCACGCCTGACGCCCCGAGTAAACCACCGAGTCATGCGACGCAAGCTGGCGGTCGGCGCGCCGGCGACCACCGAGACGGTGTCGGCTCGCCGCTTCGGCCCACCTCCGCGTGGGCCGACAAGCCCGCTCAAGTAGCCGGCGAGATCACTCGACTGCTCCTCGGCGAAACGAACCGAACTCGCGTTGGGTACACCCGTCAGAGCGAGCGCCGACAACGACGCGTCGACGAAGACGAACCGCGTCTGCTCTAGCTTTCGGACGAGCGGTTCGAGAGAACGCGCCGCAGCGCCGTCGCCCAGGACGAGTACGAGGTCGAAGTCGCCGGTGTCGATCCGCCTCGCTACGCGTTGGAGAACCGCAGCCGTGGGATCGTTCTCGTCCGCTACGAGAATGTCCGTTTCGAAGCCCCACGACCGGCTCGAGCTCAGAAACGCATTGAACGTGTTGGCGACACGGGGGTCGTCCCAACTGGCTTCGGGTGCGCTCGGAAGGACGAGTGCCACGCGGCTGGGCGCCGGCTCGGCGGCAAGCGCCGCGCGCACCGCAGGCGCGGTCGCCGCGGCATACGGTGCGCTGCTTCCCGCGGTGAAGACGATCGTGATCAGGGCGAGGGCGCCGACGAGCGCCATGCCCGGCACCCTTCTCGGTGCACGGTCGGCTGCTCGCTTGCGGATTGCCGGTCGGGTCGAAGTCACCGGCGGGCCGAGCCGCGGCTCCTGGCGAACCATCTGCCCCGAGAGCTGCTGAAGCTCGGCACTCGGCTGCAAGCCGAGGTCGCCGTCCAGCGCGGCCCGCGTCCTCTCGTACACGTCGAGCGCGCCAGCGTGTCGACCAGAGCGGTAGAGGGCAAGCATGAGCTGCCCGACGAAGCGCTCTCGGTAGGGGTTCTGGCCGACCAGGATCTGAAGCTCGCCAACCAGCTCCTGGTGATGACCCAGGGCGAGCTCGGCATCGAAGCGCTGCTCGAGAGTGCGCAGGCGGAGCTCCTCGAGACGCTCCGCCTCGGCGCGAGCCGACGACCCGAGCACCACATCGGCGAGCGCCGGTCCGCGCCAAAGCGCAAGCGCCTCGGCTGCGAGACCGGATGCGCGCTCCGGGTGCCCGTCCGCCGCTGCGCGCTGAACGTCGTCTGTCAATTCCGCGAACTTGTGCGCGTCGAGTGCTACAGCACCCAGCTCCAGGCAGTAGCCGGCACCTCGCCGGATCAGTGACGGCCCATGGCCGTTGAACAGCTGCCGGAGACGCGAGACGTATGCCTCGAGACTGTGGGCGGCGGAAGGCGGAGGGCTCTGGCCCCACACCTCGTCGATCAGTCGGTCGACGGGCACGACCTCGGACGACCGCAGGAGGAGCACCGCGCGCTGCTTCGCCCCTCCTAACGGAAGCACGGAGTCCCCCACGCGGGCCTCGAGCGGTCCGAGAATCCGGAACTCCATGCCGTTGTCCGAACTCGTCACTCCTGTAGCAAAGCACCTTCTGAGCGCGATGCAGAAGCTGTCGAGCCGTTTGCGAGCGCGGTGCGAGCGGCAAGCCTCGGCGGCGGTTTCCGTGTCGAGCCTCCTGCGAGCGTGATGCGAGTGGCGCAGCCGATCGTCGGCCGAACCAACGAATAGAGAGGAAGTCGCAGATGCTGGTAGGAAGAAGGCACCTGGCGGCGGCGGTCGGCACCGCCGTTCTCTGCGTGACCATCACGGCCACCGCGCAGGCCTTGTACGTCGCCGATTGGAGTACGGCGCTGAAGATCGACACGATCAACGGCAACAGCACCGAGCTGAACACGACGTCACTCGACGGCTGCCCGATCCAGTCACCCGACGGGCTGAGCCTCTACATGGCGTCGAACCGACCCGGTGGACTCGGTGGTCTCGACATCTGGGTCGCCCACCGTGCAAGCACCGCCGCGCCATTCGGGGCACCGGAGAATCTCGGGGAGCCGGTCAACTCGGCGGCCGACGACTTCTGTCCGACTCCGGTTCGGGGCAAAGGGTTGTTCTTCGTGAGTCGGGAAGCGCTTGGCGGAAGCTGCGGACAGGGGGACATTTACTTCACGAGCCGACATCCTGTGCGCGGCTGGAACGAGCCGCAGCGGCTCGCCTGCGCCCCGGACGGCCCGAACACGGCACTCGACGAGCAGGGGCCGTCCTTCGTCGACCTGGGTCCACGCCAGCTGCTGTACTTCTCGTCGAACTCCGTCACTCCGGCAGCCGCGGGTGACATCTACGTGAGCGCCAGGAGAAAGAAAGCCGCGTTCGGTCCCGCGATTGCCGTCGTGGGACTCAACGACGCGGTTGCGAATGACATCCAACCGAACGTGCGCAAGGACGGTCTCGAGGTCGTGTTCTCGTCGAACCGGGCGGGCGGAGCCGGCCAGGACATCTGGAGTGCGACCCGCGAGAAAATCGGTGAACCATGGTCGGCGCCGGTCAACGCGGGCGGCACTGTCAACACGGGTGCCGCAGAGACGAGGCCGTCTCTCTCGTGGAACGGAGATCAGCTCCTCTTCGGGCGCTCACCCGGCCCCGAGGGCTTGAGTGACATCTTCGTCTCTACGCGCTAGAAACGAGCCGGAACGGATCACGACATGGCGGCGCGGGGCAACCCGCGTCGCCTAGGTCTCGGCGTGCTCCCGCTGCGCGCCCGAGAGGTGCGCCTTCAGCCGGAGGATCGCCTTCGTGTGCAGCTGAGAGACGCGTGACTCGGTGACGCCCAGCACCTCGCCTATCTCTCGAAGGGTCAGCTCCTCGTAGTAGTAGAGGGTGACGACGAGCTTCTCGCGCTCGGGCAGGCTCGAGATCGACTCTGCCAGCGCTTCCCGCACCTCGCTCAGCTCGAGCGAGGTCTCGGGGTCCGGACCTGACGAGTCTTCGATCGTGTCGATCAAGGCGATCTGGTCACCGCTGCCCGAGGGTGACCAGAGCTCGTCGAGCGCCGCGACGGACGAGCGCGAGATCTCACGCAAGCTGTCCTCGAGCTCGTCATTCGTCACCCCGAGCTTCTTCGCGATCTCCTCGTCCGTCGGAGCCCGCATCAGCTCCTTCTCCAGCGTGGCGATAGCACGCTCGATCTGCCGCGCTCGCGTACGGACGGAACGCGGCACCCAGTCGAGCGAACGGAGTTCGTCGATGATCGCGCCCCGGATGCGGGCCATCGCGAACGTCTCGAACTTGATCTCGCGACCGGGGTCGAACCGCTCGATTGCGCCGATCAGCCCCAGAAGCCCGTACGAGACGAGATCCTGCTCGTCCACGTGTGCAGGCAGGCTCGCGCCGACTCGGCCGGCCACGAACTTCACCAGAGGGGCGTAGGTCAGGATCAGCCGGTCGCGCAGGAGCTGGTCTCCCGACTTGCGGTACTCCAGCCAGAGAGTTTGCGTGTTGTCCGCCACAGCCACGTGCAAGAGAGAATACGCCGGGGAGAGGCGGACTCCTCAGAGGCGTTCTAGGTGCGCTCGAGAGCGCGCAAGCTCAGAGTGCCCATCCACACCCCGAGAGCGGCCGCTGTGAGGGCTATCACCCAGGCGCGACCGCCGGCGAGCGCGGAGAAAGCGGCAATGGCCAGGAGACCGGCTGCGAGCACCGCGAACAGAAGCCCGAGCGCGCGCCTATGCACGCGAAGAGTGTAGGGCTCCGCTGCTCCGGTCCGAGGGCTAGCAGGGGCGGCAGGACTCGAACCTGCAACCTACGGTTTTGGAGACGACGCGAGGGCGGTCCAGACGGGCCGCTCTCGCTTTCCTAAGCCGTTTCAGGTCATGCCAGATCGGCTGAGATCACCTCAGTCGGGCAAAAGTTCGGGCAAAAGTTCGGACTGCGCTAGCGACCGAGAGGGGGAGGGGGGTCGCCGAGAACGAACAGCCGAGTTGATCCCCGTCCTATAAGTATTTCCCTCTCCGATTTGAGCGGCACTCGGAACGTCGCGCCGATAGCCGACTCGGCGAGTGTCCGAGCCAACGGTGTCGACGGGCGCTGGCTCATCGGGATCGTTCGCAAGGCGCTGAACGACGGGTTGAGTCGTCGGCACCCTCGGAAGTCGCGGCGGCGATCATGACGATCGCCATAGTCATTCCCGCGATGCCGGTCAGGGCACCCGCGAACGCGTGCTACCGTGCCTCAACTTGAGGGGTCCGCTGGCTGTGGCGACGCTTGCAGCGCTGCTGCTCTGTACGGCCCTGACGTGGGGTATCGACGCCGCTCCGTCCGCGTCATCCGCTTCCTGCACCGCTGCGGAGAAGCGAGCGCATGCGGCAGCGGCAACCGCGTACGCACGGCGCATGCCTGCGGAACGGAAAGCGTACTTCAGGCGCGTCAAGAGCGCGACGCGGCGCGCCATCTTCGTCAGGAAGCAACGTCAGCGACTTGCCTCGCTGCGCGCGGCCGCCGCCTGCAGCGTCACGCCGTTGCCGCCGAGCTCGTCCGAGAGCTGCGACTTCGAGCTCGCTCCGAACGAGGAGGAGCTCCGCAACCGCCCGTACGCCGCCTATCCGTTGCGGAGCTTCGGCCCTCTGGATCCGGAGAACGCGATAGCGACGCGAGGCCGCGTCGAGGCCGTGATGGTGTTCGTCGACTTTCC
>Ga0183260_10004523_pt1 | contig 11033 bp, 11 predicted proteins | sample AntDrymUQ4972206_2_FD_129768 | JGI IMG/M metagenome (GOLD analysis project Ga0183260, IMG submission 129768) | Polar desert sand microbial communities from Dry Valleys, Antarctica - metaG UQ497 (22.06) (version 2) (version 2) | ecosystem: Environmental > Terrestrial > Soil > Desert | place...
CCCGCGAGCCAGGCCGGCGCCATGAGCTTCGACCCCGACGAGACCGGCGAGGTCAGAAACGGACAGCTTCAGGAGTTGCAGGCAACCGACGAGATGGTCGCCCAGGTGTTCGCCGAGCTCGAGGCGCGCGGGGAGGCCGAGGACACGCTCGCCGTCTTCGTCTCCGACAACGGCTTCCTCTGGGGCCAGCACAGGATCTTCAACAAGATCTGGCCCTACGAGGAATCCGTCCACGTCCCGCTCTTCGCCAGATGGCCGGGGCGGATAGCGGCGGGCGCCGTCAACGACGACCTGGTAGCCAACCTGGACATCGCGGCGACCATCTACGACGCCGCCCGGGTCGAACCGGACTACCCGCTCGACGGACGCTCGCTGCTCACTGCGCAACAAAGGGAGTGGCTGCTGCTGGAGTATCCGAGCGCCCGCAACGAAGCGCGCTACCAGCACCCGCCGTGGCGGGCCTACCTGAGCTCGAGCCGGCAGTACATCGAATGGGGTGACGGGTTCGTCGAGGATTACGACCTGACCACGGACCCGTTCCAGATCGCCGCCTCGAACCTGCCGCAGCCGGCGCTCGCAGAGGCGCTCGAGCAGGCGAGCACCTGCTCGGGGGCCGCCTGTCCTTGAGCGGGCGGCCGAGGCTGCCGAGCTCGGGACCCGAGGTCGTATGATCCAGCCGGCCAGCCGGATTCGCGGCCCTCAAGGACACTCGATCGCCTCGTGGCAATGAATGAGCAGGCCGCCCACGCAGAGGGGCGCGAGGTCAAGCGCGAGGCGGAGGCGAGCGGAGATCGCCGTCATCGCGGACTCCAGTACCTCGCCTTCCTGAAGCGGTTCTCGCAGATCGCGCGGCCGAACTCGTATCTGGAGATCGGGACGCGCGACGGGAGCTCACTGGCGGCCTTCGACTGCGACGCGATCTGCGTCGATCCGGTGATGCGCCCGAAGCCCGCTGCCCTGAACCGGGGCCGCACCCTCGCCTTTCAGATGACCTCGGACCGGTTCTTTCGAGAGCACGACGTGCTCGGCATCTTCCCCGGGGGCGTCGACGTCGCCTTCCTCGACGGGATGCACCGGTTCGAGTTCCTGCTGCGGGACCTGATCAACGCGGAGCGGTGCTGTCACGCGAGGTCGACGGTGATCGTCCACGACTGCTTCCCGCCCGACCCGAAGCTCACCGGGCGCGTCTCGGCCGGCGGGGCGTGGGCGGGCGACTGTGTGGAAGCTCGTGCCGATCTTGAACGAGCTCCGTGATGACCTCGTGCTTCGGATGCTGGACTGCCCGCCCACGGACCTGCTGGTGATCCAGGGTCTCGACAAGCGCTCGGATGCCTTGGAACGCAGCTACCACTCGATGGTGAAGCGCTACGGGCCCGTCTCCCTCGGCGAGTACGGGGTCGAGCGCTTGTGGTCGGAGGTCGAGGCTGTGGACTCGCGCGAGCTGGCCGAGGACGAGACCAAGTGGTCGCTCGTCCTCGCGAGCTACTGAGCCGCCCGGCCGCCGCCGGTAGCCGCCCGTCGGCCTCTTGCGGTCGCCTGGCGTGGCGTCCGGGCTCCCGCGCCGGCGTTCGTGGGCGCGGTCACGGAGGCGATCTGGGCGAGCAGGCCGGGCTTTCGAGAGGCGACGATCCCGATCCGGCCCCTGTCGGGTGCCGCTCCGCCCGCCCGGTTCACCCGCCAGTGCAGGACCCGCGACGGGGAAGCCGAGCCAGCTCAGGATCCGGGTGAGGACCTCGGGGCCGGTCGGAAACCAGGCGAGCCCGTGGACGCCCGACATCACCCGGGTCTTCGACTCCTCGGCGATCGCCAGCATCCCGTCCGGGAGCCCGGCGCGGGCGGCGGTGTCGAGGATCAGCAGCTCCGAGGTCAGGTCGGCGGCGAGCTTCAATCCCGCGACCGGATCGGGGAGGTGGTAGAAGATCCCCTGGAACATCGTCACCTCGAACGGCTCCAGGTCTGCCGCTTTCAGGTCGTAGAGATCCTGGACCTCGAAGCGGATCCCATCGCTCGGCCAGCTGCGGTTCTCGAGCAGGAATCGAGCCTGGTTGATCCAGTGCTCACGGGCATCGAAGCCGAAGCAGTCACTCGCCCCAAGCTCCTTCGCCCAGAAGGAGTAGGCGCCGCAGTTGCAGGCGCAATCGAGGAAGCGCCGGCCCTCCAGCCCGTTGGGGTAGATGCGGTTGATGGTCGCCTTCCAGGCGCTGTGCGGGCGCACATGCGAGACCGGTCCCCAGACGTCGGCACCACCGCCGGCGTCGGGTGACGCGTCCCGGGCGACGCCCGTGCTCACCTCGGGGGTCACCTGGACGTCGATGTGCAAAGGGGCCAGGGCCACGATCTGGCGCTCCAGCTCGTCGCGCGCCAACGGGGTCATGAGCCTCCCTCGTCAGCCCGGATCGGGAGCGAGCTGTGGCGGCCGCCGCGGGCGGCGGCGCTTCTCGACCGTCTGGCCCTCCTCGACCTTGGCCAGCAACCCCTCACGCCGGCTCGCGATCATGTGGAGGCGGCCGTTCTTGTCGTTCGGGCGGTCGACCTTGTGCAACTGCTTCGTCCATCGCAGCAGCCGCACCTCGGGAAAACCCAGCCAGTTGAGGATGTTCGTCATCACCTTCGGCCCCGAGGGATACCAGTTCAGATGGTAGACCCCCGACATGCGGCTCTCCACTCCCTCGTAGGACGAGTAGAGACAGCCGTCCTCAGGCTCCCTCGCCATCGACGGTGAGCGTGCCGGTGGAAACGTAGAGGACCTCGTCGGTTCGGTCGGCGACCAGCTTCAGGCCGGTGACCGGATCGGGCAGGTGATAGAAGATCCCCGAGAACCAGGCGATGTCGAAGCGCCGGTCGCCGATGCTTGGGATGTCGTAGAGATCCATCCTCTCGAAGGTCATCCCATCCGTCGGGCCCTCCCGATTGTCGAGCACCAGCCGAGCCTGCCGGATCCACTCCTCCCGCACGTCGAAGCCGAAGGTCTCGCTTGCACCGAGCTCCTTCGCCCAGAAGCAGTAGGCGCCCGCGTTGCAGGCGCTGTCGATGAACGTCTTGCCGCTCAGCCCATCGGGCCAGATCTGCCTCATCAGCTGCTGAAACCCCCGTCGACGGCCTCCGCCAACCTTGGGGAAGGTGGAGATCCCGTCCTTGATCTCGATGTTCTGGTGCCACGGGCCGAGCTCGGCGATCTGGTTCTGCAACTGTGCTGCGCTGCTCAATCTCCCTCTCCGGCTGTGCTGGTGCCCGACGCGAGCTAGTCGTTGGTGCTCTCGGCTTCGCCGTTCGAGTCCTCGGTTCCGAGCAGCTCTCTGTTGGCACGAAGCTGGCGCTGAGCGCGCTTCATCTCCTTCTCGAGGTCCTCGGGGGGGCTGGGGTTGGCCTCCCTGAGGCGCCGCAGGAGGCGTCGCAGGCTGCGGTCCGTGATCTCGAGCGCTTCGGCGGGCGACTGGGTGGTTGCTTTTGGGGCGGGCGACTGGGTGGTTGCTTTTTTGGGCATCTGTACCTCCATGCGAGATGGACGAGATGGACGAGTTCGGCGAACGCTAACTGGTTAGTTCGGCGAACGCTAACCGGTTGCGTCTACCGAGAGCAAGCGACAACCCCCTGCACTTGTGAAACTTTCGTGATCTGGCGGCGAGCCGGGGTCCCGGCGCTCGCCGGCCGACGCGCGGCGCGGTCGAGGTTGTAGCGTCGGGTTGATGCCGCCGCCGGAGCCCGCGATCTCGACCGCCCCCGCGCCTGGACGCCGGCGCCGTTCGCGCTTCGCCTGCCTGGCGCTGTTGGCCGTGTCGGCGTTCGTCGGGGCCTGCGGCTCCGAAGAGGAGCCGACGGCCAAGCAGCCGACCTCCGCGAGCCAGGAACCCGACGCGGACAAGCCACCCGCGACCGATGAGCCCTCGCTGATGGGCACGCCACCAGTCGAGGAGTCGATCGACGAGGCCGTCGACCGGATCGACGACGTCCTCAGGTCGGGGGATTGCGAGAAGATCAACGAGCTCAATCCACTCGGCAGGCCACAACTCGCCACAGAGCAGCGATGCGAGGTGCTCAAGCGGCTCGAGGGCCTCGAGGTGGCAAAGGCTGCGGAGTACGGCAAGCTCGGTGCGGTGATCAACTACGAGCGTGGCCTCGGCACCGTGAGCGCGGTGCTGGTGCGCGACTCGGACGGCCTCCTGCACCTCGCCTTCATCGATCCGTTCATCGCCGAGCCGAGCGTGGGCAGCGAGCTGGCGAAGGAGTTCGAGAGGGTCGCCGAGCAGGGTACGAAGGCGCTGGCCGAGAGAGAGTGTGAGCCCTTCCTCGAGCTGGCGTTCAGGCGCTTCGGACTCGGGGCGGGCGAGGATGGCGAGGTCTGCGATCGGGTCGAGACGAACGTCGTCGCGGCGCTCCTGGAGGCCGGTGGGGAGGCCAAGCCGGTGGATCTCGAGGGCAACTCCGCCTACGCCTTCTTCGGCGTCGACACACCCTCCTCCTACATCACGGTGATCGCGGCACGCCAGACCGAGGAGGGGCTCTCGGAGGAGCTGCCGAAGGAGATCGCCGAGCTGCCCGAGGGGGCCGGCGAGTACGGGATCGCCGATGCCCTGCGAACCAACCCGCGCCAGCCGATCGAGGCGCCCGCCGGCGCCGCTGAGGAGGCGCCCCCCGGCTCCGCCCACACTCCCGACTCCGCCGGCTGAGCGCTCAGGCCCAGCTGTCGTCGCGCTCGTAGCCGAGCTCGATCAGCAGATCGCCGGCGTGCTCGGCGAAGATCCGGCGGTCATCCGGGGTGAAGACACGCTTCCAATCCCCCGCGATTCCCTTGCGCAGCAGCGAGTCCGAGTCCTCCTGGCCTCGCGAGCGGCCCTTCGTCCAGCGCTTGAAGCTGGCCGCGTGGACGCATCGCCGCGCCAGCTCGGCCCGCCCGTCGGCGCCGAGAAACAGCACCACCCGCCGCAGCTCTGGAGCGGCTCGCTGGAGCAGATCCTCGTAGTGCACCTCCACATAGCGGTCGCCGAGCAGGTCGGCGGCCTGCGCCCGGGCGCCGCTGACCATCTCCCGCCAGCCCTCGGCCATCTCGCAGATCCTCTGCTCGGTGAAGATCCCCTCCCCCGAGTCGAGCACCGCGTTGGGATCGGCGCGGTATAGATCGCGCGTGCGCTCCTCCTCGGGGCGCAGGTCCCTGCCCCCTCCGAGATCGAGCGTGCGCCTCCAGAGATGGTGCATGCCGGAGACGGCGACGTCGCGCCCGTCCCTGATGATGTGGATCACCTTCGCCTCGGGATCGATCGCGGCGATCTCGGTGATGTCGGAATCGCTCATGAACGGGGTCTTGTCGCCGACGATCAGCTTGTCGGTGGTCGCCAGGCGGGCGCCGAGGAAGCTGCGAATCGCCGCGCGCGTGAGGTCGCGAAGCTGGGCGTCGCCGTCGCCGCCACGGGTCCACACCGAGCGTTCGATCCAGAGGTTCAAGTACTCCGCCTCGAGCAGCGAGCGATACAGCGAGGCCGGCTGAAAGGTCGGGGCGTCCATCGCCTTCACATCCGGCCGCAGGTAGTTGCGGCCGAATATGCGCCCTTCCCCCTTGCACATGATCTCGGGGTGGGCGTCGAGGAGCCGCATCAGCCAGGTGGTGCCGGACTTAGCGTGGCCGACCAGGTAGAAGCTCGGCGGGTCGGCTGTCCGCAGCCGCGCTTCGACCGCTTCGAGCCGCTCCCGGACCCGCGCCAGGTCCTGCTCGGTTGCGCGCTGGGCCTCGCGGGACTCGGCGAGGGTTTCGCTTGTGAGCCGGGATTGCCTCTCGAGCTCGGCCGCGGTGCTCTGCTCGAGGTCGGCGGCGCTCCGCTCGAGCCGCTTGGCCTCCAGCTCGCGAGCCTCGAGCGTCGCCTCGGCGCGCTCGAGCTTCAGGGTTCGCTCCCGCAGCCGGTGTTGCGTCCTGTCGAGCTTGCCCCGCAGCTCCTTCGCCTTGGCCTTGGCGGCGCGCAGCTCTCCGGGGTCGCCCTGCTGGCGACCATTCGTTTCAACCGCCTCGTTGCTCATCGCCTCAGAGCCTCTCGGCGATCCGCCCATGGGTCCCACGGTAGGCGAAGAACGTCGCAACGCAGATCAGCGCAAACGACACGAACGGCGCCAGGGTCGCGAAGGTGGAGCCGGCAGCCTCCGGCCAGTGCGGTGCCGCCGGATCGATCACCCATGTCCGCAACTCGACGAACAGGGGGGAGAGCGGGTTGATCGCGGCGACGTCGCGCAGGAAGCCTTTCGGGATCAGCTCGAAGGGGAAGACCACGGGGCTGGCGTAGAACAAGAGGCGGAGGACCGGAAGCCAGGCCATGCCGACGTCACGAAGCCGGGCGAAGCTGGCCGCCAGGACGATTCCGAGAACCGTCACCAGCGCGACCAGATACAGCACCAGCACCGGCAGCAGCAGCCAGCTCAGCCGCGGCGAGACTCCGAGCGCGATCACCCAGCCGAACCCGACCACCAGATTGGTGGCGAAGATGAACGAGACCGCGAGGATCGCCGAGAGCGGGATCGCCAGCGGCGGGACCCTGACGCTGCGCACGATCGAGCCCCGGGCGACGAAGGAGCGCATCGCCGAGGTGGTCGCCTCGCGAAAGAAGTAGAAGAAGACGATGTTCAACAACAGCATCGCCGCGTAGTCGGGGATCTGGCCCCCGAACCGGATCACCCTGGTGAACACCAGGTAGAGCACTCCGAACAGCATCAGCGGCTGCAGGACGAGCCAGGCGTAACCGAGCACCGACTCCGCGTAGCGGCGCCTGAACTCGGTCGTCGCCGCGATCCAGACTAGGTCGAGGAAGCGGCGGCGCCGCTCGCTTCGGTCGACCCGATTCGGGCCCAGGCCGATCGGCTCCGCGGCGGCGCTTGCGTTGCTCATCCGACCCCCGCCCCGGTTCGCGGGGCCAGGTTCTCGACCACCAGCGCATGGCGCAGGGCCATCGAGCCGGCGCCGCGGCGGGTCGAGCCCGAGACCACGAACGGAACCTCGACCGGACGCGAGGCGGGCAGCTCGCCGCGATGGCGGCTGGTTCGCAGGATCGAGAGACGCGCCGTGTAGCTGCCCGGCAGGAAGCGGTTCTCGATCTCGAGCCGCAGGGTCGGTTGATCTCCCGCTCGCAGCCGCGAGCCCTCGGCATCGAGGATCGGCATCGGTGGCGGCATGAACATCCGCCCGCCCCGGTCGTTGCAGATCTCGATCTGGAGGGCGGCCCCCTCTATCGGCCGGGTCACCTCGAGCGTCGCCGCCAGCTCCAACGGCTCCTCGGGGGTGGCGGTCGCCCGCCGCTGGCCGGCCCCGTCGACCAGGGAGGCGCTGGCGATGTGAACGAAGCCGAGGCTGCCCTGCTCCGCTTCTTCGTCGGCGGGCGACTCGCCGGCCAGCTCGGTGTGCTCGAGGTTGACCTCGAGATAGCGGGCCGCAACCGTCCCGGGGTCACCGATCTGCTCGATCAGCCCGTCTTCCAGCAGCATCGCTCGATCACAGAGGCGCTCGACGGCGGGCATCGCATGGGTGACGAGAACCACGGTCTTGCCTCGCCTGCGGCGCTCGGCCATCGACTCGGCGCATTTCTCCTGGAAGGCCTTGTCGCCGACCGCCAGGACCTCGTCGATCAGCATCACGTCCGGATCCGTTTGCAGCATCGACGCGAACGCCAGCCTCACCTTCATCCCGGAGGAGAGGTTCTTGAGCCTCATCTCGGCGAACTCGTGCAGCTCCGCGAAATCGAGAATCGCGTCGGTGCGGGCGCGGGCCTGTCGCGAGCTCAGCCCAAGCATCACCCCGTTGATCACGGCGTTGTCGCGGGTCGGCAGGTCGGGATTGAAACCGACTCCCAGGTCGAGCACCGGGGCGAGGCGGCCGTGGATCTCGACCCGCCCGGCGTCGGCCGGGTAGATCCCCGCGATCACCTTCAGCAGGGTGCTCTTGCCGGAGCCGTTGCGCCCGACGATGCCGAAGAACTCGCCCTTGGCGACCGTGAAGTCGATCCCGGTGAACACCTCCAGACGTTGATAGCGCTCGCGGATGAGAGGCATTCGGCGGCCCTGCGGGCGCGCTCTGGGGATCAGAAAGCTCTTGTGCAGTCCCTCGGCTTCGATCGCTGGAGGTTGGGGGTTCACCGCCGAGAGGATAGGCGTGGGTCAGGCCCAGCTATCGTCGCGCTCGTAGCCGAGCTCGATCAGGAACTCTCCGGCGCTCTGATTGAAGACCTTGCGGTCGTCGGCGGTGAACACATCCCTCCACTCGCCGGCCACCCCCTTGCGCAGGAACTCGGTCGGCCGTTCGTCGCCGCGCTTGCGCCCTTGGTCGCGCGCTCGAAGCTGGCGCGTGCGACGCAGGCCTCGACCACGCGCGGACTCGGGTCGGCGCCCAGGAACCGACACGCCGCCGCGGTCTCGCGCTCCGGATCGCTTTGCAGGTCCTCGTAGCGGAGCTCGAGGTAGCGGTCGCCGAGCAGCCGGCGACCATCGTCGCGGGCTCTGCGGGTCATCTCGACCCACTCCACGGCGGTGCCGGCGAGCCAGTCGGGGGTGAAGATGCTGCGCCCGTTCTCCCGAAAGTCGGCGGGTCCCTCCCTGTAGGCGTCGCGAATCGCCTCCTCCTCGGAATCGAGGTCGTGGATCCCGCCACGGTCGGTGGAGCGATTCCAGATGTGATGCTTTGCGGAGATCGCGATGTCGCGGCCGTCCCTGATGATGTGGATCACCTTCGCGCTCGGGTCGATCGTCGCGATCTCGGTGACGATCTCATCGCTGAGTAGCGGCGTCTTGTCGCCGACGATCCGCTTGTTCGACGGCGCCGCCCGGGCGGCGAGGAAGTGGTGGATCGTCGCGCGGGTCAACCGGCGAAGTTGCTCGTCAGGGTCGCCCTCGCGGGTCCAGACCGAGCGCTTGATCCAGAAGTTGAGGTACTCCGCGTCCAACAGCGCCCGGTAGAGGGAGCTCGGCTGGTATGTCGGGGCGTCCATCCGCTTGACGTCGGGCCGCTTGTAGCCCCGGCCGAAGATGCGTCCCTCCCCTTTGCACATGATCTCCGGGTGCGCGTCCAGGAGTCGCATCAGCCAGGTCGTTCCCGACTTCGCCTGCCCCACAATGTAGAACACCGTGAGCTCGGGGTTCGGCAGCTTGCCCTCTGCCGCGTCCAGCTGGGCCCGGGTAGCCGCCAGCGCCGTGCGATCCTTCTGTCGTTGCTTGCGAACCCGCGTCAGCTTCGTCGTCTTCGTCTCCAGTTGCTGCTCGGCCTCAGCCAGTTGATGTGCCGTCTGTTCGAGTTCGCGCCGGTGGCCCTCCAGTTCTGCTCGCGCCTGCTTGAGCGCGCGTTCGCGCTCTTGAAGCCGCAGTCGCATCAGGGAGAGCTTCTGCTGAAGCTCGCGGCGCCGAGCCGCGCCGCCCTCTACCCGCCGAGCGCTCAAAGACTCTCAGCGATCGCCGTCCGAGTGAGCCGGTAGACGACCGCCGCGGCGATGCAGACCAGGGTGAGGACGAGAAACGGGAGGATGGTGGCAATTGTCGAGCCGGCAGACTCCGGCCACGTCGGGGCGCTCGAATCGACCACCCAGACGCGCAGCTGGACGAACAACGGCGAGAGCGGGTTGACCGCTGCCAGGGTGCGGAAGAACCCGCTCGGAATCAGCGCGAACGGGAAGATCACTCCGCTGACGTAGAACAGCAGTCGCACCATCGGCCGCCACACCTGGGCGATGTCTCGGACGCGAACGTAGGTGCAGGCAAGCAGCACGCCGAAGGAGACGACGATCGCGAACATGTAGGCGATCAGAACCGGGATCCCGAGCCAGCCGAGCTGCGGAGGCACGTCGGAGATGATCGCCCACACCAAAGCGACGACGAGGTTCGCGCCGAAGACGAACGATGCCGCCAGGATCGACGCCAGCGGCATCGCCAGCAGCGGCACCCGAACGGTACTGATAATCCTCTTGCGGGCGACGAAGGACCGCATCGTCGTCCCCCCTGCTTCGCGAAAGAAGTAGAAGAAGACGACATTGAGGAGCAGCATCACCTCGTAGTGGGGGATCTTGCCGCCGAAGCGGATCACCCGGGTGAAGATCGCATAGAGCACGGCGAACAGCAGCAGCGGCTGGAGGATGATCCAGGCGTAGCCGAGAATCGTGCCGGCGTAGTTGCGGCGGAAGGTGGCGACGCCCGCGGTCCAGACGACGAAGAGAAAGCGTCGCCGTTTTTCGCGCCGCGAGGGGGCGAATGGCGTGCCGGCTGATTCGGCGAGGGTGCCGGCTTGGTTCATCTAACCCGCGCTCGCCGCCGGGTCGTGCTCTTGGTCTCGACACTGAGATCGTGCCTGAGGGCGATCGAGCCGCGTTCCCTGGTGCGCGCGCCGGAAACCTCGAACCCGAGCTCGAACGTCCGCGAGGCGGGCAGGGCCTTGACCCTGCGGCGGCGCGCATGACCGCGAGCTGGGCGACGTACCTCCCGGGCTTGAGCCGGTTCTCGATCCGCAGGCGAAGCACCGGATCGTCCCCGGACCTGAGCACCGGGGCCTCGCCGTCGAGGATCGGGATCGACGGCATCCCGGCGAGCAAGCGCCCGCGCAGGCTGCAGATCCGGACGTGAAGTGTGGGCTCGCGCACTGCCTTGAGGACCTCGAGGTTCACGGCGATCGCGATGACGCGACCGCCACCGGCGCGGGTTCGACCTCGAGCCCGCGCTCGGCCGCCAGCCGGCCGAGGCCGAGCTCCGGGCGGGCGAGGGGCACCGCAAGGCGCGCCTGGTGGCCCATCTGCCCGAGCAGGGCGGCGAGGCGCACCGCGGAGCGATCCGAGCCGAACATCTCGCGGCTGGCGCAGACGACCTCGATTCTCATCGCCTGCTGGACCCGCGTCTGCCCGACCTCTCGGCTGTGATCTCGGTGAGCAACTCGAGGTAGCGGTGGCAGACCTCCGGCACACCGATAGCGCTCGCGCACCCGCGCCCGGCCGCGGTCGGAGAGCTCGCCGCGAAGCTCAGGCGAGGCGAGCAGGCGGCCGAGCTGCGCGGCGAGCGTCGTTGCCGTGCGGTAGTAGATCTGCGCCTCG
>Ga0183260_10004524_pt1 | contig 11032 bp, 8 predicted proteins | sample AntDrymUQ4972206_2_FD_129768 | JGI IMG/M metagenome (GOLD analysis project Ga0183260, IMG submission 129768) | Polar desert sand microbial communities from Dry Valleys, Antarctica - metaG UQ497 (22.06) (version 2) (version 2) | ecosystem: Environmental > Terrestrial > Soil > Desert | place...
ACCTTCACCCCGTCGGTCACCTTCACCGGGCCCTCCACCCCCGTCACCTACCGGGTCACCGACAGCTTCGGCACCACCCGCACCGCCCCCATCACGGTGTCGGTGGCCGTGGTGGGCATCCCCCTGGTGTCGGGACCGGTCGGTGGTGTGGCTGTGGCCGTGGCCACGGGCGGTGCGCTGCTGCTCGTCCGTCGCCGCCGGCGGATGGCCACCGGCTCTTAGGGTCACCCGGGGTAGAGGATCCCGGTGGGCAGGGGCTCGACCTTGGTCGAGGCGAACCAGACGAGGTAGGAGCGGGCCTCCAACAGCTTCGGCGGTTCATCGCGCAGGCAGGCCTGAACCACGGCGAAGGTGTTCACCAGCGACGACGCCCGCTCGTCGCGGGTCCGGCACTGGACGGGGAGGCGCCAGGCCCGGAAGGCGCCGAAGCGGTTGCGGGCCATCTGGGCGGTGAGGTCGACGACCGGGGCGCCGAACTTCAGCTCGAACGCCGGCCCGGTGTCCGACTGGGCCACGATGATGGCGGTGGGATCGGCGGCTACCAGGCGCTTCACGGCCAGGGCCAGGTCGGCTCGTACACAGCGCAGCTGGTCGATGTAGAGCGACGAGTGGTAGTCGGCCCAGCCCTCGGCGATGCTGCCGACCGGTTCGATCGCCTCGCACCCGGCCCCCCGCACGTAGGGCGGATGGGGCGGGATGATCTGGGCCACGACGAAGCTCGGCCGCTCTGCCCCGACCAGCCCGCGATCCAGGACGGCGTCCACCACGTCGGTCGGCAGCAGCTCTGGCGGGGCCGTCCGTCGCCCCGAGAGCAGGGGCCCGGCCGGCGTGCGGTCCACCACGACCCGCAGCGTGCCCGGAAGGTCGACCACGCCGTCAGGCCGGCTCGGCAGGCAGACGTCGGCCCGGTTGGGGTCGCAGGCTCCCCCCTCGACCTGCGGCTGGTCGGTCTGCACGTAGCGGTAGCCCTGTGACCGGAACCACTCCACCGTCCGGTTGGCACCCTGCAGGCTGGGGCTCAGGTCGTCGAGCACCCGGTCGGGGGGGGTCGAGTCGTCGATGAGCAGGCGCTGCTCCAGGGTGCTGGCCACCGACTGGCCGTGCTGCTGGTAGTTGGCGGTGGCGATGCGGTCGACGGTGAACCCTTCGGCGGCGAGCGCTCCGTGAAAGGCGGTCGGGTCGTCGCGCGAGCTGAGGTGGCGGGCCACATCGTCACGGGCGAACGCACCGAGAGCGAAGTAGTAGACGTTCGGCATCGGGGCGGCCCGCTCGGCGACCGGCCCCAGCGGGGGGAGGCGGTGGTCCACCCGCCACCCGACGTAGCTCAGGCCGAACAAGGACGCGTACAGCACCAGCGCCCCCGTGGTGACGACGGCCAGCGCGGGGCGGGTCAGGATGGCGGAGACCACCGCGGCGGCCAAACCCATGGCGAGGAGGGACAGCACGAGGCGCAGCAGCGGGTGCGCGCCGAACAGGTCGGCCGAGAAGAACAGCAGGCCGGCCACCGCCAGGCCACCGCCGACCGAGGTCGGCCGGCGGGACGAACGGCGGCACACCACCACCGTGGCCAGGACCAGGGCGCCCCCGCTCAGCACCGCCACCAGGAGGAGAGCGGACGGTGATCTGATCTCACCCTGGTGGGTCTGGAGCACCTGGACGAGCCGGGCGAACGGGCCCAGTCCGGCGAGCAGCAGGCCGACCAACCAGTCGGACCGGGTGCCGGCCGACCGAGCGGGAGGACGAGGACCACCGTCGCCCTCGACCGCCGATGCTTCGGGAGTGCCCATGTACCCGGGCCAAGGGTACAGGCCGGTAGGCTTTGTCATACCTTCGCGACCGCGTTCACAAAGGACCACCCATGGCGCCCCCCGAGCATCTGGACGAGCACGGGCTCCCCCGCCCCGGCATCTCCGAGCAGGACGCGAGCGAAGGCAGCGACGTGATCCAGGACAGCATCCTGGAGGCGTTCCGAATCCTTCGGGACGCCACCAGCGAGTCAGCCAGGATGCGCGACGACGCCGACGCCGACGCCAGCCAGTTCCTGGCCCAGGCCCGGAGCAAGGGGGCCAGCGAGCTCACCCAGCTGCGGGAACAGGCCAACGCCGACGCGTCACGGATCATCAAGGAGGCACGGACCCGGACCGAGGACGAGCTGGACCGCTTGGCGGCCGAGGCCGAGGCCGAGCGGAACCGGATCCTTACCACGACCACGGCCGATGTCGAACGGTTGCGGGCCGACGCCGAGGCTGACGCCGCCACGATCTTGGACGAGGCCTGGGAACGGTTCGAGCAGCAGTCCTCTGCCCGCCAAGCCGAAGCCGAAGCCGAGGGGGCTCGCCGGCAGGCGGCTGCTGCACGCGAGGCGGACCGGCTCCTCGACGAGGCATCGAGCCAGGCTGAACAGTTTTTGGCCCGGGCGCGCGTCGAGGCCCAACAGGCTCTGAACGACGCACGCACCGAGGCCCGAAAGACCCTGGCCGAGGCACGCAACCAGGCCCAAGGGGCCGTGGCCGCAGCCACCCAGCAGGCCGGGCGCATCGAGCGGGAGGCGGCCGCTCGCGGAGCCGACCTTGCGTCGCAGGCCCTCACCGAGGCCAGGAACGCAGGAGCTGCTCAGGAGGCGCGGGAGAAGGAGCGGGTGGCCGCCGAGACCGAGCGCTTGCTGGCGGAGGCCGAGGCCGACGCCGCCTCGATCGTCGAAGAGGCCTGGGCGCAGTTCGAAGAGAAGTCGGCGGCGGCCCGCAGCGACGCGCTGGCTACGGCCCAGAGGACGGCCGCCGCGGTAGCGGCTCGCCTCGAGGAACAGGCCCGAGCCGACGCCCGCGCCCTCTTCGATGAGGCCCGTACCGAGGGCGACCGCCTGGTGGCCCTCGCCGAGGAGGCGGCCGGGAAAGCGGCCAGGACCATCGTCGCCGATGCCCAGGACGAAGCGGCACGCCTGACCGAGGAGGCGCTCGTGGCAGCCGAACGGGCCGCCGACGCCCGGCGGGCCGAGTCCGATTCGGTGATCGCGGCAGCCGAGGAGGCCGCCGACGCCCGCCGCCGGGAGGCCGAGGCGGCGCTCGACCGCCTTTCGTCCGATGCGGTCGCGGAGCGTGACCGCCTCGAGGTCGCGGCCAGGGAGGGCGCCGAGGCGACCGCTGCACGGATACGTACCGAAGCTCAGCAGGCCGCGGCAACGACGCGCGAGGAAGCCGTCGACGAAGTGCTGGCCGTGCAGGAGCAGAGTCGCGCCAGGGCGTCGAGAACCGCCGCCGCCGCCGCGACTGAGGCCGCACGCCTGCTGGCCGACGCCCGCCACCAGGGCGAAGCCATCATCGAGGAGTCCAGGCAGGCAGCACTCGTGCAGGCGGCGGCCGTGTCTGCCGAGGCCTTGGCGGTGGCGACCGAAGCCGCGGAGCTCGCGGCCGCCACGATCCGGGCGACCGCAGAGGTCGAGGCCGGAGTCGTCGTGACGCGGTTGCAGGAGCAGGCCCAAAGCCAAGCGGCTCAGCTCCTTCACGACGCCGAGGTCCGCGCCGCCGAGCGGGACCAGGAGGCTCGCCGGGTACTGGCCGAAGAGCTCGCCGCCCGACGAGACGAGGCCGACGCCGAGCTCGGGCGGCGGGAACAGGACGCCGAGCGGGCCGCCGCCCGGATCGAGACGGATGCCCGTCAGCAGGCGACGAGCCTGACGAACGATGCTCGGGCTCTGGCCGAGCAGGTCGTTGCGGCGGCGCGGCAGCAGGCGGAGGAGGTGATCGGCGCGGCGCAGGCCGAGGCCGCGGTCGCCGCCGAGCGGTTACTCGAGGCGGCTCACCGAAGCGCCGCCGAGGTCCGCCAGGACGCCGAAGGGGCGTGGGCGGAGGTGGTCGAGGAACGGCGGCGGACGCTCGAGGAGGAGACCACAGCCCGGCGGGCGGCGGCCGAAGCCGACGTTGCGCAGGTAGTGGCCGAAGCCGAGATGCACGCCGACCGGCTGCTGGTCGAGGCGTGGGCAACGGTGGAGGAGGAGCTGCTCGCCGCCCACGAGGAGGCGGCTCGTGCGGTCGAGGAGGCGCACAGCCATGGCGAACGGGCCGCCGCGCTCCTCCTCGCCGAAGCGCACGCCGACGTGGACCGCGTGCGGGCCGACGCGGAGGCTCAATTGGTCCGTATCCGGGACGAGGCGAGCGAGAAGGCGCTCGAGCTGGTGTCCCGAGCCCGTGCCGAGGCAGATGATGCCTCGGCGGAGGCGGTGGCGCGCGCCCAAGAGATCGACCGGACGGCGCACGCGGAGGCTCGCCGGGTTCTCGAAGGCGCGCATGCGGCCGTCGAACAGGAGAAGGCACGCCTGGTGGGTGAGGCCGACCAGGCGGCCGCGGCACGCCAGGTCGAGGCGGAGGACCTGGCCGCCCGGATCGAGCTGCAGGCGATGGAGCGTGCCGGGGCGGTCCTCGATAATGCCAGGTCGAGGGCCACCGATGAGGTCGCCGGCATCCTCCGCGAGGCCGATCAGCACGCGCAGGAGGTCAGGCGGAAGGCCGCGGCCGAACGGGCCGGCGTGCTCGAAGAGGCGCTTCGGGCGGCAGAGCGGCAGATCACCCGTCACCGCAAGGCAACCGAATCCGAGCTCGCCGTCGTGCGGGCCGAGGCGTCCGAGCAGGCGGCCCGGGCCCTGCGCGAAGCGGCTTCTGCCGCCGACCGGATGCTGGCGACCTCCACCCGCGACGCCGAGGAGATGCTGCAGCAGGCCCGGGCCGAGGTGTCAGAGCTGTGGGACGCCGTGCACCGGCGCATCCGGCAGGCCGGCGCGGCGGCGCAGGGCCCGCCCGCGGGAACCACTTCCCGGGCCCGGAGGGACGAGCCGGCGACGACCTCGGCCCCTCCCAAGGCCACGGGTCGCGGATCGGTCGATGAACGGGCGGCGGGCATCGTCGACGAGGTCGCAAGCCGGGGCGCCGACAGCTTGGAGCTGCCCTCCGAGGAGTGACGCGGCGACGCTGCTCCCCCGCTCGCCGCCCGGCAGGGTCGAGCGCTCCTAGGGTTGCGGCCGTGGCAGCGGCAGGGGTGGCCGGGCCCGCTGGGTCGGTTGCCGTCGTGCTGGGTACCCGACCCGAGATCATCAAGCTGGCCGGGGTGATCCGTCTGCTCGGGGCGCGTGGCTACGTGATTCATTCCGAGCAGCACTACGACCCCTCCCTGTCGGGGGCGTTCTTCGCCTCGTTCGGGCTGGCCGAGCCGAGGGTGCGGCTCGCCGGCATCGGTGGGGCGAGCCGGTCGGACCAGTTCGCCGGGATCGTCCTCCAGCTCGCCCGGCAGTTCGAGGCCGACCGACCCGCTGCTGTGATGGTGCAGGGCGACACCAACACCGCGGCGGCCGCCGCCCAGGCCGCCCACTTCGGCGGCATCCCCGTGGTGCACGTCGAGGCCGGGCTGCGCTCGTTCGACCGGAACATGCCGGAGGAGATCAACCGCCGGCTCATCGGGGTGGTCGCCGACCTGCACTGCGCGCCCACCGAGGCCAGCGCCGAGAACCTTCGGGTGGAGGGCGTCGACCCGCACGCCATCCGGGTCACCGGGAACACCACGGTCGATGCCACCTTCGAATCCCTGTCCGACCCGGCAGGCGCAGCGGCGGTGGTTCGAGCGATGGGCCTCGATCTCGGCGGGTTCGTCCTGGCCACCATCCACCGCCCCGAGAACACCGACGATCAGGCCAAGCTGACGGCGATCCTGGAGGCGCTGGGCTCGCTGGCCGTGCCGGTCGTCCTCCCCCTGCACCCTCGCACGCGGGGCTGCGTCGAACGGTTCGGGCTGCGGCCCCTGCTCGACCGGCTCCGGGTGGTCGAGCCGATCGACCACCCCACCTTCCTCGCCCTGGCGAGCCACGCCCGGCTCCTGGTGTCCGACTCGGGTGGGGTCCAGGAGGAGTGCACCGTGCTCAAGCGCCCGCTGGTCGTGATCCGCAACAGCACCGAGCGGCCCGAGGCCATCGCCGCCGGCTTCGCCGTGCTCGTGGCGGCCGACGACCGTCTCGCCGCCCGGCTCGCCGCCGCCGTCGCTGACGAGACGTGGCCGCGTTCGCTGGCCGACCGCCCGTCACCGTTCGGCGACGGTCACGCCAGCGAGCGGGTTGTTGCCGCCACCCTGGAGCTCGTCGGCCTCGCCCCCATCGGAGATGGCTGACCCTTCGCCGGGATCGGGACGTCGTTCGAGATCACCTCGAAGGTCACCGGTGTGCCCGGGACGAAGCTGACGTTGAAGGCGGGATGCTAGGCGACGGATTCCCACCAGGCACGAACCCTGGCTCCGGAGGAAGGCCCCCGACCAGCGGCCTCTCCTGTACCCTCGACGCAAGTTCCAGCCCGCCTCGCCCTCCTCGGAGAACCTCATGTCCTATGCCAAGCCCACCGGGGTGCTCGGGGGCGCCATCGCCACCAACGGCGCCTTGGCCGCCACCGGGTTCTCCAGCCTGCTCTGGGCTGAGGTGGCGCTCGTGCTGATCGTGGTCGGCTTCGTGCTGCTCAGACTGGTGAAGATGCGCCGTCTGGCCGCCGCCCGCGGCGCCACGTGACCGAGGCTGTTGCCCCGCGGGTGCAGTTGCGCGGTGGCCCCCTGCGCTACCTGGTCTCCCTGACCCTGATGGCCAGCGCGGCCGCCCTGGTCATGTCCCAGGCCAGTGTGCGCGAGATGGAGGCCCGGTTCGGGTCGTTCCTCGCCACCAACGTGTTCGGGATGAGGATCATCCACCCGACTGACCGGCCGGTCATGTACCTCACCCTGCCCGACAGCGGTCCGCTGCCCAAGTGGATCGGCCTCGTCGTCACCCCCGAGTGCACCGTGGCCCTGCTCATCGCCCCCCTCCTGGCGCTGGCTGCGTTCCTGGTGCTGGGCCGCCGGCTCAGGATCCGCTCGGTCCTCCTGGCCACCGCCCTGACCGGCGCCTTCCTGGTGGTGGTGAACATGATCCGCCTGCTGGTGATCGTGGTCTCCACCCACCGCTGGGGCCTCAGCGCCTTCCGGTGGACCCACGAGATCTACGGGTCCCTCATCTCCATCGCCGGGGTCTGCATCGCCAGCGTCTTCTTCCTGAAGCAGCTGTCCCGCGCCAACCGCAGGCAGGCCGCTCACTCGTCGTAGGCCTCGAGATCGGCTTCCGGCGTGACAGGACGGTCGACTTCCTTCATACAGTCGGCAGTCTCTGCTAACGATGGTCGGGGAACGGCGACGAGGAGGCAGGTCGATGGACGGACGATGGCGGGTGGGTCGCTGCGCGGTCGCCACCAGCGTGCTGGTGCTCGCCTTCGGCGCAGCTTCGGGAAGCGCCCAGGCGGCGCCGGGCAACCCCCGGGTCCCGGGCGGCGCCACCACCATCTTCCTCGAGGACTTCGAGAACGTCGCCACACCGGCGACCGCCGTCTTCCTGAATACCTACACCGGCGTGGGCCCGCTGAACATGACCTACACCGCCCACCCGGCCTGGATCAACGGCCCGGCGTGCGACGGGATCATCGGGTCCTTCAACTCCAACGCGGGGACCACGGGCTGCTCAGCGACCGTCTACAACACCTTCATCCGGCCGGTGGCCCAGGCGATCGGGAACGTGTTCGGGGGCGGCGACGACAACCAGGTGCTGGCCGACGTGACCGCCACCGGCGCCGTGCCCGCTCCGGTCAACGCCGCCACCTTCCAGACGGCGACCCCCGTGCCCCTCCCCTCGGCCAACCGCTTCATCACGTTCTCGGTGGACGTCGGGGTGACGACCTGCTCCGCTCCAGCTGACCCGCTGCTGCGCTTCTTCCTCGTCGACGGCGCCACCGACATCCCGACGACGGCCACCGACATCAACCCGTGCACCGACCCTCGAGGCACCCTCGTCAGCCCGGGCGGCGCGGGCGGGATCAGGGTGGGCTCGTTCCCGACCGACACGGCCATCCTCTTCGGCGGCTCGGCCGTCGGGGTGAAGCTAGCCAACGCCCAGACGGGGGGCAGCGGCAACGACTACAGCATCGACAACGTCAGGATCCTCGACGCCACCCCGCAGCTGGACAAGGCGTTCGTGGCCGACGTGCAGACGAACCAGGCGGCCCGGCTGGTGCTGACGGTGACCAACACCAACGAGCTGGCCAGCAAGGCGGGCTGGTCGTTCACGGACTCGTTGCCGGCGGGACTCCAGGTGTCGGCCACACCGAACACCTCCGTCACCTGCCAGGACAGCGGGGGGACGCCAACGCCCCCGACGCCGGCCAACCCGGTGAACGTGACCGCAGCCGGAGGCGGGACGTCGATCGCCGTTGCCGGCAACCTCAAGGCCGGTGACGCCTACTGCGAGGTCGGGATCGACGTGGCGGCCGTGGGCGGTCTCCCCGGCACGTTCACCAACGACAGCGCGAACGTGACGTCGCGCGTGGGACTCGACGCCCCGGGCAGTGCCTCGGTCACGTTCGGCCCGGTGGTCGGCATCCCGCTGCTCTCCCCGGTCGTGGCCGGTGGCGGCGCCCTCGTCGCCGCCGTGGTCGGGGGCGTCGCCCTCGTGCGCCGGCGCCGCACCGGCGACGCTGCTTCCTGAACCTATCCGGCCTCCTCGGAGAGGGCCCGGCCCCGGGCATTCACTCCTCGTCGCGTAGATCAGCGCTCGGTCCTCCTGGCCACCGCCCCGACCGGCGCCTTCCTGGTGGTGGTGAACATGATCCGCCTGCTGGTGATCGTGGTCTCCACCCACCGCTGGGGCCTCAGCGCCTTCCGGTGGACCCACGAGATCTACGGGTCGCTCATCTCCATCGTCGGGGTCTGCATCGCCAGCGTGTTCTTCCTGAAGCAGCTGTCCCGGGCCACCCGGCGGCTCAGCGATCAATCCGGTGCTTCGGATTTCGTGCCCGACGCCGGCCACCTGGGTTCAGGTCAGGATCATGCCTCCCGCGATGATGAGCACGAAGGCGACCACAGCAGACGCGAGCACGTTCCTGCCCGTGTAGGCCAGCGCGGCCGCGCTGACGCCGCCGCCGCCGCACAGCACTGCTCCAACGCCTGGGGCGTTGGACACCTGGCTCAGGCCCTCGCTGCTCGGCGCCGGCGACCGGCCACGAGCGCGAGGCCGGAGGCCAGCACCACGCCACCGGCGACCATGGCCGGGTCGGACCCCCGGACTCGCCCCACGGCGTCGACCGGGCCACCGCCTCGCCCTCCTCGAGGAACTCCAGAACCTCCGTCGCAACATCACCCGCCTGCAAACGATCGTCGACGAGATCGCCCAGCTGGTCACGTCCACGACCTGAACCCCAAGGGCGCAGGTATCGAAGGACGCCCAGGAATCGTCGGGCGCAGCAGCGGGCTCACGGTCAGCGGGTCAGCCGAGGGGGCGTCCTTCGAGATCTCGAGTGTCTTGGTGGAGCTCAACCGGCCCGTCAAGAGGCTGCGCCGTTTGGGCCACCCCAGAGGGGGCCCCGACCCTAACAACGGTCCTCTTGACCGGCCTCCCCGCCAACCCAGCAGCGGGGAAGGCCGCCGATCCCGGCCAGACCGCCCTGCAGGATGGCCCAGGGCGAAGGCCTGGTCGCTGTAGCTGGCTGTGTCGGTGGTGACCTGGGCGGGGTGGACGGCGGTCTCGTTGTCGAGGAGGCCGTCCAGGATGAACAGCGAGTCCCGGTCGGTGCCTGGGACGAGCACTGCGGCGAACCCGGCGACCTGGTCGGACAGGTAGTTGAGCCAGGTGACGCCACGTCCGACCCCGAAGTAGCAGGGGTTGGGGCCAGCGTTGGTGGTGCGGACGGGAACGACGAACCGGAGCCCGTCGGCAGATGCGAGCTGGCCGCCGCCCCACGTCTGGGCCAGCTCGATCCCGGTCTGGGCCTCGACGAGCATGGCGTTGGCGGCGGTGATCGTCTCGGAGCGCACGTAGTTCTGGTCGACGTGGGAGAGGCGCTGCCGGGTCAAGGCGACCACGCCGGCGTTGAGGACCGGGACGAGCCCGACGTTGCAGGCCTCTGCCACCAGCACTGCGATCACCGACAACCCGAGGTCGCCCATGCGGGACTCGCCACTGCTGACGTGGGTGAACGCTGAGGTGAACTCGGTCCAGCCGTCGACCTCGATCAGCAGGTCGGGCAGGTCGACCCTGGGCAGCATTGAAGCCACGATCGTCTTGAGGGCGGCCAGGCTGGCCGGCATGGGGAGCGCCTCATCCGGCGACAGGTGCGGGCGGCCTTGGTCGTCGATGCTGAGAAGGGCGTTGTCCCCGAGCCCGGCGGCCACGCCCCGGTAGGCGTCGCCCAGCTTGGCCCCGAGCGCCTCGAGGTGTCGCGTCGGGTCGGGATCCAAGCCGAGGCCATCAAGGAGCTCGGGGCGCATCGCCGCCCACCGCTCGCCATCGAGGAGGCAGGCCCGTGGGTCGGCCCACCGGGAGCTGGCCGGGCAAAACACGTCCCTCCGACGGAACGCTTGGTGGAGCTCCTCCATCACGCACAGCGTGTAGGCCCGCCGGTCGACCTCGCCCGGTTCGGGCAGGACCAGTCGTCGCCACGCCGCCGGCACGACCCCAAGGGCGACGTCGGCGGCCGACACCTTCTTGCGCCCCCACAGCCCGCCCACCTCGACGGCGGCCAGGATCTCGGCGCCAGTCTCATGAAGCTATTGGCATGTCGTGCAGTTCAGGTAGAGTGCCACGGTCCGAGCACAGCAGCGGTGCCTGCAGCCAACGACCCGTGGCGACTTCCCACGGCAACCACACATCGAGGCTGCGGATGCGCGGGCCTCCCCCCATAGGAGGCAATGCCAGTGGCGAAGGTTTCATTGCAGGGCTTTCGAACCCGGCTCCCGGCGATAGCCAGCGCCACGGCCATGGTGGGGGCAGTCATGGTGGGCGCCCTCCTCACCGCGTCGCCGGCGCAGGCAGCCACCACCACCTGCGGCTATGGCATCGGTGGACCGTCCGCGTCGAGTCTCTGCTGGTTTGACCTAACGAATTATGACGACGCGGCCGCTCGGTCGGCGGCCGGTCAGCCGACGTCGATCAACCTGCCGGGGGGCTACGTCGCAAGTTTCACGCTGACCTCGCGGCCGGTCGGAGCCCTGC
>Ga0183260_10004526_pt1 | contig 11030 bp, 14 predicted proteins | sample AntDrymUQ4972206_2_FD_129768 | JGI IMG/M metagenome (GOLD analysis project Ga0183260, IMG submission 129768) | Polar desert sand microbial communities from Dry Valleys, Antarctica - metaG UQ497 (22.06) (version 2) (version 2) | ecosystem: Environmental > Terrestrial > Soil > Desert | place...
ATACGCGGAGTTGCGCGGCGGGCTCTCCGAGACGTTCTCGGGCCTCGCCGGCGTCGGCGACCTGACGGCGACGATCCTGGCTCCCGGCAGCCGAAACCGCCGTGCCGGTGAGCTGCTGGGCAAGGGGATGCCGGCCGCCCGGATTCCCGGCAAGATCGGCCAGGCCTCCGAGGGCCTCGACTCGGTTCCCCTGATCGCGGAGACGGTCAACAACGCCGGCGTCGACGCCCCGGGCCTCGATGGCCTCGCCCGGCTGATCGCCGAAGAGATCTCGCCCTCCGAGTGGATGGCGGGATTGCGCCGGGCCGAGCGCCAGAGGCGGGCCGCGTGAGCGTGAAGCGAAGCGAAACGCGAACACAGGTGTGGGGCGCGGGTACGCTTGTCGCTTGGCCGACGGCGCGACCACACCAACGGCGCTGTCGGGCGAGGCCAAGGCCAAGCTCGACCGCGACTTCGAGCAGCTGTACCGCGACCACCTGCGCGACGTCTACTCGTACTCGTACTACCGCGTGGGCAACCACCACGACGCCGAGGACCTCACCGAGCAGGCCTTCCTCCAGGCCTACAGGCACTTCGAGCGCGCTCAGCGCGAGTCCGACGGGCGGCCGCTGCGGCCTTGGCTCATCCGGATCGCCCACAACCTCGCCTCGAATTACCACCGCGACCGCGCCCGTCGCCCGCAGTCCGCGCTGGAGCACGCAGACCCGATCGCGACGATGCACGACACGGAGCAGATCGTCGAGGGCCGAGCAGAGCTTCAAGCCGTCATGGACGGCCTTCGCAACCTGCCCGGTGACCGAAAGGAGGCGCTGATCATGCGCTTCGCGCTCGGCATGGACAACCGCGAGATCGCGCGGGCCCTCGGCCGCACCGACGGCGCAACGAAGGTGTTGATTCACCGGGCGATCAAGCAGCTTGAAGAGGAGATGGCGGCAGATGAGTGAGATGCGCGAGCCCACCACCGACGTAGAGGACCTGCTGCGCTCGGCCCTGCGCCCGATCGAGCCGCCCGAGAGCCTGCCGACCCGCGTCGAGGACACGCTGACGGCGGTCACCGAAGCGGCGGCCGAGGAGCTCTCGGCCTGGGCGGACGAGCTGTCGGAGTCCGAGCTCGCCGCCCTGCGCGACCCGCGCAACTGGGTGCGGCCCGTCGCGGCCGCCGCCGCGGGCGGCCTCGCGGGCGGAGCCCTGCTGCTGGTCGAGGTGCGGCGGAGGCGCCGCCCGAGCGGCGCCTCCGCGGTCGTCGATCAGCTGCGCAACCGGCTGTCCTAGGCCGCGGCGGGCGCCGGGGCGCCCTTGGGCGTCGCCAGCGCCGCGATCACTCCGGTCACGCCGAGGATGATGTGGAAGACGTTGTCCTCGTCGTTCACGGGAACGAGGTCGAACAGCACGCCGTTCGAGGCGATGAAGTCGGCCCCGTCGCCGCCCGTGGCGATGAACCCGAGCGCGGCCAGCACCAGATAGAGCACGCCGAAGAGCGTCGCGCCCGCCCGCGCCGCGCCGCCCGCCGCGGCCAGCAGGACGAACCCGATCGCCATATGCACCACGTTGTGCCATCCGTTCACGGCCAGGAGGCCGAACGCCTTGTCTGAGACGATCTCGTCGCCCGCTGCGAAGCTGGCCTCGTAGAAGAAGCCGATCAGCCCCGCGAGAACCAATGCCGCCCCGATGAGCAGGCAATAGAGCTTGGCTGGACTCGAGCGATCCACCGACGAACCTCCTTTGATCCGTTCACATAGGGCGGGCCGTAGCCTCTACGTGTACCCGAAATGAGCAAATCAGAACTACAGCTGCTCGCCGACGAGGACCTGATGCCCCTGCTGGCGGAGAAGAACCCGATCGCGTTCGAGGTGTTCTACGACCGCCACGGCGGCGCCGCCTTCTCGCTCGCCTACCGGGTCGTCGGCAACCGCCAGTCGGCCGAGGACGTGACCCAGGAGGCGCTGATCTCGATCTGGCGCAGCGGGGCCCGCTTCGACCGCGCTCGCGGCAGCGTGCGCGCCTGGACGCTGGGCATCGTCCGCAACCGCGCGATCGACCACCTTCGCCGCGACGCCGGCCGTGCGCCGAAGCTCGCCTTCGACCCCGAGGAGGTGCTCGAGAAGCAGCCCGCCGAGGAGCTGACAGATGCCGAGGCGCTGAAGCGCGAAACGGCCCGCGAGGTGCGCTCCGCGCTCGGGCACCTGCCCGACGACCAGTCGCGGGTGATCCAGCTGGCCTTCTTCGGGGGCTTCAGCCACTCGGAGATCGCGAAGATGCTGAACGAGCCGCTTGGAACGATCAAGGGCCGGATGCGCCTGGGGATGGAGAAGATCAGGGCGTCGCTGGCGGAGGGGGTATACGAGATATGAGCAAGCATCCTGACCGCGAAGACCTGGTCGCCTATGCCATAGGGGGGCTCGAGCCCCGTGATGAGAGCACCGTGGCGGCTCACGTCGAGGACTGCGAAGCCTGCACGCAGGAACTGGCCGGCTATGGGCCCGCCGTGAGCGCCCTGGCCGAGGGGGTCGACCCGGTTCCGCCCCCGCCGGAGCTTCGCGAGCGGCTGCTGGCGATCGTGCACGAGGAGGCCGCTCCCGGCTTCGCACCCGAGCCGAAGCGCCGCTCACGCTCCGCGTTCCTCGGATTCATGCTGCGGCCCGCAACCGGTCTCGCTGTTGCTGCGGTCGTGGCTGCCGGAGTCGGAGGGTTCACGGCGGCCGGAGACGATGGCGAGCCGGCCCGGACCGTCGACATCGCCAACACCGCCGGCGACGCCGGCGGGAAGCTCGTGTTCGCCGACGGTGAGGCAACCCTCGAGATGACGGGCATGCCGCAGTTGAAGCAGGGCGCCGTCTACCAGGTGTGGGTCGCCGACCCCTCCGGCGTGAAGCCCTCGGCGACCTTCCTGCCCCACGAGGACGGCACGGCCACGGCCGCCGTCCCCGAGGCGAGCGACGACGTCAGCCAGATCATGGTCACCTCCGAGCCGGGGCCGAACCGGACTTCCCCGACGGCCCCTCCGGTGCTCGACGTCAAGCTGGACTAGCGAGCCCGGCTAGGCTGCCGCCGTGGCCGAGACCTGCTACCGGCACCCGGGTCGCGAGACCGGAGTCTCGTGCTCCAACTGCGGCCGGCCGATCTGCCCGGAGTGCATGACCTCGACCTCCGTCGGGATGCGCTGTCCGGAGTGCGCGAAGCAGCGCACCAAGGTGAATGTGGGCGCAGGGGGAGGGGGCCAGGTGGAGCCGCTGGCGACCTACGCGCTCCTCGCGATCAACGTCCTGGCCTTCCTCGCCGAGATCATGAGCGGGGCGGGGGGCGACAAGCTGCTCGTCGACGCGGGCATCTGCGCGAACGCGATCGCCGACGGCGGCGGCTTCTGCGGCATCCAGGACACGGCGGTCCTGTCCGAGGGCAACGAGGTCTTCCGGATCGTCAGCGGCGGCTTCCTGCACGCGGGAGCAATCCACCTGCTGTTCAACATGTTCGCCCTCTACGTGCTGGGAACCCTCCTCGAGCCCGCGATCGGGCATCTGCGCTTCCTCGGCATCTACTTCGCGGCCCTGCTCGCCGGCTCCTTCGGAGCGCTCCTGCTGGCGGGCCCGAACGAGATCACGGTCGGAGCCAGCGGGGCGATCTTCGGCCTGATGGCGGCGGCGTTCATCATCGCGCGTCATCGCGGGATCGACGAGATCGCCTCCCAGATCGGCGTATTCGTCGTCCTGAACCTCGTCTTCACGTTCGCGATCCCAGGCATCTCGATCGGCGGCCACATCGGCGGGCTGATCGGAGGCGGCCTGGCCGCACTGCTGATCACGTCTGTCGAGCGCCGCGGCGCCGGCACTCCCGGCCGCGTGCTCGAGGCCGGCGGGATCGCGCTGATCGCCGTCGCGTCGGTGGCGGGCGCCCTGCTGGCAGCGGGCGCGGCAGCCGAGACCCCTCTGCCCCTCTAGCGGCGGCTAGCGGCGCCTGTCGTCGCCCTTGTCATGCTCATCGCCGCTGAGGAGGCGGTCGATCCGCCCGGCGACCTCGCGGCCGGCGCGGAGCGCGCCGCCCGCGATCGAGATCCCCTTGCTCGCGAGGGCGCCAGGGACCTCGGAGAGCGAGCCGGGCTTCGAACTCGACCCGCCGCTCGGGGTGGGGGCGGGAGGCTCCCGTTCGGCCTTCGGGATCCACTCATCGGTCGGCTCGTCGGGCGCGGCCTCAGACTCGGCGTCCGCCGCCTCGCGCGGGCCCGCCGCGTGGCGCCGCTCCGCCTCGGCTTTCAGGTCCTCGACCGATCGCTTGACCAGCGCCTTGTGCGTGCGGCGCAGCACCATCCCCGGAACCGGGATCTCCGGGTCGGCGCCGAGGTTGTAGGTCGCGCGGGTGCGACCCGGGCCGAGGCTCTCGAGGGTGTAGACGCCGTCCATGTCGCGCATCCCGTTGCCGTCGACGAATTCCCACCTGATCTCGGTCGGGCGGGTGTAGCTGTACCGCAGCTGGTAGTCGATCTTGCGCACCTTGGCGTCCACGAACAGCCTCACGTTCTCTCCCAGGCCGTCCTTTGTGCGCGACAGGACCTCGACAGAGTCGACCGCGTCCTGCCACCCCGAAAAGCTCTCGTAATCGACGATCGCCTCGAAGCTGGTCTCGATCGGGGCCTCGATCTCGGTGGTGTGCTCTGCCCAGTTCATCCCCATCGCGAACCTCCTCAGCGCTCGGCGAACCTTTGCGGAGTGACTTCCTCGACGACCTCCTCGAAGGTCACGCCCCCGGGCGCGGCAACCCTACCTGGGTGCATCAGGTGGGCGAGGAGCTCCGTGCCCTCGACCAGGCGCGGGCCCGGACGCGAGAACGAGGCGGCGGCATCCACCGCGACGACTCGCCCGGCACCCAGCTGCGCGATGAGCTCGCGGTGGGCCATCGCCTCGGCCTGCGCTCGGGCGGCGTCCCAGCCGCACGGCATCGCGACGACCAGCTCCGGCCGTGCCGCGGCGAGCTCATCCCACTCCGCTGTCCGCGACTTCGCGCCGGCCTCGCCGATGACGTCGACGCCGCCGGCGACCTCGATCATCTCGGGGACCCAGTGGCCGCCGACGAAGGCCGGGTCGAGCCACTCCAGGGCGAGCACGCGGGGGCGCGGCTCGCCCTCGACGGCGGAGCGAACATCGGCGAGGCGCCCTTCGAGCGAGGCCCGCAGGCTGCCGGCGGCCTCCGGCGCCCCGGCCGCCTCACCGAGCCTGGTGAGGTCGGCGATCACCTCGTCCAGCCGGGAAGGGTCGAGCGAGATCACGCGGGGTTTGGTCGGCAGCCGGTCGGCCACGGCCCGTACGTCGTCATAGGAGACCGCGCAGACCTCGCAGACGGCCTGGGTCGCGATCAGGTCGACGTCGAGTTCGCGCAGGGCGTCTTCGTCGAGCTCGTAGAGGGCGCGGCCCGAGCCGACCGCCTCTCGTACCGCCGCGTCGATCTCGCCGGCTTCGAGCCCGTCGGGGATGATGCTCCGGGTCAGGTGGGTTTTGCGGGCGGCCTCCGGAGGGAAGTCGCACTCATGGGTGACGCCGACCACCTGGTCGCCGAGTCCGAGCGCGAAGAGCATCTCGGTCGCGGAGGGCACGAGGCTGGCGATGCGCACCCGACGAATATGACACCCGACGCGAGGAGGCACGATGGCGAAACTGGGCGATGAGGAGATCGAGGCGAGGCTGGGCGAGCTCGACGGCTGGGAGCGCGAGGGCGACGCGATCGCGAAGAAGTTCGACCGCGGCGACTTCGTGGGCTCCGTGAAGCTCGTCGACGCGATCGTCGGGCCGGCCGAGGAGATGGGACACCATCCCGACCTGGCTATATCCTGGAGTGAAGTGAAGGTCACGATCATCACTCACTCCGAGGGTGGGCTCACGGCGGCTGACTTCAAGCTCGCCGGGGCCATCGACGAGCTTGCTTAGCAGCCCCTCGGACCGCATCGCAACCGCATATCCCGGAGGCGAAGCCGAAGGGATGGGCGATCATGTGACTGACGACGAACCTCCCTCGAGTAGCACCGCCTGCGCGCCCCGTCGCGGAGGCCTGCGATGACGGCGCTTGCGCTGGTTGCCCTTTTCGTCCTTGTCGCGCTGAACGGCCTCTTCGTCGCCGGCGAGTTCGCGCTCGTGCGTGCGCGGCGTGGCCGGATCGAGCAGATGGCGAGCGAGGGCAGCCGCGGCGCTTCTCGGGTGATCAAGCAGCTGGACCGGATCGACGAGTACCTCGCGGCCTGCCAGCTCGGCATCACGATGGCCTCGATCGGCATCGGCTTTCTGGGCGAGCCCGCGCTGGCGACGCTGATCGAGCCGGCATTCGGCGGGCTCTCGCACGGGGTCGCGGTGGCCCTCGCGTTCGCGATCGCGTTCACCATCGCCACCTCGCTGCACATCACCGTCGGCGAACAGGTGCCGAAGCTGCTGGCGATCAGCCGTGCAGAGCGGACGGCCCGGCGCCTGTCCCGCCCTCTCGACTTCTTCCTCATGGCGACCCGCCCCCTGAACAACGTCTTGAACATCGTCTCCAACGCGATCCTGCGGCTCTTCGGCATCAGGCCCGCCGACATCGAGGAGAAGCACACCTCCGAGGATCTGAAGCTGCTGATCTCGCAGTCGGCGATGGGCGGGGACCTCGACGCTGGAGAGGCGGTGATGCTGCGCGGCGTCTTCCACCTCCACGAGCAGGAGGCGCGCGAGGTCATGACCCCGATCCCCGCCGTGGTCACGGTCGACTTCTCCTCCAACGTCACCGACGCCCTGCGACTCTGCTGGACATCCGGTCACAACCGCCTGGTCGTGGTCGACGACGGCAACCCCGACCGGGTCCGCGGCATCGTGCACGCCCTGCGCCTGATGCGGCTCTCGATGGTGGAGGGCGACGACGCGCCGATCGAGCCCGCCGTGCGCGACGCCCTGATCGTCCCCGAGACGAAGCCCCTCGACGATCTGCTCACCGAGTTGCAGCGCCAGCGCTCCTCCATGGGAGTGGTCGTCGACGAGTACGGCCGCACCGTCGGGATCGTCACGATCGAGGACATCCTCGAGGAGGTGGTCGGCGAGATCGAGGACGAGACCGACCCGCTCGCCGGCAGCCTGCGCCAGCTGACCAACGGGGACTGGTACGTGCGCGGCCACGTCTCGCTGGGTGACCTGGCCGACCGCGGGATCGAGCTGCCCGTCGACACGGACGCCTACAACTCGGTCGGCGGCTACGTCTTCGGCGAGCTGGGGCGGCTCCCGAAGCGCGGCGACAAGATCACCGCCGATGGCAACGAGATCAGGGTCGAGTCGGTTCGCGAGAACCGGATCGAGGCCGTGAGGATCTCAAAGCGCGTCTGAGCAGGCAATTCACCCTTCCGTCCGCGTGCGGCTCTAGGTTCTCGCCAAGTCCGGACCGTTTCTCACCGGCTCGAGGAGGCCGCACATGTGGGTAGTCCGCCTCAGCGACAAGCAGCTCGAAGTGGTCAGGGCGGTCCTCCGCTCCGAGGAACATCGCGGTCCGGCGCTCGAGGGCGCGCTCGAAGAGCTCGACCTCGCGAGGTGGGACGACCTGCCCGAAGCGGCGCTTCCGTGGGCGGAGGTCACCACGGCCGCGCTCGCTCAGGGCGCATCCGAGGCCGACGTGATCTGGGATCGTTGCGGGCGCCATGAGGAGCCAGCGGTCCCCCCGATCAGGGCGAAGCGCAAGCGCGCCAAGCCGAAGCCGGCCCAGCCGGACAAGCGCGCGGCGTAGGCCGCCGGCCTTCGCGGCGCTTCTCGGGCTTGCGCTGGCCCTGGCCGTCGCTTCCTGCGGAGGAGACGACGGGGGCGAGGAGACGACGGGCGGCTCCGTCGATCGCTTCGACTCGCAGAGGGCCTTCGATTCGATCGAGGAGCAGGTCGCCCTGGGCCCGCGCCCAGCGGGGTCGCCGGCCTCGCGGGAGCTGGCGGAGGGGCTCCGGCAGCAGCTCCCGGACGGGCGCTTCGAGCCCGTGCCCGGCGGCCTCCGGAACGTGGTCGGCACCCTCCCCGGGCCCGGCCCTGCGATCGTGGTCGGGGCGCACTACGACACCGAGGTCGAGCCGCCGGACTTCGTCGGCGCCAACGACGGCGCGGCGGGGACGGCCGCCGTGGTCGAGATTGCGCGCGTCTTGGAGCAGGAGCTCCCGGAAGGCCATCGCGAGATCCGCTTCGTTCTCTTCGACGGCGAGGAGGAGCCGGCGGGCTGCCCGGACGCGCTGTTCCAGCAATGCGGGCTTCGCGGCTCGAAGGCCTACGTAGAGGCCCACAGGAGCGAAGTGGGGGAGATGGTGCTCCTCGACTACATCGCCAACAAGGGGCTCAGCATCCCGCGCGAGGCCAACTCCGACCCGGAGCTCTGGGGGCGCCTGCGCCTCGCGGCCGACGAGGTCGGGGTCGCCGATCGCTTCCCGGCCGCCGAACAGGGTCTCGCCGTCATCGACGATCACGTCCCGTTCCTGCTCGCGGGGATTCCGGCGATCGACCTGATCGACTTCAGCTACGAGTTCGCGGACACATCAGAAGACACGGTCGACAGGCTCGACCCCGAGGCCCTGGACGCCGTCGGCGAGGCGACCGCCGAGCTCGTGATCCAGCTCTCCCAGCCGGGCTGAGCCCGCCGGTCCTCAGTCGTAGCGGTAGAAGCCCTCGCCCGACTTGCGACCGAGCTTGCCCTCGCCGGTCAGCGCCACGACTCGGCCCGGAGGGCGGTGGTGGGGCTCAGTCGTCTCTGCGTACAGCGCGTCGCCGATCGCCTCCGCGACGTCGAGCCCGACGAGGTCCAGGAGCGCCAGCGGGCCCATCGGGTGGGCCACGCCGAGCGTCATGCAGCGATCGACCTCCTCGGGCTTCATCCCGGTCTGCTCCAGCAGCCGCACCGCGTCGAACAGATAGGGGAAGAGCAGGCGGTTGACGACGAAGCCCGCTTCGTCGGGCACGTCGACGACGGTCTTGCCGATCGACTCGCACCACGCCCTGGCCCTGGCCGCGATCGAAGGGTCGGCTCCCTGGGGAACGCAGAGCTCGATCAGCTCCATGCGCACGACCGGGTTGAAGGGGTGGAGGCCGAACAGCCTGCCGCCGGTGCCCGAGGCTTCGGCGATCGCGCCGATCGACAGGGAGGAGGTCGTCGTCGCCAGCGCCGACTCGGGGGCCGAGTCGGCCAGACCGCGGAAGAGGTCCGCCTTGGCGTCCAGCTCCTCGGCGATCGCCTCGACCACGATGTCGCAGCCGGCGAGGTCGGAGGGGTCGGTCGTCACCTTGATCCTCGAGGCCTCGGCGCCGTCGACCTTCGCGCTGAGCTTCTGCGCCGTTTCCTCGGCCCCCCAGGCGGACGCGTCGGAGCGCGCGAGGACCAGGACCTCGGAGCCCACTGCCGCGCACGCGGCCAGCCCGCAGGCGATGGTGCCGCTGCCGGCTATGGCCGGCCGCTCGTATCCCTCAACAGCCACTGTGCCTGTTGTTATCACCTGGCCGGATCTCGGGGCATCAGGTCATCGGCGCACCTTCGAGCCGGAGGGTGAGCGCGTGCGCTACCGCGCTCGAGTCGAGCCCCCGGGGCTGATCACGGGAGCTGGTACCGGGACAGGCTGAATCCCGCCAGCTTCGCCGGGATGTCGGGGGTGATGCCGCCGACGTTGAACGTGAGGTAAAACCACACATCCTGGCCGTAGATCAGCTCGCAATACTGGCCGTCCCCGGGGTCCGGGTTGTAGAGGCGCTGGCCGCTCGGGGTCTTCTGGTAGAAGGAGCAAGGGAAGACCTTGGCCGCGTCAGCGGGGCTCGAGGCCGTTCCCAGGTGGGTGTTGTACTGGAGCCCCCCGTCGATGTACCAGAACCCGAGGCCGGTGCTGATGAAGGCGACCCTGGGCGGCTTCTTCTTGCCCTTCTTCTTCGGCGGCAGCGTGTAAGCGACGACGAAGCTGTCGGGGAAGGGGCCACTGCTCGTGTAAATCTCGTAGCGGGCGCGGCCGAGGGCGGTCGCCTGCACATCCGACGAGGTCGGCTTTCCCAGGTTCAGCGGGCGGAACTTGTGGACCGACGCCAGGGTCTGACCCAGCTGGATCCCGCCGATCGACTGCCCCGGCACGACCTTGGTCGTGTACCTGGCTGCCGCAGGCGACGCATCCGCCAGTGCGGCGAGCGCGACGGTCGCTGCGACAGCGACCACGATCTTCCGGATTCTCGGCATCTCGGATCCTCCTTGTGGGCCCTGAAACTTGCGCATGCGCTCGGCCTTGCACTTCTGCCCGCGAACATACGCCTGGCTGACTCGCCAGTCAATGCCCTACACTTGGTTGCTTCAAGCAACCATCTGTACGGAGGCCAACCGAGATGAACGAAAAGACTTTCCAGGGACGCGACGTAGTGATCGTGGAGGCGGCGCGCACGCCGGTCGGCCGCGGCCACGAGGAGAAGGGCTACTACAAGGACAACCACGCCTCCAACCTGCTGGCGAAGGCCTACAGCGAAGTCATCGACCGCGCCGGTATCAAGGGCGAGGACGTCGAGGACGTCGTCGGCGGCTGCGTCCAGCAGTTCGGCGAGCAGGGCATCAACATCGCCCGTAACGCATGGCTCGAGGCGGGCCTGCCGATCGAGACCCCCGCCACCACCGTCGACCGCCAGTGCGGCTCCGGCCAGCAGGCCGTGAACTTCGCGTCGGCGATGATCGCCTCGGGCGTCCACGACGTGATGATCGGCGGCGGCGTCGAGCACATGGGCCACATCTCGTTCGCCGACTCGGCCGATGTGATGAAGGACCACGGGTTCGCGTTCTCTCCCGAGCTGCTCGAGCGCTACAACCTGATCCCTCAGGGCCTCTCGGCCGAGATGATCGCCGACCAGTGGGAGATTCCCCGCTCCGAGCTCGACGAGCTCGCCCTCGACTCCCACCGCAAGGCCGCAGTCGCGACCGACGAAGGCCGCTTCGAGCGGGAGATGATCCCCTGGAAGAACAACGGCGATACCTACGTCACCGACCAGGGCATCCGCCCGCCGACGGACGACAGCGCCGAGAAGCTCGCATCGCTGAAGCCCGCCTTC
>Ga0183260_10004527_pt1 | contig 11030 bp, 11 predicted proteins | sample AntDrymUQ4972206_2_FD_129768 | JGI IMG/M metagenome (GOLD analysis project Ga0183260, IMG submission 129768) | Polar desert sand microbial communities from Dry Valleys, Antarctica - metaG UQ497 (22.06) (version 2) (version 2) | ecosystem: Environmental > Terrestrial > Soil > Desert | place...
CGAAGTCCTTCACGCGAAACTTCCAGAGGCACTCGGGCATGAGCTCCTCCCAGGCGACCTCCTCGATCTCCTCGATCTGGGTCGTCTCGAGCGCCGCGGCACCGCCGACGATCGCGAAGTAGACCATCCCGAGCCGCTGCATCGGCTCGATCGCCTCGTCGGGGAAGCCGCCCTTGCCGCAGATCGCGCGCACGCCGTACTGGGCCCCGAGACCCTCGGTGAAGCGCACCATCCGCGCGCTCGTCGTCGTCCCGATACAGATCTTCTCGTATCTGCCGGGCCCGAGCTTGCGCACGTTCGGCGCCGTGTGCAGGAGAAAGGCGCCGCTCAGATCCATCGGCGGCTCGATTCCCTCGTCGAAGATCCGGATCTGCGTCCGGTCGCGGATCCCGATGATGTGACCCTGGACGACCACCTCGTCCCCCGCGCGGAGCTTCTCGATCTCGGCCGGGTCGGTGATCGGGAACGTGACCTCGTGCTGCGCCATCACGCGCTCCCTCGACCGACGGCGCGGATCGCCGACACGCGCGCGCGCAAACCCCCACCCTGGGTGGGGACGCCTCCCACCGCCCTCACAGCCGATTCTACGCCCCCGTACCCAGTGAGATCGTGCCGGTTGTGAGAAATCTTGTCCACAGGGCGCCGTGCTCGACGAGTGCGCGCCACGTCATGCCTCCCGGTCGAAGTCGACGGTTCCGTCGGACGCGATGTGTGCCGACGCACGACGGGCAGCCCAGCACTGATAGTTCACGGCGACGGGGTTGAGAGTCATGTGCGTGTCGGCGTGCTCGATGTGGCACTGGAGCACTGTCACGTCGCCCCCGAGCCCCATGGGGCCGATCCCGGTCTCGTTCAAGAGGTCGTAGAGCTCGTCCTCGAGCTGCGCGACGAGCGGATCCGGGTTGCGGGTCCCGACCGGCCGCGCGATCGCCTCCTTCGCAAGGTGCATCGCATAGTCGGCCGAGCCGCCGAGCCCGATCCCGACGATTCCGGGCGGGCACGGCTTGCCACCGGCGTCGACGATCGAGTCGAGCACGAAGCGCTTGATCCCCGCGACCCCGTCGGCGGGGAAGAGCATCTTCAGGAACGTCATGTTCTCCGAGCCCGAGCCCTTGGGGACGCACTTCACGTCGAGCCCGTCCCAGTCCGGCACGAAGTGCCAGTGAACGATCGGGACGCGGTAACCGACGTTCGCGCCCGTCGACTCGCGCGTCAGCGTGTGCACCGTGTTCGAGCGCAGCGGATGCTCCAGGGTCGCACGCTCGGTGCCCGTCTTCAGCGACGCCTGGATCCGCGCCGGGTGGAGCGGGAAGTGCTCTCCGACATGGCAGTAGTAGACCGGGATCCCGGTGTCCTGACACACGAGGTTCTTCTGCGCGTCGGCGATCTCGACGTTCCGGTGGATGGTCTCGAGGACGCGGATGCCCGTCACGGAGGTCTCCCGGTCCCTCGCGCGACCGAGCGCGTCGCGCAGATCCTGGGGGATGTCCTTGAGCGCCCAGACGTAGAGGTGCGCAGCGGCGTCCTCGACGACCTGGGAGAGATCGGTGGTCGTGATCGTCGTCATGCCTTCGCTTTCGTCGCGGCGTGCGTCCCGGCCCGACGGCCGAAAACGACGCACTCGAGGAGTGAGTTGCCCATCATTCTGTTCCTGCCGTGCGTGCCGCCGGCGATCTCGCCGCACGCGAAGACGCCGGCGAGCGTCGTCTCGGCGTTCGTGTCGATCACGAGACCGCCGTTCTGGTAGTGGAGGACGGGGTAGGTGAGGATCCGCTCCGTGAGCGGGTCGATGCCGCCGCCGCGGTAGCGGCGCAGCATGTACGGAAGCGAGATCTCCGCGTCCTCTGGAGCGATGCGCGTCGTGTCGAGCCAGACAGCAGGGCGCCCGTCCTCGGTAAGGACACCCCGACCGGCCTCGATCTCGTCGAAGATCGCCTGCGAGACCTCGTCGCGCGGGCCGAGCGAGTCGGTGAACTCGTCGCCCTCCACATTCAGCAGCACCGCGCCGTATGCGCGCGTTGTCTCGGGGATCGAGTAGCCCTGCATCGTCGCGGGCCAGGCGCCGCCGTTCGGGTGGTACTGGAGCGCGTCGAGATCGCGGGTCTCGGCCCCCGCGTCCGCGGCGATGCGTGTCGTCTCGCCGGTCGCGTTCGGATGGTTCGTGGAGAACTCGCCGCGATTCTCGGCCTCGGCGAAGCACCGGCCGCCGGAGGCGAGCACGACCGTCGCCGCCTCGACCTCCGCGCGGGCTTCGGGGGTCTCGAACGAGGCCCTCCAGCCGGTCGAGATGGGCTCGAGGCAGGTCAGACGGTGATGCGCGAGGATCGCCCCGTCGCCGGCCCCGAACGAGTCGCGCAACGCCTTCGTGATCGCATGGCCGGTCCGGTCGCCCACCTGGAGAAGACGCTTCCGGGAGGCCCCGCCACACCGCGCGAGCCGGTAGCCCCCATTCTCGCGTGTGAACGCGCAGCTCTGCGCCTCGAGCCAGGCGATCGCGTCACGAGCATCCGAGGTGAGCACCTCGACAAGACGCGGGTCGGCGGTCGAGTGCGACGAGCGCATGACGTCCTCGGCGTGGAGTTCGGGGCTGTCGTCCTCACCGAAAGCGGCCTGGATGCCGCCCTGCGCCTTCGCCGAGTTGCACGCCTGCAGCGTCGTCTTCGTCGCGACTGCGACCCGCGCCCCTGCGTGCCCGGCCGCCACGGCCGCGGCGAGCCCGGCCGCCCCGCTGCCGACCACGAGTACGTCGATGAGGGCGTCGCCCGCCATGGTCGAATCCTAGCGGAACCGCGACTCGGCCTAATCCGAAGCATTAGCGCTTCTTATTCGATAGTGGAGACGTTAGACTTCCGCTCATGCCCACAATCGCCGACGTCATGCGCACCGAATTGATCGAGGTTGCGCCCGAGGACACACTCGGCGAGGTCGCCGAGCGGATGACCGCCGTCAACGTCGGCGCCGTGGTGGTGAAGGACTTCGGGCGCCTGATCGGCATCCTCACCGAGCGCGACATGCTCAAGGCGATGGCCGAACGCGTCCACACGAGCGAGGCACGAGTACGCCAGTGGATGACGGAGGAGCCGATCACGACGACGGCCGACATGGACGTTGACGAGGCCGCCCGACTCATGCTGGCAAACGGGTTTCGCCACCTGCCGGTCCTCGACGAGAACGGTCAGGTCACGGGCGTCATCAGCCTGCGGCGTGTCGTTGCCGCGACGACCGCCGCGACCAAGACCGCCTGACGGAGGCGGTCGCCGTCAGCAGGCCGGGGCCGTGCCGCGCGTGAGCACGCGCGCTGCCTGCGTGACCGTCACGCGCACCCGTCGCAGGCGAGAGACCACCTTGGCGTCCTTCCGGAACTCGACCGCAAGGCGGCGCTCCGTCGATCTGGCCCACGCCCTCGCAAGCACGCACTCGGCGGGCGCCAGGCGGCCGCCGATCCACCCGGCCGTATAGAGGTACCGCAGCTCTGCGCGCGGGTACGGCGCGCGGGCGAGTGTCGCCCGCGTCCTGTGGATGGATCGGCACACAACTGGGACGAAGGACATCTGGCGCCTGCCGGGGTTGTTCGCCATCGTGGCAACTCCATTCAATCTCGAGGAAGGAGTCGCGATGTTCGACGAGTTGACCGAGGAGCTGCTCGATCTCCAGGCGAACGTCCGGGGATACGGGGCGGCAGTGTATGCCGTGAACGAAGACGTTCCGGGCTCTTCGAGCGGTCTGTGCTGCTCAGTCACCCTCTGCTGCTGCTGCTTGCTCCTCACCAGTGAATCCTGAGCCCCGATCCGTAGCTCTGGGTCGACGGCCGGCACTGAGCCCGTGGTGCCGACTCGTACCTGACGGGAGCAGGCTGCTCGTCGAGGAAGGAGGCACTGTCGTCACGTTGCAGGGACGGGCCGCTGAGACCCTGTTACCGCGGCTCCTTCCGCTCCTGGACGGCACGAGGACGGTCGAGGAGCTGATCATCGAGCTGGGTTCCTCGGTCGCTCCCGCGATCGAGCAGGCTCTTTCGCTGCTCGACGAGCACCAGCTCCTTCGTGAGGGCACGCACTCACGCGAGAACGGACACGGAAGGACCGCGGCGGCGACCTACGCCGCCGCGGTCACGCGCCGCACCACGGAGGAAAGTGCGACTCGGGCGCTGCTCGACGCTCACGTGGCGGTGCTCGGCTCGGGTCGGTGCGCGAAGACGACCGCGAGCCAGCTCGAGGAGATCGGCATCGGCCGGGTGGACCTCCTCGCGCCGGCCGATGAGCCAGCTGCAGGGGCTCTCGTCGTCGCGGTACCGTCAGCGCGCGAGCTGCCCGAGCTCGAACGCGTCAACGAGCGTGCGCTCGAGCTCGGTACCGCGTGGCTCCAGGTACTGCCGTTCGACGGGCGACTCACGATCGTCGGACCTCTGTATCTCCCGAACGCGTCCGCCTGCCGGTGCTGCTTCGTCCTGCGTCGGGGCGCCTGCTCGGGCTACGAAGACGACTTCGAGCTCGTCGAGAGCCAGCCGTCGCGGGCGCTCTCACCCACACCGTTGACCACGATGGCCGCCGGGCTCGCCGCCAACGTCGTGCTCCGGTGGATGACGGCGAAGGACCCGACCCTTCCTGGTCGCTTCTATGCGCTGGAGTCGAGAACCATCCTGCGCCTCTCCTACGAGCATGTTCTCCGTGTCCCACGGTGCCCTGCTTGCGGGCCGGCCGCAAGCGCTGTGCCTTCACCGTGGTTCGAGGAGTCACCATGACGGCTACAGGTCTGCTCGAGCCGTTCACCCCTCTCTCAGAGGCGCTGCCGCGTCTCGAGGCCGCTGTGTCGCCCGTCACGGGAATCGTCACCGGATGCGTCACGTCGACGCACCTTCCCGACGAGTCCTCCCTCTCCACCTGCGCGTGTGAGCTCGCATCGTCGCGCCGCACGCTCGGTACCGACTCCGTCACCTTCGGAAGCGGTGCTCATCCGGATGCCCGTCGGGCGAGGGCGGCGGCTATCGGCGAAGCCCTGGAGCGTTACTCCGGCGCCTATCTGCCCGTCGACCGCCTCCAGCGAGCGACGGCGACGCAGCTCGGCGAGGGCGCAGTCGACCCGTCGCGCTTCGCGCTCTTCCATTCGTCGCAGTACGGCACACCGGGGTTTCCGTTCGTCCCATTCACTGCGGGTACCCCGACGACCTTCGTCGAAGGGACGGCTCTCGCGGATGGCTCGCCGGCATTTCTCCCTGCCGAGCTGGTCTACCTGAGCCGCCCGGATCTGAGAGCTGCACCGATCGGGTACGCGACGAGCAGCGGGCTCGCGTGCGGGCCGTCGTTCGCCGAAGCGACTCTCGGCGCCCTGTTCGAGCTCATCGAGCGTGACGCCGTGATGCTCGCGTGGAAGTGCCGTCTCACGTTGCCACTGCTCGAATGGTCGGGCGACAACACGCTGGCGACGATCGATCGCACGTACTTCGCGGCGACCGGGGGCCGGTTCAGCGTGATCGACGCGAGCCGCTTCCTCGAGATCCCCGTCGCGATCTCCGTCCTCCGTGGTCATCCGGGCTCCGGGGCTTCTCTGGCGGTAGGCGCTGCGGCCGCCGCCCACGTCGGTGATGCCTGGCTGAAGGCCGTCTCCGAGAGCTTTGGCGTCTACCGGTGGTTACGGCATCAGGCGCGAACCGGCGCCGGAGCGCCGGACGATCCGAACAACGTCGAGTCGTTCGACGACCACATGCTGTTCTATGCGTCCCCGGAGCGTGCGGCCGCGGCCACATTCTTCGATGGGTCGGCCGACCGACGACCGACACGCGAGATCGGGCCCGTCGAGGGGTCGGCGCCGCGAACACAGATCGACTCACTCGTGTCGAAGCTCGCCCGCCTCGACATCGCGGCCTACGTGGTCGACGTCACGTCGCCGGACGTGCGTGAGCTCGGTCTCACCGTCACGCGCGTCATAGCACCCGAGCTGTGTGCTCTCGACGTCTCCCACCGCGCTCGCTTCCTCGGCGGCGAGCGCTTGACCACGGCCGCGTACGAGTTGGGCCTTCGGGCAACCCCCCTCGAGCTCGTCGACGTCAATCCGCTTCCGCACCCGTTCCCGTGAACGCCCCGAAGTGGCACCTTCGAGACGAGGGCCGACCGCGGCTGCCAACCCGCGACAGTGATCAACGTCTGACGGTGCGACTGGCTTCGGTTGTCGGCGCCGATGCGGTTCAGACCCCGGACCCGAGCGAGGACTATCACGAGGCGTCGCGCATCGATCCCGGAGTCGTCGATCCGACGGTCGTGGGGGCTGCCCATCTCGACCGGAGCGTGGCCATGAAGCTGAGCGTCGCACGGTCGGTCAAGCGACATCCTCACCTTCCTGTTGTCGCGCTGCCGCTGGGCGACGCGGGAAACGCGACGCTCGCGCAGGTCCTCCGGACGCGCCGCTCGCGTCGCGCGTACCTGGAGGAGCCGTTGCGACTGAAGGAGCTCGCGACGCTTCTCGGTGCCGCCTACGGTGTCACGGGCGAGGTTCCCGGAACGACGCAGACGTTCCGCGCGGCCCCGTCGGGCGGCGCCCTCTACCCGTTGGAGCTCTACGTGGCCTGCCGCCTGGTCGAAGGTCTCGAGGCCGCTCTCTATCACTACGACCCGCTCCGCCACGCGCTCGAGCGGATGCACGAGCTGGGAACCGCCGAGCAAGCGGGCGAGCTGACGCCCTACCCTGCCCTGCTCGCGGAGTGCCAGGCGTTCGTCGTCGTCACAGCGACGTTCTGGCGGTCGCGGTTCAAGTACGGCGCGCGGGCGTATCGCTTTGCGCTGCTCGAGGCCGGACACGTGGCTCAGAGCTTCCTCCTCGCCGCCGAAGCGCTCGGCCTGGCCGCGACGCCGATCGGCGGGTTCTTCGACCGGCGCGTCGACGATTTCGTCGGCGTCGACGGACTCTACGAGTCGTCGCTCTACCTTCTTCCGGTGGGCCGGCGAGCCGACACATGATGGTTCACACGGCCGCCCGCTTGACCGTCTGGCTCGGGATCGTTGTTACCGCGCTCCTCACGGCGCCGAGTGTGCGGCCCGCCGATAGCACGCTCCGCCCGTTCGGTGAGGCGCTCACGGTGGGGTGTCTCACCGGCCTCGGCCTCTTCTTCGCCCTCGCGCGGCGGCGGTTACCGGACGGCATCCGAGCGATCCCGCGGCGCACACTGGTCGCGCGAAGCTTCGTCCTGCTGGCGAGGTCGGCCCACGAAGAGGCAGTGTGGCGCGCGTTCGCGCTCGGTCTGCTCGCTGGCCCGTTCGGCCGCCTGACAGCGCTCGTGGTGAGCACGGCTCTCTTTGCCGGGGCGCACGTCCGGAGACAGGGTCGGTTCGCGGCTGTGCACGTCGTTACGGGCGCGGTGTTCGGCCTGGTGTACCTGCTCACCGGCCGACTCCACGCGGCGATCGCAGCCCACGGCGTCTACAACGTCCTCATCGGAACCGCCACGCTTGCTCGGCCGGAGCTGTCCGTTTCGGACACTGGTAGCGAGCGAACGTGCCCCGTAGCATCCGTCGCGCCGCCTCGACGGAGGGTTCCGATCCCCCGAAGGAGCTCCAAACCGTTTGTGACCTCGATCGCGAGCCTCGAAGGCGTGGTTCGATCGTTCGGAGCCGTCCAGGCCCTGGACGGCATCGACCTCGAGCTGCGGCGCGGCGAGATCCTTGCCCTGCTCGGACCGAACGGTGCCGGCAAATCGACGGCGGTCTCGATCATGCTTGGCCTGCGACGCACGGACGCGGGTAAGGCGCTGCTCTTCGGGCTCGATCCTCGAGACCCGGCCGCGCGCCTTCGCGTCGGCGCCGTGCTCCAGGACGTCAGTTTTCCGCCGGGTCTGCGAGTTCGCGAGACCGTTGGCCTCGTGCGGGCGCACTTCCCCAACGCCCCCTCGACGGAGGAAGTGCTGGACCGCCTCGCGCTCGCATCGCTTGCGGATCGCGACGCCGCGGGTCTCTCGGGCGGTCAGCGCCGCCGACTGGCAGTCGCGCTCGCACTCGCGGGGAACCCCGAAGCACTGTTTCTCGACGAGCCGACGGCCGGCATGGACGCGAGCGCCCGCCGCTCACTGCTGCGCGACATCGTCGACTTCGCCGCGCAGGGCGGCGCCGTGCTTCTCACGACCCAGCAGCTCGCCGAGGCCGAGGAGATCGCGACCCGCGTGGTGCTGCTCAGCGGCGGTCGGGTGACGCTCGACGGCACGGTGGGTGAGATGCGGGCGTGTGGCGGCGTCACGAGAGTGGCATTCCGTGCGTCTGCACTACCGGCGCTCGATGGCATCGTGTCCGCCGATTCTTACGACGACCGGCACGTCGTCTATGTGGAAGACGCCGATGCGTTCGTCGCAGGTCTCGTCCGCTCGGAGATCTCGTTCCGTGAGCTCGAGGTCGCTCCGTCCAGTCTCGAGGACGCTTTCGTCGCTCTGACGACGGTCGAGCCCGAATGAGACTCGCCCTGGCGTACGCGCAGGCGGAGACCCGTCAGCTTCTGCGGTTCCCGGGCTACTGGGTGCCGACCGTCGGGTTCTCCGGGTTGGCACTTCTGATCTTCGGACGCTATTTCGAGCGAGGCGAGCCGGAGCGTCTCCTCGCGGGCTTCGCTGCAACGGCTTTGCTCACAGTCGCCTTCTTTCAGTTCGGAGTGGGCATTGCATCGAGCCGAACGACGCCCTGGGAGTCGTTCCTACGGACGTTGCCCGTGAGCGTTGCCACGCGGATCGCGGGCCGTGTGCTCTCGGCCCTCGGGTTCGCCGCGACGACGGCCGGCGTCGTCGTGCTCGTGGCTACCACCATGTACGGAGCGTCGATGTCGGTGTTGCGGTTCGTCGCGCTGCTTCTCGGGCTGCTCGTCGGCAGCGTGCCGTTCGCCTTCCTCGGGATCGCATTCGGTTACTGGTTGTCCCCGAAGGCAGCCTTGCCAGTCGCGAACATGCTGTTCCTCCCACTCGCTGTCGGTGGGTCGTTGTGGACGCGGCCGACGGACGAGGTCCCGCGATCGGTCGATCTCGCTTCACAGTTCTTGCCTACGCGGAGCTGGGTCGAGGTGCTCGACTCGATCGCGACGGGCGACAGTCCACTCCCGCTGCACCACGTCGCCGCTCTCACCGCCTGGGGTGTGACGTTCTTCGCTCTCGCCTGGTGGGGCTTCCGCCGCGACGAGGGGGAGCGCTTCCGCTGAAGCGGCCTACCAGATCGAGCGCAGCAGCTCGGCCACCTCGTCCGCTGTCGCCGGACGCGGATTCGCCTTCGCACCGGGGCGCTCGACGATCGTCCTGGCCGCCTCGTCGAGCTCGCTCGCCGGCACGCCGTAGTCGCGCAGCCGACCGAAGCCGCCGAGCGCCGCGAGCTCCTCCACTCGCGTCGGTGCATCGTCGGTGCCGAGCGCCTCACCGAAGCGCCCGATCGCGTCGGGAACGACCTCCGCGTTGAAACGCAGCGCCACAGGCAGGCAGAGGGCGTTCATCGTGCCCTGCGGCTGTCCGTAACGGCCGCCGAGTGCCTGCGCCATCGCGTGGGCAAGACAGAGACCCGACTCGGCGAGCGCGAGCGCAGCGCGCATCGCCCCCTCGAGCATCCTCGTCCTGCCGTAGATCCCGCCCGGGTTGGCGGCGACGAGCGGCAGCGCGTGCCCGATCGCCGTCGCACCGGTATCCGCATGGCGCTCCGCTCGCGGCTTTCGCTCCGGGTGGTAGTACGCCTCGGCGCAGTGCGCGAGGGCATTCATGCTCGTGCCCACGGTCGCACCCACGGAGAGACCGAGCGTCAGCTCGGGGTCGTAGACGGCGGCGACGGGCGTCGCGCGGACGTCCATGCCACCTCCCTTCCTGCCTTCGGCGAGCAGCGTCCCGAAGTACGGCGTCCACTCGGCGCCGGCGTATGTCGTCGGCACCGCGACGATGCGAGGCAGCGGGTCGAAGCCCTGCCAGGCGAGCTCTGCGACGACGGCCTTGCACGTGTCGATCGCGCTTCCGCCGCCCAGGCCGATCAACCCGTCGGCGTCATGCTCCCGGGCGAGCGCTCCCGCGGCCTGCACGGTCTCGATCGGAGCGTGTGGCCCGACGCCGTCGAACGTCGCAGCGCGGTCGACCGATCTGGCCTGGGTCGCGCCGCGGGTTGTGGTCACGAGGACGGGCCGCGAGATGCCCGCCTCGGCGACAACCTCTCCCAGATCCCCGATCGCGCCCGCCCCGAACCGCGTGATCCGCGTGGGAGGCGAGGCGCTCAAATCGACTTCCCGTCGGGACGGCTTCCGCCCTTCGGCGTCGCAGCGGCCCGCTCGCGCGCGAACTCGACGAACGCCTGCGCCACCCGCGACTGGGCGCGACCGGTGCCGACGGCGATCGAGATCTCACGGCGTCCGTCCATGCCCTCGACCCTGGCCTCGGCGAGGGATCCGGCCTCGAGCTCCGCCACGACCGCGGCGCGGGAGATGAACGTGACGCCGTATCCGGCCAGCACGGCACTCCGGACCGATTCCTGGAGGCCGAGCTCGAGGCGTACATCGAGCTCTCTCAAGCGGACACCGAGCCGGCGGAGCTCGTCCTCGACGATCCGCCGCACCCCGGCGCCCTCCTGCATGACGATGAGCGTCTCGGACGCGAGGTCGTGGACGTCGACCGTGCGCCCCGCGAACCGGTGGCCCGCGGGGCACACGAGCACGACCTCGTCCTCCGAGAACGGCTCGAATCGGACGGCCCGATGCCGTGGCGTCGCACCGACGATGCCGAGCTCCAGCCGCCGATCGGCGACGAGCTCGACGACGCTGCGCGTGTCGTGTACCTCGAGCACGACACGCACGGAGGGATGGTCGCGCTGGAACTCGCAGAGGAGCTGCGGCACGACGATCGCCGCCGGGCCAGTCGACGCGCCCAGCGACAGCGTGCCGACGAGATCTCCTGTTGCCTCCGTGAGCACCTCGTCCAGGATCTGACCTTCGAGCGCCAGGAGCCGCTGGGCACCGCGATACAACCGAAGTCCTGCCTCCGTCGGCTCGACGCGACGCCCTGATCGATCGAGCAGCTGGGTTCCGAGTCGCTTCTCGAGCGCCCG
>Ga0183260_10004528_pt1 | contig 11028 bp, 11 predicted proteins | sample AntDrymUQ4972206_2_FD_129768 | JGI IMG/M metagenome (GOLD analysis project Ga0183260, IMG submission 129768) | Polar desert sand microbial communities from Dry Valleys, Antarctica - metaG UQ497 (22.06) (version 2) (version 2) | ecosystem: Environmental > Terrestrial > Soil > Desert | place...
CAAGGCCGAATTCATCGGCGACGAAAACGCGACCGACTACTCGGCACTGATGTCGAAGGTGGGGTCCAACGGGAACCACCGGGTGAAGTTCCCGCTGAACGAGCCAGCCGTCGCCAAGCGCAAGTCCCAGATCGACGAGTATCTCGAGTTCTACGGCGGTCCGGGGGTCCAGCAGCTTGCGTTGGCCACCCACGACATTCTTCGTACGGTCGATCCCATGCGCGCCGAGGGCGTGGCGGTCCTGACCACGCCGGACTCCTACTACCAGGACCCGGAGTTGCGCGAGCGGATCGGCAAGGTCAGGGTGCCGGTCGAGGAGTTGCAGCGGCGGGGCATCCTGGTCGATCGTGATGAGGACGGCTACCTGCTGCAGATCTTCACCAAGCCGACCGGGGACCGGCCCACTGTCTTCTTCGAGATGATCGAGCGGCACGGTTCGCTCGGCTTCGGCAAAGGCAACTTCAAGGCGTTGTTCGAGGCCATCGAGCGCGAGCAGGACGCCCGCGGAAACCTCTAGGGCTGACCGGGTGCAGGACGCCGGTAGCCGACCACGCCAGCAATTGGATCGACTGTCTCGATCACAGCACCGGCCCGGCCAAGCTCCAAGAGGCCACGAGCACCCGACACGGTCACGGTTTCGCAACCACCAGGAGGCTGACCGCCCCCCGACCTGTCCAGAGCGCGGTGTCGCGCGGCGTGCCCGTGCTCGATGAGGTCAGGCCATGGCTGGTCGAGTTGGTTGAGGACGAGCCGCAGGGCCGAACGTAGGGCAGGGGCGTTGCCCTCGGTGACCGCATGCAACAGCGTCGGGCTGCTCGAGGCCACCCGGGTCAGGTCGGTGAAGCTGCCTGCCGCCAGCGTCTGGATGGCGGGCCCGGAAACTTCCGCCGCCCGCGCCAGCGCCAGGGCGAGCAGGTGGGGTACGCCACTGACCAACGCCGTCGCGGCGTCGTGCTCGGCGGCAGACATCGGGACAACGCCGGCGCCCAAGTCGGTGATCAGCGCCGCGACGTGCAGCCACCGCCTGACCTCGTCGGCATCGTCGGCATTGCCGTCGCTGTTGTCATCGTGCAGGCAGAGCACCCATCGAGCACCAGTGAACAGGTCCGGGGTGGCGGCGGTGAAACCGGTGCGTTCGGAGCCGGCCATCGGATGCCCGCCGATGTAGCGCTGCGCCAAACCCGCAGAGCGCATCGCTTCGGCGACCGGTTGCTTCACTGAGCCGACGTCGGTGATCAAGGCGGTGTCGGAGACTCTGACGCTGGCCAGCGTGGCAGTCAGGCCTTCGGTCAAAGCGGGCATGGGCGAGGCGAGGACGATCAACCCTGCGTCGGAGAAGTCCTCGGTGATCGTCAGCCCCAGCTGACGGGCCTGTTCGCACGTTTCCGGGTCGGGGTCCCAAGCCACGACCGGGTGGCCGGCCCGCGCGGCGGCCAGCGCGATCGACCCCCCGATGAGGCCGAGCCCGACGGTCCCGATCGTGGTCATCGGATCGGATAATCTCGTCGTGGGTCGACAGCGAGGGCCATGATCAAACGCTATGACACCGAGATCGTCTCTGCTCAGCCCCGCCATGTCCGCCTACGTCCTGGCGCACTCGGAATCGCCCGACCAAGTGATGGCAGCACTGATCGCCGAGACCGCGCAGCTGCCCGAGGTCAACATGCAGATTGGGCCCGATCAGGCAGCATTCATGACCCTGCTTGCCAGGTCGCTCAACGTCCGCCGGGCAATCGAAGTCGGCACTTTCACCGGTTTGTCCGCCTTGGCAGTGGCTCGAGCGCTGCCGGAGGACGGCTCATTGCTCTGCCTTGACATCAATGCCGAATGGACCGCGATCGGTCGCCGCTACTGGGAACTGGCCGGGGTTTCCGACCGGATCGAGCTTCGGATCGGACCTGCGGGGCAAACCTTGGCGGCGCTGCCGGAGGAGCCGACGTACGACTTCGCCTTCGTAGACGCGGACAAGACCGGGTACGCCGGGTACGTCGCCGCGCTCCATCCTCGGATGCAGAGCAATGGGCTCGTCCTCTTGGACAACATGTTGCGCGGCGGCCGGGTGCTCGGTGGCGCCGAAACCAGCGCCGACGACGAGGCAGTGATCGCGCTCAATGACGAACTCGTGGCCGACAGCCGTTGGGAGACGGTGCTTCTGCCGGTTGCCGATGGCCTCACCCTGTTGCGCAAGCGCTGAGCCGCCAAAGAGTTTGACTGCGTCAAGGGTTTCGGTCGGCTGCGGCCGTGCCTAGTCGGGGCGACCGAAGGTCTTGTCCCAGGCCTCCGGTGACGTCAGCTGCGGGAGGGCCGCTTTGTACCGCTCGGCCAGCGCCGGCCACTCCCGCGCGGCGCGCTGGTGCAAGGCGATGGAGCGGCGCAACATCGACCGGAACTGTTCGGGATCGCGCTGGTACCACGACTGAGCCGTACCGTCGGCCGTCGTGACCAGGGCCGAGTCATAGCGCGAGAGCATCCACCAACGGCCGTCCATTGCCGCGATCGAGGCTTCCGGATGCACGCGCGAACTCTCCCGGACCCCACGGAACTGGCGTAGTGCACCGGAGGCAGCGGTGAGCGCGGAAGCGACCCGGTTCGTGGGCAGTTCCGGGGCCCTGCCTCGCTTTGCCTGCACTCTCCGGGGTGGGGGAAAGGCGTCGTGATCGCGTTCGACGCGGGCATCGGAGAAGCCTGCCCGGGTCGTTCGGACCCTGGCCAGGCTGGTGGGCAGGGCGGCATGTAACCGTTCCGGTCCGTCGAGCAGGTCTTCCAGGGCCTGCAGCCGGAGTTCGACCGCGGAGTACTGCATGGCGAGTAACTGCTTGAGATCGCCACGCAGGCTCAGCGAGATCAGGCTGCCACCGCGTGGGTGGGTGGAATGGAGCAGGGCAACCAGCCAGCGATTGCGTTGGTGGTAGTAGGCCTGCCAATCCAGGGAGTCGTCCTTGTCCATCCACGGGATGTGCCAGACGGCGGCTCCGGGAAGGGACACGGTCGGGAAGCCCGCTTCGCCGGCCCGCAAACAGAACTCGGCGTCATCCCACTTGATGAACAGCGGCAGGCTCAACCCCACCTTGCGGATCACATCGAGTGGGATCAGGCACATCCACCAGCCGTTGTAGTCGACGTCGAAGCGCTTGTGCATCCAGGCCGTGGCGCGCAGGTTGCTCAGCGCGAAGTTGTGGCCGTGCTTGGTGCCTGGCACCGGCCCCCAGAAGAATCGCCACTGCTCCACGTACTCCGCCCAGGCATGCAGGATCGAACGGTCGTACATGTTGAACATGTGTCCGCCGACGACAGTCGGGCTGCGGCATTCGTCGGCGAAGGCCACCGCCCGCGCGATGCCTTCGGGCTCGAGGACGATGTCGTCGTCGAGCAGCAGGACGTAGCGGCTCCGACCAGCAGCGAGCGCTTCGCGCATCCCGCGGGAAAATCCGCCCGAGCCTCCGAGGTTGGCCTGGCGGATGACTCGGAGCTTTCCGCGAAGTCCTTCCTCGCACGCTGCAAAGTCGGGTTGATCGGCGACGTTGTCGCTGCCCTGGTCCATGACGAGAACCTCGTCGAGCAGGTCCACGATGCCCGCGGCGGCGCCTAGCTGACGCAGCTGCGCCGCGCAGTAGTCCGGCCGGTTGTAGGTCGTGATGGCGATCGTCGTGCCGCCCGGCTCCTCTCGCCGATCCGGCACGGACCACTCCGCGTACTCGAGCACCGCCGGCTCGCGGCCAGCCAGAAAGTCGAACCAGTACCAGCCACCGTCCCCGAACGGGGCCAGGGAGAGCTCGAGGTCCAGCACGCCGTCGTGGAGTGTCGTCGCCGCCACTCGCTCGGTAGCACCGCGCGGGTTTGACCGGTAGACGATCACGGTGGGAGACCCCGAGGCGCGGACCGAGAGGGCAACGCTGGACACGTCGGTCCACCGACGCCAGTACGACGCCGGGAAAGCGTTGAAGTAGGTACCGAAGGAGATCCGCTCCCCGGCGGGCAGCTCAAGGCTACGGCGCCCACGGATGAAGTCGCCGTGGACGGTCGTGACGACAACTGGCGCCGAGAGCTGGTCCTTCTTCTTGGGCTTGTCCGGATCAATCCGGGTCATCGGGTTGACGCCGGTGAACGTGCTGAAATCGATGTAGAGCGGCAGCGTGTCCAGGTCCCGATCCTCGGGGAAGACCACGCGGGCGACCACTCGCCGAGCAGCCTTGTCGTCGTCGGTGGAGGGGGGCGCTGCGTTATTGGGGGTGTCCGCCGGAGGCAATGATGGTTCCTGGACGCTCGTGCTCATACGCGGCTGCGGTCCTCCTGCGAGCGGATGCGAAAGCCGCTCGTCGACAAGTGGCGGGGACGTGCGGATCAGATCACGGTCGACTGACGCCCGCCTGCGGGGGTCGGACAACGACCTTGGCACAGACTAGCCGGGCCACTCTCCCGGACGGCCGCGCAGGCACTACCGTGCCCGAAAGGGGATGCGCCGATTGCACCCCCACCACCTGTGCTGGGAGGTTGATCCATGGCAGTCGCCGAGGACGACGCCATCGACGGGTTTGCGATCACCGCCAGTCGCGAGGCTGGGGTCTGGCGCTGTGGCGTTCTTCCCCCCGCAGTGCTGGAAAGCGTGGAGAGTTGCCTACGCGCCACCCGCCAGCAGCCAGGCGACGGTGGCGCGCTGGGCCTGGTGAACATCAGCGACGAGTTCTTCGTGGTGATCCGGGCAACCGGGGGTGGGGACGACGTACGGCTGCTGCTCTCCGATGCCACGGCCGCTCTTGACTGGGATTTCGCAGCTGATGTCGCCCAGCGCCTGGATGAAGATGTCGACGAGGAGAGCGCTGACGAGCTGTGGCCGATCGGCGACCTCGGCATCTTGGAGGATCTCGGTCTTCCCGCCGGTGAACTGCGGATGATCGTGGACGACGTCGATCTCTACGCTGACGAGATGCTGGGCCTGATCGCTCGCCGGCTCGGCTTCGCCGAGGAGTTCGCCCAGGCTTTGGACACCCTGCCTCGGTGAGCCTCGGTGCGGCGTTCGAGCCGGCGATGCAGGTCGCACTGGATCTCGCGGCCACTGCTCCGTCCTGGGCCGATGTCCCGGTCGGGGCTGTCGTTCTGGACGCGACTGGTGTGCTCGTGTCGTCAGCGGCCAACGAACGTGAGCTGCGCGGTGACCCCACTGCGCATGCCGAGATGCTGGCGCTGCGGGCTGCGGCGGAGGCGATCGGGTCCTGGCGGCTGAGCGGTGCCACTCTCGTGGTCACCCTGGAACCCTGCACGATGTGTGCCGGAGCGGCGGTTGCGGCCCGGGTCGCTCGGATCGTCTACGGCGCTCACGATCCGAAGGCAGGGGCGGTCGGGTCGTTGTGGGACGTGGTCCGCGACCGGCGGCTCAATCATCGACCCGAAGTGCTGGGCGGTGTACGGGCCGCGGAGTCGACCCGGCTGCTGGAAGCCTTTTTCGCCGCGCACCGCCGAGATACGTGACTCGCGCGGTTGGGTAGTCTTCGCGGCGGTGGCGTGTCCGAGCGGCCTAAGGAGCACGCCTCGAAAGCGTGTGAGGGTTCACCCCCTCCGTGGGTTCAAATCCCACCGCCACCGCCAAGTGCAACCGCATGGTCGTTCGCGGCCTACGGCGTGGGCTATTCCGCGGTGGCGTTGGCTTGATGCTGGGCCAATCGTTGCCGCAGCGCCTCCAGGTTGTGATCGACGATTGCCCAGCCCTGTCCTGAGCTGCCCTGATGTGGCAGGGGCGACCACTCGTAGAGGGCGTTTTCCAGTGCCAGCAGTTGCTCGACCAGGGGATCGGCGCCATCCCGCCCGCGCCGCTCGGTATCCAGGCTCTGCAGGATCACACTCAATCCTTCGAGGTAGGCCAGGGCGGACTCTAGGTCCCTCGTCGCAATGGTGACCTCGCGGCTCATAGGGAAATCCTAGGACCGCCGGCATGGGAGCAACCTGCCGCCCGTCCCGGCCCCTATTCGTGCGCGGGGCCGAAACCTGAAGTTTCACCACCAGTGGACCCAGCTGCCATGCGGGTGGCAGTCGGCCAGCCGGCGCACCGCTTTCTGGCCGTCCCTCCACGTGCTGAGCACCGCGACCGAAGCGCCCCCGCCGTCGACGCCATCGGGACGTGGCGGGTAGTCCAGACCGGGTGCGAACTCCGGGCTTTCGATGCTCACCCACGACAGATCGCGGGTGGCGCCTAGTTCGGCCATGACCGACTTCAGCCGCTGCCGTGCCGGTGCCGGGAAATAGTTGAGCACCCAGGAGTTCTGGATGGCGAGGTGTCGATCCTCGGGAATGTCGGCCGCAAGCGAAGGTAGGACCTCCACGATGTCAGCAGCAACTACCCGAGGTGGTCGGGTACGTGCCACCTCGATCGCGGCCTGTAGCCGCTGGAATCGGGTCACCTGCTCGGCCCAGACACAGGCCAGCAACCAGCGCACCGCCACGTCGTCGCCTACGGCGATGGGATGCAGGTCGATTCCGACCCGAGATCGGACGTCAGCCGGTCCGAGCGCAGGCAATGGCGCGCCTCGCGACTCTGCCTCCACCAAGACGTCCCGGGACGGGTCCCCGTACCGTGGCCCGTCAGGGGAGTAGGAGTACGCCCACTGGTCCAGCAGGAGATTGAGGCCGGCCGAGCTACCCAGATCGATCAGGCCGAGTGGCGCCCGCACCTCCTGGGTGAGGATGGCCCAGGCCGGCCTCAGCACCGCGCAACGCCCGATCTCGTTGGTCTGGGTGCTTCGGGTCGCGAGCAGTTCGGTCACCTGAGCACGTCGGCCGAGCACGAAGTCGCGGAAGTCGGCGTACGGATCACCGTCGGAGACGCGGTCGGCGCGCCCACCAACCGTGGGATACCACCGCGCCAGACGGTGCTCGGCGCCGCTGAGCAGCAGGTAGTGGACCGCGGCGAACAGGAGCATCGGTTGCCGCTGTTCGCGGGGTGTCTCCAGTAGGAGATCGCGAACCTCAGCGTCCTCGGCCGTGCCGGCCGAGATGCGGCGATACAGCGGCGGCAGGCGGGTCTCCTGACCTCCACCACGGCGGAAGCTCTCGGCGAGGTCTTCGATCAAGTGCGTCTCCGATGGCTCACTGGGTGCGGAGGATGAGAGATTCGAACTCTCGAGGGGTTGCCCCCAACCCGCTTTCCAAGCGAGCGCCATAGGCCACTAGGCGAATCCTCCTGGTCCGGCGATGCTGTGCCGGCCCGGCACCGATCCGACCATGGGCGAGGGTACAAGGCGATGATGTGCACCCCGCTAGAATCCATCCGACCCCTCGTACGGCGTCACCCTGTGAACCTCCCCAGGGCCGGAAGGCAGCAAGGATAAGCGGGCTCTGTCGGGTGTACGAGGGGTCCTTGCACATCCCGGCCGCGCCCGATCCTCTGTCACATCGGGCCAGTACCCTCGCCTGCGTGGCTGTTGCGCTCTACCGCAAGTATCGACCGGCCACCTTCGCGGAGGTCGTCGGTCAAGAGCATGTGACCGGGCCACTGATCCAGGCCGTGGACAACGGGCGGATCAACCACGCGTACCTGTTCTCCGGACCTCGTGGCTGCGGGAAGACCTCCAGCGCCCGAATCCTGGCCCGCTCACTGAACTGCGTCCAGGGCCCGACCTCGACGCCCTGCGGGATCTGCGATTCGTGTCTGGGACTAGCGCCGGACGGCGCAGGCACACCCGACGTGATCGAGATCGATGCGGCCAGCCACGGCGGTGTGGACGACGCCCGGGATCTGCGCGACCGGGCCTTCTATGCACCGATGGTCAGCCGATACAAGATCTACATCATCGACGAAGCGCACATGGTCACCACCCAAGGTTTCAACGCGCTGCTCAAGCTGGTCGAGGAACCGCCGGACTTCCTGGTCTTCGTCTTCGCCACCACCGAGCCGGACAAGGTGCTGCCGACGATCCGGTCGCGGACCCACCACTACCCGTTCCGGTTGATGGCGCCGTCCGTGCTGCGCGGTCTGCTGGTCCGCATCTGCGATGAGGAGAAGGCCACCGTCGACGATTCCGTCTTTCCCTTGGTCGTTCGCGCCGGTGGGGGCTCGGCGCGGGATGCGCTGTCCATTCTCGACCAGCTGTTGGCCGGCGCCGGCCAGGACGGGGTCACCTATCGACGGGCGGTTGGCCTGCTCGGCGTGACCGATGGAGCCCTCCTCGACGAGACCGTCGACGCGCTCGCCGCCGGTGACGCGGCAGGAGTGTTTGGGGCTGTGGACCGGGTCAGCGAGGCTGGCCACGATCCGCGCCGGTTCACCGCTGACCTGTTGGACCGCCTGCGTGATCTGGTGATCCTGGATGCGGTACCAGACGCTGCGGACAAGGGAATGCTCGACCTTCCGGGTGACCAACTCACGACAATGGCCGATCAGGCCTCCAGGCTCGGTACGGCGACGCTGTCCCGCCTGGCCGATATTGTCCACAATGGACTGACGGAGATGCGGGGAACGACGGCCCCCCGGCTGCTCCTGGAGCTCGTCTGCGCCCGGATGCTCCTTCCCTCGGTCACCCACGACCCGTCGGCCACTCTGCAGCGGATCGAGCGCCTCGAGCGGCGGATGCAGATCGCCGATGTGGCGTCCTCGACACCCGTGCCGTCTGGACAGCGCCGCCATGAGGAACCGAGCAGCAAGCCCGTGCCGCGGACAACCTCTGCTGAGTCGTCGGGTCCTGATCGCCGACCAACTGAACCGACGAGGTCGTCGGGCACGGACGCACCAGCGGTGCCGATCGCAGAGCCGAGCGGTTCGGACCCGTCGCCCGTGCTCGTGCCGCCGGCATCCTCGACGTCGGCTGTCGTCAAGCCGAGTGCATCTGCTGCCGAGCCGACCGGCCAGACGGCTGAGCCGACCGCTGCGACAGCTGAGCCGACCGACTCTACGGTCGAGCCGACCCGACCGAGCAAGCCGACCGGAGACCTGAGCGTGGTAGACCTCCGCCGACTCTGGCCGGACGTCCTCGATGCGATCAAGGAGCGCAAGCGGACCACGGCTGCGCTGCTGATGTCGGCGAATGTGCTGGCCGTCGAGGGGTCAGTGCTCAAGCTGGGCATCAACTCGTCCGGTTTGATGCGCCGACTGTCCGAGGAGATGAACACCGAGATCATCCGCGCGGCACTGCGCGACAAGCTCGGGGTTGACTGGCAGGTCCAGACCATTGTCGACGCCGGTGAGGAGCAACAGTCGCTGCCGGGCGTGGGCCCCGGTCCGGACGTCGTGGAGTCACCATTTCACTCTTCGGCCGGTGACGAGGTCGGCGAGCCGGTCGACCCATCCGACGTGACGGAACCGGTGGACTCCGAACAGGCCGCGCTGTCCCTGCTTCGTGACCAGCTCGGCGCCCAGCCGGTCGAGACTTAGCGCTGATCCCTTAACGCCGGACCGCTTCCTAGGCCCGACCTCGTCGCCAGCCTGTACGCCGGCCTTCTCGCGTACGTCGGCGCTGACCCCGAGCAGAAACCGCCCACCCATGGACGCCACGCTGCTGCGATAGGTGTAGCCGTTGATCGTCACCCGGTCCGGTGGCCGCATGGTTGGCCCGAGAGCCGCAACGACCTCGGCAGGAAGCTCGACCCCGGTGGCGGTCTTGCCGCCGAGTTCGACTGTGGCGTGGCATCTCATGCGCGGGATTGTGCACCGGCACTACCCTCAGTGGATGCAGCCAGGTGGAACTCCAGACATGCAGGCGTTGATGCAGCAGGCCGCGCAGATGCAGTCTCAGCTGATGGCCGCACAGCAGGAACTCGCCGAGACCCAGGTCACCGGTTCGGCCGGCGGCGGGCTGGTCCGCGTCACGATGACTGGGTCGGGGGAGATCACCGACGTGACCATCGACCCGAAGGCGATCGACCCCGACGACTTCGAGAGTTTGCAGGATCTGATCGTCGCCGCCGTACGCGACGCAAGCCGCCAGGTCGCGGAACTCGCCAGCCACGCCATGGGACCCCTCGCCGGTGGTCTCGGCGGGCTGGGTCTGCCCGGGATGTAGCCCATGTACGAAGGTGCGGTGCAGGATCTGATCGACGAGCTCGGCCGGCTGCCCGGCGTCGGGCCGAAAAGCGCCCAGCGGATCGCGTTCTTCATCCTCGGCTCGGAGGCCACGGACATCAGCCGGCTCGCGGCTGCGTTGCACCGGGTACGCGACGAGGTGCGGTTCTGCACCATCTGCGGCAACGTCGCCGAAGCGCAGCTGTGCAAGATCTGTCGCGATCCGCGTCGAGCCCTGGATGTGATCTGCGTCGTCGAGGAGCCCAAGGACGTCGTCGCGATAGAACGCACCCGCGAGTTCCGCGGTCGCTATCACATCCTCGGCGGGGCGATCAGCCCGATCGACGGCATCGGACCCGAGGACCTGCGGATCCGCGAACTGATGGCCCGGCTGGCCGACGGCGAGATCACCGAGCTGATCCTGGCCACCGATCCCAACTTCGAGGGCGAGGCGACGGCCACGTACCTGGCTCGGTGCGTCGCCTCGATGGGGATGACTGTGACCCGGCTGGCCAGCGGCCTGCCGGTGGGTGGCGACCTGGAATACGCCGACGAGGTCACCCTTGGCCGGGCCTTCGAAGGTCGCCGCAGAGTTACCGCCTGATCCCTGCGCAGCAGCCATTTCAGCCGTTTTCGCGATAACTGCGCTGATAGCTGCCCCAAACGCGCGGTTTTCGCGATAACTGCGCGATCAGTGAGCGTGGGGGTACCAGGTAAAGGTCTGGTATCGGCACCCCCGCAGGGTCGCGAGCAGTCGCCGGACCGTCTAGGGTCCGATTCTCAACCGGAGTGCCCTCCGGGTCGTCGTGTGTGCCTGTCCAAGGGTCGACTCGACGGCGCGAAGCAACGACGCTGATAGGCAGGTAGATACATGCACGGATCCAAGAAGCGACTGACCGCCATCGCGGCGGTCTCCATTGCTGCGTTGGCTTTGTCGTCATGCGCGGACAGTGAGCGCGAGCCCGCGGCCGAAGGGGGCGGAGGCACGTTCGTGTTCGGTGCGGCCGGTGACCCCGGCACGCTGGATCCCGCGTTCGCCACCG
>Ga0183260_10004529_pt1 | contig 11025 bp, 13 predicted proteins | sample AntDrymUQ4972206_2_FD_129768 | JGI IMG/M metagenome (GOLD analysis project Ga0183260, IMG submission 129768) | Polar desert sand microbial communities from Dry Valleys, Antarctica - metaG UQ497 (22.06) (version 2) (version 2) | ecosystem: Environmental > Terrestrial > Soil > Desert | place...
TAGATGGATGGACTATACCTGTTGACGCTGGCGGTCGGGCTGGGGCTCCTGGGCTTCGTCGAGCCCTGCTCCATAGGGGCCAACATGGTCTTCCTGGGCCACCTGCGCGAGAAAGATAGGGGCACGAGGCTGCGAGAAACAGCGAAGTTCGCCCTGGCCCGCTCGGCGGTCCTGGGGCTCTTCGGGCTCGGCACCGCCTTCCTGGGCAGCTCGCTATTCGCGGCGCAGAAGGGCTTCTGGCTACTGCTCGGGCTCCTGTACCTCGCGTTGGGGGTGGTCGTGATCCTGAACGCCCGGTTCCGCTGGGGGCTGTTCGGGCGTATCTCCGTGGGCCGTGTGCTACCCGAATGCGGAGGGCGCTCCTTGGGGTTGGGGCTGCTGTTCGGCCTCAACCTCCCCGCGTGCGCCTACCCGTTGATGCTGGCCCTCCTGGGACCTGGCGCCGTGTCCGGAGTTCTGTCGGGCTTCGCCACGCTGTTCGTCTTCGGGCTCGCACTGTCTTTGCCCCTCGTTCCCCTGGCCTTCTCAGAACGGACGGCGAAGCTCGTCGGCCGCCTCTCCCGCCTCGGCGGGGCGACGCCCTACGTGATCGGGGTCGTGTTCCTGCTCCTCGCCGCCTACGTCCTCTACACCGCCACCCCCTATTTCGACGTGAGCGGATCTTAGGAGACATCAAGCGCGGGCACCGAAATGCCTCTTGTTTACCTAACCCCTTAGAAGAGCTAGTCTTCCCAAGTTCGTCTGGAGGGTTCTTCGGAAGTCATCGGCCGCGGCTTGCGTCCTGAACCGCATCGGTATTCAGGAAGGAGGGCAAAGCTCGGCGGATAAAGAGTGGCACGACCAGGGCCTGATTTGTACCGGCGACGACCGACCACAGCAACAGGAAAACCGCGAAAAGGCCGATGGGACCCACACTGGACAGGGAGATGCCGACTACACCCAGATAGCGATCCAGGATCTCCAGCAGAGGTCGAGTAGCCCTGACAAAGGTCTCCATGCCAGCCGCGCCCAGCACCAGGTAGATGAAGAACAGGAAGCCTACCGGATAGAGGACGACCCGTACCCCTATGCCTACCACGACACACGCCGGTATTCCACGACCTACCCTGAGCAGCGTTCCCATGAGCGTCCCGCAGATCGCGTGCGGGGAGGCGATAAAGAGACCCGAAGGCCCGCCGAGGACGAGGATCAGGAGCAGGGCCGCGGTTGCCGCCGGGGCGCCGACCTTCAACCCGCGCCTGCGGGCGAGCAGCGCCAGCGGCACCGCCCCGAAGAAGGCCACCAGGAACCCGGCCGGCAGGTAACGTCCGACGACGAATAGCACTTCGGAGAGCGCCACCGCCAGCGCCCCCTCCGTCAAGGCCCTCGTGGGCATGAACCTATCTCGCGCGCCGCTCATCAGCGTATCATCTCAAAAAAGGCTGTGGTCAGGGCGGACAGGGACGCATCCCACAGGGTCGGCGGCGTACCGGATCTCGCCGCCTGCCCCAGATCAGACCGTCCGACACACCGATTTCCTATCTCTCATTTCGAGCAGGACTCGATCCTTGACGGTTGCGTGCCGATGGTACGGACACTGAAGCTATTGATGAGGTCTCGACAACACGAGGCCCGCTCGAGATGCACGGCGGCGCTAATGAAGACCGGATCCAAGTATGCATACGTCTCGACAGGCCCCAGATATTTGAATGGTGAGTTGCTATCAGCGGTGCTCTCTAACGAACCTCTCGTCGATGCGATGCTTGAGCCACCAGGAGAGCCGTCCGCGCCACGAGAGGCGGCCGTAGACGGCGAGCCCGGTACCGTCGCCGAGATTGAGCACGTAGAGGTAATGTTTCTGCGGCTTGTATTCGTAGAGCGGCGAGCCAGCGAGCGAGGCCTGGAGGTTGCGGAAGATCACCGCTCCCTGACGGACGGCGAAGACACCAAGCTTCGGGAGAGACTTGCCACGGAAAGATACACAATCGCCCCCACCAAAGAGCCGTCCGTCGCCGATGCTACGCAGATAGCGGTCTAGCTGGAGACCGCCGGCCTCATCAGTGGGGAGCCGTGAGTCGCGGAACAACCCAGGGGACGAGGCCCCGACCGCCAACACCGGCAGGTCGCAAGGGATCTCGCGTTCGTCGGAGGTCCACGCCACGCCATCGCCGAGGCGGGTAACAGTGGCACCCGTAAGGACCTTTGCGCCTCTTTCTTGCAGGAAACCGAGGATCTCTCTCTGCGCCCTCTTCGGGGCGCCGGGCAGGAGAGACTCGCTCCTCTGGACTATCGTGAGTTTGCCTTCGAGGCCGAGCTGGCCGAGGAGCGCCAGCGTGTTGGCGCCCACCTCGCAGCCCGCGGCGCCCCCGCCGACGACGAGTATCCTGGGTGAGCGTTCCTTGCCAAGCGCCAGCAGCCGGTTCCTTATCTTCACGGTATTCACAACAGGTTTGACCCTGACTGCATCCGTCCCGTTATCCGCCACGCCGGATCGGGGGACCTCGCTACCCAGGCAGACGGAAGCCGCATCGTACGGGACCGTCCGGCCGTTTTCGAGGACGAACTCTCTGTTCTCCGTCCGGATCTCCGTTATCCGGCCCTCGACAAACCTGCCTCCCCCCTCCTCCACCAGCCGGCGGATGTCGATGCGATGCTCGTCGGGAGCATAGACGCCGGAGATCACACCCGTGGCCATCCCCGAGTAGTACAGGTAGGGTGAACGATCCACGAGGGTGAGGTCGAAGCCTCGTTGGATCAACTCTTTCGTACGCGCCAGCGAGTACAGATGCGCGTGACCGCCCCCCGCGAGAACGATGCGTTTTCCGCGCACGCCGCCATACGTTCCCTCCCGCGCATGTGAAAACGCACGTGAAAACTGAGAAATGGTAGATGGCACGACGAGAATATATATGACATATAGGACAAAAGCGCAGAACCAAACCGGGAGACCTTCGGCTGTTCACACCAGTCAAGCCCTCAGCGCCCTTCGTGGACCGGCTACAGCGGATAGAATCTCTCGCGTGCGCACCTACTCTCACGCGGCACTAACCTGGATCGCCGCCAGGGTCGCGGACCACTCCGAAGCTAGCGTGGCGGCCCGGGCCGCCCCTGGTGCGACATTCCCGGACTTCCCCGCAGTCGCCGGGGCAGCGTGGCTAGGCCAGCGGCGACGCCGTCACGAACGGCCCGAGTTCCGCGAGGAGGTGTGCAAGAAGTCCTCCTTCGCTGGTCCTGACGCGGCCCTCTACTCGACGCTTCCCGTGGGCGCCTTATTACTGATCTTCTGGACATTCGGCCCGAGTGAGCGCAGCCTGGGCAAGCCGCTACTCGGCTTCCTGATGGGGTGGGCTCATCACATACTCGCCGACGCGCTGACGCACACGGAGGATGCGCTTCCGATCCTGTGGCCGATCTCGGAGAGGCGCTTCCGGATCCCTTACCTGGATCGCTCGCATCACGCCCGTGCTTTTACGATGGTCGAGCACGGAACGTTGCTGCTCCTTGTGGCGTGGACCATCTCGCGCGGGCTCCGAGCACCGCGTCCCTCCGACCCCCCGAGCGATTAGGCTTCCCGATATGGAAACCTACTCGCACGCGTTTTTTACCTGGGCTCTCGCCAAGCACGGTGTCGAGGCTGGCCGGGCCGCGGGTATAGCCGGCGCCGTAGGGGCCGCATTCCCGGATCTCCCTTCCTTCGCCGGGACCGCCTACTACGTGGGCACGGCGTACGTGCGGGAGGGATGGGGCTCCATGCACTCCGAGGGGCTGCTGGACGCGATCTACTTCAACGGTCCGTTCGGGGGCACGGGGAGCGCGCTACACTCGGTCGTGCCAGTGGTGGCGCTGCTCGTCTTGTACAGGGTACTGGGGCTGAGTAGGCACGACCGGCGCCGGATACTGCTGTGGTTTCTGCTGGGGTGGCTCGGGCATACAATCGTCGACTTCCTCACCCACGTAGACGATACCCGGCCTCTTCTCTGGCCGATCTCAGACTGGGAATGGTCCAGTCCTATCTCCTACTATAATCCCCTGTACTATGGTCGAGAGTTCTTCGCGGTCTGCCACGGACTCATGCTGCTTATAGTGTCGTGGCTGCTACTCAAGAGAGTCGTGAGCCGGGGAACAAGGGCGAAAGTTCCACCCGAATAGCGCGGTTGGAGACATGCTGGACTGATTCTCAGGGAACGTTGGACTCGTCTAGAGGCTCTATTCTCCAAGCACCCACAAGGACTCCGCGGGGAGGCGGGCGGTGACCGTCTCCCCTTCGCGCACCCTCGCATCAGGCGAGACGGCCAACTTGAGGTCAACTCCGTTCGCCTCGAGGCCGCAGTCTATACGGGTGCCGAGGTAGACAACCCGGGTGACTCGGGCAGAGAAGGAATTCTCACCCCCTCCGAGGCGCACGGCCTCCGGGCGGATCGTCAGGGTAACGTCTCCGGGTGTGGCGGCTCCCGCGAGGCTCAGGCTGCCCAGCGGCGTCTCGACCCTCCCGTTTCTAGCTCGGCCGTGGATGAAGTTGGTTGCGCCGAAAAACCTGGCGATCTGCCGGCTCACGGGACGCTCGTAGAAGGCCTGCGGCTCGTCGTACATCTGTAGCTTTCCGTCGAAGAGGAGGGCGATGCGGTCGGCGAGAACCACGGCCTCCTCCTGGTCATGCGTGACGAAGACGGTAGTGTAGCCTCCTTGCTCCTGCACCTCCCGCACCAGCTCCCGCATCTCTTCCCGGAGGCTGGCGTCGAGGGCGCTCAGGGGTTCGTCCAGCAGCAGCAGGCGCGGCTCGGTAACGAGCGCGCGTGCCAGCGCAACCCGCTGTTGCTGCCCGCCGGACAGTTCGCCGGAACGGCGATCCGCGAAGTCCTCCATCCGTACCCGACGGAGCGCCGTGTCAACGCGGCGGGCGATTTGATTGGTGGAAACGTTTCGCATCTTGAGCCCGAAGCCGATGTTGGCAGCTACGTTCATGTGCGGGAAGAGCAGGGGCTTCTGGAAGACCATCGCGGCTCCCCGCTTCTCCGGCGGCACGGCGAGCACCGAGTCCCCGTCTACCAGAACGTCACCGGACGTGGGGCGCAGGAGACCGGCTATTATCTTCAGCGCCGTCGTCTTACCGCAGCCCGAGGATCCGAGGAAGGCAACGAGCTCCCCCGGCTCCACTTCGACTGAGAGATGCGAGAGCGCCGGGGAGGAGACCCCCCCGTAGCGGTGCGAGAGATCTTTCAATTCCAGACCGGCGCTCACGAACCGCTCACCACGCACGATCCGGCTAAACCGGAAGATAGGGTCGCAGGGGCTACGGGCACCGGAGGGCCGGAGCGCAAACTCGGCATCGTCTCGGTCTTCCCCGTCATTAAAGGGCGGCCCACAGGCAAGCGCGGCCAACTTCCGTCCCGCCGTTCTTGCCTATCCGGTAGATTGCTCATCATAAATCACTCTCGCTCTCTTCGATGGCGTCGTTCTTCTCGACCAACGGTATTCGCTTTCCTTGCCTCCTTCGCCGTAGGACGGCGGCAACCACCGCCCCCGCGATTACAACGCCGAACGCGACCAGCAACACCTGAATGTACTGTGGAGCCTGTCCTCCGAGGTGAGCGTAGATGAAGGTCGCCGGGGCCATTCCGACCACCGTGGCGAGCATGAACCGCCAGAACCCCATACGGGTGAGGCCGGCCGCGTAGGAGACGACGTCAAAGGAGACCACGGGCACAAGGCGCGCCACGAGGATCGCGTACGCGCCCCAGCGCAAGAACCAGCGGTCCGCAGCCCCCAGGTGTGCCCGACCAACGAGGGCCTCTACCGGACCCCGACCCAGAAACCGCGCGATCCAGAAGCTTATGGCCGCCGCCAGGGACGCACTCACCAGGCTCAACATCCCTCCCCAGAAGGTCCCGAACGCCAGGCCGTTGGCGAATGTCAGGACGAAGGCCGGAAGAGGGGCGACGAGGGCTTGCAGGACCATCAGCAACGCCGAAACGATCGGCGCCCACACCCCGAACGAGAGGATGTAGTCCCTCAGCCCCGCGACGTCTCCACGGCCCAGGATAGCCACGGCCCGGTCAACCTCGGACCGGAAACCCTCCGAGAGAAGATATGCCAGGCCGAACGCAGCCAGGACCACAAAACCCAGCGCGAACCTGACCCATCTTATGGTCCGAGGTCCGAGCCTCATTGAATCCTTGGCAAGGTTACGCAGCCCTCTTCCGAGCCTCCCGTGACGGTTGGGGACCGAGCTTCGCGTACGTCCTCACTTCCGCGCCTTCTTCCACTCCGTCTAGCCGACCCCGCTCGCCTGCCATAACGGTAGCACCATCCCGGGATCACGGATCGGCGGTCGGTCTGGTCCACGTGTCCCCTCCTGGCAGGAGGTCTTCCAGACAAGCGCCTTCCGGAGCCGCCCGGCCACCGGAGCCGCGCTCCCACTGCTATGATCGGAGAATGCTCGACGAGGAACTCCGCGAGGGCGCCAAACCCCTCTATAAGCTGACCACCCGCGTCCTGGCGGAGAGGGGCGTCACTGGCAACACTCTTACCGGGGTGGGCCTCGGTATCGGCGCACTCTGTCTGGTAGCTATAGCCTTCGGCCTCAACACTGTGGCGCTCATCCTCTGGCTTCTCAATCGACTCCTCGACGGTCTCGACGGGGAGGTGGCCCGTCTGCGCGGCGAAAGTTCGAAATTCGGCGCGTTCGTCGACATCGTGGCGGACTTCTTCGTTTACGGCGGCTTCCTCGTCGCGCTCGCCATCCAGCATCCGGATGCTCGTCTGGCCCTGGTGGCGCTCTTCTTCGCCTATTATCTGAACGGTACGGTGTTTCTGGCCCTCTCCGGCATCCTGGAGCGGCTCAAGAGGGAGCACCTGACGGAGCGGGGCCTCCACTTCCGCCGATCGTTGACCGAGGGGTTTGAGACCATCCTGGCGGGGATGCTCTTCCTGCTCTTGCCCGGCTACGTCTCCGCCATCGCCTGGGTCTTCGCCGCCATGGTCTTCATATCCTCGGCCCAACGCATGTGGGATGGCCGGCGGATGCTCGGCCACGGTTAGGGGATACAGAGACTGCGTCTCACCAACGAGTATCTCGGACTGCGTGGCCGTACTCACGAGACCTTACCCAGTCCGACGAAGCCGCGGCCCTCGTCCAACGTGCCGGGCTTCAGGTAGCGGAGGGCTATGACGAGCGCCAGCACTGCGGGCAGAGCGAAGACGATGGCGAGGGCCGAGGTCACGACGGGATCATTGCCCGAGGCGGCCGAGAAGAGGAGCATGGGCAGGGTAACGACGTTGCCGCCCCCGATCAGGACCGTAAGGATGTACTGGCCCCAGGAGATCAGGAACGCGAAGAGCCCCGCCACCGCCACCCCAGGGGCCACGTCCGGAAGCGTAACGTACCGGAACGCCTGCCAGGGACCGGCTCCCAGGGTTCGGGCGGCTTCTTCAAGCTCCCCGGTCCGCTCGGCAAAGATGCTCGTCAGGATTATGGCGGTGTAGGGCACCGTCGCTACGAGGTGTACCAGGAAGACCCCGAGCGTTGTATCCGCGAGCCCGAGCCGGATGAAGGTCAGGTGGATGCCCATCGTCGAGGCGAGCGGCGGGACCAGTATCGGGAGGAGGATAAAGAAGATCACAGCCCCCTTCATACGCCACTCGTAGCCGCCCAGTGCCATCCCTGCCGGCATCCCGACCACCACGGAGGCAAGGGCGACCGAGACACCGATCAGGAGGCTGTTGAGCGTCGCGCCGAGGACGCGCCCGCCGGGCTCCAAGAGGTAGGAGATACCGCGCGACGACCACTCCGTCGGCAGGAGGTCCGGGAAGCGCCACTCCCCGGCGAAGGCCCACAGAAACAGCGGCACGAAGGGCAACACCACAAGCACCGTAACGATGAGGAGCCCGATATTGCTCCACCTCGTACCCGCGCCCTTACCCACGTCCGAGGTCCCTGGCGAGCCGGAGGTAGAGGGCAGCGAAGACGGCGGTTATTAGAGCGATCAGGACGTTTATCGCCATCGCCACCGGGCGGGCCGTCAACTCGATGTCGCGGTACTCGTTGTAGGCCATCACCGGCAGTATCGTCGGGTAGGTCTTGCCGAGCAGGTATGGCACCTCGAAGGCGCCGAAGGTGAACGCGAAGACTATCAGGCTCGCGGCGATTATGCCCGGCGAGATGACCGGAAAGACCACGTACCAGAACCGCTGCCAGGCACCCGCCCCGAGCGTCCGGGCCACGTCCTCCAGCTCGCCCGCGACGCCCTGCAGAGCCGCCAGCACCACGAGCGTGACGAATGGCATCTCCTTCCAGACGTAGGTCAGGATGATGCTGACGGAGTAGCGATCGTAGAGCAGGGCAGGAAACTCTTGAGGCTCCCCGATCAGGCCGAGGGCCGCCGCCAGGCGTGCGCCGAGCCCCGTCTGGGAGACGACCAGCGCGATCCCGACCGCCGCGACGAGGTGCGGAATCGTGATCGGTAGCTGGAACACTATTGCCGAGAACCGCCCGCTGCTACGCCGCAACACCAGCGCCGCCAGCACGGCCAAGATCGTCGATATGATCGTCGAGGCTCCCGCAACGTAGACGGTCAGGAGGAACGAGTCGAGGAAGTCTCCGCCGGTAAGGACCTCGCGGTAGGCGTCGAGGCTTATCTCCGTCTGACCGATAGCGGGCAGGTAGCCAAGGGACTGGACGACGGCGGAGACGAGGCCCCCGGCGAAGAGCACCCCTATAACCAGCAGGGCCGGCGTGAGAAGCAGTGCTATCTTGATTCTACCTCCCAAGCCCTACTCCTTGAGAACCTTCTCCTGCCAACCGTCCTCCAGCTCCAGCAGCCACTCGGAGCGGGCCTCAGGGACACGATTCTCTTGTAGCTCGCGTGTGGAGAGCGTGGCTTCGCCCTCGGGCTCGGCGAATTTCTTCTGGATATTCTTCGGCAGCCGATCGACGTCCAGGGTAGTCAGGTCGCCCCAGCCGTTCGGGTCCTGTTTCTCTACCTGTGCCTCCGGGCTCTGAAGGAAGTTCGCGACGACCTGTGCTCCGGCCTTGTTGGGGCCGTTGAACGGGATGGCGAGGTAGTGAGTGTTGTTGAGGGTGCCGCCGTTCAGGAGATAGGTGCGGGTGCTCTCCGGGTAGAGGCCCTTGTCTACCTGGCGCTGAGCAAGCTGCGGGTTGTAGCTCATCGAGATGTAGACCTCGCTGTTCTGGTACAACTCCTCCAGCTTCGCCTGCGACCCGGGGTAGGTCTCGCCCTCGCGCCAGAGGTTCGACTCCAGCTCGTTCAGGAAGTCGTAGACCTCCGGAGACTTCTGATTGAAGACTTTCTCGTCGAAGGACTTCTGGAAGGGTTCGACCTGGCCCGTCACGCCGTAGAGGACCTGCTCTATAAAGGCGTTTCCGGTGAAGTCCGGCGGCGCGGGATAAGTGAAGTGGCCGGGGTTCTCCTCGGTCCAGTCGAGCAGCTCATCCAGGCTTTTTGGCGGGTCCTCGACCTTCTCGGAGTCGTAGATCATGACGAACTGCGCCTTGCCCCAGGGGGCTTCGCGGCCCTCGACCGGGTAGCCGAAGTCGTGGTTTATGCTCGGGCTCTCCCAGTCTACATACTTCGCGTTTGGGAGCTTCTCGGCCCAGGGGCCGAACCAAAGGTCCGCCTCGGCTCCGGTGGCGAAGTTCTCACCGTTGATCCAGACGAGGTCTATCGTTCCCTTCCCTTTACCCACCTGCTTCTCGTTGAGTAGCTTGTTTACGGCGTCGGCGGTGTCGGTAAGGGGCGTGCGCTCTAAGGCGATGCCATAGCGTTTCTTCAGCTCCGGCGTCACGTAATCGTCAACGTAGGCGTTGATAGCGTCGTCCCCACCGTACAGTGACAAGTTGACGGTTGTGCCTCTGGCTTCCGTCTCGAGTTCCGCAAAAGAGCGGTCTTCTCCCTGAGAACCCGCATCGTCGGCTCCGCCGCTTGCGTTCCCGCAGGCGGCAACCGACATTGAGAGCGTCGCGGCCAGAGCGACCATCATCAAGACTCTAAGCTTCAAAATAGAATCCCCTCTTCATCTTCAGATCTCCCCACATCCGGTGCCACTCTTATTGTCCGAACAAGATGCGACGTCGATAGCAGTCAGTCGCGACCGGTGAGTTTGGTACGGAGTAGGGTACAGCACGGATCAGGAATCCCTCCGCCCGGCCAGCGCCGAACATGAACCAAGCGACCTATCGCCCATTTCTCCTACCCAGCCATCCGGAGATTAGGGAGACCAGCACGAAGAAGACCGCCGCAACGCCCAGATACGCGAAGGTCCTGGTCAGGTCTTCCCTCGCGCTCGCCAGCGAGCCACCAGCGAACGTGTACACGCTCACCCCGGGCACTATGCAAAGAGCGGTCAGGAACACGTAGCTGCCGATCCCGATCCTGGTCAGACCGTAGGCGTAATTCTGCAAGTTGAAAGGGAACAGGGGCACCAGCCTGGTGATGATCAGCATCCTCCAGCCGTGCTCCTCGACGCCTTCATCCAGCTCCCTGACCCGTTTGTTCGTGATCCAGGACTCTACGAGCCCGCGGGCGGCGTACCTACCGATCAGGAAAGCGCTCGGAGCTGATCTACGTAGGGTAGACCGGTTCAAAGCACTACGCCGGCACAGTCCGGCCGGCACAAGGGAGGGCTCATCCCCGACTGTGCTCGATGTGCGGCTTGATGTCGAGTATGGGGGTGCCATCTAGCATGTCCAGTCCCTTGACGTAGACGACCGCGCCCTCGACCTCAAGCACTTCCAGAACCGACATCCCTACAGGGTTCGGACGGATCGGCGAGCAGATGCTGAAGATCCCCGTCTCCTTCCCGGTGTGCGGGGGCGTCTGCCGGAGGAACTCCACGGAGAACGTGGGGCTTCTATGGAAGTTGAAGATCACCACGATCCTCTGGCCCGGCTCGATGTCCGCAAGCCCTCCCACGTACTCGTCGTCGATAATCAGCATCCCCTCCAGCTCGGAGCGGCGCCAGCTCCGCGGCACTTCTTTAGCCGCTACCCGCGCGAAGCCGATCGGTTTCAGCTCGATGCCCAACTACTGA
>Ga0183260_10004532_pt1 | contig 11015 bp, 12 predicted proteins | sample AntDrymUQ4972206_2_FD_129768 | JGI IMG/M metagenome (GOLD analysis project Ga0183260, IMG submission 129768) | Polar desert sand microbial communities from Dry Valleys, Antarctica - metaG UQ497 (22.06) (version 2) (version 2) | ecosystem: Environmental > Terrestrial > Soil > Desert | place...
ACTTACAAGCTTGAGGAAGTCCTCCAGGGTCTGTGGGTGCCGAAAACTTGACCGGAGCCGTCGACCAGCCGCTCGGCCGCGCTGCCGCCCTGCGCGTTCTCGGGTCATAGGGTCGGCTGCTCGTGAGTCCCAAGAAGCACCACCTCGTCATCTTGTCGTTCCTCTATTGGGCTCTGCGAAGCGTCCTTTCCAGAAGCTAAGAAGCTAGAGGCCCCTCCTGACGCCCGCGGGACCTCCGGCCAGACGCCACGCGGCCGGCAGGCCTCCGGCTGCCACCAATAGCTTCCCGATCTCTCCTAGAACGAATGGGTAGAGGCCTAACTCGAGCGCCGTCTCTCCGGGGATGTTCAGTGCAGCAGACAGCCACGCGATGCCGCAGGCGAAGATGACGATCTCACCCACGAGCATCGCTCCGATCGCACTTCCCACCCCACGGTCCCACTTCCTGTTCGAGAGGAGCCCGATGACGAAGGCCCCTGCCACGAAGCCCCAGAGGTAACCCCCGGTCGGGTGGACCGGATTGATCCCGGTGAGCGTCGCGATCCCGCTGCTGCCGGCCGCGAAGACGGGAAACCCTGCGGCCCCTTCCGCCAGGTACAGGAGCACGCTGAGAGGGCCGCGCCAAGGCCCCAATGCCGCGGCCACCAGCATCACCCCCAGCGTCTGGCCGGTGACGGGGACGGGCGTGAAAGGAAGTTGCACGGACAACTGTGCGAGTCCCGCGATGACGGCGCTTCCGGCCACCACCAGCAGGACATCGCTGACAAAAGCGGAGCGAGTGGTGGTGCGCCGGCCCAAGCTCTCGGCAAGAGTACTCAGAGAATCCTCCTTTTGTCGGGGACCTTCCGACCTTAATCGAGCCCAGCTCTCAATTCTTCAAGTGGCCCGAGGGCCACGGATACGCGGTGAGCCACCGCAACCCATTTCTCTGCGAGCAGTACCAGAGGGTCTACCAGCGCTGGTGTGTCTTGCCTGGGGTATGGCGCGGCCACCACGCCCCGCGCCCAGTCTGCGAGAAGACGGACGATAGATAGAGCGGCATCGTCCCTCCCTCTCGTTCGCCAACCCGTGCGATCGCCGTTTGGCGTCTCAGTATGACCTGTTCGGAAAAGCAACGACCACGCATTCTTCGCCGCGACCAGTCAAGGTCCGGTTGCTCGTGCTTTTCTCGTCGTGCAACCCCAGGCTTCGCTTCACCAGTGGGCGCTCGCCCCCGGCGCGCCCTACGACCGCGCGATGTCGGCTATGGCAGCGACCCAGCCGTCTACACCTCCGAAATCCCGGCCGTGGCGGACGACGACCACATCGCGCTCGGAATCACCACGATGAACTGGCCCTTGTTCCCACGGGCAGCGAAGTAGTCGCCGAGCTCGTCGTCACGGTAGGTCCACCACCAGTATCCGTACGCCGGCGACGGGTCGTGTTCGTCGCTAACTGCGGTCGATTCGCGTACCCAGTCGCTGGGAGGATGCGCCTGCCGTTCCACTCACCTTCGTGTAGATAGAGCGAGCCGAGCTTGGCGAAGTCGATGGCGCGCGCGTTGATACCACTCTCCATCTTCTCGAACCCGCTCGCCTCAGAATCGAGCGACCACGATGCGTCGGCCTCCGCCCCGAGCGGTTGCCACAGACGCGACTCCAGGAATTCAGCAACCTGCTGAGAGGTTGCCCGTTCGAGAATCATTCCCATCAACAGGGGGGTTGAAGTTGTTGTAGTGCCAGTGGTCGCCGGGCGGCCCGACGATCTCGCTGTGGGTTAACGCTAGCTTGCGGAGGTCGGGAGCGTAATAGCTCTCGGTGTCGTCGCTCCAGGGCGTTCCGTGCTCTTCGTAGCGGAGGCCCGATGACATCGAGATGAGGTGCCGGATAATGTGATTCTCTCGAAGCGCGCGTCACGCTCCTTCAGTTCTGGAATGTAGTCGGTCATCGCGTCGTTCAGGCTAGTCGAGGTCGATGGCGCGCTGAAGATAGGAGCGATGGCCCACGACGAGATTCTGAAGTCGCAGGAGTTTATGGCCCAGCGGCGCGGGGAGGCGTCGCGGCCCGACGCGCTCTAAAACACACAACGCGCCTCCCACCAGCAGACCCGCGAGCTGGATGCGACGCGGGGCTCTCTTGAGGAGGAGAGCGGTAAAAGAGCAGCGAACAAGGGGACGGCTCCGTTGATCATCCCTGCCAGCGCTGACGAGATGCGTTGTTCGGCCATCGGGAAGAGGATGAACGGAATGACCATCCACAAAAGAGCGAGCAGCGCGATGTCCTTCCATGCGCTCCGGTCGACCCTGCGACGTGCTCGGGGAACGAGGGCAAGGCTCGCGGCCCCTACGACTTACACAAGGAGAGTACAGCCGGTTGCGGGGAGTGCGAGAAAAGGCGAATGGCTATATTGCAGATGGGCAGACCAAAGGATACCTTTGGGAAGTGATTCCGGATCGCTGTTTTCTGCGGTTGAAAGGGAGGTACAGCGAGCACTTCTTCGGGGAGGTTCGCTAGAAGGGGGGACGACGAATGGGCGAAGCAACCGTTCGAGCGACGAAAACGGTGCTCGTTGCCTTGGTCATGGCCGCTGTGGGTTTCACCAGTGGGTCGTGGCTGACCTCTGCGAGCGGGACCGGGGGGCCCGGGGTGGGCACCGCCGGGAGGGCGGCCGGGATCGGGGACGTGAGCTCTTATCCTAAGATCCGAGGCGGGGTGTGGTCGCGAGGGCCGAACCTCACCGACGCGCGAGGGAATTTCCAGGCTCGGCAGGAGCACGGGGCCGTGGTACTCAACGGCTTTGTCTACCTCATCGGTGGGTTCGTCCCGCAGGAGCCGCCGCCCCAGCCGACCGAGAACGATCCGGAGCCATTCCCTTTCGAGGGCACAGGTGAGATACTCGTCTACACGCCCGTGGGTCATCCCACGGCGCCTGCCGACGAGGAAGGGGAGTGGCAGAGCCTCCCGCAGACCTCGTCCTTCCCGGTCTCGGATATGCACCACATCATCGCGGTGCGCCACAAGGGCAAGATCTGGGCCTTTGGAGGACACGCGGGCCCGTTCGAGCCGACCCGCAAGGTGTTCGCCTTCACGCCCACCTCTTCTGATGCACCCGAGGGAACCTAGCGCCGGGTCCGAATGAGCGACGGCAGGCGGTGCGCCCCGAGCACCGACACCTGTTTGCGACTCCCCAGACCCCGGGCAGCGGGGGCCGCGGTGATCATCGGAAACAGGATCTTCCTGATGGGAGGGGTGGTGCCTTTCAGGAACAGCCCTGACCCCGTGAACGCGTCGATTCGGACGACGCGTTCTGTCATCTCGCTTAACACCGCGAAGTTCCCGTTGGAGTGGAAGGAGCAGACGAGCCTTCGCCGGCCGCGCGAGCACTTCAACGCCGTGGTGGCGAAACAACGCATCTGGGCGTTCCACGGCCGCAACGAGGCCTCGACCCACATGCGGAAGGTGGAGTCCTGGGTCCCGGGGTCGGATCGCTGGCGGCGCGAGCAACCCGCCCCGGTCGGCACGAGCGCCAACATCCTGGCCAGGGTCGGGAAGTGCGTTTACTCGTTCGGGGGCGAGTTCATCGCATCCAACGTTACGGGCACGCTGATCGCCTCGCAGGTGTTCCATCTCCCGAGCCGGTCATGGCATTTTCTCGAGTCAACCGTGGAGACCGAGCCACTAGACGCAAGCGGCGCCACCAGCAAGCACGGGACCTACGGTGTCAGGTTCAGGGAGAGCGCAACCACGAAGATCATGGCACCGGGCGGAGCGGCGACCGCGTGGTTCGACCCGACGAGCAAGGTCCACGTGTTCGACCCGCCTGCCGGCTGCGAGAGCTGAGAGGCACCGGCAGGTCGGCCGCCCTGAACGAGTTGGATGCTTTGCCCGGCCCTCCGGTCAGGGTGCCTTCGGTGCCCCGAGGGGGACTGCCATGTTCTGCTCGGCGCGCTGCGGTCCCCGCGTTCTTTTGATGCGGTCACAGTCAGCCGCTAGAGGCCTGACATCGTGAAGCGGCAGGCTAATGTCTTCCCGAAGAAGCCGGGCCTCAACGAACCGGGCCGAGCGAACGGCCGACACTGCCACCAACGCAGACATGATCCGGGTGATGCCGTCGAAGGGAGTCGTGATGGGGGTTTCTTTCAGCCAGCGTTTATGGGCAATATCCAGCAGGACTCTCCTGAGCCTCTGTACCGCCGTTGGATTGAGACTTACGGCGGGGAGGAGTTCGCGGAGATCGTGAGAGCCGTGCTGCTGCTGACCGACAGGGTCGGCCAGAGCCTCGCGGCGGACGAGGAGTCGAAGATTATCGAGCGCTTCGTGACCACGGCGCGCTACGAATGGATGTTCTGGGATATGGGTTACCGCAAAGAGGGATGGCCCGTCTAACCGATGACGTGAACAGGTCGTTCTACTTCACGATGGGATCGAACGCGGTGGTGATCGTTCGAACGGAAGCGCGGTGCTGGGGTTTGGCGACGCGGGACCCGAAGCTGCCTTTTCCGTCCATGGAGGGCAAGGCGGCCCCGTTCAAGAGATCGCCGGAATCGGGGCATTTCCGATCTGTATAAGACGCCGAGTCAGTCACGCTCTGGGATCCCCCCGATGAGCTGAGGGGCTGGCTCGCCCTCCTCGATCGGCTCGAACTCGCTGATCTTGTCGATCGAGGTGCCCATCGCCGCGTCGACGTCGCGCTCGATGATGACCTCGACCAAGGCGGGCACCCGTTCGGCGTTGCTGGCTTCGATCGCCCACTCAATCGCCGCCCTGATGTCGTCGGGGGCAGTCACGCGGCGCCCCAGCGCTCCCATAGCCTGCATCACCCCCACGTGATCCATGCCGAGCGAACCATTTGGGCCCTCGTATCCGATGTCGACGCCGAAGTCCATTTCATACTGGTACTTCTCGGGCTGTCGGATGAGGCTCATGTAGCCGTTGTTGAGCATCACGAGCACATATGGCACTCGGTGCTGGACGGCAACAGCCACTTCTTCCATGAGGAATTCGAATGAGAAGTCGCCGACAACGCCGACCACCAGCTTATCCGGCCGCGCGAGCTTGGCGCCGATGCAGGCAGGAACCTCCCACCCGAGCGGTCCAGCCTGCCCACAGCAGATGTAATGGCGTGGCTTGTAGGTCTTCTGGAACTGGCCGCTCCAGATCTGGTAGAGCCCGATCGCTGTGACGACGATCTCATCTCCGTTGAAGATCTCATTCATCTCCTTGAAGACGCGTTGCGGCTTAATAGGGACATCGTCGAAGTCGAGCTTGCGCAGAAGGGTCGAGCGCAGCTCGTAGACGCGTTCCACCCAACTTCCCGGTTCGCGGAGCGGCGTTACATCACGCGCTGCGTCAAGAAGTGCCTCGAGCGCAAGTTTGGCGTCGGAAACGATGCCGAGCTGGGGGCGGAAAACCATCCCTATCTGGGTGGGATCGATGTCGATGTGGACGAAAGTGCGGTCCCCCCGGTAGACATCGAGGTCGCCGGTGTGACGCTCGGCGAAACGGGCTCCGACCGCGAGCACGAAGTCGCTCTCGAGGAAGAGTTGATTCGCGTAGCGCTGCTGGGTTTGAATCCCGACGATGCCCGCGTAGAGCGGGTGATCTTCAGGAATGGAGCCCTTGCCCATGTAGGTAGGGGTGACGGGCACCTGGAGGTACTCTGCCAGCTCCATGAGCGGCTCCGAGGCCCCGGAGATGATGACCCCCCCACCCGGCATGAGCATCGGTCGCTCAGCCTCCAGGAGCATCGCCATGGCCCTGCGGATCGCGTCGCCGCTTGGCATAGGGCGCTCCACCGGCAGGGACTGATCGAGCCCGAGCTCGTAATCGACTTCCTGGTCTTTGGTGACGTCGAGCGGGAGATCGATCAGTACGGGACCGGGACGTCGCTCCCGCGCGACGCGGAAGGCCTCGCGAAAGACCCACGGAATCTGGGCGGACTCCTTGACCTGCACCGCCCACTTGGTGACCGGCTTGGCTATCTCGGTGATCTCGACTGCCTGGAAAGCCTCCCTGTGGAGAAGGTGGGTGGGGGCCTGGCCGGTGATGCAGATGATCGGTATCGAATCCGCCTTGGCCGTATAAAGACCGGTGATCATATTGGTCCCTGCAGGCCCCGACGTGCCGATGGCCACCCCCACGCCGCCGGTCACCCGTGCCAGGGCGTCGGCGGCGTGCGTCCCGCCCTCCTCGTGGCGCACGGTGATGTGACGGATCTTGCGGGAGTGACTGAGCGCCTTGTAGAGGGGCAGGATTGCCGCGCCTGGGATCCCGAAGACATATTCAATGCCTTCGTCCTCCATGATCTGGACCGCTGCGTCCATCACTTTGATACGCTGCACGCCTCCTCCTTACCGGGACGGGGCGTCTATGAGGACGCCTTGGCGGTGCCACCGATCTGGTGCTCGGCCGCCTCTTCGATCAATGTCAGGAGGGCAGAATGATCGAGCCCCCCCCGGCCCTTGACCTGAAGTGTCTGAAGCATCTGGTCGACGACTGCCGTCAGCGGCAACGCCACTCCGGCCTCACGCGCCGTCGCAAGTGCGATTCCGAGGTCCTTATGGTGCAACTCGATGCGGAACCCCGGCTCGAAGTCGTGGTCGAGGAAGTTCGATCGCTTGGCCTCCATAACCTTGGTACCGGCAAGCCCGCCCGAAAGCGCCTCGATTACCTTGGCCGGATCCACGCCCGCTTTCGAGCCCAGAACGAGCGCCTCGCTCACGGCCTCGATGACGACGGCGACGATGATCTGATTGCAGGCCTTGACGACCTGGCCCGTGCCCGTCCCCCCCACGTGCACCGCGGTGCCCATGGCGCCAAAGAGGGGCTCGGCCCGAGCGAAGTCCTCGTCGGCGCCCCCCACCATTATGGATAGCTCCCCGCTGACTGCTGCTGGCTGGCCGCCGCTCACCGGCGCGTCGAGCGTCCGGACGCCCAAGTCGCTTGCTCTCTCGGCGAGCTTCTTGGTCACGAGGGGAGAGATCGTGCTCATGTCGATGTGCAGCGTGCCTTCGCTTGCCCCCGCAAGGAGGCCGGAGTCACCCTCGAAGACCTCCTCGACCTGGGGCGAGTCCGGCAGCATGGTTATCACCACGTCCGTTAGTTCGGCCACCTCGCGGGAAGTCTCCGCGGGCTGCGCCCCCTCGGCGGCCAATTTGTCGACGGGCCCGCGGCTGCGATTGTGAACTACGAGCTCGTGTCCCTTCTTTATGAGGTTGCTGGCCATGGGCTCGCCCATGATCCCGAGCCCTATGAATCCGACCTTTTCCGCGCTCAATCGTCTCCCCCCTAGAGATGTAGCTCCTCGACGTTTACCTCGCCGCTTCGCTTTTCTCGCGGCAGCCAGGCGAGGCTCTCCTCGGTCGTCTCCCTGGTGGACTTGTATTCGAGACCGATCCACCCACCATATCGGAGCTCGTCGAGCGCCGCGAAGATGTAGCGATAGTTGAGTTCACCCGTGCCCGGCTCGCCGCGATCAGGAGAGTCGGCGACCTGGATGTGGGCGATCCCGCCGGCGTGCTCGCGCAGGGTTGCGACGATGTTCCCCTCCATGCGTTGCATATGGTAGGCGTCGTACTGAAGTCTCACGTTGTCGCGCCCGACTCCTCGCACGAAGCGCGCGGCAGCCTCGGTTTTGGGAAGCAGATAGGGACCGTTCTCGTAGGTGTTGACCGCCTCGATCATGACTTCGATGCCGTTCTCGGCGGCCTGGTCGGCGGCCCAAGCGACGTTGGTCCGAGCCAGCTCGAGCTGCTCGGCAGAGTCGATGCCGTCAAGGTCGTGTCCCACAAGCGCATTAAGTCGAGAGCAGCCGACGCTTCGCGCGAGCTCAAGGGCAGTGGGTACGTTGTCGCGGAATTGCTGGTGGCGCTCGGGGTCACTCAAGAACCCGCGGTCGCCGCTCGACATGTCACCCGCATCGAAATTGAACAGCGCCACCTCGAGACCGGCTTCCTTGATCGCCTTCTCGACGCGACCTAGCTCTTCCCCGGAAGGCCACCAGAATTCGACGGCCGCGAAACCGGCTTCCGCTGCTCTCCCAAAGCGCTCGACGAACTCCACTTCCGCAAAGAGCAATGAGACGTTGGCGCAGAACTTCATCGGCTCCCTTCGCGAACGACCCTTTTCTTACGGAGATGCTAGCCGCCGGTTCAGGGATGGTCAAGACCACTATTCCGCATCGTGGATTAAGGAGCCCGGCCGTCTAAGACGTTCGCGGGACGTGGGCTTCCTTGCTCAACGGAGGAACAGGACTACTGCTCATCCCCTAGGCGGGCCTTATCATTGCGGTCGCATGGCGGGAGGCTACTGTGAAGGGAAGGCGCAGAGCGAACAAGCAGCCGCTCTCGGCACTGTGACTTCATGCTCCATTGCTCGAGAGGCCAGGCTTTGGTCGCCGAACGTGCCTGAATGAGTACTCCTGCAAGAAGGACCGGCGGGCGTCATGTGATGTCTAAGGAGAGCGCTTGACTGCTGAATCAGAGAGAATCCGACCCTGACGAATGTGAGACGCCAGAATCGCTCTACTGCACGCCTGGACAAAGTGCAGTCGGTCGAGCGGGCGTTGGCAATCCTTGATCTGCTCAGCCGATCAGAGCGGGAGTTAGGCGTCGGCGAGATTTCTGCAGCTACGGAACTCCCAGGCGCAACCGTTCATAGGTTGCTGAAAAGCTTGGTTGCAAGTGGTTACGTGAGACATAACCATTCCACGCGCAAGTACGGTCTCGGGCTGCATCTATTGGGCTTAGCCGCCGCAACGCGCGAGTGGGTCGGTCCCGTTATCCTGCCGTTCTTGAGCGAGCTAATGGAGCTAAGTCAGGAGACGGCCAATTTCGCCATCCTGGAGCAGAACTCCGCCCTCTACATGGAGCAAGTTCCTCCTCCAGGGCGCCTGCTGCGCATGTTCTCCGAGCCTGGGAACCGAGTCCCGTTGCACACCGCTGCAACAGGCAAGGTGCTCCTGTCCTACCAGCGTAGGCGATTGATGTATTTCATCCTCGATCAGGCCAGGCTTCCTCGACAGACCGCCAACACCATTACGGACAGATCCGTCCTTGTCGCCGAGCTGAGGCAGGTTCGACGGCAAGGTTTTGCTACGGATTTCGGCGAGCAAGAAGTGGGTGTCCACTGCCTTGCCGCACCAGTGCTGAGCTCGGACGGTCAAATCACCGGGGCCGTTAGCCTGTCCGGTCCGTCGACGAGGTTGAGCCGTCAGCGAGTTGCCAAGCTCATCCCTGACATCAAGAGAGTCAGTTCGGCACTTTCCGGTGCAATCAACTCCTCGTCTCAATAGCATTCCGGGGCCCGGGGATGCCGGGACTCGTCAACTCCTTCGGGCCTCTTCATCGCAGTTCTGTGTTTGCTCCATCACGTCGATCACATATTGCGCCTGACCTCAGTCCATGGCCGTTCAAGAGCGGGGATATCGCCTCAGCTCGCCTCTCGTTGGAATCATTGCTCACGACCCACGAGCGCCGCTACACCCTTCGCGCCATCGCGTGATCGCTCTGGTGGCCACTAAGGCGACCAGGGCGGCTCAAGTCCCGACGTCGGTGGGCCGACTAATCCAGGAAATGGAACCCCTCGAGGCGGGGCGGGGTCGCGTGGGTGGCAAGGCAAGTGCTGGGATCCCCCGACTCGCCCCGACTCGCAATGGATGCCCATGGCGAAGGAGAGGCACATGGATGTCTTGATGAGAAATAGAAGCTCGTCGGCTTGCCCCAAGCTCTTGCGGTGAGGCTCTGCAGGATGGGTTCTCACGATTGCGGTTACCTGTCATGATGCTGTCCGTGATGCTTGGACGGATTCGGTCGAACTTGCCTGAGGGTGGGCCCTCCCGAACGAAGTGTGGCTGCGTCGTCATCGCGGAATCGTTGCTTTGGTATGGGCGCACGCCGTGGTCATCCCCATCTATGGACTACTCGTCTCTGAGTTGTCGCTGGGACATCTTCTCTTGGAAGCTTCCATAGTGTGGTTGTCTGCGCTTTTGGCCGGTGGTTCGAGAGGGGATCGGAAGTTTCGCTCATCAGCAGCGACTGTCGGGTTGTTCTCGTCTTCCGCAATCCTGGTTCACCTGTCGGGCGGCCTGATCGAGATGCATTTCCATTTCTTCCTCATGGTCGCGGTGGTGACCCTCTACCAAGACTGGTTCCCTTTCCTTCTGGCGATTGGCTACGTCGTGGTGCACCACGGTCTCATTGGTTGGCTTTCTCCTCGCGATGTCTACAATCATCCCGCCGCCATAAACCATCCGTGGAAATGGGCGCTTGTCCACGGCGCTTTCATCGCCGCCGAAAGCATCGCTTTGCTGATTGCGTGGCACCTCGGCGAGGAAGGATTCGATTCAGTCCCCGCGCCGAGTACGGACTGTCCAATCCTTCATAGAGCGTGACGGTCCGTCGTGCGCACCCGCGGGCGACCGAGCCGGCTATCTCTCGTTCAGAGAGATCCATCTCGCCGCCCACCGCATATCGGGTCACCGGCTGCTCGAACGACCTCGGGCTGCTCGCTGAGGAGATCGACGCGAGTAGCGGCGAGCTGCTCGGCAATTTCCCCCAGGCCTTCAGCCACGTGGGCCTGATCAACGCCGCCTACGACATCGATGAGGCTCGCAAGCCGATCGACACCGTCCAATGAAAGCTGGCGTTCGAGCCCCCGACGTTTCCTTCGCCACCCTGGACGGCGAGGAGTTGCGCATCTCCGCGCTGCGGGGGACGCCCGTGGTCCTGACCTTCCTGCGCTTCATCGGGTGACTATTGTGCGAACGCCATCTCGTGAAGATGGCAGAAAGCAATGACCGGTTCGAGCGGGCAAGCGCGACCGTGGTGGTCGTCTCTTTCGAAGCGAGAGAGCGAGCCGCGTGCCTCCAGGATCGGCTCCACCTTCCCTTCGTGATCGCGCTTGATTCGCACAGGAACGGCTACCGAAGCTTTGCACTTCGGCGGGCATCCTTTCTGCGGACCTACACACATCCCGGCGTCGTGTCCTTCTACGCCAGAGCACTCCTGCAACGGCACATCCCAGGTCTGCATCGCGGTC
>Ga0183260_10004533_pt1 | contig 11014 bp, 11 predicted proteins | sample AntDrymUQ4972206_2_FD_129768 | JGI IMG/M metagenome (GOLD analysis project Ga0183260, IMG submission 129768) | Polar desert sand microbial communities from Dry Valleys, Antarctica - metaG UQ497 (22.06) (version 2) (version 2) | ecosystem: Environmental > Terrestrial > Soil > Desert | place...
AGCGCAGATAAACCTTCAGGGACTTCAGCGCTGCGTCCAGAGAGCCGGCCAGGACGTCAACGCGCTCCAGCGCTGCACCTCGCGGTTCTCGCCCTAGCGCGCGTTACTCGGCGGCCTCGTCGGAAATGCGCTTGGCGACCGCGCTCGCCGCCTCCGCCAGCTCGTCGAGCTCCTCGGCCGATCCGCGGTGGCGGTTGACGTTGACGCAAAGCGTCCCGTTCTGGACCTCGAAGGCGAACCCGTCGGGCGTCCCGGAGGCGAGGAAGTCGACGAAGGTGGGGGAGAAGAGCTGTCGCAGCCAGTTCTGGTCGCTGCCGGGGCCGGCGAAGATCTCACAGCGCTCGTCGAGCGTGGCGCTTTCCAGCTCGACCCGCGTCGTGCTGCGAAACACGTCCTCGGCGCCATCCAGGAACTTGAACCCCGACCGCCGCTGGACGAACAGGGCGGGGAGGCGATTCGAGACGTCGGGGACCAGGGCGAGAACGACGGTGAAGTGGTGCAGCTCCTGGGTCTCGTCACCGCTCGCGCTTCGCTCCTCATAGGTGTAGAGGGCGATGGTTCCCTCGATGCCGCCCGGCAGCCGGCCGGTGAAGCTCTCGTCGGCCCGGCGGGTGTCCCCACGCCGGAGCAGCTCGGTCGCGGGCGAAATCGCGCCGTCGCTCGCCCAGCGCAGGCCTCGCTCCTGGGCGTAGGCCTCGTAGAAGGCCGCTTTCGCCTTGCCCATGCCGACGACCAGGGCGACGAGCAGCCAGACGAGGAACACCGCGCCCGCGGCCGCCGCGCCGGCCGTCGAACCGGCGGCGATGGATCCGGCAGCGAACGCCCCGCCGACGAAGACGACGAGCGTGATGAGCGCGCCGGGTCCGAGGAGTGTCCTCCGCAGGTGGTGTCCGGTCTGGACCTCCAAGGCGGCCAGCCTATTCCAAGGCCGCCGCGGCGCTGATCTCGCGGTGCAGCTCGAGGTTGCGGTCGCGATCCAGCTTCACGATCACCATCCGCGAGGCCCCCGCGAGGGCTGTGCCCAACTCGGCGTCGGTGGAGACCGTCACGGCCTCGATTCCGAACAGGGCTCCGGCGGCGGCGATGTCGAGCCCCGAGGGGGTCCCCAGGAGGGCCTCGAACTCGTCGCGCTCCATCGCCTCGGCCTGGGGCAGAAAATGGAAGATCCCTCCACCCCCGTTGTCCAACACCACGAGGCGAAGGCTCTCGCGCCGGCTCGCGACCGCGAGGCCGCCCAGGTCATGCAGCAGGGCCAGGTCGCCCAGGATCGCCCAGGTTCGCGCTCCGTCGGCGGCCAGACCGGCGGCGGTCGAGACCAGGCCGTCGATCCCGTTGGCGCCCCGGTTGGCGTGGAAGGTGGATTCATCGGGACCGGGCGGCATGAACGCCTCGAGGTCGCGCACGGGCATGCTCGATGCGGCCAGAACCCGATCACCATCGGCGAGGACGCGGTCCAGCGCCCGCCACACGCCGGGCTCGCTCGCTTCGTCCAGCCCGTCGAGGACGCCGGCCACGGCGGCGGCCGCGCCGCGCTCGGCTCCCGCCCAGACCTCGGCCCACTGGCCGGGTCCCTCCCCGCCGCGCGTGGCGAGCGCCTCGAGGGTGGCGAGCTGATCGGCCCTCAGAATTCGCCCCGCCGTCCGGGTGGGCTCCTTCCAGTCGGCGTGCGGCTCGAACACGATCTGATCGAGGCCCTCCAGGGACGAGAGCCACTGCCGTAGGGACTTGCTCGTCGGCAGCTCGCCGAGCCGGACGACGATCCTCGGGGCCAGAGCGTCGGGACGAGAGCGCGCGATCAGGTCGTAGGAGCAGATCAGCCGTCCCGATGCCGCGAGCGGCCCACGGCGAAGCTGCGAGAGGGGCTCGGCCAGGACCGGGTATCCCGTCGCCTCCGAGAACGAGCGGACGGCCTCGGCCAATCCCGTGCTGGGAGCCATCCTCCCAGCGACGATCAGGCCCTTCGGCTCAGCGGCCAAAGCCGCCGTCAGGGAGTCGAGGTCGCCGTCGAGCAGCGCCGCCGCAGGGGCGTCTACGGCGGTGAGTGGACTCTCGCCGCGGCCTTCGAGGGCAAGCGGGTCGGTGGCCGTCACCGCGCCGGGGTCGGCGACGGGCGCCAGCGGCTCGCGCCACGGGACGTTCAGATGGACGGGGCCGGGGCGCGGGTCACCCGCGGCCGCCGCGTAGGCCCGGCAGGCGGTCGACCGGAAGTGGAGCAGCCCTGAGTCATCGGCGGCGTGGGTTCCCACCTCGCAGAACCAGCGCGGTGAGCCCCCATAGAGCTTCAGCTGGTCGATCGCCTGGCCCGCCCCGATCCCGCGCAGCTCCGGCGGGCGGTCGGCCGTGAGCACGATCAGCGGAACAGACGCCTCGTCGGCCTCCACCACCGCAGGGTGAAGGTTCGCGGCGGCCGAGCCCGACGTGCACACCACGACGGCGGGGACACCGCTCGCCAGCGCGGAGCCCAGGGCGACGAACCCCGCGCTGCGCTCGTCCACCACCACCTCCGCGTCGATCGCCGGCTCGCGCCAGAGCGCCACCGCGAGCGGGGTCGAGCGCGAGCCGGGCGAGATGACCGCGCGCCGGACTCCGCAGCGGGCCAGCTCCTCGGCCAAGGCGGACGCGAGCGCGGTGTTGGCGTTGGTCTGGTCCATCCGGAGGAGCCTATTCTCGCCCCGGCGGGGCGCCTGACCTCACACCAGCCTGCGGGACTCGAGCGCATCGGTGTCCACCTCGACGCCCAGTCCGGGTGCGTCCCCGACACGGAGGGTGTCCCGGCTCGCGGCGACCCCTGTACCGATCGTCTCCGAGAAGAGGCGCCCGGTGGCGAGCCCGTGGGCCAACCCCGCGGTCGCAGAGTCGGGTGGAAGCACCTGAACACAATGCGCGGCGGCGGCGATGCCCACCGGCCCCTCGAGGGCGCTGGAGAGGTAGGCCGGTATCTCTCCGGCGACTGCGAGCGCCTCGGAGATGCCTCCGACCTTCGCGAGCTTCACGGTCGCCATCCGGCACGCGCCGAGATCGACCGCGCGCCGCGCGTCCCTGGGGCTCGCGACGCTCTCGTCGGCGGCGAGCGGGATCCGAGTGCACGCACGGACCTCCGCGAGCTGCTCGAGACCGGCCACGGGCTGCTCGGCGAGCTCGACGTCGTGCTCGTCCATCGCCTTCAGCCGCTCAACGGCCTCGGGCACCGACCACGCGGCGTTGGCGTCGATCCTGATCTTCACGTCGGGTCCGAGCACCGAGCGGACGGTCGCGATCTGGGCCATGTCCGAGGCGAGGCCCATCTTCAGCTTGTAGGTGCGGAAGCCGTCGGCGGCCCAGCGCTCGGCGAGCGCCCGCAGGGTGGTCGGGTTGGCGGCCGGGAGGGTGGCGTTGCACAGCACCGGCGAGGCCGCCGAGGCGCCGAGCAGCTTCCAGACCGGCTCGCCGGCAGCCTTGCCGGCCAGGTCGTGCAGCGCGATGTCGACGGCGGCCAGCGCCGGCGGGCTCGCTCCACGGCTGCGGCAGCGCGCCAGCGCCGACCAGATGCGGTCCGGCTCGAACCCGCCGTCCAGCAGGACGTCGCGGCAGACACCCTCGACCTCGCCCGCAAGCTCGGAGACGCCGGCACCGCCGCGAAGCGACAGTGCGGCGGTCTCGCCCCATCCCTCCAGGCCGTCCGCGCGAGCGCGCACCAGCAGCAGGGCCCGTTCCGTGAGGCTGCCGCGCGCGGTCACGTAGGGCTCGCGGAACGGAAGCGAGTACGGGATCGCCTCGAGCGACTCGATTCTCATGCAGCGATCAGCAGGCCCGCGCTGACCAGCAGGCTGAATGCCCCCAGCACTGCGCCCGTGAGGCCGAGCGCCTGGTTCAGGGCGGGGCCGTCGGTTCGCGAGAGGACCGGTCGGGCGGCGATCAAGGCCACGGGCGCCGAGAGAAAGCCCAGCATCGCCCACCACGGCCCGCCGGCCGCGAGCAGGGTCAGGGGAAGGGCCGCGAAGCCACCGGTGAGGAGTCCGACGAACAGGCGGCGTGTCCGCTCCCTCCCGAGCCGGACGGCCAGCGTGTTCTTCCCGGCGCGACGGTCGGTGTCGATGTCCCGGATGTTGTTGACGACCAGGATCGCGGTGGAGAGGAGCCCGACGGCGACCGAGAGCCCCACCGAGAGGATCGACAGCTCTTCCAGCTGCACGTAGTAGGAGCCGTTGACGGCCACGAGGCCGAAGAACAGGAAGACGAACACCTCTCCGAGCCCTGCATAGCCGTACGGCCGCGGCCCACCGGTGTAGAGCACGCCGGCCAGGATCGAGACGGCTCCCACGAGCAGGATCAACGGGCCGGCGACGGTGGCGAGGTATGCGCCCGTCGCGACGGCGACGGCGAAGGCGACCCAGGTCGCCGCGAGCACCCGCCGAGGAGCGACAAGCCCCGCCGAGGTCACCCGCACCGGCCCCAGGCGGTCGACGGTGTCGGCGCCGCGCTTGGCGTCGGAATAGTCGTTGACGAGGTTGGTCCCGATCTGGATGAAGACGCTGCCCACCAGCGCCGCGACGAAGGCGCCGCCCCGCGGCAGATCGCCGAGGTCCTCGACCACCGCCGCGGTTCCCACCAGCACGGGCGCGATCGCCGCGGGGAGGGTCCGCGGTCTGGCCGCCATCAGCCAGATTCTGAGCGGACTCAAGGTCGCCGGGGGTACTTCTTGAAGTCCGGGGCCCGGCCCTCTTGGTAGGAGTTTCGCCCCTCCTGGCCTTCCTCGGTCATGTAGAAGAGGAGCGTCGCGTCGTGTGAGAGCTGCTGCAGGCCGGTGAGGCCGTCCTCCTCGGCGTTGAAGCTCGACTTCAGCAGGCGCAGCGCCATCGGGGAGAGGTAAGACATCTCGCGACACCAGGCGACCGTTTCCCGCTCGAGGTCTGCCAGGGGCAGCACCGCGTTCACGAGCCCCATCTCCAGCGCCTCTTCCGCGTCGTAGAGGCGGCTCAGGAACCAGACCTCCTTCGCCTTCTTGATCCCGATGTTGCGGGCGAGCAGGCTGGCACCGAACCCACCGTCGAAGCTGCCGACGCGCGGGCCCGTCTGGCCGAAGCGCGCGTTGTCGGCGGCCAGCGTCATGTCGCAGACGAGGTGCAGGATGTGGCCGCCGCCGACCGCGTAGCCCGCGACCATCGCCACGACCGGCTTCGGCAGGCGCCTGATCTGCACGTGCAGGTCGCCGACGTCGAGGCGGCCGACGCCCTTGTCCGCGACCTCGTCGTCGCCCATGTAGCCGTCGTCGCCCCGGATGCGCTGGTCGCCTCCAGAGCAGAAGGCCTCGGTCCCCGCCCCGGTGAAGATGATCGTCGAGACGTCGACATCGTCACGCGCGCGCCCGAACGCGTCCCTCAGCTCGCGGAGCGTCGGGGGTCTGAACGCGTTGCGCACCTCGGGGCGGTTGATCGTGATCTTCGCGATCGCCTCCGCCCGCTCGTAGAGCACGTCCTCATAGCCGCCGGACTCGTCCCGCCACTCGATCGGCTCGAAGAGGTCGCCCTCGGGCGGCGCGTCCTTGTGTCTGATCGGCATCGCGGCGGCAACGATAGCCCGCCACAATGCCCCGAGAGTCCACGGATGCTCCTCGACAACTGGCTGGCACAGAGAGCTGAGACCTGCCCGGACCGCATCGCGGTCGCGACCGCCGACGGGTCGATCGACTATGCCGCGCTCGAGGCCGAGGCGACGTCCCTGGCGCGCCGCCTGGCCGCGAAGGGAGTCAGGCGCGACTCGACCGTGGCGATCTCGATGCAGCCCGGCATCGACTACGTCGCCGCCATGCACGCGTTGATGAAGCTGGGCGCCACCGCCTTTCCGCTGGACCCGCGGCTCAGCCCGGACGAGCGCGCTGCCGCGCTGGGCGCGCAGATCCCCGCGCTGGTCGTGGAGTCCGCCGACGACCTCGCCGGCCACGAGGCGGACCTGCCGCTGCTGGGGGAGCTCGACCTCGACGCGCCCTTCACGAAGGTGCTGACCAGCGGCACGTCCGGCAGCGCCCGCGCGATCGAGCACAGCTACGGCAACCACCTGTGGAGCGCCGTCGGCTCGGCGTTCAACCTCGGCGTGGATCCGGGCGACCGCTGGCTTTGCTGCGTGCCGCTCTTCCACGTATCGGGCGTTTCGATCCTGCTGCGCTCGGCGATCTACGGCACGACCGCGGTCGTCCACGACGGCTTCGATCTCGACCGCGTCGCCGAGTCCCTGGAGGAAGACGGGATCACGATCGTGTCGCTGGTGACGACGATGCTGACCCGTCTGATCGACGCCGGCGCGGCGATCGAGCGCCCGCGCGCGATCCTCGTCGGCGGCGGGCCCGTCCCTGACGAGATCATCGAGGAGGCCCTCGGCCTCGGCGCCACCGTGGTGCAGACCTACGGACTCACCGAGGCGAGCTCGCAGGTCACGACTCTTGCGCCCGAGGACTCCCATCGCAAGCGGGGTTCGGCGGGCCGGCCCCTGCTCACGACGCACGTGCGCATCCAGGACGGCGAGATCTTGGTTCAGGGCCCGACCGTCGCTCCCGCTGCGCTCGCCGATGACGGTTGGCTGCACACCGGCGACTCCGGGCACATCGACCCCGACGGGTTCCTCTGGGTCGAGGGGCGCCTCGACGACGTCATCGTCACCGGAGGCGAGAACGTCGCGCCCGCCGAGGTCGAAGAGGTGCTCGCCGCCCACCCCGATGTGCTCGAGGCCGCCGTGATCGGACGCCCCGACCCCGACTGGCAGAACGCCGTGGTCGCGGTCCTGGTCGCGAACGGCGCTGCTGAGCCCGACCGCGACAGCCTGCGCAGCTGGTGCTCAGCGAGACTCGCTCCCTACAAGGTCCCGAAGCGCTTCGAGCTCGTCGCCGAGCTGCCGCGCACCGCCTCGGGGAAGCTCCGCCGCGGAGAGCTTCGCTAGGGCGTTAGCATCCGCCGCCGCATGGCAGACGAAAAGGACATCTTCTACGACGCGGACGCGGACCTCTCGGTCCTCGAGGGCAAGACCGTGGCCGTTCTCGGCTATGGATCACAGGGCCACGCACACGCGCTGAACCTGAAGGAGTCGGGGGTCGACGTCGTCGTCGGCCTGCGCCCGGACTCCTCCAGCCGCGCGGACGCCGAGGCAGCGGGCCTCGAGGTCCTGGACGTCGCGGACGCCGCCAGCCGCGGCGACATCGTGATGGTGCTGATCCCCGACGAAAAGCAGGCAGAGGTCTGGCGTGACGAGATCTCCGACGGCATCTCCGAGGGCGACCTGCTGATGTTCGCCCACGGCTTCTCGATCAACTTCGACCAGATCGAGCCTCCTCCGGGAGTGGATGTCGGCATGGTCGCGCCCAAGGGCCCGGGCCATCTGGTCCGCCGCCAATACGAAGAGGGGAGGGGCGTCCCCGCCCTGATGGCGATCCACGCGGACGAGACCGGCACCGCCAGGGACAAGGTCCTGGCCTACGCCTCCGGGATCGGCGGCGGCCGCGCGGGCGTCATCGAGACGACCTTCAAGGACGAGGCGGAGACCGACCTGTTCGGCGAGCAGGCCGTGCTCTGCGGTGGCGCCACCGAGCTGGTGCGTGCGGGCTTCGAGACCCTCGTCGAGGCCGGCTACGACCCGCGCCTCGCCTACTTCGAGTGCCTCCACGAGCTGAAGCTGATCGTCGACCTGATGTACGAGCAGGGCATCCAGGGGATGCGCGACTCGATCTCCAACACCGCCGAGTACGGCGACATGACCCGCGGCAAGCGGATCATCACCGACGAGACCCGCGCCGAGATGAAGAAGATCCTCGGCGAGATCCAGTCAGGCGAGTTCGCCAAGGAGTGGATCGCCGAGAACGAGGCCGGCCAGGAGAGCTTCCAGCGGATGCGCGAGGAAGGCGCCGGGCATCAGGTCGAGCAGGTCGGCGGCAAGCTTCGCTCGATGATGCCCTGGATCGCCGACAAGAAGTAGCGGGGCATCGGGCGAGCCTCGTGTGGCCACTTATGTCCGCTATGCGGACATAACTGTCCACATCAACCGGGGTCCTCGAATCAGCGCTTGGTTTCGCCTTCCGGCTGCTTTCCGTCGCGGCCCACGTAGCCGTCCTTGCCGCCGGCGACCAGATAGGTGGCGTCTTCCTTCGTTGATGCGTTTTTCACCTGCCTGACTGTGGATGCGTCTACTCGGGCCGCTCCGCCCTCTTCGAGTCGGTGGGCGGAGCCGTCTCCGAATGTCATCTCGATCGCTCCTCGGTGCACGAAATACAGCTCTTCCTGTTCCTCGTGGAGGTGCTTGCCCGTCTCGTACCCGGGCGGGATCGTGATCACGTTGACCCCGAAGGCGGTTACGCCCAGCTCCTTGCGCAGCTTGCGAAACCCGTAGCCGTCACCGAAGGCGTCGAGATCGAGGGCGACGGCATAGCCGTCGCCCTCGATGACGCCAGAGCCCTCGGGCACGCTAGGCGGCCGGAGCGGGCGGGGGCGAAGCTGCTGCTGCGCCACCCTGGTCCGCCGGGGGCGGGCCGTACTGGTTGTCGACGGGATCGCTCTTCTGGGCGAGGAAGACGATCAAGACAATCCCGCCGAACGGAATCAACGAAATCAGGTACCACCATCCCGATCTGTCGGTGTCGTGCAATCTGCGAATAGCGACAGCGAGGCTCGGCAGGAACAGCGCCAGCGCACCGAGGAGGTAGAGAATTGCGCTGTCAAACAGCGCGACGCCCACGATGTAGAGGCCGACCAGAACAATGACCTGGAACAGTATCCAGAACCAGAACGCGGACCTTGAAGCGCGCCCGTCGAAGTTGACGTAGTTGTCAAAACCGGACTTCACTGATTCCGTAAAGCTCATACACACTCCTATTTCTCAGGGCAGTCGTTGAGCCGCCCGGTCGCTGAAACTTATTTGAAAGCTCGGACCCGAGACTTCTAGGCCTTGCGGCTGGCGGCCTCGGTGCTGATCTCGCCGGCCGTGACTGCCTCAGAGCCGTCGTCCGAGAAAGGCGGCCAGTCCTCGGTCATCAACAGGAAGTAGGCGCTTGCGCGCGTCAGGTAGGCCATCGCCGAGCGGGCCGGGTTGAACAGCCCGTCCGAGTGCTTGCCGGTGAACAGGATCGCGAACCAGGCGACGAGCGTGACGACCGTGAGGATGAGCGACTGCACCAGCGCGAGGATCATCACCGGGATCCCGATGATGTAGCGGAAGAACGCCTTCGCGCGGCTGTACTTGTCGAGCGGCGGGGCGACCCCGATGCGAACCGGGTAATCGGTGCCCTCCTCGCCGCCGAAGGGCGGGAGCTCGTCGGTCAGGAGGTAGTAGTAGGAGCTGATGCGCTCGGTCTGCCTCAGGTAGCCGGCGTTGAAGTTGTAGAGGCCCTCCGGGTAGCGCCCGGTGAAGATCATCACGAACCACGCGATCGTCACGGCGATGCCGGCGCCGATCCCGTAGAGCATGTTCACGAGTAGCCACGGGATCACGATGAAGTAGCGGAAGAAGGTGGTGAGGCGGTTGCGCCCCTCCTCGGCATGGTCAGCGGCGAAACTGATCGGGTACATGTCTCCTCCCAGGAGTCGTTGGCGCGGACCCTATACGCCAAGGTCCCTTCTAAGCTGCTGGCTCCCGTGACCCAGACCCTCACTCAGATTCCCACCGACCTGCTGCCTGCCGACGGCCGGTTCGGGGCGGGCCCCTCGAAGGTGCGCCCCGAGGTCCTCGCGGCCGTGGCCCGGGCGAACGACGTGATGGGGACCTCGCACCGCCAGGCGCCGGTCCGCGACACGGTCGCGCGCGTGAGGAGCGGGATCGCCGAGCTGCTCTCGGCGCCCGACGGCTACGAGGTCGTCCTCGGGAACGGGGGTACGACCGCTTTCTGGGAGTCCGCGGTGGCCTGGCTGATCCGTGAGCGGCCGCTCCACCTCAGCTTCGGGGAGTTCTCGGCCAAGTTCGCGAAGGCATCGGCCGCCGCGCCGTTTCTGGCCGATCCGATCGTGGTGGAGGCCGACCCGGGCAGCGCGCCCGATCCCGTGTCGGACCCCTCGGCCGACGTCATCGCCTGGACCCACAACGAAACCTCGACCGGCGTCAAGCTCGACGTCGCCCGCCCGCCCGACTCGGATGGCGCGCTGGTCCTGATCGACGCCACCTCCGCCGCTGCGGCGATGCCGGTCGACCTCTCGGAATGCGACGCGTACTACTTCGCGCCGCAGAAGGCCTTCGGCTCTGACGGGGGGATCTGGCTGGCGATCCTGAGCCCCGCTGCGATCGATCGGGTCGCCGAGCTCGACGGCTCGGACGGACGCTGGCAGCCTGCCTTCCTCTCGCTTCAGATCGCCCTGGAGAACTCGCGGAAGGAGCAGACCTACAACACCCCGGCGCTCGCGACCCTCCTGCTGCTCGCGGAGCAGGTCGGCTGGATGCTCGAGAACGGCGGCCTCGAGTTCACCGCGGGCCGGAGCAGTCGCTCCTCGGAGCACCTCTACGGGTGGGCAGAGGCGTCGAGCTTCGCCTCGCCCTTCGTGGCGGAGCCAGACCGGCGGTCGCCGACCGTCGGCACGATCGACTTCTCAGAGGACGTCGATGCGGTTGCGCTCACGGCCACGCTCCGCGCAAACGGGATCGTCGACGTCGAGCCCTACAGGAAGCTCGGCCGCAACCAGATGCGGGTCGGGATGTTCCCGGCCGTCGACCCCACCGACGTGAAGGCCCTCACCGCCTGCGTCGACTGGGTGGTCGAGAACGTTCCCGAGGTGCGGCGATGAGGACCCCGGATTGAAGGTATTGGTCAAGGAGAAGATCGCCGATGCCGGCGTCGAGTTGCTGCGCGAGAACTTCGACGTCGAGCTCGGGATCGACTGGGACGACGACTAGCTCGCCGCCCGCCTGGGCGAGTTCGACGGGATCCTGATCCGCTCGGCGACCAAGCTGACCGCTGACCTGATCGCCAAGGGCGACAACCTGAAGGTGATCGGCCGTGCCGGCACCGGGGTGGACAACGTCGACATCGATGCCGCGACGAAGCGCGGGATCATCGTCGCCAACGCTCCCG
>Ga0183260_10004534_pt1 | contig 11014 bp, 6 predicted proteins | sample AntDrymUQ4972206_2_FD_129768 | JGI IMG/M metagenome (GOLD analysis project Ga0183260, IMG submission 129768) | Polar desert sand microbial communities from Dry Valleys, Antarctica - metaG UQ497 (22.06) (version 2) (version 2) | ecosystem: Environmental > Terrestrial > Soil > Desert | place...
GCTGGGAGGTCGCGGGTTCCGGCGACCGTACGTACTGGTGACGTCGCTGGGAGGTCGCGGGTTCCGGCGACCGTACGTACTGGTGACGTCGCTGGGAGGTCGCGGGTTCCGGCGACCGTACGGCGAAACCCAAGTCTCCCCTAGAGTGCAACGTCCGTGCGTGCCGCCACGATCCGCGATGGCGAGGTTCTCGTCGAGGAGCATCCGGACCCCGAGCCGGGAAGCGGCGAGGTGCTCATCCGCGTCCGCGCGGCCGGTGTCAACGGCGCCGACATCCTCCAGCGCCGCGGCCGCTACCCGGCCCCGCCGGGCAGCCCGCCGGACATTCCCGGGCTCGAGCTGGCCGGCGAGGTCGCGGCGGTCGGTCCCGCGGCGCCGCGCTTCTCGGAGGGAGAGCGCGTCATGGGCATCGTCGGCGGTGGCGGGCAGGGCGAGCTGGCGGTCGTCCACGAGCGCCAGCTGATGACGGTCCCCGACGCGGTCGACTTTCCGGCCGCGGGCGGGTTGCCGGAGGTCTTCACGACGGCCCACGACGCGGTCTTCACTCAAGGCCTGCTGCGTCCCGGCGAGCGGCTGCTCGTCCACGGCGGGGCGGGTGGCGTCGGCACGGCCGCGATCCAGCTCGCGCGGGCCACCGGCGCACGCGTCACCGCGACCGTCCGCAACGCCGACCTGCGCGACGCCGTCGCCGAGCTGGGTGCCGACGACGTGATCGACCCCGAGGGCTTCGAGGAGCACGGTCCGTTCGACGTCATCCTCGAGCTCGTCGGTGCGCCGAACCTCGGCGCCAACATCAAGGCGCTGTCGACAGGCGGGCGGATCGTGGTGATCGGCATCGGTGCGGGCGCCAAGGCCGAGCTGAACCTCGCGGCACTGATGGGCAAGCGCGGGCGCATCATGGCGTCGACGCTGCGCGCGCGCTCGCTGGAAGGCAAGGCGGCGACGGGGCGAGCGATGGAGCGCGAGGTGCTGCCGTTGTTCGAGAGCGGCGCCGTTCGCGTGCCGGTCGCCGACACGTTCACGTTGGACGACGTCGAGGCGGCATACGAGCGCTTCGCGGAAGGCGGCAAGCTCGGCAAGGTCATCCTCGAGCCATAGTGGCTCCGGGGTTGGCGATGTTCGCGGCCTCGGCGCTGGCGCTGGTCGCGCCCGCGGCTGCGCCCGCCGACCCTGCCGCAGCGCCGGGCGTGCGGCTCGTGCAGCCGCGCGTGGCGCCCGCGCACGCGTTCTTCGGCGGACGGACCGTCCGCGTTGAGTTCAGCTTCGCCGCCGACGGACCGCTGGACCTCGACGTCGAGATCGTCAGGCAGGCCAGCGGCAGGGTCGCGCGGCGCTACGCACTCCTTCTGGCGATCCCACGGCAGCCGCAGCGCATCGACTGGGATGGGCTCACCGACGCTGGCCGGGTCGCGCCGAACGGCCGCTACCGGGTGCGGATCGTCGCGCCCGGCGGGCATACAGCGCGGGCGGGCGCGCTGACACTGCACGGTCACATCTTCCCCGTCCGCGGGCCACACGCCGACCGCGGACCGATCGGCGTGTTCGGCGCGCCGCGCTCTGGCGGTCGCAGGCATGACGGTTTCGACGTCAACGCGGCGTGCGGCACGCAGCTCGTCGCAGCTCGCGCCGGTCGCGTGCGCCGCAGGGCCTACGACCCGGTGCTGTACGGCCACTACGTGATCGTCCGCGGCCGCCGTACGCAGCGCGACTACTGGTACGTGCATCTCCAGCGCCCGGCGCCCGTGCGCGTCGGGCAGCAGGTCAGCACCGGCCAGCGGATCGGTCGCGTCGGCGACAGCGGCAACGCGCGCACGACCGGTTGCCATCTGCACTTCGAGCTGCGCGTTCGCGGGCGACCGATCGATCCCAGGCCTGAGCTGCTTGCCTGGGACGGCTGGAGCTAGGACTCGGGCTCTTTTCGCGCGCAGGCCGGGCCGGCGGGCGTGCGTTAGGGCCGTGGAATGTGAACGGCGTATGAAATTGAGCGGTTTGCCCCCTTCAAAATCCCACTGACGTGCAGCGTTCAGGTCAAATGAACAACGTTCGTTCGCCCCGCACGCCGAAGGGGAGACGACAGGCTAGGGACAGCCACTCGGTCCAGAGAGGGCGCCTCTTCCCCGTGGCGTCCTCTCTTTTTTCCCGTTCGGCTTCCCAAGGTCTGTCGTCCCTGACTGGGAAGGGGCGAGGTTCTGCCCTCGTCGCGGACGAGGTGGGCTCAGGCAGCCGAGAAGATCGACAGCGGCGCCGTGACGTTCTTGAAGCTGCGCGCCCCGCGGTCGGCGATCGTCAAGCCGTCGCGCGCAGCGAGACAGGTGCGCGTCGCCGCGCTGATGAGCACCTCGCCGGCGCCGGCCGCATCTGCCAGGCGGGCGGCGACGTTGACGGTCGCGCCGTACCAGTCGCTGCCCCTGCGCACCGCCGTGCCGGAATGCACGCCCATGCGCAACGGCGGGCACCAGGGCTCCTCCGACAGCTCGCGCGCGATCCCCAGCGCCAGGCCGACGACGTGTGCGGCATCCTCGCCGCGCACCATCACCGCGTCGCCAAGGTTCTTGACGACCTCGCAGCCGAAGTCGGACGCCATGTGGGCGGCCGCGGCCTGAAAGGCGACCGCGACGTCGGCGGCCGCATCGTCGCCGACGCGCTCGGTGAACGCCGTGTAGCCGACCAGATCGGCAAACAAGAAGGTGTGCTGTACGCCGTCCTCCATGTACTTCTGGCGTGACGAACGCGTGAACGCCGTACAGCCGCGCCAATTGCTGCGTTCCATCCGATGGAACGCCCGGACGCTGTCTAGCGCCCGCTGTCTTCGATCTGCCAGCGCACGGCCCGGCCCCGCTCGGGCCGGTAGGCGCAATAGGTGCCCGTCTGAACCGTCCGTTCCAGATCGCTGCCGAGCTGCCCGTCGTAGCCGCCGATCCGCTTCAGCGTCGCGCGGATCGCGCGCGTGACGTTGACCCGCGCGCGCTCGGCATGCGAGCCGCTGTGGCGGTCGCGACCGCCGATGCCGGTCGCGCGCGCGAGCTCGCGGCTGACGAACTCGAGCTCGGCTCGCGCACGGTCGGCGCGCTGCGAGTGTCCGGCCGCCTGTGCTTCGGCGAGCTCTGAGCCGAGCGTGTCGATGCGGGCTCGGTACTCCTTCTTGGCCTGCGCGTCGAGCGAAGGCCCAACGCTGCCCTGAAGGCCGGCACGGCTGGTCGTCTGCGGCGCTCCGGCGACGCCGAGCGCGATGCTCGCCGTCGCTCTGCCCTCGACCGCCGCGACGAGATCGAGGCTGTGGATCTCCAGCCCCGGGCGCTCGAGCAGCAGTGCGAGCAGACGCACGCCGCGACCATCGTTGAGGTGCAGCGTGCGCCGGTCGTCGGTGATCGTCCAGATGTCCCCGGCGCGGCCCATCGTCGCCACCGGCGGGCCCGCGGAACCCGTGTCGCCCGCCCCGCTCACATATGGCGCCGGGTGGGTCCCGCACGCGCCCTCGCGCAGCGCCGAGACGCGCTCTCCCAGCCAGTCCAGGCCGAGCTCGTCGCAGGTGGCGGCCGCCTCCTCGAGCAGGCCGGCGACGCGCACGACCTCGTCCGCGCGGCTCGCGTCGGCGAGGAGCGCAGCCTCCTCGACGGCGATCCGCACGAGCGCCGTGCGCGCACCGTGCCGTATCGCCGCCGCGCGCGCCGCAGTCAGCCGCAACAGCGCCTCGTCGTGGTCGCCGGCGACGCGCGCGAGGATCCCCAGCCACATATCGGCGGGCCCGACGAAGGCGGCCGTCGGCAGCACCAGGTTGCGCCCGCTGAACGGTGCCAGCAGCGCGTGCAGCTCTCGCGCCCGGTCGCGCTCGTGCAGCGGACCGGCGGCCTCGGCGAGCAGCGCGATCGCGACGAACCACAGGTTGTCGCGCGGAAGTGAGCTGAAGCCGCCGGTTGCGATGCGATCGAACTCCCAGCGTGCCTCGTCCAGGCGGCCCTGCGCCGCGAGCGCGGCCGCCAGGGCGGCGCGCCAGATCGGCATCGCCGGCACAGCATCGGCATAGGCGCGCACCTGCGCCCCGATCTCGCCCGGCCCGCACTGAATCCACGTCAGCGCGAACCGCTGCGAGGCGACGGTGATCGGGATCGTCGAGCCCGACAGCTCCTCGGCGGACTTCGCCACCGCGTCGACGAGCTCGTGAGCGTCCTCGAAGCGGTCCTCGATCGCGGCGCGGCGCGCGTGGTGCAGCGGGACGTAGGCGGCTGCGCGCCGGTCGCGCGCCTCGGTCGCGACGCGGGCGAGTGTGTCGATCGCGGCGTCGGCGCCGGCGAGGTCGTCCATCTCCAGCAGCAAGTCGATGTGGCGGCTGCGAGCGGCGAGCGTCATCGTCGACTCTCCGCCACGCTGCGTGAGCCCGAACAGCCTGCGCATCCACTGCAGGCCCTGCGGGGTGCTGTCGGGCCCGCACGTCGCAAGCTGCACCGACGAGAGCGCGAAGGCGAGCGTCTCGTCGTCATCGAGTCGCTCGGCCATCGCCAGCGCCTCGCGGCCGAGCTCCGCGCGCCGCTGCGCTGCATCAGACCAGTACAGCGCGACCGCGAGCGAGCTGAGCAGCCGCACGCGTAGCGAGTCGTCGCTGGGGCCGATTCGCTGCAGCGCCTCGACGAGCAACGCGATGTGCTCGTCGTCGACGAAGCCGGGCGTCAGGGCGAAGGGGGCGATGCCGAGCGCCGCGCGGGCGAAGATGTCGTCGTCTCCGATCGCGCGCGCGACGGCGACGGCGGTCTCGTACGTCGCTCGTGCGGCCGGCCGACCGGCCCGTGACTGGGCGCCCGCGAGGCCCAGCAGGAGTCGCGCGCGACGGCGCGGATCGGACTCGAGCAGCCCGAGCGCCTCGAGGCCGCGCGCGAACAGGTCGGCCGCCTGCTCGTAGCCGAGGTGTTCGAGCGCGTGGTGCGCGGCGCGCTCGGCGTAGTCGACCGCCTTGCCGAGATCGCCGCGCGGCGCGGCGGACAGGAAGTGGAGCGCGAGCTCGGGCAGGTGCGCGTCGATCGCGCCGCCGTAGACGTGCTCGAGCGCAAGGCCGACGGCGCGGTGGCCGGCCATTCGTGCCGACGCCGGCATGTTCGCCAGCAGCGTCTCGCGGATCAGACCGTGACCGAAGCGGTACTGGGAGAGCGTCGCCGGCAGCTCGACGACCAGACCCAGCTCGGTCGCTTGCTCGAGCGCGGTCAGCACGCAGTCGCGGTCCAGGTCGGTGGTGTGCTCCAGCGCGGCGAGCTGGAACGTCCGGCCCAGGATCGCCGCCAGCTCGAGCGTCTTGACCGCGGGCGGTGCGAGCGGCTCCAAACGGCGGCGAATCGTCTCGCGGACGCCTTCGGGCAGGGGCAGCTCGTCGGGAGGGTCCTCGAGGCGCCCCTCGGCGAGCAGCAGCGCGACGATCTCGCGCGCGAAGAACGGGTTGCCCTCCGTGACCGTGTGGATCACGTGCGCGAGTCGTGCGCGCGGCTGGCTGCCGCTCGCCAGCGCGATCAGTTGCGCGATGTCTGCGGGCGTCAGCCCCCCCAGCACGAGCCGTCTACCCGCGCGCGCGATGTTGCCCAGCGCGATCTGCTCTTCGGGCGAGCGCTCGGGCACGCGCTCATGCATCGTGGCGACGAGCAGCACCGCGGCATCCCTGAGCATCCGCGAGACGAAGTCCAGCGCCACGAGCGAGCCCTCGTCGACCGCCTGCAGGTCGTCCATGAGCACGACGACCGGCGCGTCGGAGCTGCGTGTGCGCAGCAGCGAGACGAGCGCATCGAAGAGCGCGAAGCGGGCGATGTCCGAGCTTTCGGCTCCGGGCGCGAGATCGCGCGGACGTTGCGCCCCGGGCAGCCGCGCGGCCAGCTCGGGGGCGAGTCGCAGCAGCTCGTCGGCCGCAGGCCCGAGCTCGTGGCGCAGTGCGGCGCCGTCGACCTGCAGGCAGAGGCTGCGCACGACCTCGACCCACGGCCAGTAGGCGGGCGAGGCGCGGCCCCAGCCACGCGTCCACACGATGGCCGCGCCGCGCGCCGCGGCGTGGTCGGCGAGCGCGGCCGCGAGCCGGGTCTTGCCGACGCCTGGATCGCCGAGGATCAGATGCACGCCGCCGCGCGCGACGCGCGCGTGCTCGAATGCGTCCGTGAGCTCTGCGAGCTCGCGCGCGCGTCCGACCAGCGGCCCCTCGCTCGCCGAAGAACCTTCCGGCGGCATGAATTCATCTGCCATATACGACCCTCAGCTGAGGACCCTACTAAGCAAGCCGGCCTGAGTGCTCAGCAGCGAACGTCCCAGTCCAGTGGCGTGCCGGGGTCCGGTTCGTAGGAGCAGAGGGCCCCCGTGCGCACGCCGCTGTGGAGCAGCGCGCCGAGCTCGGGGTCGTGCTCGGCGATGCGTCGCAGCGCTGCGCGGATCGAGCGCGTGACGTTGATGCGGGCGCGCTCGACGGCCGCGCCCGCCGCTGCCGGCAGCGCCGCGAGCTCGGTCGCGAGCGACTCCAGCTGGTACTGGGCGAGCACGACGCGCTCGGGGTCGTTGAACGCCTGTGCCTCGGTCAGCTCCTGGTGCAGCTCGGCGGCTCGCTCGCGGTACGTGGCGCGCCGTCTTGCCCCGAGGAGGGATGTGCCCGGCGGTTCGCCGAGGTCGTCCTCGCCCGCGGCGGCGAGCGCGACGGCGGCGACGCGCGTGTTGGGCTGCGACAAGAGCGTGGCGAGCTGGCGCATGCCCTTGGCATCCTGCAGGCAGACGTTGCGCCCGCCGTAGCAGAGGAACCACACGCCCTGGTCGCGCGACAGCGTCGCGCGCCGCAGCTGGCGCTCGGATGCCCCCTCGAGTGAGTCGAAGCGCTGGCGCAGCTCCTTGATGCGCGTAAGCGCGCCGTCCATCTGCTGCTGCGCCGCGTCATGGGCGACGCGCTCGACGAGTGCGCGGCCGCGCTGCGGGTCGCGCGCTGCGCCACGGCGGGCGAGCACCTCCGCGGCATCCAGTGCCGTCAGCACGACCGTCGGGCGGGCGCCCATCCGCTCGGCCGCCGAGCGGGCGGTCTCCAGGTGGGCGAGCGCGCGCTCGCCCTCGCCGATCGTCATCGCCAGCAGGCCGAGGTAGCGGGTCACCGGACCGAGGTACGCAGCACCCATGAAGACCACGTTGCGTCCCTCGTAGGCGATCATCAGCTCGTAGAGCCGCTGCGCGCGGCGCGCATCGCCCAGCAGCGCGCACAGCTCAGCCAGCAGCGACATCGCCACGAGCCACAGCGCATCGCGTGGAATGTCGTCGAAGTCGGCGGCGGCGAGGTGCTCGAGCTCGCGCCGCGCCTCCTCCTCGCGCCCGAGGTCGGCGAGCACGAGCGCCAGCGCGCAGCGCCACTGACGCATCGCGGGCAGGCGGGCGGCGGCATCGCGTACGAGCGGCTCGAGGTCGAGATGGCGTCCCTGCGTGCGCCGCACCAGAAACGTCTGCGCGTCAGCGATGATCGGGCCGATCGAGCCGCGGACGTCGCCCGACTGGGCGACCGCCTGGGCCGTGAAGCGCTCGGCGGCGACGAAATCGCCGCGCAGGTGCGCCTCCATCGCGCGGTGCAGCGGGTCGAAGACGAGCATGCGCGGCTGTCCGAGCTGGCGGGCGATCGCTCCGAATGCCTCGATCTCCTCCTCGGCGCGCGCCGGATCGTCGAGCTCGAGCAGCAGGCTGATCCGCCACAGACGCACCTGCATGCCGAGCTCGGCATCGCTCGTGCGCTCGCACAGCTCCAGCGCCTCGACTGAAATCGGCAACCCGCGCGCGATCGTGTCCGGTCCCCACACGGCGGCGAATCCCTGCGCAAGCGCGAACGCGAGCGTGCGATCGGCGTCCCGCCGCTGCGCGGGCGAGGCCTGCGCCGCTTCGCCGGCGAATATCGCTCGCGCAAGCGTCAGCGCCTCGTCGACGAGGCGCTCGCGACGCTCGTGCTGGCGCGACCAGTACAGCGCCAGCGCGAGCTGGACACGCAGCCGGCAGCGCAGGTCGTCGTCGGCTGCCTGGACCACCGGGTCATCGGCGGCGACAGGATCCATCTGCACGAGCGCCTCCTCGAGCAGGGCGACGAGCTCGGCCTCGACGACTCCCGGCGAGAAGCCGCCCAGCGTGCTGGCCAAGGCCGACCGGGCGAGCCGCTGAGGGTCGTGTAGGCGGCGTGCGTGGGCGGCGGCGGCGCGCAGCGCGCGTCGCGCCGCCTCGCTGTCGCCCGCGCGCATCAGGGTCTCGCCCAGACGCTGGCGAAGCTGCCAGGCGCGCTCCTCGTCGGCGGGCAAGGCCTCGGCGACATCGATCGCGCGCTCGTACAGCCGCGCCGCCTCCTCGTAGGAGAACTGCTCCACCGCGCGCCGCGCCGCGCGCGCGGCGTAGTCCACGGCCCGCTCGGCGCCACCCTCGGTCGCGGCTTGAAGGAAGTGGTGAGCGATCTCCGCCAGGCGCGGCTCGGGGTCGTCGCGGTAGAGCCTTTCCAGCGTCTCGGCAGCGCCGCGGTGAAGCCTCGCGCGGCTCGCCGAGCCGAGGCCCTCCAGCAGCGTCTCGCGCACAAGCGCGTGGACGAAGGCGAGCCGACCCGGGTCGCTTCGGACGGTCACGAGGCCGGCGCGCAGCGGCGCGTCGAGGCGCTCGAGCACGGCGGGAGCGGAGCTGTCGAGGATGTTGGCGAGCGTCGCGAGCCGGAACTCGCCGCCGATCACGGCAGCCGCGCCGAGCGCTTCCCTCGTCGGCTCGCCGAAACGGCGCCAGGCGGCGGCGGATCGCGTCGCGAACGCCCCCGGGCAGGGGCAGCGGGCGCCGGCCGGCCTCGCGATCGCTCAGCCGGCCCTGCGAGAGGAGCAGCTGGACGAGCTCTTCGACGAAGAAGGGGTTGCCTGCACTCGCGCGGTGCAGCGCCTCGACAAGGCTCGATGCAATGAACTCGGGCCCTTGCGGGCCAAGGCCACGAGCACGGGCCATCGCCATCTGCTCGACGTCCTCGCGGCTCAGGCCCTGCAGCGGCAGCCGCATCGCCACAGACGCCAGCCCGCCGAGCGGGACCGACAGCTCGTCGCGAGCGTGCGCTTCCGTGTGCCGGTAGGCAGCGACCGCGACGATCGGCGCGTCGGCCAGCATCCGGACGACGAACTCAAGCGCGTACAGCGACGACGCGTCAGCCCAGTGCAGATCATCGAGCACGAGGACGAGCGGCTGGCGCCTGGCCGCCACCGCGAGCAGTCTGGAGAGCGCGTCGAAGAGGCGAAACCGCGCCTGGTCGGGATCGAGGTCGGATGGCGGCGGGGGCGACCCGAGCGCGCCGGACAGCTCCGGCAGCAGGCCCGCGATCCACGGCGCCGATTCGCCGAGCTCGTCACGCAGCGCGGGGGCGTCCAGGCGGCGGGCGAGCGAGCGCACGATCTGCACCCACGGCCAGTACGCGGGCGCGCCACCACCGTCCCAGCAGGCGCCCCACGCCCAGATCGCGTTGCGCGTGGACGCTTGCTCGACGAACCTGCGCGCGAGCGTGGTCTTGCCGATTCCGGGCTCGCCGGTCAGCAGCGCCAAGGCGCCGCGTCCGGCGAATGCGCCCTCGAGCGCCGCGTCGAGCTGCTCGAACTCGCGCGCGCGACCGACAAGGTCGGGACCGTTCCCCGTGCTCTGCCCCTGAGCCACCAGGCTCATCTTCGCGAACCTCCGCCGAGACTGTGCACTTCTTTCGTCGTATCGAGAACTACCAGCGCGTGGAGCCGGCCCCACCCTTGAACGGACCGCGCAGGTCGCTCGTGATCCAGCCGCCATAGAAGTCGCCGGGCTGGCTTGCGACTCGCTCCTCGTCCAGCCAGCAGGCGTCCATCCGCCCGGGGTAGAACGCGACATGGTCGCGCAGCTGCTCGAAGTGCTCGACGGGCTCGCGGTAGGTCCAGGCGGCCGCCGGCTCGCGGCGATCGCCGGCCGCGACGTCGAAGTACGTGGCGATGCCCTTCCACTCGCACAGCGAGCGGCCGGTGCCCGGTCGCAGGCATCGCGGGGCGACGTCCGCGGGCGGGACGTAGATCGTCGGTGGATGGCTCGTCTCCAGCACGCGCAGCGCCGCGGTGGAGTCGGCCACCGTCACGCCGCCCAGCTCGATGCGCACACGGCGGGTGCACGGCACGAGCGCGGGTGGGCGCGGGTAGTCCCAGACCGATTCGCTCATGTCCAGGAGCCTAGGTCCGCCAGCGGTGGGGATCGCGCCAGGAGTGCCACACTGCTGGGTTCAATTTCCCTCTGCGACCACCTGTGTCCACGAACACGAACAGCTTCGACGCCCGCAGCACGCTCACCGTCGGCGAGCGCTCGTTTCAGATCTTCCGCCTCGACGCGCTCCAGTCGCGTTTCGACATCGCGCGGTTGCCGTTCTCGCTGAAGATCCTGCTCGAGAACCTGCTGCGCACGGAGGGCAACGGTTCGGTCACCGCGGCCGACATCGAATCGCTGGCCGGCTGGGACCCGGCGGCCGAGCCGTCGAAGGAGATCGCCTTCACGCCGGCGCGCGTCGTGATGCAGGACTTCACCGGCGTACCGGCGATCGTCGACCTCGCCGCGATGCGCGATGCGATGGCGGCGATGGGCGGCGACCCGGCGAAGATCAACCCGCTCGTCCCCGCCGAGCTGGTCATCGACCACTCGGTGCAGGTCGACTCATTCGCGCGCCGCGAGTCCTTCGCCTTCAACGCCGAGCGCGAGTTCGAGCGCAACGAGGAGCGCTACTCGTTCCTGCGCTGGGGTCAGGACGCGTTTGACAACTTCGCCGTCGTACCGCCGGACACGGGCATCGTCCACCAGGTCAACCTGGAGTACCTCGCGCGGGTCGTGTTCGTGCAACCTTCTCCCGGTGGGGGGTCCCGCGCGCCGCTCGCCTACCCCGACACGCTCGTCGGGACCGACTCGCACACGACGATGATCAATGGACTCGGCGTGCTCGGCTGGGGCGTCGGTGGCATCGAGGCCGAGGCGGCGATGCTCGGCCAGCCGATGTCGATGCTGATCCCGCAGGTGATCGGCTTCC
>Ga0183260_10004535_pt1 | contig 11009 bp, 11 predicted proteins | sample AntDrymUQ4972206_2_FD_129768 | JGI IMG/M metagenome (GOLD analysis project Ga0183260, IMG submission 129768) | Polar desert sand microbial communities from Dry Valleys, Antarctica - metaG UQ497 (22.06) (version 2) (version 2) | ecosystem: Environmental > Terrestrial > Soil > Desert | place...
CATCGCCGAGCACATGGGCCACGCACGACAGGCGCCGCCCGGCCTCGAGTCCGCGACGGTCGCCATACTCCGCCTCGACGCCCGAGAACGGCGATAAGTGCGCGGAGCGTGACTCGATCCCGTGCTTGGGGAAGCTGCCGATGCTCTGCTGGACCTGGCACCGGCCGCAGATCCCGCGCCCGCCGCAGACCGAGTCGCTGTCGACGCCGAGGGCGCGCGCCGCGTCCAGGACGGTGCCCCCGGCTGGGAACCGGCCGCGCCGGCCCGACGGCGTGAAGATGACGAGGGCCTCGGTGTCCTCGGCCATCTGTGCTTGCCCGCTCACCCTGGAGTGGACGACGGGGCTCGGCGTCGGTTGACCCGGCGGCCCTGCTCACCGGCGGCGGGGGCGACCCGGAACGTACGGATCCAGCGCGCGGCATCGCGGTCGTTGCCCATCAGCACGTCCGCGGCCATGACCGCCTGGCGGACCCCTTCGGAGATCGGATTCGTGATCGCCGACGAGAGGCCGCTGGCGATGGCCATCGCGAGATAGGCGCCGTTGATCCCCTCGCGATTGGGCAGTCCGAAGCTGACGTTCGATGCCCCGCAGGTAGAATTCACCTTGAGCTCGTCGCGCAGTCGCCCGAGGATTCGGAAGACCTGCCGGCCGGCGGTGGGCAAAGCTCCGATGGGCATCAGCAGCGGATCTACGATGATGTCATCGCGGCTGATGCCATGGTCGGCCGCCCGCTCGACGATCCGCTTGGCGACCGCGAAGCGAACGTCAGGATCCTCGCTGATGCCCGTTTCGTCGTTGCTGATCGCGACCACTGCCGCGCCGTACTTCTTGACCAGCGGCAGGACCTGCTCCAGGCGTTCCTCCTCGCCGGTCACCGAGTTCACGAGGGCCTTGCCCCGGTACACGGCCAGTCCGGCCTCGAGTGCCGCGACGATCGAACTGTCGATCGACAACGGGACATCCGTCAGCGACTGCACGAGCTCGACCGTCCTGGCCAGGATTGCCGGCTCGTCGGCGAGCGGGATACCGGCGTTTACGTCGAGCATGTGCGCGCCGGCCTCGACCTGGGCGATCGTGTCTCTTTCGACGCGGGAGAAATCGCCCGCCTTCATCTCCTCCGCAAGCAGCTTCCGGCCAGTCGGGTTGATCCGTTCGCCGATGATCACGAACCTGTGGTCATGACCGATGACGACTTCGCGCGTGGCCGAGGATATGACGGTGTGCGTCATCCTCGCGTCCGTCCAGCAGGGGTCTCGTCATGCGCTGGCGGGAAGGCCGGGCCACCCTCCAGACCGCCCGACATGATGAGCTCGGCAAGGCGGTGCTTGGGGTATGCGGCCTCGAGGCGCTCGGACTCCGCCCGGGCCTCTGTCTCGATGTCCTCGCCGCATTTCTGCTGAACCTTGCGCCACTCGGCGATGTAGTCGTTGTAGGCGCGCCTGCCGGCGCGGCTGGCAGCCTTGTCGATGGCGACCTGAAAGCGCGGGTGGAGGACGATCTTGCTCGACCGTCGTCCGTTCCGGGCAAGGACCTGGGCCGGGATGTCCCGCCACAGGATGACACTCAGCGTAGCCACTGCTCAGGCAGCGGCGGCGGAAGGCGGATGGCCACCTGCCGCGGCCAGGGCGAGGGAGGTCGCAAGCTCGCCGTAGCCCGTCTGACGATGCTCGAATACCAGCCCCAGCCGGTCGGCGGCGTGGCGGGCCAGGCGGAGCAGGTCCGGATCGGGCGTCTGTGACAGGTAGACGACGCGTCGATAGTTCCCGAAGTACATCCGCTCGAGCTCCGGATGGCGGTCGATCCCGAGCCCCCGGATCACGAGCCGCTCGAAGTTTCGGGCCAGGAAGTCGGTCAGCCAGAATGTGGCCGGCTCTTCCTCGGCAAGCAAGGCGAAATTCTGCCGGCCGGCGAAGAACTCGTAGCAGTGTGCGCCGGGAAGTCGTTCGACGCCCTCTTCTTCGAGCACGCGGTCGAGCAGCCCGCCGGTCCCACAGTCGGCGTACGCCACGAAGATGCGCGCGTGCTGCCCACGTGCCTTGGCGGCGCGGATCTTGGCGCGTACCGCGCCGGGTATCCCACCGGGGCGATTGTGAAGCGAGGGCGGGAGGCAGGTGACGTCGATGTTGGGGAGCCCCCTCGTCAGCTCGACCAGCTCGTTGGCCAGCGCGCCGCAACCCACGACGAGGATGCGCGGAGCCGCGGGATCTGTTGCCTCAGGCCGCGGCACGGCGGTCATCAATCAGGCGGCGCGCCGTGTCGGCGGCCACACCCGCGTCCCGGCAGTAGGCATCAGCGCCGACCGCGACCGCGAATTCCTCGTTGAGCGGGGCGCCGCCGACGAGCACGATGTAGTCATCGCGCATCCCGCGATCCTTGAGCGCCTGGATGACGACCTTCATGTAGGGCATCGTCGTCGTCAGGAGCGCGGACATTCCGAGGATGTCCGGCTTGTGCTCTTCCAGCGCGGCGATGAACCTGTCCGCGTCGGTGTTGATACCGACATCGACGACCTCGAAACCGGCGCCCTCGAGCATCATCCCCACCAGGTTCTTGCCGATGTCGTGGATGTCGCCCTTCACGGTCCCGATGACGACCCGACCGATCGGCTGGGCGCCGCTTTCGGCGAGGAGCGGGCGAAGAATCTCCATACCGGCCTTCATGGCGTTGGCCGCCAGGAGCACCTCCGGGACGAAGAGAATCCCGTCGCGGAAGTCGACGCCGACGATCTTCATGCCGGCGACGAGAGCGTCATCGAGGACCTTCGTCGCTGGAAATCCGCGATCGAGGAGGATCGTTGTGCCCGTGATGATCTCGTCCCTCATCCCATCGTACAGATCGTTGTGCATCTGTTCGACGAGCTCGTCATCCGAGAGAGAGACGAGATCGATCTCGTCGTATCCATCCGTCACGGGCTTCTCCGCTAGGTGCTGTTCCACCATGCGGCACGATGCCATATCATGGAACCCGGTCGTGAATCTAGCGGAGGGCGCCGCACGTGTCGAGAGTCAAGTCCATCGAAAGGGCCTTCGCAGTTCTTTCGGCACTGGCCGACGGCCCGATCGGCGTCACCGAGGTGGCTGATCGGACCGACTTGCCCAAAAGCACGGCCGCACGCCTGCTCGCGTCCCTTTCTCGCGAGGGCGTCGTCGAACAGGTGCCGGGCGACACTCGGTACCGCCTCGGTGCCCGGATCGTCTCGCTGGCAGCCGGGGTGATGCCTACGCGCAGCCTGGTCACCCTCGCTCATCCCGTACTCGTGAATCTGGCGTCGGTGCTCGGCGAGGCCGCTGGGCTGGCCGTCGCCGACGGCTTCGTGGCGCACTACATCGACCAGGTCGACACGGCGCATCAGGTCCTGGTCCGAGACTGGACCGGGACACGCCTGCCGATGCATGCCGTCTCCTCCGGGCAGGTCTTCCTGGCCCACATGGCTCCGTCCGCCGTGGAGCGCCTGCTGGCGGAGCCACTCGCACGGTTCACGCCGCGCACCCTGGTCGAGCCGGCGGCTTTGCGGGAACGCTTTCGCGGGATCCAGCTCGACGGCTATGTGTGGGGGCGAGACGAGTTCGCCGAGGGCATCAACTCCGTGGCTGCGCCGATCGCGGACGCCGCCGGTGACGTGAGCGCGGCCGTCCATGTCCATGGTCCGGCGTATCGCTTTCCACGACCAGGCGACGAGCAGGAGATCGCGCGCCAGGTCATGGCCGCCGCTGCCCTCATCTCCGGCCGGCTGCGGCAAGGCCCGTGAGACTGAAGAAGTCGACCACCGATTGCGTCACCTCAAGCGGCGCGTCCTCCATCACGAAATGGCCCGCGCCCGCGATGAGTCGCACCGACGCCCCGGGAATCAGGTCGCCGAGGCGGTGCGCCAGGGCCGGATCGAGCCAGGCATCTTCCGCGCCCCACAGCACGAGCACAGGCACCGCGATCGTGGCCAGCAGCGGCTCGAGATCGCGGGTGTGCTGCTCGTCGAAGCCGGCCACCTTTTCCAGGTACGCGGCCTGGCCATGCGCGCCACGCCAGCGCCCGTGATATGCCTCAAAGACGTCCTCCTCAAGATCTCCGACGACCGCCGTTCGGAGGTGCGCCGCGGCGACCTGGTCGAAGACGTGATTGGGCATGGTCCGGTACACGTCCAGGTGGGCCTGGATGTGGCGCGTGGTGGGCGTGATCCAGGGGGCGAGCACCACCGCATCGAGAAGCGCGAGTCGACGGAATCCGCGCTGATGCAGTAGGTGCGCCCGAAGAGCGATCGCGCCGCCGATGTCGTGCCCTGCCGCGGCGGGCGCTTCCAGCCCCCAGTGGTCGAGGAGCTCGACAAGCGTCAGGGAATGCGTCGCGATCGATACCAGGCCGTCGGCCGGCGGCGGCGAGTCGCCGTAGCCCGGGAGATCGAATAGATAGACTGTGAAGTGGCGCGCGAGCGCGGGCGCGACGTTCCGCCATAGATAGGACCAGCTCGGCGTACCGTGGACCAGGACGACCGGTGGGCCGGAGCCGAGAACGTCCCACGCGACCGGACCCCGTGACAGCGTGGCTCGACGGCCAAGGGCCCAGTCGTCCATTCGCGGCGTCTCAGGCCTGCGCGGTCAGGACTTGTCGCTCTCGGGCGCCTCCGAAGCCTCGCCTTCGCGGCCAACGCTGTACGCGTGAGCGCCGGCACCGGCCAGCCTGCCCCCGTCCACGATCAGGTACTCCTCGCGGATGGGCCGCTGGTCGAACCAGCACTCCAGGATCTCGCGCGTGCCGGCAGCGTAGCGCGCTTGCGCCGAGAGGGAGGACCCGGATATGTGCGGGGTCATGCCGTGATGGGGCATGGACCGCCAGGGATGATCCTCCGGCGCCGGCTGCGGGTACCAGACGTCACCCGCATATCCCGCGAGCTGTCCGCTCTCGAGAGCACGCACGATCGCATCGCGATCGCAGATCTTGCCCCGGGCCGTGTTCACGAGGTACGCGCCGCGCTTCATCCTGCCGATGAGCGCGTCGTTGAACATGTGCTCGGTCTCGGGATGGAGAGGTGCGTTGATCGTGACCACGTCACACACCGGGACCATCGACTCTGCGTCGGGGTGGAACGTCACACCGAGCTCGCGCTCGACTTCATCTGGCAGGCGATGCCGATCGGTGTAGTGAAGTCCCACGTCGAACGCCTTCAACCGCCTTAGCACTGCCGAGCCGATCCGGCCGGCAGCGACCGTGCCGACCTGCATCCCCTCCAGGTCGTACGAGCGGGCGACGCAGTCGGCGATGTTCCAGCCGCCCTTCACTACCCAGCCGTATGACGGGATGTAGTTGCGGACCAGGGCCAGGATCATCATCACGACGTGCTCGGACACGCTGATGCTGTTCGAATAGGTGACCTCCGTGACGGTCACCCCATGCTCAATCGCCGCCTCCAGGGCGACGTGGTCCGAGCCGATCCCGGCCGTGATGGCGAGCTTCAGGTTGGGTGCTTTGGCGATCCTCTCGGCAGTCAGGTATGCCGGCCAGAACGGTTGCGAGATGACGATCTCGGCGTCCGCCAGCTCCCGTTCGAAGACCGAGTCCTGGCCCTCCTTGTCCGACGTGACGACCAGCGTGTGGCCGCGCTCCTCCAGGAACCGGCGCAGGCCGAGCTCGCCTGAGACGCTGCCCAGGAGTTCGCCCGGCTCGAAGTCGATCCGTTCCGGAGTAGGCGTCGTCTGACCGCCGGGGTAGCGATCGATCCTGGGGACCGCATCGCGCGCGTATGACGTCGGATACCCGTCGACAGGATCGTCGTACAGGACGCAGAGGACCTTCGCCATCCGGGTTGACTCCTTGGCTCTGGGGCGGAATGGCCGGCGATGCTACACCGTTGCCCGGACGTCGAGGAGATGAGCGCCGGCAGCGACCGCCGAATCACCTGCGGTGGGACAATCGGGGCAATGGCCCCAGAGTTGTCCCCACGGGCGCGACTGCGAAAGCGCGTGAGCGCGTCCCCCCGCCTAGGCAGACCACCGGAAGGGGACCCTGTTCCCGAGCGTCCGCATCGGGCGCGTCTCCTCGAGGGCGCTCCGATCGCGACCGCGATGCGCAACGGTGTGCGGGACGATGTGGCCTCCTTCACGGAACGGCACGGATTCGCGCCGACGCTCGCGGTTGTGCTCATCGGCAGCGACGCGCCATCTGCGGTCTACCTCCAGCAGATCGTCCGCAGCTGCCGTAGCACCGGCGTGACCGGCCGCGTTGTGGAGATCGGCGAGCGTGTCACGACAGCGATAGTCGAGCGCCGGATCGACGAGCTCAACCGGGATCCGGCCGTGTCCGGGATCATCGTCCAGATGCCGCTTCCGAAGCGGATCCCGCTCCGCGCGGTGATCGACGCGATCGACCCGCGCAAGGACATCGACGGGCTCCAACCGGGCAACGCCGGACTTCTCTCGTTGGGCTACGAGGGCTTCCTGCCCGCCACCGCCCAGGCGGCGGTTGAGATCGTGAAGCGTTACGGCTACCGGCTCGAAGGGCTCGACGCGACCGTGATCGGGCGGAGCAATGTCGTCGGCAAACCGGCCAGCCTTCTGCTCCAGCGTGAGCATTGCACCGTGACGATGTGCCATCGGCGGACCCGCGACCTGGCCGGCCACGTCGCGCGCGCCGATCTCGTCGTGGTGGCGGCGGGCTCGCCCGGGCTCGTCACCGGGTCGATGCTGAAACCTGGCGCGATCGTGGTCGATGTTGGCATCAACGTGGTGGGCGATGGGATCGTGGGCGACGTCGACTTCGAATCGGCACGCGAGGTCGCCGAGGCGATCACGCCCGTGCCCGGTGGGGTCGGCCCGCTCACGAACGCGATCCTGCTCGAGCATCTCGTGACTGCGGCCCGCGCTCAGGAGGACGAGCGAGGGACGTCAGATCGTGTCCGCTCGCCCCCGGCCTCGGCGTCCTGATCATGCCCAGCCGCGGTTATCACGCGATCGGGCTGGTCGAACCGTGACGAGCTAGCGGGCGACCAGTCCGTTGGCGGCGCCGGGCAGACCACCGACACCCGGTCGCGCGCTCAGCGACCCGTCGCCGGCGATCGCGTAGGCGAGAATACGGTCCGTTCCGGTGGCCAGCACGTAGAGGTAGTTGCTGTCCGACGATGCGTCGAGATCGATCGGGAACGAGCCCGACCCGGTGGCGGCCGTCCGGCCGTCGGCATCGAGGATGGTCAGCGAGCCGTTCGAGCCAAGTGCGAAGCCGCTGATCGAGTGGTCCGGCGTGTTCGTGACGTAGGCGAACCTGCCGTCGGGAGTGATCGTCGTCCAGCACGCGGCACTCTCGGTCGTCGGCACCGCGGCACTGACGCTGACCGGGACTCCACTCGAGTTGAAGCGGTAGGAAGACGCCGAACTGCCGTCGTTGACGTGGTTGCCCGCTTCCGAGACGACGAGCGTGCCATTGGGAGCCACGTCGAATCCAAACGGCTCCGGCCCCGCCGAGTTGGTGGTGACCGGCGCGTCGACGCCGCCCGTCGCGGTAACGCGGTAGCGGGTCAGCCTGTCGGTGGCGCGCTCGGTGACGATCAACTGGCTGCCATCGCGCGTGAAGCCCACCTGCGCCGGCACGGTGTTGTTGCCACTCAGCGGCCGAGCCGAGCCGGAGACGTAGGTCAGCACGCCGTTCGCGTCGCGCCGGAAGCCGCGGATACCGCCGTTGCCACCGGCGTTCAGGACGTACACGAGCGTGCCCTTGACTGCGACGCTGATCGGCTTGTCGCCCATCGAGGGCGCCACGTCGGTGCGCGTCAGCGACGTGCCGCTGACCCTGAACACGGACAGGCTGTCACTGGCGGCGTTGACGACATACAGCCACGCGTTGTCGCCGCTCAGGGCAAGGCCGCCCTGGTTGTTGAGCGAGCCACCGGTGCCGCGCCCGCCCGTCGCCGTCCGACCGACGAAAGTGAGCACCCCGCTGGAGGCGCGCTGCCAGGTCATCACCTTGTTCATGCTGGATCCGTTGGTCATGGTGAAAACCACGCCGGAACCGGCGGCCGAAACTGTTGACAGGGCCAAGCCGGCTACCAGCGCGGACGCCAGCACGGCTACTGCGATCCGGGGGAGCAAGCGACGACCCTAGTCGCTGTGGCGTGCGGATGCAACCTGCAGCCAGACCCGCTGGTCGACCGCCCCGCGCAGCGCGACCTCACGCAGCGCGGACTAGCCAAGGCCGTCGTTTGACGCTATGCACGCGGCCGGCGCGTGCGCTGCACTTGTATTCCTCGGTCTAGCGAGCGTGTGACTACGAGCGTCGACACCGCGAACCAGCCGACACCAAGCAGGATCCCGCCGATCGTGTCGGTCGGCCAGTGCACGCCGAGCGCGACCCGGGCGTAACCCATGACCAGGCCACAGACGAGGGCGCCGGAAACGGCAAGCGGCAGGCGCCACCTCCGTGGCGCAACCAACCAGAGCACGACAGCCACCAATGCCGTGGCGCGGACGGTGTGACCGCTCGGATACGAGAAGTTGTCGGTGCCGAAGAATTGCTCCACCGCTGCCGCCTCGGGCCGGTCGCGCTCGACGAGGAGCTTGACCACGAAGGCCGCAAGGTCGGAGGCGAAGCTGAGCGCGACCAGCACTGCGGCGGCAATTCCGCGTGCGGCACCGATGAGGGCAGCCGCCACGGCGACGACGATCGCCCAGACTGGGAGATTGCCGATCGTATTGATCGCATGGCCGATGTCACCGCCGAGCCCCGGCTGGAGCGCCAATGCGTCCAGGATGCCGGCCTCCCATGGCGCCGGCGACCAGAACCGCGCCCACACGGCAAGCATGCCGAAGGGAATCAGGGTCAACAGGGTGAGGGCCAGCAGTTGCGGCCGGCCGCTCGTGGACGCGCGAGACCCGCTCACTCGCTGCGTTCAGATTCCGATTGGATGCCAGACGGTCTTCATCTCCAAGAACCTGGTGATCCACTCCGGCCGCTGAGCGCGCGCATCGTCCAGCCAGTCGAAGCGCTCGTCGCCATCCCTCGGCGGGCGTGCCACGCGCTTGACGCTCTCCATGGCGGAGACCTCGGCCTGCTCCCGCATCTCTCGCGGAACGCCCCAGATATCGATCGCGTTGACGTCCATGTGGCCGGCCATCACCGGTACGAGCTCTGTTCGCAGCCCGGTCAGGACGTTGATCACGCCGGCCGGGACGTCCGACGTCGCGAGGACCTCGGTCAGCGTGATCGCGGGCAGCGGCCGCGTCTCCGATGCCAGCACGACGACGGCGTTGCCGCCAACGACCGCCGGCGCGACGCGTGAGACCAGGCCCAGAAGCGACGACCCTTCCGGGGCGACGATGCCGACGATGCCCGTCGCCTCGGGGAACGTGAAGTTGAAATATGGCGCGCCGACCGGGTTCACGGTGCCGAGCACCTGGCTGATCTTGTCCGCCCAGCCGGCGTACCAGACCCAGCGGTCTATCGACCGATCCACCAATGCCTCGGCCCGCGCACCGGCCATGCCCTCGGCGGCGGCCACCTCGTCGATGAACTGCGCCCGGCGACCTTCCATCAGCTCCGCCACCCGGTAGAGGACCTGGCCGCGATTCATGGCCGTCTTGGCGGCCCATCCCGTAGCCGCGCCGCGTGCCAGCCGGACGGCGTCGCGGAGATCCTTCCGTGACGATCGGACAGCATTGGCCAGTGGTGCGCCGTCAGACCCCCTGACGATGTATGACCGGCCCGACTCGGAGCGCGGGAATTGGCCGCCTACATACAGCTTGTAGGTCTTGCGCACCGGGATGCGCGGCTGCGGTGCCGGCTGGGTCGTGACCGCGGAGTTCGCCCGCTTCTGGGTGGCCATCAGTGGGCGTCGCCGGTGTCGAGGTACGAGAGGAGTCCGTGCAGGCCGCCCTCGCGGCCAAAGCCGGATTCCTTGTAGCCGCCGAACGGCGAGGTTGGGTCGAATCGGTTGTAGGTGTTGGCCCACACAACGCCGGCGCGAAGCTGCGAAGCGATGCTCAGGATGCGGCTGCCCTTCTCTGTCCAGACGCCTGCCGACAGTCCGTAGGCGGTGTTGTTGGCCTTCTCGATTGCCTCGGCCGGGGTGCGGAAGGTAAGCACGGACAGGACTGGACCGAAGATCTCCTCCTGGGCGATGCGGCTCGATTGGCTGACGTTGGTGAACAGCGTCGGCCGGAAGAAGTATCCGCGCGCCGGCAGCTCGCAGGCGGGCTGGTACATCTCGGCGCCCTCGGCCTGTCCAGCCTCCACGAGCTCCTCGATCTTGGCCAGCTGGGCGGCGTTGTTGATCGCGCCGACATCGGTGTTCTTGTCCAGCGGGTCGCCTACCCGGAGAGTGGAGAGTCGGTCTTTCAGGCGCTCGATGAACGGCGCCGCGATCGACTCCTGGACGAACAGCCGGCTACCGGCGCAGCAGACCTCGCCCTGGTTGAAGAAGATGCCGTTGACTACCCCTTCGATGGCCTGGTCGATCGGCGCGTCATCAAAGACGATGTTGGCCGCTTTGCCGCCGAGCTCGAGCGTGAGCGCCTTGTCGGAGCCGGCGAGTGCCCGGCCGATCTCCTTGCCGACGGCCGTCGAGCCGGTGAAGGCAACCTTGTCGACATCGGGATGCTTGACGAGGGCAAGCCCGATCTCGCCGGGCCCGGTGATGATGTTCACCACCCCCGCCGGCAGGTCCGCCTGGCGGCAGACGTCGGCGAAGAAGAGGGCCGACAGAGGTGTCGAGCTGGCTGGCTTGAGCACGACCGTGTTGCCCGCCGCTAGCGCGGGCGCGATCTTCCAGGCGAGCATCAGCAGCGGGAAGTTCCATGGGATGACCTGCGCGGCAACGCCGAGCGGCTTCGGGTCGCGCGACGGAAAGGCGTATTCGAGCTTGTCCGCCCAGCCCGAGTAATACCAGAAATGCGCCGCCGCGAGCGGCACGTCCACGTCGCGCGATTCCTTGATCGGCTTGCCGCCGTCCAGCGACTCGAGAACGGCGAACTCGCGACTGCGCTCCTGGAGGATGCGCGCGATGCGGAACATGTACTTGGCTCGCTCGCGACCG
>Ga0183260_10004536_pt1 | contig 11008 bp, 9 predicted proteins | sample AntDrymUQ4972206_2_FD_129768 | JGI IMG/M metagenome (GOLD analysis project Ga0183260, IMG submission 129768) | Polar desert sand microbial communities from Dry Valleys, Antarctica - metaG UQ497 (22.06) (version 2) (version 2) | ecosystem: Environmental > Terrestrial > Soil > Desert | place...
CCAACACCTTGGTCAGCGACGCCAGGTCGAACACGGTATGGTTCGACACCAGCACGGCTGCAGCGTCGAACCCCGTTTGACCCGCGGCGTATGTCCAGATGTGGCTGCCGCAGCGCCCAACTTCGGCGGTCACCGCAGAGAACGCGCGTGCCGCCAATGCGCGCCGTAACACGGCTTCGGCGCCAGGCAGCGGCGTCACGCCGCGACGTCTCGTGGCGCTGGTCCAGGCGCCGCGCGCGACAACAGCCAGGCCACGGCGATGGTCGTGGCTGCGCCGATGAAGACGTACCACGTGAAGGCGATGGTCGTGACGCCCCACACTATCGTCATGGTGACGAGGCCCGCAATCATGCCCACGAGCGCCTCGCGCTCCTGGACGCGGGGCATCAGGGTGCCAAGTAAAAAGGCGCCCAGCACCGCGCCTGACGAGAAGCCGAGCACCGCGAGGCCCGCGTCGAGCACGGAACGATCCATCCACTGTGCGCCCAATGCGACACCGAGCTGCACGATACCCCAACCAGCCGTGGCCTGGCGCGAGACCCGCATCTGTGTGCGCTGATCAGCCTCGGGGCGAATATAGCGCAGATAAAAATCGTTGACCGTTGTCGCCGCCATGGCGTTGAGAGACGGCGAGAGCGCCGCAGCCACGATCGCCGCCACGATAAACCCAGCGAGGCCGTGCGTGAGCGAGTGCACGACGAACACCGGCAGAATTTCGTCATTACGCGTCAGGGCCTGTGGCAGTGGCGTCTGCTGGTAATACACGAACAGCATCACGCCGATCAGCAGGAAGACGATGAACTGGGCGAAGACGATGAATCCGCTCAGCACCAACCCGCGCGCGGCCTCGCGAGCACTGCGGGCCGAAAGCAACCGCTGGACCAGGAACTGATCAGTACCGTGCGTGGCCAGGGTCAAGGCGATGCCGCCGAGAATGCCGGCCCACAAGGTGTACGGGCGGCTCGGGTCGAACGAGAGGTCCACGAACGTAAACCGACCGGTTGCGGTGCCGGCCGCCACGACGGTGGCCCATCCGCCCTCGATCCGAACCAGAAGGGCATATGCCACCGCGGCGGCGCCGGCAATATACACAAACATCTGCACGACGTCGGTCCAGATCACCGCCGACACGCCGCCCCGCATCGTGTAGACGATCATGGCGGCCCCGAGAACGACGACGATGAGACTTACCGGTAGCTGTGTGACGACGGCAATGACCAATGCCGTGGCAAACAGGCGGATGCCGTCGGCGAGCGAGCGCGTGCTCAGGAAAATAATGGCCGCCAGCGTCTTGACACGGGTCCCGAATCGACGTTGCAGCAGCTCGTAGGATGTGAACAGGTCGCCACGGAAATACGCCGGAATGAACAGGACGCTGACGATGATGCGGCCGATGACGTATCCCAGCGCCAACTGCAGAAAGGTCATGTTGCCGGCATAGGCGGCTGCGGGAATGCCGATGAAGGTGAGCGTGCTGGTTTCGGTGGCGACGATCGTGAAGCACACCGCCCACCACGGCACGCTTCGGTCGGTCAGGAAATAGTCGCGAGTGGTCTTCTGGAAACGCGCGAACCAGGAGCCGAAGGCGGTGATCGCGGCGAGGTAGCCGCCGATTACCAGATAGTCAGCCCAGGTGAGTTGCACGGGTCAACGGAAGCCATTGCCAAAGGCGGCGCGACCGAGCTCGGTCAACGACGTCGCGCTGTTGGGCGGCGTGACCAGCGACTCGTACGAGAAGAGGATAATGCCGGCGGCTTTGTGGCGCCGGGCCGCGGCAATGCGATCCAGTGTGGCGCTCGCGCTGAGGCGGTAGGCGCCAACCCCTGCCCAGACCGGCCGTTGCCCGGCGAACGCCTGTGCGGTCCGGATCTGCTGTTCGAAGAGCTCGCGGTCCTGGGTGTAGGCCATCGGACACAACACGTCGATCAGCGATTGATCCAACCAGGTCCGCCAGTCCTGCATTCGTGAAGCGGCCGCCGCTGTCGCATCGGGTACGACCGCGACACTCACGGTCAGGTCAGGCCGCACGGCCTTGACGGCGGTGCGCACCCGCATGACCAACGTCGTGAGGCGCGACTGCCGAAACGAGTTCCAGCGGTCCGGGAAGAGCATCGTGTATGCGAGCGGATTACTCGTCTCCTGGCCGTCAACCCGACGCCGTTCTGCTTCCGTCAGTTGTGGCCGCACATTCGCCTTGAATTGTTGGAGCGATGCGCGGCTGAAGTCGAACGCCTCGTTGGGAAAGCGAACGTAGTCGAGGTGCACACCAGCCACTCTGTACTTCGTCACGATCTCGGTCGCGACACTGGCGATGTGCGTGGCCGCTGCGGGTTGGATGGGAGACGTGTACAGGCCCTCCACGTCATCGGTGCGTGTGCGCGTCCAGCGCGCTAGACGACGAACATATTCGGGCCTGCGACTGTCCATCGCCGATAACTCGGTCGCGAGCTCGCGCGGGACCATGAGCCATTCGGGGTGCCGATAAATAACGTGCTGTCGCGATGACGGGAGGGCGACGGCGCTCGCGACCAGGCCGACGTTAATCCAGGCGTGGACGTTCAGGCCGGCTGGCCGGGCGCGTGCGAGAACCTCTGCGAGTGGATCGAATTCCGGCCGCTTGGCCAGTTCGGACGCGCGCGGCTCGATGCTGCTGCGGTAATACGCGTCGCCACGACCGCGGACCTGCACCAGCAGAGTGTTGAAGCCGGCGCGCTTCGCCGACTCCACCATTTGCGCGATTGCGTTCGGTGAGGACAGCGTGACGCGCGTGACCCAAAGCGCGCGCACCTCATCGACACTGGGTTGCGTGCGTGCTTCGGCCGCACGTGGCACCCCAGGCAACAGCGCGGCGGCAATCGCGGTGACAACCAGGACAGCCCACACGATGGCGCTCCGAGAGCTGTTCAGGGGCATGAGAAACAGCACAATCTAACATAAGCTTTGACTATGTACGTGCTCGGCATCGATGCCGGAGGCACCAAAACCGTCTGCTATCTCGCCGACCTCACGGGAACTGTCATTGGCGAGGGCCGCGGTGGGGGAGCCAACCTTCAAACCCAAGGCGAATTGGAAGTGGAGAAGGTGCTCCACCGGGTCATCGAAGACGCCATTGGCGACCGCGCGCTGCTGCCGGTGGCCGTCTGCCTGGGCGCTGCAGGGGTGGACCGCGCCGACGACGACCGCACAGTCCGCGCGATCATGCGTCGTCTCGGCTTTCGCTCGCACACCCTGATCGTCAACGACGCCCTGGTTGCGCTCGTGGCCGGTGCCGGGAACGAGCCGGGTGTTGTGCTGATTGCGGGCACCGGCTCGATTGCATATGGCGTCAACCAAGCAGGGTACGCGGCACGTTCCGGCGGATGGGGCTACGTGCTTGGCGACGAAGGCTCGGGGTACTGGATTGGCCGTCAGGCGCTGACTGCCGTGGTCCGGGCGGCCGATGGGCGTGGACCGAGGACGCGATTGACGGCGCTGATGCTCGAACATTTTCAGCTCACCCAGGTCGCAGGGCTCGTGCGCGCGGTCTACGACAAGGGCCTTCGTCGTCCAGCGGTCGCCGCGCTCGGGCCGGTGGTTGACCGGGCCCGCGAAGACGGTGACGTTGCCGCGTCCGAAATACTCCGCGCCGCCGGCGACGAGCTCGCACGGGCGGCCGCATCCGTCATTGAACGGCTCGAGATGCGCGGCCAGCCGTTTCGCACGGTGCTGGCCGGGGGCATGTTTCGGGTGATCCCGTGGCTGGCCAGCGACGTGACTAGCCGCCTCGCCGAAGTCGCGCCTCGTACTGTCATCGCCACACTGGAGGTTGAACCGGCACTCGGCGCCGTCCAGCTCGCGTTGCGCGAAGCGAGCGGCGGCGTCCGGGTGCCGCAGTACATCGACTCGATGGCGACCCCGGCGTGAAGTGCGAAGTCTTTTCGACGGAAGCGGCGCTCGCCGCGGCGCTCGGACGCCGCATCATCGACATGATTGGGCGTCAGCCCGACGTCGTGCTGGGCCTGCCGACCGTCCGCACGCCCCTGGCGCTGTACCAGGAGCTGATTCGACTCACCCACGAGGAGCGCGTCGACTGGTCCGGGGTACGAACCTTCAATCTCGACGAGTTTGTCGGGTTGGGCCGCGGTGATCGGGGCGGCTACCGCACGTTCATGGAGAATCGGCTCTTCGAACATGTCAACCTTGTCGAGCGCAACATCGAATTCCTCGACGGTCGCGCGGCCGACCTCGACCGCGAATGCGAGCGTTACGAGCGCGCGGTTGTGGCGTCGGGCGGCGTCGACCTGATGCTGCTCGGCATCGGGGTGAATGGACACATTGGTTTCAACGAACCGGCCGGGTCGCTGGTCGCCCGAACGCACCGGGTGACGCTCGATGAGCCGACGCGCGCGGCCAACACCATGTGGTTCGACGGCGACCTCGAGCGTGTCCCGCGCGAGGCGTTGACCATGGGGATGGGCACCATTCTCCAATCGCGATCGATTGTGCTAATCGCGACGGGCGAGGCCAAGAGCGAGGCGGTGACAGCCCTCTTACGCGGCGGCGTGACGACGCGTTTCCCGGCGTCCTTCCTGCAGCTCCACCCGCGGGTGCGGGTGCTGCTCGACGTGCTACTCGCTGATCAAGTTCCGTAGGCGAGGCTCGAGATCTTCGCCGATCGCTTCGCGCACCGAGTCCTTGGACTTGCGCAGGCGCGTCAGCGCCTTGGCGTGGGACAGGCCGGTCTTCTGCATCACGATCGCCGCCTTGACGTTCCAATTGGCTTTCTTGAGCAGCTTGTCGACTTCGTCACCCTCGACGCCCGTGACCATCTGGACGATGCGGCGCGCGCGGTCGCGCAATTTGTCTGAGTTGATCTGCACGTCAACCATGAGGTTGCCGTATGTCTTGCCGATGAGAATCATCGCGCCGGTGGTGATCATGTTGAGCACCAGTTTCGTTGCGGTGCCGGCTTTGAGCCGAGTGGAGCCGGCAATCACTTCGGGTCCAACGCCTGGGGCAATGGTCAGGTCAACGAACGCTTGGAGCTCCGTGCGCGGGTCACACGTGACGAAAATAATGCGCGCGCCAGCCTGACGGCCGCTCGTGAGCGCGCCGCGCACGAACGACGTCATGCCGCTCGCCGACACCCCAACCACGACATCGTTCTTGGTCGGCGACAGGCGATTGATCTGCCGGGCGCCTTCTTCGTAGTTGTCCTCTGAGCCTTCTTTGGCTTTGAGAATGGCCCCCTTGCCGCCGGCCATGATGGCCTGCACGATGTCCGGGTCGGTGCCAAAGGTGGGAGGCATCTCGGCGGACTCGAGCACGCCAAGCCGTCCACTGGTCCCTGCCCCGACAAACACCACGCGCCCGCCCTTGCGCAAGGCTTTCGCCAGCATGTCGGCGCCGAGCGCGATGCGATCACGCTCCCGCTGCACCGCTGCCAGCATTTTGCGGTCTTCGGCGATCATCAGATCGACGATGCCGGCAGCCGGAACTTTATCGATGGCGAGAGTGGCGGGATTAATCGCCTCTGTGGGAAGGCCTTGCCACTTCGAACGTGTGGGCATCTGACAGTCGCTCCGGAGAGGCGCTAAGACAAAACGTGATGTTAGCACGGGGCACGTTATAAGCTGACGCCGTGAGCGCGCGCGTCGACCAATACCTGTCGCACTTGCGCTACGAGAGGCGGCTGGCGGACCACACCCTGGAGAGCTACGCCCGAGACCTGGTCGAGCTTGGCCGATTTGCCGCGACCCGGGATGACGCCGTCGAGCGCCTGACCCGGCAGGGGCTCGAAGCCTTCGTGCGCGCGATGATGAGCGAGGGCCGATCACCGAGGTCGGTCGCACGCACGGTCGCCTGCGTGCGCGGTTTCTATCGCTTTCTGACCCTGCACCAGCACATCACCGATAACCCAGCCGTAGATTTGCAGGCGCCGCGTGCGTGGAAGGTGCTGCCGAAGTTTCTCTCGGTCGAAGACGTCGATCGGCTGTTGCGTGCGCCCGACGTCACCACGCCGCGGGGGCTGCGCGACCGTGCGCTGATCGAGCTGCTGTATGCAACGGGCCTGCGCGTGTCGGAGCTGGTCGAGCTCAAGCCCCAGGATCTGCATCTCGAGGCCGGCTACTTGACGACGATAGGCAAGGGGCGCAAGCAGCGGCTGGTGCCGGTCGGGGCAGAGGCCGCCGAGTGGGTGAACCGCTATCTGAACGAGGCCCGCCCGAAGCTGGTCGGAACCCGAACGTCGCCGCGTCTCTTCGTCAACGCGCGGCGGGGTGGTCCTGGGATTACGCGGGTCGGGTTCTGGAAAATTCTGAAGGGGTATGGCCAGACGCTCGGTCTTTCGCGGCAGATCAGCCCACACGTCCTTCGCCACTCGTTTGCGACGCACCTGCTCGAACGCGGCGCCGACTTGCGAGCCATTCAAATGATGCTCGGACACGCCGACTTGTCGACGACCCAAATCTACACTCACATCCTCGATACCCGCATGCGTGCGCTGTACGAGCGATTTCACCCCAGGGCGTGACGCGCGTCGCCGTGGTGGTCCTCGTTGCCGGCGCGCTCGTTGCCGGCGCGATCACGCTGCTGCTGCCGCCGCAGGCGCGGCCGGCAGTGGCGCCGGACTTTCCGCGCGCCTGGCCGGTCGCGCGCGGCGCATATCACGTGCATTCGCGGCGGTCTGACGGTACGGGCACGCTCGACGAGATTGCGGCCGCGGCGGCGAACGTGGGCCTGCAGTTTGTGATCGTCACCGACCACGGCGACGGCACGCGGGCACCCGAGCCGGTGGCGTACCGCTCTGGGGTGCTGATGATCGACGGGGTCGAGATCGGCACTCAGGACGGGCATTACGTGGCGATCGCCCTGCCGCAGGCACCGTATCCGCTGGCCGGCCATTCGCGTGACGTCATCTCAGACGTCCATCGTCTCGGCGGCTTCGGGTTTGCCGCGCACCCAGGGTCGCCGAAAACGACCTTGCAGTGGCACGACTGGGCGGCACCGTTCGACGGTCTCGAATGGCTCAATGCCGACAGTGAATGGCGTGATGAATTCTGGGGATCGCTCGGCAGCGTCCTGTTGACCTATCCGTTCCGTCCGGCCGAAACGCTTACGGCTCTGCTCGATCGACCTGGCGCAGTGCTGGAACAATGGAGCCGCGTCACGAGCCGGCGCCGAGTGCCGGCCATCGCCGGTACCGATGCGCACGCACGATTGAGCCTGCGCGAGGCTGCCGACCCGTATCAGGATCGCGTGCTCGCGCGGCTTCCGCCGTACGAGGTGTCGTTCGCAGCGTTCAGCAACCATGTTCTTCTGAACGGTCTGCTTTCGGGCGACGCCGCGGCCGACGCCGAACTGATCATCTCGGGGATCCGCGAGGGCCGGATATTTACCTCGGTCGATGGACTCGCCGGCGTGACCGCGTTCGAGGTCAAAGCGACGAGCGGCGCATCGATCGCCCGACCTGGTGAGTATCTCGATGTCAGCGCGCCGGTGGTGATCGACGGGCGGGTCAGTGCGCCTGAAGGCACGACGTGGGTGGTGTATCGAAACGGCGTGATGCTTTACGAAGTGTCGAGCCCGACGCTGCGCCTGGATGTCGGCCTCGAACCAGGTACGTACCACGTCGAGGTGTATTTGCCCGCTGCCCTGCAACGCAGTTCGGTCCCATGGGTGCTGGCGAACCCGCTCTACGTCGGCATGCGCAACATCCACGCCCGCGGCGCCATCGAACCCATGCCCCCGCCAGCGACGACGCGAGCCGCAATCGCAACCGGTGCGTGGCGAGCGGAGGCAAGTGAGGGGTCATCCAGCGCACTACGGGAACGCGCCCTCGAGGACGGGACACCGGCGCTGGAGTGGCAGTTTGCAATCGCCGCGGGGGAACCCGGAGGCCAGTATGCGGCGATGCGTTTCCCCGTGGACCAGGGACTGTCGATATACGACCGGGTGCAGTTGCGCGTCCAGAGTGATGCGCCGCGCCGCGTCTCGGCGCAGTTGCGGATTCCAGGCGAGGGTGGGGGAGAGCGTTGGGGCCAAACCTTCTACGTCTCCAACTCACTCGCGCCAATCGAGTTGCACTTCGCGGATTTTCGCCCGCTCGGTGCCAATACCGGGGCTCGACCAGTGGCCCTCGATCGCGTCGACTCCCTGCTGCTGGTCGTCGATACGCTGAATACGTTGCCTGGGACCTCGGGCCAGGTGTGGATTCCGGACTTGTGGCTGGCGCGCTAGACAGGAGACCGGGTTCGTACTACCGGTTTTCGTACCGCTTCGAAATTTCCCAAATCAACGTGGCGACGCCTCCCGCGAGTAGCGCGCCGGCGGCACCGAGCACGACGAGGGCCTGGCGCATGGCGGTCGTGCCATACCCACCGCCGTCGAGAACGCCGATCAGCCGCACGAAGCCGAGCACCGCGGTTGTCACCGCCACGACCATCAGGACGACCCCGGTCAGCAGGCGCCGCGTTGAGCCCCCCGATGCCGGCGACGGAGGTCGTGATGACCCGGGGGGCAACGTCATGTGCGGACCGTGAGCAGCAGGTAGGCGGCCGTTGCGCCGAACAGCAGGTTGGGCGCCCACGCGGCCAGCAACGGAGACAACAGGCCACCGGCGCCGAGTGCGGCAAAGACGCTGATCGCCGTCCAGTAGACGAGCGCGAGCGCAATGCCGACGCCGACGCCATACATCGCGCCGCGTTTGCCCGTCGTCACGGCAAAGGGCACGGCAATCAACGTCATGATCAGTGTGACGAGAGGAAAGGCAAACTTGCGATGCAAGGCCACCTCGTATTCCAGCACGGCGTAGCCGCTGGCCTTGAGCTGCCCGATGTACGCGCCAAGTTGCGCGAAATTCATATGGTCGGGCTCCGGAGCCTCCGTTTTGAAATACTCCGCGGGTTCCAGAGCCACGCGGGTGTTGACAAGGGGCGCAAAGCGCGTCACCTCCGTTCCGGCAAAGTCACGGACCCATCCTCCGGTCGCCACCCACGGCGAAGGGTCATCCAACGCAAGCGGGGCGTACATTGCCTGGGTGGCATACGCGCGTTGCGTGAGCGTGTTGTTGGTCAGATCGAACTTGAACAGCGACACGCCGTTGAGTTCGTTCCGGCGCGGGTCGAAATACTGGTAGTGATAAATCTCACCACGGCCACCGACGATCCATTTACGGTTGAGCACGTCGAATGTCTGCGCGCTGCCGCCGCGAATCACATGCTTCAGGAAATTAGCGCGACGGTTCGAAATCGACAGCACCCGTTCTTCGAATGTGAACAGCACCGCGCTGCCAAGCAGTGCGAACACTAGAAGTGGCACCGCCGTGCGGTAGATACTGATGCCGCACGCCCGCATCACGATCAGCTCGCTGTTCTTGGTAAGCAGGCCAATGGTGATAATGGCCGAGAGCAGCATCGCAATGGCGATGATGTAGGCCAGAAACTGCGGCGTGGCCCACAGCAAGTACGACAGGATCATGCCGAGCGAGGCTTGTCCTTTGAACAACTTGTCCGACATGTCAATAAACGTTGAAATATAGAACAAGCCCATGATGCCGACGATGCACAAGAGGAGCATGCGCAGGTAGGTTTTGGCCACATATAGGTCGAGTAAGTTGGGGCGGGGAAGCTGGAACTGCGGAACCCGGATGACCACGACCGTGCCGCGGCGCGCCGGCCGCGCGTTGACTGGGTTGACCGCCACCGCGGCGTGTCGAGAGGCCGGCTGAGGGACGACCTCACGACGCCGCCACACTGCCAGCCCCGGCAATCGGAAGCGCAACGAGTTGTCAACGCCGCGCGAACGCCCGATCAGGAGCGCGACGCCGGCGGCACCGAGCACGATGTTGGGCACCCACATCGATAACCACGCCGGCATCAGTGCGCCCTTGGTCATGGCCTCGGCCGTGAACATGATCACGTAATAGGTAAAGATCACGCCAATGCCGAGGACGAAGCTGGCCAGCTTGCCGTCCTTACGGTTGCTGACGCCAAGCGCCACCGCCAGCAGCACGAACACGAGACACGCGACGGGGATAGAGAATTTCTTGTGAATCTCCATGACTGGGTTGTGATTGGGCAGGTTGCGCCCTCGCAACTCCGCCGCACGCGCCAGCAGCTCAACGATCGTCATCTCGCGCTCGCCCCGCGCTGGGCCGGTGCGGGGGAACACGGATTGCGGATCCAGCGTTAAGCGCATCTGATTGAAGCGGACGATCTCGTAGGTCGCTTTATCGTAGCTGGCGGGCTCGGTGGTCGTTGTGGTGTGACGGGTTCCATCCTCGAGTACCATCTCGATGGTTTCGGCCTGCCGATCGACGACCATCCGTCCCTGGCGCGCGACGAAAATCGTCGGGTGCATCGGGTTCCTGGTGTCGGCCGCCAGCACGCCGTGCCAGCCGCCGCCGGCTGGGATGTCGCGCACGTACAACACCGTATTAGGGAAGTCCTCGAAAAACTGACGCGCCCGCACTTGCCCCTCGGCACGATCGGCGACCAGGCGCAGGGTGATCTCGCGATACGTCTGGTTGGCGTTCGGGATGGCTTCAATCATCACCCACCCGGTCACCAGCGTCGCGGCCAACCCGAGGAGCGCGACCGGCCGCAGCAGACGGTACGGACTCACCCCGCACGCCATCATCACGACAATCTCGCGGTCGCCCGAGAAGCGGCCAAACGCCATGAGCACTGCGACCAGCAGCGCCATTGGAATCGTCAACCCGACGGTTGCCGGCACCAGCGTCCACATCAGCCGCGCGATCGTGCCCCAGCCCACGCCCTTGGCAATCAGCTCTTCGGCCTGTTCGATGATGAACGGGATAATCAGAACAAACGTGAGGACCGCCAGTGCGAGGATGAACGGAAGGATGATCTCCCGCACGAGGTATCGATCAAGAATGCGCACGCGGTCGCCCTATTATCCCCCGATGACCTCTTCACGATGACTCGACTGGCCATCCTGTGGCACATGCATCAGCCCTACTACGAGGACCTCGCCACCGGCGAGCACATCTTGCCGTGGGTCCGGCTGC
>Ga0183260_10004537_pt1 | contig 11008 bp, 15 predicted proteins | sample AntDrymUQ4972206_2_FD_129768 | JGI IMG/M metagenome (GOLD analysis project Ga0183260, IMG submission 129768) | Polar desert sand microbial communities from Dry Valleys, Antarctica - metaG UQ497 (22.06) (version 2) (version 2) | ecosystem: Environmental > Terrestrial > Soil > Desert | place...
ATTTGCGGGAGGAATCTACCCGCACCGCGCGGCGAGCGGGAATCCGCATGGTCGCGTGGTCGTCCCTGCCGTATGTGCGCCGAAATGCCGTGCTGGTGTGGTCTCGGTGTGGTCTCCGCAATTCGCGAGGCCTGTTTGTACCGAGCAAGGACGTATCGGGGATTACCCTCGACGCCTTCCGGGTACCGGCTGGCAATGAGCGACGACACTCCCAGAAGCGACGAGGACCGGAAGTCGAAGGAAGAGGACGTACCCCCGATACGCGAGACCCAAGGCTCCATGGGCCAGCCCGCACCCAAGGACGGCACGTGGGTCTCCGGCGACGACCCGGACGACCCGCTCCGCGAGGAAGCCGCCGAGCGTGCGAGCCGTGCCGTCGAGCCGGGACGACCGCGAGAATGAGTAGCTCGCGAAAAAAATAGAAGTCCGATCCACACCTGCCCACGGGCCAACAATCCGTCACATCGGTCTTCTCTACTGGTGCTAGATGGCCGGGCCTGACAACCCATCCGTCCCCCGTCCTCCGCAGGGAAGGGGTCTCAGGGAAGGACGCCAACGTCAGACCCGGCGCTTTGGGTTTCTCCCCGCAACCGTCGGGTCCTTTACCTCGTTCCTGAGCTCGGTCGCAAGCCGATTCGGTGAGCCGGTTCTCGGACGCCAGGACTGGCCAGAGCGATCGAGGTTTCCCGGCGATGCTGGTTGGGCACGGAAGAAACGCAGCAAATCCGAGCTCCGTCGCGAGAGAACCTGCCCTCTCCTCGTCGCGGGCGGCGCACTTGACGACCGGCGGAGCTCGGGTCTCTCTTTTTCCAAATAAAGGTGGGGCTCTGAGGCTCGCGGCACGTGGAGTGATCAGCGATCCGCACTTGTGCTTGCGCCACCCTGGAACCGAGCATCGCTCGCAGGCTGGTCCCGCTCGGACGACTTCTCCGGCTCGGCGGTCTCTGCGCGGCGCATGGCTCCATAGACCGCATCCCAGTGCCTTGAAATCTCCTCCATCGAGCGCGACGTTTTCAGAGCCGCCCGAGCTCGAACGCCTCGAGAGCGCTCGCAAGTGGAATAATCGCGCCCCATGTCGCTCTACGAAGCTCTCCTCTTCGTCCACGTCCTCGCCGCCGCTGCGTGGTTCGGTGCTGCGTTGCTCGCAGTCGTCCTGATGGAGCTGGCCGTACGGGCGCAGGACAGGGCGTGGATCGTGCGCTTCGGTGAGTTCGACGAAGCCCTCGCGAAGGTGCTCTTCATACCGTCCGCGCTCCTTGTCCTTGGCTCAGGTTTCGCACTCGTGTTCGAGGGCCCTTGGAGCTTCACAGACGACGGCTGGGTGCTCGCAGGACTTCTCCTCCTGGTGGCGATTTTCGCGCTCGGTCTCGGGACGATCGTGCCTGCCGGAAAGAAGCTTGCCGCTCTCGGAGCCTCCGGCGCACCATCGAGCGAGTTGGACGACCAACTCGGAAAATTGCGCTTGCTGAGTTGGCTCGATGTCGGGCTGCTCGCGGCTGCAATCTTCGTCATGACGACGAAGCCGTTCTGACCAGCGACGCGGTTCGACACGACCGAGTCCGGTTGAGCCGGACGGGCTGACGTAGGACCTTCGCTCGCGGGCTCGCGCCATGCCTCAAAGGGGCCGGCACCCGTTCTTCGGTCGAGATGTTGGAGGTCGCGCTCGACTCCGAAAGCTCCAGTTCCGTCAGGAGAAGGACCTGGAACGCCGTGCTGGTGTGGTCCCGGACCGGCGCCGCGAACCCGCTCACCTGTGCGAGGGAGGAATCTACACTCGTCCGGTGCCTGGCCACATCCTTGCCGGCGGCGGCTCGTCCCTCGGTGGCCCGTTCGACGATCTCGTGCTCGAGCTCGGCGGGCGGCGTGTCTGCTTCGTGCCGACCGCAAGTGCCGCTCCGGAGACCAGGCTCGTGTCGTTCTACGAGTCCTTCACGCGTCGCGCGGAGCCGGGTCACGTCGTCTTCAATCCGTGGCCTCGCGAAGATCTCCGCGAGCACGTTCTCGCACAGGACGCGATCTACGTCGCGGGAGGGAACACGGCGAACATGGTCGCGATCTGGCGTGCGCACGGGTTCGACCTCGTGCTCCGCGAGGCCTGGGAACGCGGGATCCTGCTCTGTGGCACGAGCGCGGGAATGATCTGCTGGTTCGAGGCCGGGGTGACCGACTCGTTCGGGCCCCGGCTCGAGGGGATGCGCGACCTCCTCGGCTTCCTGCCCGGAAGCGCGTGCCCGCACTACGACAGCGAGGACCGGCGGCGGGTCGTGTATCGAGAGCTCGTCGACGGCGGGTTCCCGCCAGGCTACGCGGCGGATGACGACGCGGCGCTCCACTTCGTCGGCACCGAGCTCCGCGAGGCCGTCCGGATCCGGGACGGGGCTCAGGCGTATCGCGTCGAGCCCGGAATCGAGACGCCGCTCGAGATGCGGTTGGTCTCGTGAAAAGGGTAGCGGTGATTTCCACCGCGAGTGGGAACGGGAAGACGACCGTGGCCACGGCGTTGGCCGCGCGCCTGGACGTCCCGTACTACGAGCTCGATGCCCTCCACCATGGCCCGAACTGGGCCGAGCCGCCGCTCGAGGAGTTTCGGGCGCGCGTCGAGGCGGTCGTCCGGTCGGAGTCCTGGGTGATCGACGGGGCCTACCGCGGCAAGCTGGGCGACCTCGTGCTCCGAGGCGCCGAGCTCGTCGTCTGGCTCGATCTCCCGCTGCATGTCTGGCTGCCCAGGCTCGTGCGAAGGACGATTCGGCGGGTTGCCCGGCGCGAGGCGCTCTGGGCGGGGAACCGCGAGACGCTTCGCGACGCGCTGCATCCCCAGAACTCGGTCGTCTTCTACGCGCTACGGAAGTATCGGCAAGCGCGGCGCACGTACGCCGCGGAGCTCGCAGGCTTCCCGCTCGTGCGGCTTTGCACTCAGCGTGAAGTCGACGACTTCCTCAAGCGAGACCTGAGCTCAGCGACCCAGGCCGCCGCACGCAACCCGAGCCAGATCGGGGTCAAGAGCACGTAGAAGACGAGGTCTCCGAGAACGAGCAAGACCCACCAGAACGCCATCCTCGGAAACGGGAGCCAGCCCTTCTCGCGGAGGTCGCCTTTCCCGCCCGGAGGTGGCCGGAACGGGTGCCGGAGCGGTACCTGTCCGGGTGCGCCGTACGGCTTCGACTCGTCCTCGTTCACGCGTGCGCTGCCCGCTTGCGCTTCTCCACGAGGCGGATGATGCGCATCGCGGTCTCCTCGACCGAGAGCTCGGACACGTCGATGACGGGGCAGCCGAGCCGGCGGTGGATCCCCGACGCCTCTTCGAGCTCCGCGTAGATGACCTCGAGCTCGGCGTAGCGCTTCCTGGACGCGCCCATGCTCTTCACGCGCGCGGTGCGGATGTCCAGCAGGCGATCCGCCGCGATGGTCAGCCCGACGATCTTGGACGGATCGATCTCGAAGAGCTCCTGCGGGAGCTCGATCCCGCGGACGACGGGCACGTTCGCGGCCTTGTGCCCGAGATAGCCGAGGAAGATCGAAAGCGGTGTCTTCGAGGTGCGGGAGACGCCGACGAGAACGACGTCCGCCTCGTCGAGCCCGCTCCCCACTCCGTCGTCGTACTTGACGGCGAACTCGATCGCCTCGATGCGCTTGAAGTACGAGGAGTCGAGCGGCGCGCGAGCTCCGGGCTCCATGCGAGCGGCGACTCCGGCCACCCGCGAGATCGAGTCGATCGGGTGCCCGAGGAGGTCGCAGTAGTGCACGCGGGCGCGGCGGCAGAGCTGGCGCATCGCGTCTCGGAGCTCGGATCCGACCAGCGTGTAGACCATGACCGCCGGCCGACCACGCGCCTGTTGCACGGCGATGTGGAGGTCCTCGACGTTCTCCGCGCGCGGATGCCTGATCTCGACGAAGGGTTGATCGGGGAACTGCGCCTCGAGGGCGAGCACGAGCCGCTGCGCCGTCTCGCCAGTCGAGTCCGAGACGATGTGCAGCTCGACCGGAACGCGTTCGTCGACCATCCCGCGGGAGGCTAGACGAGGTCGTATGCTCTGCGTTGGCTACGTGATCGAAGGAGGGGACGATGGCATTCGCAGAGCTCAAGGCTCGACACAGCGTGGTGTGGGGTAACGGCCCGTACGAGCGCATCACGAACACGATCAGGGACATCCACGACCTCGTGATCGAGCGCATCGACCCGAAGCCGGGCGAGCAAGTGCTCGACGCCGCCACCGGCACGGGCGCCGTCGCGATCCTCGCCGCCGCTCGTGGCGCCGAGGTCGTCGGACAAGACATCGCGCCCGTCCTGATCGACACGGCGCGTGAGCGAGCCACGCAGGAGGGCGTCACCGTCCGGTTCGAGGTCGGAGACGCCGAGGCGATGACGTACGACGACGCGAGCTTCGACGTCGTGACGTCGACCTGCGGCGTGATGTTCGCGCCCGACCACGAGGCGGTCGCGAGCGAGCTGGCTCGGGTGACCCGGCCCGGGGGCCGGCTCGCCCTCGCCTGCTGGATGCCAGGTACGGGCATGGCCGAGGTGTTCAAGATGATGGGACCCTTCTTGCCTCCGCCGGTGCCCGGAGCAGGAAGCCCGTTCGCCTGGGGCGACCGGGACCACGTGCGGGAGCTGCTCGGGGAGACGTTCGAGCTCGACTTCGAAGAGCACGACTCGCCCCTCACCGTCGCCTCCGGCGAGGAGTACTGGGAGCTCTTCTCGACCTCGTACGGGCCGACGAGGACCGCCGTGGAGGCACTCGACGAGGCGCGGCGTGAGGAGTTCCACCAGACGTGGGTCGAGTTCTTCGAGAAGGGACACCGCGAGGGCGACGACGTCGTCCACCACCGCGAGTACCTGCTCACGCTCGGTACGCGCACGTAGTCGGCTCTCTCGGCGAGTAACGTCTCGCCAGATGTCCGAAGCCGTGACGATGGACAAGATCGTCTCGCTCGCGCGCCGGCGCGGGTTCGTGTTCCCGTCCTCGGAGATCTACGGCGGGCTCGGATCGTCGTACGACTACGGGCACTACGGCGTGCTCCTCAAGGAGAACGTGAAGGCGCGCTGGCTCGAGGCGATGGTGCGCGAGCGGGACGACATCGTCGCGCTCGACTCCTCGATCATCCTGCACCCGGCGGTGTGGGAGGCATCCGGGCACGTGACCGGCTTCGCGGACCCGCTCGTCGACTGCCGGTTCTGCAAGCGGCGCTACCGGGCCGACCACATCGCGGACGCGGAGTGCGGAGCGCGACCGAGCAAGCATCCCGGCAAGACCGACAAGTGCGACCTCACCGAGCCGCGCCAGTTCAATCTCATGTTCCGGACGCGGATCGGGGCGGTCGAGGAGACGGGACAGGACGCGTACCTGCGGCCGGAGACGGCGCAGGGCATCTTCATCAACTTCAAGAACGTCGCCCAGATCGCTCGGCGCAAGCCGCCGTTCGGCATCGCGCAGATCGGGAAGGCGTTCCGGAACGAGATCACGCCCGGCAACTTCATCTTTCGCACGCTCGAGTTCGAGCAGATGGAGATGGAGTTCTTCGTCCCCCCCGCCGAGGCCGACGAATGGTTCCGCTTCTGGGTCGAGGAGCGGCGTTCCTGGCATCTTCGTTACGGGATTCGTGAGGGGCACCTGCGCGTGCGAGAGCACGACGCCGAGGAGCTTTCGCATTACTCGAACGCCACCTCGGACCTCGAGTACCTCTTCCCGATGGGCTGGTCGGAGCTCGAAGGGATTGCGCATCGCGGGGACTTCGACTTGCGGGCGCACACGGAAGCCTCGGGGACGAAGCTCGAATGGGTGGACGGCCAGGAGCGCTATACCCCTCACGTCGTCGAGCCCGCGCTGGGGGTGAATCGCTCGATGCTCGCGTTTCTCGTCGATGCGTACGACGAGGAGGTCGTGGCCGAGCGAGAGCGGACGGTGCTTCGGCTGCACCCCGCATTGGCGCCGGTCAAGGCGGCCGTGCTGCCGCTGATCTCGAAGAACGAGGACATGGTGGTGAAGGCGCGGTCCCTGTACGAGGAGCTTCGGCGGGTGGTGGTGACGGAGTACGACGACTCCGGCCAGATCGGCCGCCGGTACCGCCGCCAGGACGAGATCGGCACCCCGTACGCGCTCACGATCGACGAGCAGACGCTCGAGGACGACACGGTGACGATTCGCGACCGCGACTCGCTCGAGCAGGAGCGAATCCCGATCTCAGGGGCTCGTGCTCTCGTGCAGGACCGGTTGGCCCGGGACTGGACGACGCCGAAGGCCGGGTAGCGCTAACGGCTCCAGCGTTCGAGCGCCTTGTCTCCCGGCTCGGTCTCTATCACGAGGGCGCTCAAGCCGGCTTTACGAGGACGCTCTCGGACGGCCACGCGCAGTCCTATCTCGCAGACGTCTCGTTCCCGTGGAGGGCAGCTTGAGCTTGTGGACAAGTTGTCGCTCTCTCGTTGCACGCTCACACGTCGGTTGCGGACACGTCCCAGGGTCAGACGCTCGTTTCTCGTGTTGCGTGCGCGCTCGCGCTCGGGCAACGTCAAGCCGTCAGCGTGCGCAGGCGGAAGCCGCCGTGGAACTCGTACGACGCCACGACGACTGCAAGGACATCTCGCACCGCCCTCTCCCCCAGCCCGAGTCCGTGCGCATCGGAGAGCGGAGTCCACAGCAGCTCGAGGATGCCGCGGAAGCCCTCCGGAGCAAGCATCACGGTCTCCGTCGGCGCGCAGGCGGGGCAGACGCCCCCTCCCGCACGGGGAAGGTAGCCGACGAGCCCGTCCGTGCTGCCGCACTCGACGCAGCTCTCGAGGTGCGGCACGTACCCGGAGAGCCAGAGCAGCTTCAGCTGGAACGCGAGCGCGAGTGGATCGAGACCCGCACGCCCCGCGAGCCCGGGAGGGAGACCGTCGAGTGCCTCGATGAAACGCGTCAGCGCCTCGAACGCGCGGGCGTTTCGCTCCTCTTCGACGTACAGGCGCAGCATCGCCTCGGCACCGACCAGCCCGACGGACAGCCGGTACGGATCCTCCCGCGCAGGCCGATGCGGATCGACGAGCGATGCCCCGGTGACCGTATGCAGCTCCCCAGAGCCCTGATGCAGAAGCAGCTCGACGTGAGAGAACGGCTCGAGCCGGGCACCGAAGCGCGACTTCGTCTTGCGGACGCCTTTCGCGACGGCGCCCACGCGTCCGCGATCGAGCGTGTACAGGTGAAGCACGCGGTCAGCCTCGCCGAACCTGAACGACCGCAAGACCACCGCCTCCGTCTTGTAGGTTCGGCCCACGCGGCCAAGTCTAGGCCGGACGGGTGCTGGTACCCGACTCGGCTACTGCTCGTACGTCTCGACGACCTGGGGCGAGCGAATATCCGCCGCATCCGGATCGCGTCCGGCATCTCGCAACGCCCGGCGCTGCCGGAGGTAGTCCCAGCACTGGTCGAGGGAGACCTTGAGCTCCCCGAGTCGCTGCCGATCAGCCTCGGTCGCGTCGCCCGCCGCTTCTCGCTCCCAGAGCTCGTGCTCCTCGGCGACGAGCTTCTCGATGCTGCCGTGAATCTGCGCGTCTTCCATCTCGCTCCTTCGTCGCTTGCCCGAGCCTATCCGCCAACCTCCCTACGGCTGGCACCGCGGGCAGTACCAGGTGCCCCGGCCGCCAACTCGCGTCTTCGAGATCGTCGTGCCGCACCTGGGGCAAGGCAGGCCGTCACGGCCGTACACGCGGAACTCATCCTGCATCCCACCGCGAGAGCCCTCCGGAGTGCGGTAGTCGGAAAGGGTGGATCCCTGACGCGCGATTCCGGCCCGAAGCGCCGCCCGAATCGCGCGGTGCAAGCGCCGCACCTCGTCCGGATCGATGCTCGCCGCAGACCGGAGCGGATTGACGCGCGCACGCCAGAGTGCCTCGTCCGCATAGATGTTCCCGAGGCCGGCGACCACCCGCTGATCGAGGAGCACCGCCTTGACCGGTGCCCTGCGCACGGCCAGGCGCGTGGCAAGCCAGTCCGCGGTAAAGCGGAAGCCAAGGGGCTCCGGCCCGTTCTTGCCCGCAAGGTACGGCTCGAGCTCGGCGTCTTCGAGCACGAGCCAGGTCCCGAACCGGCGAACGTCCCGGTACGCGAGCCTCGTTCCGTCGTCGAGCTCGAGTACCGCGCGCTCGTGGCTCGTAGGCTCGAACCCGAAGCTCCCCGTCATGCGCAGGTGAACGAGGAGCGCGAGCCCGCTCTCCAGGCGGACCACGAGGTACTTCCCGCGCCGCTCGACCGCCACGATCGAATCTCCTTCGAGCTCCTCGGCGACCTCGAACAGGTCGATCGGCCGCGTGAGGCGCGGGTCGAGAATCTCGACGCTCACGAGCGTCCGGCCGGCGAGCCGCGGGGCGAGCTGCGAGCGGATCGTCTCGACCTCCGGAAGCTCCGGCATGCGTGGCCGCGCTACTCGATGACGTCGAGGACGATGCCGTGTGCGTGCGGGGCCGTGTCGCCGAGCTCGTAGGCGGCGAGCACCGCTTCGACGCCGAGCGCGGCCGAGGCCTCGTCCCGCGCGTGCACGTCCGCGAGCAGATGCCCCTGCCCGACGGTCTCCCCGCGCTTCACGTGACACACGACTCCGACCGCGTGGTCGACGGAATCTTCCTTCGTCCTGCGGCCTCCGCCGAGCTCCAGCGCTGCAATCCCGACGTCCAGGGCGCGAACGCGGGTCACGACGCCGTCCCGGGGCGCACCGACCTCCTGCACGACCGCCGCACGCGGCAGTGCGGCAAGATCGGGATCTCCTCCTTGGGCCCGGATCCAGCGCTCGTAAGCCTTCAGCGCCGAGCCGTCCGCGATCGCGCTTTGCGCACGGCATCTGCCCTCCTCGAGATCGACGCCGAGATCGGAGAGGGCAAGCAAGCGAGCACAGGCTTCCAGCACGAGCTCGACGAAGTCGTCCGGCCCGTGTCCGGTGATCGTCTCCACGGCCTCTCGAACCTCGAGCGCATTTCCCACCGTTCTGCCGAGCGGCTGCTCCATGTCGGTCAGCAGGCAGACGACCTCGCGCTCGGCTCGCCGCCCGAGATCGACCATCTGCTCGGCGAGGATGCGCGCATCGTCGAGGGTCTTCATGAAGGCGCCGTCGCCGACCTTGACGTCGAGGACGATGGCGTCCGCGCCCCCCGCGAGCTTCTTGGACATGATCGACGAGGCGATGAGCGGGACGATGTCGACCGTGGCGGTCACGTCTCGCAGTCCGTAGAGCAGCTTGTCCGCCGGCACGAGGTTGCCGGTCTGACCGATGATCGCAAGGCCTACGTCCTTCACCTGCGCGACGAACTCGTCGGTGGTCAGCTCGATGCGATAGCCGGGGATCGACTCGAGCTTGTCGAGCGTGCCGCCCGTGTGCCCGAGACCACGGCCGCTCATCTTCCCGAACGGCACGCCACACGCGGCGACGATCGGGCCGACCGCGAGCGAGGTCTTGTCCCCCACCCCGCCGGTCGAGTGCTTGTCGACGACCCGCCTGCCGAGTGCCCTGCCGAGATCGATCGTCTCGCCGGAGCTGATCATCGCGTCGGTCAGCGCGTGCGTCTCCTGCCCCGAGAGCCCGCGGAAGTACACGGCCATGCACCAGGCCGCGAGCTGATAGTCGGGTATCTCGCCGCGCGCGTACCCGAGGATGAGCTCCGAGATCTCGTCGGGCGAGAGCTCCTCCCCGTTCCGCTTCCGCTCGATCAGCTCGGGCACGCGGATCACTCGCCCACGTCCCGTTCGGCCATCTTGTCGCGGGTAGGTCGCATCGCGACGATCATGCCCGATGAAGGTCTGGCAGATCGTCGGCATGGTCGAGACTGACGGCTGGGAGCTGGTGCGGACACGGGGAAGCCATCGTCAGTACAAGCATCCGGAGAAGCCGGGGAAGGTCACGATCCCGGGCAAGCGATCGGACGACTTGCACCCAAAGACCGCCGCGAGCATCCTTGAGCAGGCAGGGTTACGCCGATGAGGGACTACGCGCAGATCTCAGAGAACTATCTCGTCCTGATCGAGGGCGGCCCTCCATCCAACTACTCCGCCTGGTCACCAGACCTCCCGGGTTGCGCGGCGACCGGAGGCACGATTGAGGAATGCGTCGCGCAGATGCGGGAGGCAATCGCCTTCCATCTCGAAGGTTTGGCCGACGATGGCGACCCCATCCCCGAGCCGACTGGCCCCGGCGTCTACGTGGCTCGCGATCCCGTTCCGGCCGCCTGAGCTACGCGGCTTTCTCGGCGACGAAGACAGCGTTCTTCCGACGAGCACGCAACGGCCTCGTCAGCTCCGGGACGCGGTCGGCGAGGTGCCCGTACAGGATCGAGGAGGCGACGTACATGCGCGCGGTCTCGGTGTCGGCGAATGTCACCGCGCCCTCGACGAGGTGCGTCGTGACGTTCGCGAAGTGTCCCCGAAGCGAACGCTCGCCGTTTTCAGCACCGAAGCTGTAGTGGATCCGGTCGATCCCAACGAGCTGCCAGAGCTCGATCAAGTGCAGCTCGCTGTTCGTCGCCGCGATCAATCGGCCGCTCGGCCGAAGGACGCGCGCGATCTCACTCAGCGCACGGTCGAGGTCCGCAGGGTGGAAGAGCACCCAGGCCGCGACCACGAGATCGAAGCTCGCGTCTTCGAACGCCAGAGCCTGTACGTCGCCGAGGCGGGCGTCGACACCCCGTGCGCGGCTGAGCTCGACCATCCGCTCCGAGACGTCGATTGCGAAAACCTCGGCTGCTAGCTCCGTGGCCATTCGCTGCGACAACTCGCCCGGGCCGGGCCCGACCTCGAGAACCTGCTCCGGAGCCGCCTCGGCGATGCGATTCCAGAGAACGTCCAAGGCGCTCGGCCCCTCGCCCGTCTCGTAGATCGAGCGCCGTTCGAGCAGTCTCGACTCCGACGCATAGTCCCGACGGACGACTTCCGGGTCGCTGAGGCTCACAGCTCGATCTGGCGGCCGGGCAGCTTTCGACCGGGTGTCTTCCCTCCGAGCCAGGCGTTCACCGTCGCCCCCACATCGGCGAACTCACCCTCCTCGTGCACAC
>Ga0183260_10004539_pt1 | contig 11002 bp, 9 predicted proteins | sample AntDrymUQ4972206_2_FD_129768 | JGI IMG/M metagenome (GOLD analysis project Ga0183260, IMG submission 129768) | Polar desert sand microbial communities from Dry Valleys, Antarctica - metaG UQ497 (22.06) (version 2) (version 2) | ecosystem: Environmental > Terrestrial > Soil > Desert | place...
ACATCACGGACATCGACCCGATCGAGAACGGGCTGCTGTTCGAGCGCTTCCTGAACCCCGGCCGCAAGTCGATGCCGGACATCGACATCGACTTCTCGGTCCGCGGACGCGAGCGCGTCATCCGCTACGTCCAGGAGAAGTACGGCCGTGAGTGCGTGGCGCAGATCATCACCTTCGGCAAGATGGCTCCGCGCGCGGCCACCCGCGATGCGGCCCGGGTGCTGGGTTATGACTACGGCACCGGGGACCGCCTCGCCAAGCAGATCCCCGAGCCGATCATGGGCCGGAGCCCGAGCTTCGAGGAGTGCCTTCGCTCCGGGCAGGAGCTGCGGCGCACCTACGACTCCGATCCGGACGCGAAGAAGATCGTCGACGTCGCCAAGGGCCTCGAGGGGATCGTCCGCAACAACTCCATCCACGCCGCGGCCGTCGTCATCTCCGACCGCCCGCTGCAGGAGATCGTCCCGCTGCAGCTGGCCGAGGACCGCGGGGCGGGCGCAGGCGGGCACGGCAACGGCAATGGCGGCAGGGCCGAGCGCGCGTACAAGATGGTCACGCAGTACTCGATGGGCCCGATCGAGGAGATCGGCCTGCTGAAGATGGACTTCCTCGGGCTGCGGAACCTCGACGTGATCGAGGACGCGGTCACGATCGTCGAGCGCTCTCGCGAAGAGACGATCGACATGAAGACCATCCCCCTCGACGACGCGAAGACCTTCGAGATGCTGGCCCGCGGCGAGTCGGTCGGCGTCTTCCAATTCGAGTCCGACGGCATGCGCGACGCCCTGCGTACGGTGAAGCCCACGGAGTTCCAGGATCTCGTCGCCCTGGTCGCGCTCTACCGCCCGGGTGCGATGAGCTATATCCCGCAGTACGCGCGGGGCAAGAAGAACCCGGCGACCGTCACGTACCCCGACCCGCGCCTGCGCGAGATCACCGAGTCGACCTACGGCTGCGTGATCTACCAGGAGCAGCTGATGGAGATCGCCAAGCAGCTGGCCGGCTTCAGCCCCGCCCGCGCCGACGACCTGCGCAAGGCGATCGGGAAGAAGAAGCGCGACCTGATGGCGACGATCAAGGATGAGTTCCTCGCCGGATGCGCCGCCTCGAACACGAAGCAGAACGTGGCCAAGGACCTCTGGTCGCTGATGGAGGCCGCCGCCGACTACTCCTTCAACCGCTCGCACGCCGCGTGCTACGGGCTGATCTCCTATCGGACCGCCTGGCTCCGCGCCAACTACCCGGCCGAGTACATGGCCGCGTTGATCTCGACGGTGATGTCGACCAAGGACAAGGTCCCCTTCTTCGTCAACCGCTGCGCCGAGATGGGCATCGACGTCCTGCCGCCGGACGTGAACGCCTCCGACCACGGATTCGTGGTCTCGGGCAAGAGCATCCGCTTCGGCCTCGACGCCGTGAAGAACGTCGGCCACGCGGCCGTGCAGGCGATCATCACCGCCCGGACCGAGGACGGCGAGTTCTCCTCCATCTACGACTTCTGCGAGCGCGTCGACAACCGCGCGGTCAACAAGCGCGCGGTCGAGTGTCTGGTCAAGTGCGGCGCGTTCGACTCGACCGGCGCGACCCGCAAGGGCACGCTCGAGGCTCTTCCCACAGCTGCCGCAGCGGGCCAGAAGGCCCAGGAGGACACCCGGCTGGGCCAGGGCTCCATCTTCGATCTGGGTGGCGGGGCGGGCCCCGCCGACGGGCACCCAGCGCGTGTGCAGCACCCTCCCGTGGGCCTCGTCGAGTTCGAGAAGAGCGAGCTGCTGAGCCTCGAGAAGGAGACGCTCGGCACCTTCCTCTCCTCGCATCCGCTCGCGGACGTGGGCGATGCCCTGCGGGCCCGTGTCGACTGCTCCCTGTCCGCGCTCGGGGACAGGGCCGACGGCTCGTTTGTGACCGTCGGTGGCATCGTCAGCGAGTTCAAGCGCCATAAGACGAAGCGCGGCGACCCGATGGCCTTCGCGACCCTCGACGACGTCGAGGGCCAGGTCGAGATGCTGGTGCTGGGCAAGGCCTACCTGGAGTCGACCGAGTTCTTCGCGACCGATGCCATCGTGGTCGTCAAGGGCCGGCTCGACCACCAGGAGCGGGGGCAGACGAAGCTCGTCGCCTCCGAGGTCGAGCTCTTCGAGCCGACCGAGGACGAGGTCGCCAGCGCGCGCAAGGCGCGCACCGACGGGCCGCTGATCCTCTCGATTGACGCCTCGGTGTTCGGCCCGTCGCTGATCGAGGACATGAAGCTGGTCTTCGACAGCTACCCGGGTGAGTCCGAGGTGGAGCTGGAGATGCGCACGCGCGACGGCAAGCGCAGGCTTCGTTTCGGTGAGGGGTACCGCGTGAAGCGATCGGCTGCGCTCAGCGCCGAGCTCGACGCGCTGATCAGCACCGGCGCCCAGGCCGCTTAGAGCTCCAATCACGTCCGAATCGCGCTTAGACTCCGCCTGTGCCTGCAGAGCAGAGACACCAGCGGACAGCGGTCGGTGAGTGTCGCCAGTGCCGCGGGTTCTGCGACAAGCTGATCGAGCCGACCGGCTGCATCGCCGTCGGCTGCAGGTTCCTCTACTCCTACGAGGACATCTCCACCGGCAGCAGGTTCATGGGCTGCATGCAGAAGGTCTTCAAGGGCGAGATCGACCTCGACATGTTCCTGTTCGCCGAGCGGGCGGGGGGATACGGCGGGATCAAGATGCACGCGGACCCGCTGCCGCAGTGCCAGTTCTCCGTCGAGACGGCCTACGAGGGCGACGGGCCTGCATTCGAGTGCGTCAACCGGACGTTCTTCGACTGCGACCACGATTCGCCCGAAGGCATCAAGGCGTTCGACCTTCGAAACGCGCTGACCTGAGGCGTGGCGGCTGCGGCGCCGGCGGCCGCTCCCCTTCGCTGATTCGCCGGTCACCCGCAGCTGACCGTCCGTGAACGCCGATGCCGGCTGCATACGCTCAGGGGACCGGCCACCGACACCGCGGCCAACGCGCACCCAGGGCAGAAGGCTGCCGAGGTCCATCGCGAAGGGCGATTGCTCTCCGGCGCTGGACGACCATCGGCGTCGTCGAAACACCATGTACTTGATGTGTGGTTGGCGGTGCCGGTGGTCGGGCCCGGAGCGTATGCAGCCGGCAACTCGCGCTCGCGGACCGACAGCTGCGTCCGCACCGGCGAATCAGCGACGGGATCGGCCACCGGCGCCGCCACCCCCACAACCACCTACCGCTGCTTCAGCCCCTCGCGGCGCAGCCGGCGCATCAGTTGCACCTCAGCCTTGTCCGGGCCCTTGCCGGCCGGCCCGGGGGATTCGGAGACCGCTGGGATGTTCTGGAACCTCGGCTCTGAGAGGAACGCGCGGAAGCCCTTGCGCCCGATCTCGCCCTTTCCGATCGCCGCGTGGCGGTCTCGGTTGGATCCGCGTTCGTCGCGGGAGTCGTTCAGGTGGATCGCCTTCAGCTGGTCGATGCCGATCTTCGACTCGATCTCGTCGGCCAGCTCGCTGACTCCGCCGGGGCTTCCCACGTCGTAGCCGGTGGCGTGGAGGTGGCAGCTGTCGATGCAGAGGCCCGTGCGGTTTCCGGTCTTCTCGATCAGCTCGGCCGTCTCCTCGAAGTCGCGACCGAGGAGCTGGGGCGAGCCCGCCGTGTTCTCGTAGATGATCCGGGCGGTCTCGGTCTCGGCCAGGGCCTCTTTCAGCATCCCGATCGCGCGCACCCGGGCCGTCGACCGAGAGTCGCTCTTCAGGGCCCCGGGGTGGACCACGACGCCGAGCGCCTCGATCCCCTCCGCCACCCGCAGCGCGTGGACCAGGGAGGCCAGCGACTTCACCCGCATTTCGCGATCACCTGACGCCGGGTTGATCAGGTAGATCATGTGGATCATCACCGCCTGCAGGCGGGTGCCCTCGCGGGCCTCGCGGAAGGCGGCGAAATCCTCCTCCGAGTACTTGGTCGGTCGCCACATCCGTGGGCTCTGGTTGAAGATCTGGATCGCGTCGGAGGTCGTCTCCTCGGCCCGCTCCATTACCTTGAGCAACCCGCCGCTGGTGGAAACATGGGCGCCGATCAGCATGAGCGAACTCCAGAAAACCGACTCAGTGGACACCAACTCCATCAAGGTGAGGTTTGCCCCGTCCCCGACGGGGGCGCTCCACATCGGCGGCGCGCGGACGGCACTTTACAACTGGCTCCACGCTCGCCACACGGGCGGCCGGATGGCGCTGCGGATCGAGGACACCGACCGGGAGCGCTCCACTCCGGAGAACGTCGACCAGATCCTGGACGCGCTCCGCTGGCTGGAGCTCGACTGGGACGAGGGCCCGGTGAGCCAGGTCGACCTGTCCGATCGTCACGCGGCGGCGATCGCCAGCCTGCTCGACTCGGGGGCCGCCTACCGCGATCCGGCCACGGCCGACGACGTGCGCGCCTGGAAGGAGGCTCAAGGGCGGAAGGGCTACCGGGGCGAGGCGAGCGACGAGCCAGGCGCGGCGATCCGCCTGCGGATGCCCGAAGACGGCGACACGGTCGTGGACGACCTGATCCGAGGCGAGGTCCGGTTCCCGAACAACGCCGCGGACGACTTCGTGATCGCCAGGGGCGACGGCTCAGCGCTCTACAACTTCGCCGTCGCGGTCGACGACCTCGACATGGGGATCACCCACGTCGTGCGCGGCGACGATCACCTCTCGAACACGCCGAAGCAGCTGCTGGTGATGAAGGCGCTCGGCCACGAGCCGCCCAGCTACGCGCACCTGCCGCTTCTGCACGGCCCCGACGGCAAGAAGCTCTCGAAGCGCCACGGCGCCGCCAGCGTCCAGGAGCTGCGACACGCCGGCTACCTGCCGGCGGCGGTCCGGAACTACCTCGCTCTGCTCGGGTGGGGGACCACCGACGACACCACGATCATGAGCACCGACGAGCTGGTCAGGCGCTTCGAGCTGGGCGACGTCGGGAAGGCGAGCGCGATCTTCGACGAGCAGAAGCTGCGCTGGCTGAACGGCCGGTTCATGCGCGACATGCCGCTCGACGACTACACAGCCGCGGTCGCCGCCCACGTCGGGCGCGAGCCCGACGACGCGCTGCGCGCGGCGTGCGCGATCGCCCAGGAGAAGGCGCAGACGCTCGACGAGGTCTGGCCGCTGATCCGATTCCTGCTGGAAGAGCCCGAGGCCGACGAGAAGGCGTGGAAGAAGGTTATGAAGGACGGCTCCGCGGCGCTGCTCGAGGGCGCCCAGGCTGCGCTGGAGCCCGTCGACCCATTCGAGCCCGATGCGATCGAGAAGGCCCTCGAGCCGGTGCTGGCCGAGCACGACGTGAAGCCGGGCAAGCTCTACCAGCCGATCCGCGTCGCGATCAGCGGCGGATCGGTTTCCCCGGGCATCTTCGAGTCCCTCGCCGTGCTCGGCAAGGACCGTTCGCTCGCCCGAATCGCCCAAGCTGCCGACCGTCTCAATTCGTCCACGAACGGGGGCTAAAGGGGGGAGGGGGTGCTGCCGATTGATGGAACATGGCTACGGCCTCAACCACTCGCACCTCCGAGCCGCCGCCCCGCGGCGAGGGCCGGGGGCGCGTCCTCGCCGCAGCGTTCGACGAGGCTGAGCGCCAGCCCGCACTGGAGGAGTGCCGCGACCAGGCGCTGGAGCTCGTCACCAGGGGCGCGCTGCCTCACGAGGTCGCGGGCGTGGTCGAGACCGACGTCGGCCTTACCTGCGCCGTCATCCGCGCGGCGGGGCAGGTCCCGGGAGGCGGGCGCATCCGGAGCGTGCCCGACGCCGTCGAGCGCCTCGGTCGGGGCGCCGTCGAGGCGATCCTGCGCTCCGCGCCCACCTACGAGCTCTTCAACGGCCACGGGCACCTCGCGCTGTCCCCCGGTCCCTTTCGCCTTCACGCCCTCGCCGTGCAGCACGCCTCCGACCGCGTCGCCGAGGTCGTCGGCTACGGCGACCGCGACGAGCTGGCCCTGGCGGCGATCCTCCATGACATCGGCCGGCCGGTGCTCGCCCGGCTGCATCCGGGCTACGCCGAGCGATTCGACCGGCGCGGGGGCACGCCCGACGATCGCATCAACTCCGAGCGCCGCGAGCTGGGCATCGACCACGCCCTGGTCGGCGGCGTCCTGACCCGACGCTGGGGCCTCCACAAGCGGATCGCCGAGGCCGTCGAGAAGCATCACTCCCAGCAGGCCGAGGGCCCCGGGGCCGTCGTCCGCGTCGCCGACATGATCGTCGCCTTCGTGGAGGACTCTCCCGTGAGCCTCGATGTGATGCTCGAGGCCGGCGCGGCGAGCGGCCTGGACGAGGCCGGACTGCGCAAGGTGATCTACGAGCTTCCCCGGTCAAACGGCTCGAAGCGGCGCGCCAGGGGCCCCTGTCCGCTCTCCTCGCGCGAGCTGGACGTCCTGCGCCACCTCGCGCAGGGCAAGGTCTACAAGCAGATCGCCGCGGACCTCGACCTCTCCGCCAGCACGGTGCGCAGCCACCTGCACAACGTGTACGGGAAGCTCGGCGCCCTGGACCGCGCCCAGGCGGTCCTGATGGCGACCGACCAGGGCTGGATCTAGGCCGGTTCGCCCACGCGCCCGGCGGGGGCGCGCCTGGACCGAAGCATCAACGCGATCCCCACGGCGATCGCGATCCCGATCGAGTCGATGCCGACATCCCTGACCGTGCCCGTGCGGCCGTCCACGAAGGTCTGGTGGTACTCGTCACTGCACGCGTAGGCGAGCGCGAGGAATGCGCCGGGCAGGATCGGCCTGCGCAGGTGGGGCTCGAGCGCCCACATCCAGGCGAGGGCAAGGAGCAGGTAGCCGGTGACGTGGCCGAGCTTTCGGCCCAGTACCTCCCACCAGGCCAGGTCGCCGCCGTCAAAGGGCTGCGCGGAGAGCACGAACGTGACCGCCATCAGCAGCAGTGGAAGGGCTATCCGGTACCTGTTAGAAGCTGTTGTCGTGATCTCGGTCACCTCCAAGTCACGTTACGCGGTGGTCGCCCTGGCCGAGCTCTCGCGCACGGGCTCTGATCCCGTCCCGATCGCGCAGGTCGCCGAGCGTCGCGGCATCCCCGTCCAGTTCCTGGAGCAGCTCTTCTCGACCCTGCGCCGCGCCGGCATCCTCACCAGCCACCGCGGAGCGAAAGGGGGCTACACGCTCGCCCGCCCGCCCGAGGAGATCACCGTTCTCGAGGTCGTCCAGGCCCTCGACGGCGTCCTGGGGCAGGAGGGGGAGGAAGCCGGCGGCATCTGGGCCGAGGGCGTCGAGTCCCTCCGCGAGACGTTCCGCTCGAACACGGTCGCCGATATCGCCCAGCGCGAGGATCGCGAGTCGGGCCAAGGCATGTATTACATCTAGATACCCGGGAATCCCAGTCAAGAATTGGTAGTTTCCGCGGCGCATGGCCGGAGCCCCGGGACAGAGCACGAGCGTGCGGGTGAGCGGTGAGGCCTCCGCGCTCGTCGGGCGCACGCCCTTGGTCGAGCTGCGCCGCCTGGGCGCGGACGTTTCGGCCGAGGTCGTCGCCAAGCTCGAGTATTTCAACCCCGGGGGCTCCGTCAAGGACCGCCTCGGGGTGGCGATGATCGACGCCGCCGAGCGCGACGGACTGATCGAGACCGGATCGGTGATCGTCGAGCCGACCTCGGGCAACACCGGCATCGCACTCGCGCTGGTCTGCGCCGCGCGCGACTACAAGCTGATCCTGACCCTGCCCGAGGGGATGAGCCGCGAGCGCTCGGCGCTCCTGCGCACCTTCGGCGCCGAGGTCCACGAGACGCCTTCGATGGGAGGCATGAACGAGGCCGTCGAGCTCGCCCGAAAGCTGGTCTCCCGACACGGCGGCTTCATGCCGATGCAGTTCGCCAATCCGGCCAACGCCGAGATCCACCGGCGGACGACGGCCGAAGAGATCTGGTCGGACCTCGACGGCGAGGTCGACGCGTTCGTCGCCGGCGTCGGGACGGGGGGCACGATCACGGGTGTCGGGCAGGTCCTGAAGGAGCGGCGCCCCGACGCGCTGGTGATCGCCGTCGAGCCGGCCTCCTCTCCGGTGCTCTCGGGCGGCAAGCCGGGGCCGCACCGCATCCAGGGCATCGGCGCCGGTTTCGTGCCGGAGGTCCTCGACCGGGAGGTGATCGACGAGATCATCGGGGTCTCGGATGAGGACGCCCTCGAGACAGCTCGCGCGATGGCGCAGCGGGAGGGCATACTGGCCGGCATCTCGGCCGGGGCCGCGGTCCACGCCGCCCTCCAGGTCGCCGACCGGCCCGAGCTGGCCGGCAAGCGGGTCGTCGTGATCGTCCCGGACAGCGGCGAGCGCTACATGAGCCTCCCGTTCTTCGCCCCGGCGTAAAGGGGGCGAATCCGGCGGTGTGGCTGGTTATGTCGCCATGGCGAACACAACTGTCCACAGCGGCTCGATATGGCGGCTGGTCCGGCAGCAGCACGGTGTCGTCAGCCGAGTGCAACTCTTGGGTCTCGGAATGACCTCGAGCGCGATAGCGCACCGGCTGCGCTCGGGTCGGCTTCACTCGATGCACCGGGGTGTATATGCGGTCGGCCGGCCCGTGCTGACGCGCCGCGGCAGGTGGATGGCGGCGGTCCTCGCCTGCGGCGAAAGCGCGTTTCTCAGCCACCTCAGCGCCGTCGCGTTGTGGGGACTGAGGATCGTTCGCCAGGGAGCGCTGCCGGAGGTCACCGTCGACGCGGGCAGGCATCCCCGGCCGCGCGGCGTCCGGGTCCACCGGAGCCGCGCAATCCTTGACGGGGACGTCACGGAGCGGGAGGGCATCGCGGTTTCGTCACCGCTCCGGACGCTGATCGACATCGCCCCGCGTCTCAGGGCGAATCAACTCGAGACGGCCGTCAACCGCGCCGACCGGCTCGGGCTCTCCGACCCCGTCGCCCTACTCGCGGGTTTGGAAGCTCGGCTGCCCACCGCAGGAACGGCCCTGCTGAAGGAGCTCCTCGAACGGGACTCCTTCCGCCTCACCGACTCGGAGCTCGAGCGTCGCTTCCTCGCACTTGTCGGCCGGGCGGGTCTACCGCTGCCCGATACCGGAACAGTCCTGCACGGCTACAAGACGGACTTCCACTGGCCGGCGCTGGGCCTCGTGGTCGAGACCGACGGCCTCACCTACCACCGCACGCACCTTCAGCAGGCGCGCGATCGGCGGCGAGACCAGGCACATACCGCGGCCGGACTCGCCACGTTGCGGTTCACCCACTCGCAGGTGCGGTTCGAGCCGGACTACGTCGCCTCGGTCCTGCGCAGGACGATCGCGCGCCTGGAAGCCGCCTAAGCTTCAACGATGCTCGGCCTGGGGACCTTGAAGCGCGTGGCGAAGGAGATTCGCTCTGACGTCGCGTCGGCTCGCGACCGAGATCCGGCTGCCCGCGGGGTGGGGACGCTCGAGATCCTGACGGGCTGGGCCGGGGTCCAGGCGCTGCTGACCTACCGCGTCGCGCACGCGCTCTGGGACTCGGGGGTGCCGTTCTTCCCGCGTGCGATGTCGTACACGAGCCGCTCGATCACGGGCGTCGAGATTCATCCAGCCGCATCGATCGGCACCGACTTCTTCATCGACCACGGATCGGGAGTCGTGATCGGCGAGACCGCTGAGATCGGCGACCGGGTGACCTTGTTCCAGGGCGTCACCCTCGGCGGCACCGGCTTCGCCCGCGGCAAGCGCCACCCGACCCTCGAGGACGACGTCACAGTGGGGTCGGGGGCGAAGCTCCTCGGTCCCGTACGAATCGGAGAGAACTCGAAGGTCGGCGCCAACACGGTCGTGATCGAGGACGTTCCGCCGCAGACCACGGTGGTCGGCAACCCCGGGCACCCCGTCCGCGTCGAAGGCAAGCCCATCGAGGGCCCCGACGTCGACTGGATCCACCTGCCCGACCCGATCGCGGAGGCGATCAAGGGCCTGTCGAGACGCATCGCGGACCTCGAGGCCAAGCTCGCCGAGGCGCGCGGCGAGAGCAGCGACGCCGCCGACGTGACCGAGCTCCGGCCCAAGAAGGGGCCCTCCTCGGCCGGCGGCTGAGCCGATCAGGCTCACGCGGGGCGCGGATCTTTGCGATCGTCGCGGCGTGCGTCGCGGGAGCGATGATCGCGCTGGTGGCAGGCCGTCGCTCTCGCCTTTGATTGCTGAAGAGCGGCGACGAGCAGCAGCTCGTCGGCCTCCTCGGAGACTGTTTCGGCGGTGCCTAGGCCCGCCTGAGCGCTCCGGGGCCGGGGTTATCCTCGGCTCATGGCCCGCGTCGAAGACCACGAGACCGAATCCGAGCTGAGCGGGGGCGCCTATGACGAGGCGCTCCCGCCCGGCGCGGCCGTCGACCCGGGCGGCGACCCCGTCGAGCGCCTTGTCGAGGGGCTGAACCCTCCGCAGCGCGAGGCCGTCACGTACGGCGATGGGCCGCTGCTGGTGCTGGCCGGGGCCGGATCGGGCAAGACGCGGGTGCTCACGCACCGGGTCGCCTACCTGCTCGCCACGGGGCAGGCGCGTCCGAACCAGATCCTCGCGATCACCTTCACCAACAAGGCCGCGCAGGAGATGCGCGAGCGCGTGGCGGAGCTCGTCGGCGGCCTCGAGAGGCGGATGTGGGTGATGACATTCCACGCGGCCTGCGCCCGCCTGCTGCGGATGGAGGCCGAGCGCCTCGGCTACAAGAAGAGCTTCACGATCTACGACCAATCCGACTCGCTGCGGATGGTCAAGCGCTGCCTCGCCGACCTGGAGGTCGACACGAAGCGCTACCCGCCGCGCTCGGTTCAGGCGCGTATCTCGGACCTGAAGAACCTGCTGGTCGATGCCGAGGCCTATGCCGAAGAGGCCACCTCACCCTTCGAGACGATGGTCGCGCAGGTCTACCGCTCCTACGAGAAGCGCATGCTCGAGGCCAACGCGATGGACTTCGACGACCTGCTGATGCGCGCGGTGAACGTGCTCGAGCTGTTCGATGACGTCCGCGAGCGCTACCAGGAGCGCTTTCGCTGGATCCTGGTGGACGAGTA
>Ga0183260_10004542_pt1 | contig 10998 bp, 5 predicted proteins | sample AntDrymUQ4972206_2_FD_129768 | JGI IMG/M metagenome (GOLD analysis project Ga0183260, IMG submission 129768) | Polar desert sand microbial communities from Dry Valleys, Antarctica - metaG UQ497 (22.06) (version 2) (version 2) | ecosystem: Environmental > Terrestrial > Soil > Desert | place...
CAACGCGCTCGACGTGAAGAACCTCGACATCTAACCGCGCATGACCGACATTTCGCTGCACAAGTTCCCCGTCAACATCGAAGACGAGATGAAGCGCTCGTACATGGATTACGCGATGAGCGTAATCATCGGGCGAGCGCTGCCCGACGTACGGGACGGCTTGAAGCCGGCCCACCGCCGCGTGCTCTACGCGATGCGGCAGATGGGGCTGGCATCCAATCGTCCGTACCGCAAGTGCGCGAAGGTCATCGGCGAAGTCATCGGCAACTATCACCCCCACGGCGACGCGCCGGCGTATGACACGCTCGTTCGCCTCGCCCAGGACTTCAACATGCGCTACCTCCTGGTCGACGGCCAGGGGAACTTCGGCTCGGTAGACGGCGATCCGCCGGCTGCGTATCGATACACCGAAGCGCGTCTCGAGAAGCTCGCCGAAGAGATGATGGGCGATCTCGACAAAGAGACTGTCGACTTCGTCCCGAACTTCGACGAGACGACCGAAGAGCCCACCGTCCTGCCGACGACCTATCCGAACCTGCTGGTCAACGGCTCGACCGGTATCGCGGTCGGCATGGCGACCAACATTCCGCCGCACCACATGCGGGAAGTCATCGCCGGCGTCATCGCGCTGATCGAATTGCGCACCAAGCGGACAGACGCGGGCACGATCGATCAGTCGCGCGAATCGAAGCTGCGCGCCGTGCTCAAGGCCATCCCCGGACCGGACTTTCCCACTGGTGGATCCATCATCGGCCGCCAGGGCATCTTCAACGCTTATACGACCGGCCGCGGTTCCATCACCGTTCGCGCCAAGGCGACGACCGAGGAATCAAAGAAGGGCGACAGGGTTTCGATCGTCATCACCGAAATCCCTTTCCAGGTCAACAAGAAGCGGCTGCTCGAGAACATCGCCGACCTGGTCCGCGAAAAGACCATCGAAGGTATCTCGGATCTTCGCGACGAGTCGGACCGCGACGGCATGCGGATCGTCATCGAACTCAAACGGGGCGAGGTTCCGGAGGTCATTCTCAATAATCTCTACAAGCACACGCAGCTGCAGACGACCTTCGGCATCATCATGCTGGCGATCGTCGGCGGCCGTCCGCGCGTGCTGCCACTCGTCGACATCATCGAGCACTTCATCGAGTTCCGCCGCGAGGTCGTCCGCCGCCGCACCGAGTTCGAGCTCCGCAAGGCCGAAGCCCGGGCCCACATCCTTGAAGGGTTGAGGATCGCGCTCGATCACCTCGACGCGGTCATCAAGCTGATTCGGGGATCGAAGAACCCGGCTGAGGCCCGCGACGGCCTGATGACGCAGTTCCAGTTGTCGCAGCTCCAGTCGCAGGCGATCCTCGACATGCAGCTGCAGCGCCTGACCGGTCTCGAGCGCCAGAAGATCCTCGACGAGCTCGCCGAGTTGATGAAGACGATTGAACGTCTTCGCGCGATCCTCTCGAGTGACGCGCTGCTGATGGCGGTGGTCATGGGCGAGCTCACCGCCGTCCGCGACAAGTTTTCGGACGAGCGCCGTACCACGTTCATCGAAGACAGCGGTGAGTTCCGGGTTGAAGATCTGATCGCCGACGAGGATGTCGCCATCACGGTCACCAACACCGGCTACATCAAGCGGACGGCGATCACCACCTATCGCATGCAGCGCCGCGGCGGCAAGGGCCGCATCGGGATGCGCACTCGCGAGGAAGACTTCGTCAGCCATCTCTTCATCGCGTCGACGCATTCGTACATCATGATCTTCACGGATCGCGGCCGCGCCTACTGGCTCAAGGTCCACGAGATCCCGGATGCCGGCGCCGGCGGCAAGGGCAAGGCGATCGCCAACCTCGTGTCGATGCAGGAAGGCGAGAAGATCGCGGCGCTCCTGGCGGTCAAGGAATTCCCGTCCGAGGACGAGCAGCAGTTCGTCGTCATGGGCACATGTAAGGGTGTCGTCAAGAAGACCGACCTGACCGAATACAGCAACCCGCGAGCCGGCGGCATCATCGCGATGGGCGTGGACGACGACGACGCGGTGATTGCGGTGGAGCTGTCGGACGGCAAGGAACAGATCGTCATCGGCACGCGCGACGGCATGGCGATCCGCTTCGAAGAGACGAACGTCCGCTCGATGGGCCGTACCGCCTACGGCGTCCGCGGAATCACGCTCCGCGACGGCGACGAGGTGGTCGGCATGGAAGTCGTCCGGCCCGGCGGAACCGTCCTTACGGTGGCCCAGAATGGTTACGGCAAGCGCACGGCGCTAGACGAGTACCGCATCACCTCGCGCGGTGGCTACGGCATCATCAACATCCAGACGTCCGACCGCAACGGCAAGGTCGTCGGCATTCAGTTCGTCAACGAGGATGACCAGGTGATGCTGATCAGCCATTACGGGATGATCCTGCGGATGCGCGCCGGCGACATCCGCTCGATCGGCCGTGCCACACAGGGCGTCCGCCTGATCGAGATGGAAGAGGGCGACATGGTCGTCGCGGTCGCGAAGCTCGCCGAGAAGTACGACGAAGGCGAGGTCGAAGCGCCTCCTTCGGACCCGCCGGAGGCGAGCTAACTATTAACCTCCAACTACCAAAATCCAACTATTGGTAGTTGAGTTTGGGCGTTGGTAGTTGGGACTTGGAAGTTAGGAGGCGAAGCCTCCTTAGGCGAGTTCGAGCTTTGCGAACTTCGCGAGCAGCTTCTTCACACCGACGGTATTAAAACGCACCGTGACCTTGAAGTCGTCGGTGTGCTCCTCGACGGCAATGACGTTCCCGACCCCGAACTGTGCGTGGCGGACGCGGACGCCTGGCCGCAGTCCGGTTGCGGACTGGTCCTCGCTCTCATACGAGTAGGTCGGCTGCTCCTCGCGGGTCCGTCCGCCAGGTGCGCCGCCTGGACCACCGCGTCCCTTGCCGCCACGTCCATACGGATTGGTGCGGAACTCGTAATGCTGGTGGCCGTAGGAGCTCTGGTAGTGCGAGCTCACGGTCGGTGCGATCTTCTCGATCAGCTCGGGCGGGATCTCGTCGAGGAAGCGTGACGGCTCGGTCGCTTGATATTCACCGAACACACGGCGCCGCGCCGCGCTGGTGAGAATCAGCTTCCGCTCCGCGCGAGTCAGACCGACGTAGCAGAGCCGCCGCTCCTCCTCGAGTTCGTCTTCGTCCTCGGCGGACCGCGAGTGCGGAAACAGCCCCTCTTCCATGCCGGCGATGACCACCAGCGGAAACTCGAGGCCTTTGGCCGCGTGCATGGTCATCAGCCAGACGCGAGCTTCGCGATTACCCGACTCCTCATCAGTCTCGGACAGCAGCGACAGCCGATCGACGAAGCCGCCGATCGACGCCTCGGGATCGTGCGACTCGTAGTCGCGCGCCGCAGAGACGAGCTCCATCAGGTTCTCGATGCGGTCGTTAGCCTCTTCGGTGTTCTCGTCTCGCAGGGCCTGGAGGTATGACGTGTCGTTGAGCATCTTGCCCATGACGATGGACACAGAGTCCGTGCGCGCCGCATTCGCAAGACCAACGATGATGTCGCGGAAGGTGCGAAGCGCAGTTGTCGCTCGTGACGTCAGCTTCGCGTCGTCGATCGCGTACATCGCCTTGGCCCACAGCGAACGCGCCGAGCTGATCTCCTGGAGTCCAGCGGCGAGCAGCGGGGGCGCATCGGCAATGACAGCTTCTGGATCGATCGCCTGGAGCGAATCCATCACGCCCTTGCCAATTCCGCGCGTCGGCACGTTGATCACCCGGCGCAGGCTGACATCGTCGTGCGGATTGATGACCAGCTTCAGGTAGGCGAGCGCGTCCTTGATCTCTTTGCGTTCGTAGAAACGGACGCCGCCGATGATCTTGTAAGGGATCGACTCGCGCATCAGCGAGTCTTCAATGGCGCGCGACTGGTGATTGGTCCGATAGAGGACGGCCATCAGCGACCGCACGTCTTCCTGCCGGTGCGCCTTGATCGATCGGGTGATGAAATCCGCCTCTTCGAGCTCGTCATTCCCGCGGAAGCAGACGATCTTCGCCCCGCCCTGGCGGTCGGTCCAGAGCTTCTTGTCCTTGCGGTTCCGGTTCTGGCTGATGACCGCGGTCGCGGCGTCGAGGATCACCTGTGTGGAGCGGTAATTCTGCTCGAGGCGGACGATCTTGGCTTCCGGGAAGTCGCTCTCGAAGTCGAGGATGTTCTTGAGATCGGCGCCGCGCCACTTGTAGATCGACTGGTCAGGGTCGCCAACGACCGCAAGATTACGGTGCGCCTCGGCAAGGCGGCGAATGAGCAGATACTGCGGACGGTTGGTGTCCTGGTACTCGTCGACCATCACGTAGCGGAACTTGTGGGAGTAGAAGTTCCGCACCTGTTCGGATGTTTCGAACAACTCCACCGTCTTCAGCAGCAGATCATCGAAGTCCAGTGCATTCGCGTTCTTGAGCGCGAGGATGTACTTCTCGTAGACCTTGGCGACGTGCTCGCCGCGGACGTCATAGGTGCCCCGCAGCGAATCGGGACCGTCCATGCGATTCTTCGCGTGGCTGATCCGCGACAGCGCCATGCGCGGCGGCACGAACTTGTCATCGATGTTCAGCTCTTTCAGCGCCTGCTTGACGACCGATACCTGGTCGGACGAGTCGTAGATCACGAAGTCACGACTGAGCCCGATCTTCGGCGCCTCACGCCTGAGTAATCGGGCGCACAGCGCGTGGAAAGTAGACAGCCACACCCCCTGCGCCTCGGTGCCGATCAATCCCTCGACACGCTCACGCATCTCCTGGGATGCTTTGTTCGTGAAGGTGACGGCGAGAACCTCATCGGGCTTCGCATATCCCTCGCCGATGAGGTGAGCGATGCGGAAAGTGATGACGCGAGTCTTACCGGAGCCCGCACCGGCAAGGATGAGCAGAGGTCCATCCCGATGGAGCGCAGCCTCGCGTTGTTCCGGATTCAGCTTGCTCAGGAAGTCCATGGAGGGAAGCTCCAGTATAAAGGACGGCCTCGTGGCAAGACACTTGTAAAACGGATCCACGTGAGCGCAAAAAGCCACCACAAACGGAATGGCACCACCACGTTGTTTGCGGCGCTCTCAGAAACTTCGGTTGTGCCGGGGTACTACATGTACCGGCCGTCCGCCGGCGGCGCCACCTTGAATTCGAGCGCCGGATGTCTTCCACTTTGCCAGCCACAGCGCTGCCAGCTCCTTCACCTTTGGGATGCTTGTCGGCGAGATCGTTGTACCATTCACCCTCGTGACGCTGCAGCGCGGCACCCGCCTCGGACCCTACGAAATCGTCTCGGCGCTGGGGGCCGGCGCCACGGGCGAAGTGTATCGGGCGCGCGACCCGCGCCTCGGTCGCGATGTGGCAATCAAGGTCCTGGCGGCAGCGATTGCCGCCGATCCGCGTCGCCGCGGCCGACTCGAACGGGAAGCGCGCGTGCTGGCTGCCGTGAATCATCCCGGGATCGCGACGGTCTTCGCGATCGAGGAGTGGGCGAGTGGCCACGCGCTGGTGATGGAGCTGGTCGAGGGCGACACCCTCCAGGACACCATGGCGTTGCGCACCGCCGCGGAGCCGAGCCTGCCCACGCACGAGGCGCTGCCGATCGCCCGGCAGGTGGCGGCGGCGCTCGAGGCCGCGCACGCGCACGGAATCGTGCATCGGGATCTGAAGCCGGCGAACATCGCGGTGCGGCCCGACGGTGGGGTGAAGGTGCTCGATTTCGGTCTCGCGACAATGGTCGACGGCGCCGACCAGCGCCCGGGGGTCGCGGCGACGGCGACCCACGCCGCGGGGAAACTCGGGCCCGGCGCCGGTACGCCCGCGTACATGAGCCCGGAGCAGGCGCGTGGCCTGGCGACCGACACAGGCACCGACATCTGGGCGTTCGGGTGTGTGTTGTTCGAGATGTGTGCCGGCCGCCGCGCCTTCGATGGGCCGACGAGTTCAGACGTCATCGCCGCGGTGCTCAGCCGCGAGCCCGACTGGGCGTCCCTGCCGTCCACGACGCCCGAGTCTGTTCGACGCGTGCTGCGACGGTGCCTCGAGAAGGATGCGGGACGGCGGCTTCGGCACATCGCCGATGCGCGGGCTGACCTCGAAGACGCCGCCGCCAACGTGCCTGCGAAGGCACGCCGGCCGTGGTCCTGGAGGATGGCCGTCGCCGGCGTGGCGGCCGTTGCCGCCGTGGCACTGTTGGCGAGCACGCGCGGCTGGGACGTGGCCCCCTCGACAGGCCCGACGCAGTTCGTGATTCTACCTCCCGAGGGGACGGCCTTTGGCACCGGCGCGCGCGACCGGACGCCGTCGTTGGCGATTTCGTCGGACGGCGAGCACCTGGTGTTCGCGGCCACGGACCGGGCCGGCCGTCGCCAGCTCTGGATTCGCGGCATCCGTTCGTTCGCAGCGCAGCCTCTCGCCGGCACTGACGGTGCGCTGGAGCCTTTCTGGTCGCCGGACGGCGCCTTCGTTGGTTTCTTCGCGGACGGCAAACTGAAAAAGGTTGCGGTGAACGATGGAACGGTGACGACGCTCGCCGACGCGTCAAGCGGCCATGGAGGATCCTGGAGCCGGGCTGGCGTAATTCTCTTCGCGCCGACCACGCAGCACGGCCTGCTTCGTGTCGACGCCTCGGGTGGGGCCGCGGTGCCGGTGACGACGGTTGAGCGGCCAGAGGAATACGGGCACGTCTATCCGCAGTTCCTGCCCGACGACCGTCACTTCCTGTACCTCGGCCGTGCGGTCCCTGCGCGCAAGGGCATCTACATTGGCTCGCTGGACGGGGCCGAGCCGCGACGCGTGCTCGAGGCGAGCGAGAAGGCGCGGTTTGCGCTGCCGGATCATCTCCTGTACCTGCGCGACGGCCGCCTCATGTCGCAGGGCTTCGACCTACGCACGTTTCACTCCTTCGGCGATCCCGTGGCCGTTGCCGATTCGGTGGGATTCATCGCCACCGATGGGCGCGCGTCGTACGACGTGTCCACAACGGGAGTGCTGGTATTTCGCGCCAATGGCCTACTGGCGGCCAGTCAGCCCGTCATGGTCGATCGCGCGGGCCGCATCGTCGAAACCGTCGGCGAGCCGGGCGACTATCAGACCGCCAGCATCTCGCCTGACGGTTCGATGATTGCGGTCGAGAAGCACGATCTGAACACGAGTAAGGGGGACCTGTGGCTGATCGATCGGCGCCGTGGCTCGACGTCCCGGCTGACCTTCGATGGCATGCACAACACCAGGGCCCTGTGGTCGCCAGACGGCAGACGGATCGTCTTCACCGGCCGGCCTGACGGGATTCGCAACCTGCACATGAGGGACCTGAGCGCTGAGCACGACGAACCCCTGCTCGCACCAGGCCCCGACAGGACGCCGAGCGACTGGTCCTCCGACGGCCTCCGCATCCTGTACTACGAGGGCGACGCACCGAATCGCGACATCTGGTATCTGTCGTTGCCGGAACGGCGTCCCATCCCGTACCTTCGCACCGACTTCGACGAATGGGACGCGCGTCTCTCACCGGACGGGCGGTGGGTGGCGTATCAATCCGACGACACCGGCCGCGCCGAAGTGTACCTGCGGTCGTTTCCCGAGGGCGGCGGCAAGCGCCAGGTCTCCACGCAGGGAGGCGCCTCGCCACGCTGGAGCCGTGACGGCCGGGAGTTGTTCTTCATCAGCGGTCAGAGCGTGCTGAGCGCGAAGGTGCAAACCGAGGGCACGATCAGGGCGGAGGCGCCCGGAGTGTTGTTTAGCGCCGACCTGCCAGTCATCGCCGGGATCATCGGCGGAGGTTGGTTCGATGTCTCCGGAGACCGCTTCTTCATCGTGCCGAATCCGCCGGGCTCGCACCCTCCGGCGAGGCCGCTCACCGTCATGCTCGACTGGGCGCGCCGCTAAGTCCCGGCCGGCGGCCCCGACAGACCCAGGGTCAGCGCTTGCCGGGACGTTGCCGCGTGGCGACGTAGAGATCGTTTACGGTGCCGCTCGCTTCGTCAGGCCTGCCGGACCCGAAGTAGAGGCGCCGACCGTCACGAGAGATGCTCGGCCGCGTCTGGGCGAAGTCGCTCGCGTTCACATTCGCGCCCAGTAGCCGTGGCGCCTTCCAGCGCTTGAACACGCTGGCGCGCGTCGCCGTGAAGATCTGTGGCGGGCCGCCGTCGCGCGTGGAGTCGAACACGATTTCCAGACCGTCCTTGCGCACGTTCGGGCGGGAGTCCTGCAGGCCGCTGTTCAGTTCGTCGATGGGCTCGGCGGGGCTCCACGCGCCATCGTCACCGAGCACGGTCACGAAGATGTCGTGAGTTCCCAGCCGGTTGCTCGAGAAGTACAGGAACGTCCGGCCTTCAGCCTGGACCAGGGAGGGCGAGAACTCTTCGAACCCGCTGTTGACGTCGCAGCCGAGGTGCTGAGGCTCGAGCCAGATGCCGGACGGCTGCAGCCGCGTGTAGTAGATGTCGGGATTGTTCGCGGTCCCACCGCACTGGTTTCCGCGCGAGCTCACGAAGAGCAGCTGATTGCCCGGCAACGGCGTGGGGCAGAAGTCGTTCGCCGTCGAATTGACGGGCGCTCCGACGTTGACCGGCGCGCCCCACGGGCTGTGTCGGGTCGCCCGGAACGAGACCCAGATGTCGTTGGTGCCAGGACCGATCCCGCCGGCACGATTCGAGGCGAAGAATAGCATGTGGGCGTCGGGGGTCTCGGCCGGGCACCCCTCACCGGCAGCGGTGTTGATGCCGAGAAGACCGCCGGGGTCGACGCTCTCCGCCGGTCCCCACTGATTTCCGTGACCTTGGTCATTGGTTGCCTGCGCGGTCGAAGGCAGGGCGAGCGCGCCAAGAAGCAGTGCAGCGCCGGCCAGTGCCAGGCCCGCCGCGCAACGCGCGCGGGTCGTCAATTGCCGGGGACGATTGAGCGATGTCGTGTGCAGTCGCATGGGGGTGCTCTCCAGTTGGTCGGTGCATCAGCCACCGACGGTTGCTGTCGTACGAGGCTCCAGCTATCCTTGCCCCGCCGACGTTCAAGCATCGTGTACCGTGGCTTATTCAAAGTCGTGGGCGTGCGGGGGGAAATCCTGGGGAATTCGGAGAGCGTCATGATCCTGCGGTTCGGGCCTTTCGTGCTCGACACGGCGCGCCGGCAGCTGCGCGGCGATGACGGCGTCCGGCACCTGACGCCCAAGGCGTTCGCGCTCCTGACGCTGCTCGTCCGCGAGGCCCCGCGCGTGCTGACCAAGCAGGAGCTGCACGAGCAGCTCTGGCCCGCCAGCCATGTCTCCGACGCCACCCTGGTCGGGCTCGTCAAGGAGGTGCGGCGAGCGCTCGACGACCGTGATCCCGACGCGCCGCTCATCCGCACCGTGCACCGTGTCGGCTACGCCTTTACGCCGGCGGCCTCGGCGCCCGGCCCCCTGGTTCCATTGGCATCGGCCAGTGCCCGGCATTGGCTGGTGTTCCGTGGGCGACGGACGATGCTCGGCGACGGCGAGAACATCGTCGGGCGGGATCCCGCGTCACACGTGCACACCGATCACGCGAGCGTGTCGCGCCGCCACGCGCGAATCACCATCGCCGGCAGCGGCGTTCGGATCGAGGACCTGGGGAGCAAGAACGGCACGACCGTTGGCGGGGAGCGCGTTGCTGATGCGGTGGGCCTCCACGAGGGGGATCGCTGCGCATTCGGTTCGGTGGTCGCTATTTACCGGACGTCGGGGTCAGGGGCATCGACCGAGACGAGAGAGCGCCATCGCCCCCGGACGGCCAGGGCGTGAGGGTGTCGTACGCGAGGTGTGGGACCGTGGCGCGTGTCACAGGTACAGCCACTGATTTACTTTCCGCCGATTCACACCGAAGCCTGAGGGGCCGAGGACGCCGGTGCAATCAGGCGTCCCGCCACGAGACAGTGCCAGGTTCTCAAACGGCGTCCAATCTGTGCCGAACGTTTTCGCGGCATCGACACCTTGGCCGCGATGTCGATGCTGGCCGAGCTACATGACTTTCGGCGGTTCCAGTTCGCCCGCGCGTGATGGCGTATCTGGGTCGGGTGCCTGGTGAGGATTCTACCGGCGAGAAACGTCGGCGTTCCAGGCGGACGGCTATTCGACCGTCACGCTCTTGGCGAGGTTCCTCGGCTGGTCGACGTCGCAGCCGCGACGGACGGCGATGTGGTACGACAGCAACTGGAGCGGCACGACCATCAGGACCGGCGTGATCAGCGGGTGTGCGTCGGGGATCCTGATCATGAAGTCGTTCGCCGGATCCAGCACATCGTTGATCCGGTGCTGGTTCTCGCTGGCGAGGACGATCACCGACCCGCCCCGTGCCTTTGCTTCCTGGATATTCCCGATCATCTTTTCGAACACGTGATCGTCAGGCGCGATCGTGACGATCGGCATCTGCTCGTCGATCAACGCGATCGGCCCGTGCTTCATCTCGCCCGCGGGATAGCCCTCGGCGTGGATGTAGGAGATCTCCTTCAACTTGAGTGCGCCCTCGAGCGCAATCGGGTAGTTGATGCCGCGCCCGAGGAACAGGAAGTCACTGCGCTGGTGGAACCGCTTCGCAATTTCCTCGGTCTGCGGCTCACACTTGAGGACATGCTCGAGCAGCATCGGCAACTGCATCAGGCCTTCGATATGCGGACGCGCCTGCTCAGGAGTGAGCGTGCCGCGGATCTGCCCGAGGTACAGCGCCAGCAGGTGCAGCGCTACGAGCTGCGAGGTGAATGCCTTTGTTGACGCCACACCGATCTCGGGCCCCGCATGCGTGTAAACGGTACCTTCTGTCTCACGCGTCGCCATGCTGCCGACAACGTTGCAGATCGATATGCTGCGGGCCCCCTTCTTCTTGGCCTCGCGGAGGGCGGCGAGCGTATCTGCGGTTTCACCGGACTGCGTGATGACGACGGCGAGCGTGTTCTTCGCGACAATCGGATCGCGGTAGCGATACTCGGATCCATAGTCGACCTCGACCGGGATCCGCGCAATCGACTCGATCATGAACTTCGCCACGAGCGCGGA
>Ga0183260_10004543_pt1 | contig 10998 bp, 9 predicted proteins | sample AntDrymUQ4972206_2_FD_129768 | JGI IMG/M metagenome (GOLD analysis project Ga0183260, IMG submission 129768) | Polar desert sand microbial communities from Dry Valleys, Antarctica - metaG UQ497 (22.06) (version 2) (version 2) | ecosystem: Environmental > Terrestrial > Soil > Desert | place...
CGCAGCCGCCGTCATCGCGATGATCTACCTGTGCTGCTCCGGCCTCACCATCGAACTACCCACAGGAAGGTGAGGAGTGCCCGTTTTCGCAGGTACACCAGCGAAAGGTGCGCTTCCCCAGCGAGGTTTCCCCGGGGAGGCGCACCTTTGGCCTGGTCAGTGCACGACCCGACCGGTCTCCCACACCCAAGCGCCGGAGCGGAGGAGCGCGGCTGGGAGAGCTCTAGGCTGGGCCCTCGCTGAGGCACAGCGCGAGGACGGCGACCGACACGGCGAGAGGCGCGGCGGGTGAGCTACGGCTTCGAAGTCCTCGCCCTGGTCGGCGGCACGGTTCTGCTGGCCGCGATCCTTGCCGTCCGGGTCTCGGCGCGGGCGGGACTGCCGAGTCTGCTGCTCTACATCGGTATCGGGGTACTGCTCGGCGACTCCGTGCTCGGCGTCCCGTTCGACGACGCCGACCTCGCGTACGTGCTGGCGCTTGCGGCACTCGTGCTGATCCTGGCCGAGGGCGGGTTGACCACCGACTGGGCCGAGGTGCGACCGGCGGCGCCGCTGGGACTGGCGCTCAGTACCGTCGGGGTCGCGGTTGGGGTGAGCGTGATGGCCGTCTTCGGTCACTGGGTGCTCGACCTCGACTGGCAGCTCGCGATCCTGCTCGGAGCGGTCACGACGCCCACCGACTCGGCGGCGGTGTTCTCGGTGCTGCGGCGGGTGCCGCTGAAGCCCTCCGTACGCGGCGCGCTCGAGTCGGAGTCAGGGCTCAACGACGCGCCCACCCTGTTGCTGGTCACCGCAGTGGCGACCGGTGCAGCCGACGATGTGCCCTGGTGGGTGCTGCTGGCGATGATCGCCATGGAGCTAGTGGTCGGCGGGGCGCTCGGCTTCGCGGCCGGCTGGCTCGGTGCCCGGTTGCTGGCTCGGGCTGCGCTGCCGTCGTCAGGTCTCTATCCCGTCGCGGTGCTCGCGATGTGCGTGGTGGCCTGGAGCGGGGCCTCCGTGCTGCACCTGAGCGGCTTCGCAGCCGTCTACATCGCCGCGCTGACGCTGGGCAACGCCGACCTGCCGCACGGACGCGCCACCCGATCGTTCGCGGAGGGCGTGGGGTGGATGGCGCAGATCGGGTTGTTCGTCATGCTGGGCCTGCTGATGTCGCCCCAGCGGCTGACGTGGTGGCACCTCGGCGCCGGCTTCGTCGCGGGCGCGGTGCTCACCTTCCTCGCCCGACCGCTCTCCGTCGTCGTGTCGACGGCGCCGTTGCGGGTGCCGTGGCGCGAGCAGGCGTTCTTGTCGTGGGCGGGGCTGCGCGGCGCGATTCCGATCGTGCTGGCCACCGTGCCCCTTGCCGAGGACGTGCCCGGCGCCACCGACCTGTTCGACCTGGTGGTGGTCCTGGTCGTCGTCTACACCCTCGCGCAGGGGCCGACCCTGCCTTATGCCGCACGCCTGCTCGGGGTCACCGACACCGGCGCTGCCCACGACCTGGAGGTCGAGGCAGCCCCACTGGACCGGATCGCGGCGGACCTGCTGCACGTGAGCATCGCCACCGGGTCGCGGCTGCACGGGGTCGAGGTTGCCGAGCTGCGCCTGCCGCTCGGCGCATCGATATCGCTGGTCGTACGCGCGGGAGCGTCGTTCGTGCCGTCAGGTGTCACCCGGCTGCAGCGCGACGACGAGCTGCTGGTCGTGGCTCCCCGGCGGGTACGGGAGGCCACCGAAGGCCGCTTGCGGGCGGTGTCCATGCACGGGCGCCTTGCCGGATGGCAGGACCCGCGCGGCACTGGCAACGGCTGAGGCGACTCAGCGCCTACCGGCTGGGCCGGTGCGGGGTGGTACGCAGACCTCCTGATCGCCACGCACCCGAACCGTCGCGGGAGCGCCGCCCTGGAGCCCGAGATAGCCCTGGCCGAGCACGATGTCGACTCCCTCGGCCAGGTCGGGATTCTTGCGCACCTGGACCTGGCCCTGGAACTGGGCGCGTACGAGCCGCACCTGCGCCGAGCCGGGCTCGGGGTCGAGCACCGTCACGTTGGCCACCCGGAGGTTGCCCGGCGCGTTCTCGGCGACGCCGCGGGAGAAGTCGCGCTGGGCCAGCTCGCGCAGCGTGCTCGCGGCCAGGTCGTTGCGCGCACTGCCGTTGTAGACGTTGACGATCACCTGCGCGCGGGTCAGCTTGCCGTCGACCTGCTCGGGGACGCAGTCCGGCGGGTCGGCGAACGGGTTGCTGATCGGCTGGTTGATCTGGGTCCACCCGTACCACGCGCCGAACACGACGAGCAGGACCAGCAGCGCGAGCGTGATCGGGGTCCGGTTGCGGCTCACGACGCCCCCGCAGGGATCGGGTGGATGCGGGCGTGCAGCACGTGTCGCTGCTGCAGGGCGGCGCGGAGCGCGCGGTGCAGACCGTCCTCGAGATAGAGCTCGTCCCCCCAGCGCACGACATGGGCGAACAGGTCACCAAAGAAGGTCGACTCGGCGTCGAGCAGTGTTGCCAGGTCGAGTGTCCCCTTGGTCGTCACCAGCTGATCGAGGCGGACCTGCTGCGGGGGCAGGTCGGCCCACTGGCGCTGGGTCAGCCCGTGCTCGGGGTAGGGCCGCCCCTCCCCGACCCGCTTGAAGATCACGCGCGCAGTCTAGGAGAGGCCGCTCCGCTCGGCCGGCACGCGGCGGAGGATAGGGGATTCGAACCCCTGAGGGCGTTAACCCAACACGCTTTCCAAGCGTGCGCACTAGGCCACTATGCGAATCCTCCGCCGAGCAGAGTACCGGCCCGCCCCGACCCGTGAACTGGCGGCAACACGCTGACGACACGCCGTGGGCAACGCCGAGGTTCCGCCAGTTCGGCGCTTGGCTCACGCTCGGCCGGCACGGTTACCATGGCGCCCAGCCCCTCGCGCGGCGGCATCCCGCCCAACTCCCCCAGGGCCGGAAGGCAGCAAGGGTCAGCAGGCTCTGCCGGGTGCGCGAGGGGTCTCCTGGTCCCCTCGGGACCGAGGGGACGTGTCCGGCGCCCGGGCTAGGGTGCCTGAGGTGGACGCCCCGCTCGCGCTGTACCGCCGTTACCGGCCGGAGACGTTCGTCGAGGTCCTGGGTCAAGACCACGTCACCGTCCCGCTTCGACAGGCGTTGGCCGCCAACCGGGTCCATCATGCGTACCTTTTCTCCGGGCCGCGGGGCTGTGGCAAGACGTCCAGCGCCCGCATCCTCGCCCGTGCCCTCAACTGCGAACAGGCTCCCGTCGCCGAGCCGTGCGGCTGCTGCCAGAGCTGCCGCGACCTTGCCCGCGACGGCGCCGGCAGCCTCGATGTCATCGAGATCGACGCGGCCAGCCATGGTGGCGTCGACGACGCCCGCGACCTGCGCGAGCGGGCATCGTTCGCCCCGATGTCGAGCCGGTACAAGATCTACATCGTCGACGAGGCGCACATGGTGACCACCCAGGGGTTCAATGCCCTGCTCAAGGTGGTCGAGGAGCCCCCGCCACACGTCAAGTTCATCTTCGCGACCACCGAGCCCGACCGGGTGCTGCCCACGATCCGCTCCCGCACCCACCACTACCCGTTCCGGCTGCTCCCCCCACGGATGCTCACCGACTACCTCGCCGAGATCTGCGCCCACGAGCAGATCGCGGTCGAGCCCACCGCGCTGCCGCTGGTCGTGCGCGCCGGCGGAGGGTCGGCCCGCGACACCCTCAGCGTGCTCGACCAGCTGATCGGCGGCGCCGACGATGCCGGCCTGACGTACGCGTTGGCCGCCGGTCTGCTCGGCTTCACACCTGCCTCACTGCTTGACGAGGTCGTTGACGCGTTCGCGGCAGGTGACGGCGGCACGGTGTTCCGGGTGGTCGACAAGGTCGTCGAAGGTGGCCGCGACCCGCGCCGGTTCGTCGAGGACCTGCTCAGCCGGCTGCGCGACTTGATCGTGCTCGGGCACTTGCCCGGCGCCGCCGGTGACGGGCTGCTCGACGTCAGCCCCGAGCAGGGCCAGCGGCTGGCCGGCCAGGCCGCCCGCTTTGGCGCCGCCGACCTGGTACGCGCCGCCGAGGTGGTCTCCACCGCGCTGGGTGAGATCCGCGGTGCCACCGCGCCCCGGCTGCTGCTCGAGCTGATGTGCGCCCGGGTGCTGCTGCCCGGCGCCGACGACAGCCTCGAGGGCGTGCAGGCCCGACTGGCCCGGCTCGAACGGCGACTGGAGATCACCGGCCAGCCCGCACCCGCGCCGCCGGACCGTCAGCCGGCTCCCAGATCCGCCGACCCGCCCTCGGTCCCGGATCCAGCTCCCGCACCCGGCGCGGCGGTCGAGCCGGCCCCCGAGCGCACCGCTCAGCCCGCCTCGGTCCCCGAGCCCGCCGCTGACCAGGCCGCGGGTCGCAGCCTCGGCCTGGTCGACGTCCGCCGCGCCTGGCCCGACCTCCTCGAGCGCGCCGCGTCCGTACGCCGGCTGGCCTGGTCGCTGTTGAGCAAGAGCGCACAGGCGCACTCCCTCGACGGCCGCACGCTGACCGTTGCGTTCGTCAACGCAGGCAGCCGCGACTCGTTCGCCCGCAACGGCTGCGAGGAGGTGCTCCGACAGGTGCTCATCGACGTGCTCGGCGTCGACTGGCGGGTCGAGTCGATCGTCGATCCGACCGCGGACTCGTCGGCAGGGGTGCCGCCTCCTCCCCCGGCCGAACCCACCGCAGCCGCGCCACGACCAGAGCGCGGCCAGAGCGCGGCCGAACCGGCGACGGCCAACCAGGCAACGGCCGAGCACGGCGAGCCCGACATCAACGACCCCGATGCCGACGACCAGGGCGACGGCACCCACGAGCTGCTCACCCGCGAGCTCGGGGCGCAAGTGATCGAGGAGATTCCGCACCGGCCCTAGGCTCAGCCACACCCGTCTTGTCGAGGAGCCGTCGCGAGGAGTCGACCCGTGTACGAAGGTGTCGTCCAGGACCTGATCGACGAGCTGGGTCGGCTGCCCGGGGTCGGACCAAAGGGGGCACAGCGGATCGCCTTCTACCTGCTCGACGCCGACCCGATCGACGTGAAGCGGCTCGCCCACGTGCTGGTCGAGGTCAAGGACAAGGTCCGCTTCTGCACCAGCTGCGGCAACGTGACCGAGGACGAGCAGTGCCGCATCTGTCGCGACCCTCGCCGCGACGGCACCGTCCTCTGCGTCGTCGAGGAGTCCAAGGACGTGGTGGCTATCGAGCGGACCCGCGAGTACCGCGGCCGCTACCACGTGCTGGGCGGGGCCATCTCGCCCATCGACGGGATCGGCCCCGAGCAGCTGCGCGTACGCGAGCTGATGCAGCGACTTGCCGACGGCACCGTCTCCGAGGTGATCCTGGCGACCGACCCCAACCTGGAGGGGGAGGCGACCGCGACCTACCTCACGCGAGCGCTCAAGCACCTGGGGTTGCGGGTCACCCGGTTGGCCAGTGGACTACCTGTGGGCGGCGACCTCGAATACGCCGACGAAGTGACACTGGGACGAGCCTTCGAGGGGAGGCGTGCGGTCGATGACTGAGTTGCCGACGCAGGGCAGGCGAACCGAGGTGGACAGCGACCTGGAAGACCTCGCCCAAGGCGTTGCCGACCAGGTCGCGAGCTTCCTGCTCGCGGTGCGCGCGATCGCCAAGGGTGGCGACTCGAGCACCGCGATCCCGCTGCTGCTGCTCGAGGTGAGCCAGCTGCTGCTCGCCGGCGCCCGGCTCGGCGTCATGACGGACCTGGTGCCGCACGAGGAGTACGAGCCCGAGGCGGGGCCTGACGCCGACCTCGATCGGATCCGCGAAGCGCTGGCCCGGCTCCTCGGGCCGGCCGACGACTACGTCGAGGTGTTCGACCCCTACGCGATGCCCCCCGACCTGGTGCCGGCACGCATCTCCGACGACGTGGCCGCGACCGCCCAGACGCTGGCCCACGGGCTTGCCCACCACCGGGACGGTCGGGTCGACGAGGCCTTGTGGTGGTGGCAGTTCTCGTACGTCTCGTCCTGGGGCTCCGAGGCCAGCGCCGTGCTGCGAGCACTGCAGTCGATCGTCGCCCACGACCGGCTCGACGCGGACACGGGCACCGGCGAGATCGAGCAGCTCGCGGTCGCCGACCAGATCGAGGACCCGATCTCCTGACCCGCTGAACAGATGAGCAGAGGTCGTGCTGGTGCGGGTACGAGCTTTCCGGTGGCCCGTACAAGACCGGGAGTCGGGCAGCAGCGGCTAGCCCGGCCACTGCGCCGACGGTGACGAGAAACCGGCGGCGGTCCATGGAGGGGAACTGCACGGCGTCGACCAAAGCGGGCAGGCTTCCGAGTCCCAATCGCGTTCGCGCCACCAACCGCAGCCGCTGAGCAGGCATCCGGGGCATGGCTTCGGGCGAACAGCATCCGAGCGTCGATACACTCGACGCTCGTGAGCATCGTGGTCCAGAAGTACGGCGGCTCGTCGGTCGCCGACGCCACCGGTGTGAAGCGGGTCGCGCAGCGGATCGCCGCGAGTCGCAAGGCGGGCCACGACGTCGTCGTGGTGGTCTCGGCGATGGGCGACACGACCGACGAGCTGCTCGGGCTGGCGCACGAGGTGTCACCACTGCCTCCCGGTCGCGAGCTCGACATGCTGCTCACCGCCGGCGAGCGGATCTCGATGGCCTTGCTGGCGATGGCGATCGGCAACCTTGGGCACACCGCACGGTCGTTCACCGGCTCGCAGGCGGGGGTGATCACCGACTCGGTGCACGGCAAGGCCAAGATCATCGACATCACGCCTGGCCGGATCGAGCAGGCCCTCGCCGAGGACGCGATCGCGATCGTCGCCGGCTTCCAGGGCGTAAGCCAGGACAGCAAGGACATCACCACCCTGGGGCGCGGCGGTTCCGACACCACCGCCGTCGCCCTGGCCGCCGCTCTCGGTGCCGAGTTCTGCGAGATCTATACCGACGTCGACGGCATCTTCACGGCCGACCCACGGATCGTGCCGACCGCACGGCGGATCCCGCACATCTCACCAGAGGAGATGCTCGAGATGGCGGCGTGCGGGGCCAAGATCCTGCACCTGCGGTGCGTCGAGTACGCACGCCGCCACGATGTCCAGATCCACGTCCGATCGAGCTTTTCCACCAAGCAGGGCACCTGGGTGCGCGACCAGACCGACACCGACGAGGGGAGCACCGTGGAGCAACCGATCATCGCCGGCGTGGCCCACGACCGCAGCGAGGCCAAGATCACCGTTGTCGGAGTGCCCGACAAGGTCGGCGAGGCTGCCCGCATCTTCGATGCCCTTGCCAGCGCACAGATCAACATCGACATGATCGTGCAGAACATCTCTGTCGCTGCCACCGGCGTCACCGACATCTCGTTCACGTTGCCGCGCGAGGACGGCCAGACAGCCATGACCGCGCTGGAAGGCTTGCGCGGCGCGGTCGGCTACGAGCAGCTGCTGTTCGACGACCGGATCGGCAAGGTCTCGCTGATCGGCGCCGGGATGCGCACCCACCCCGGGGTGACCGCGAAGTTCTTCACCGCGCTGGCATCGGCCGGGGTCAACATCGAGATGATCTCCACCTCGGAGATCAGGATCTCCGTCATCGTCACCGACGGTCAGGTGGACGACGCGGTGAGCGCCGCGCACGCGGCGTTCGAACTCGACTCCGACGAGGTCGAGGCCGTTGTCTACGGCGGTAGCGGCAGATGAGCGGCCGCAGCCGGGGGCTGCGCGTCGGAGTTGTCGGCGCGACCGGGCAGGTCGGGGCGGTGCTGCGGCACCTGCTCGCCGAGCGTGATTTTCCGCTGGGCGAGCTGCGCCTCTTCGCCTCTGCCCGGTCGGCAGGCACCGCTCTGCCGTGGGGGGGCAGCGAGGTGGTGGTGGAAGACACAGCCACCGCCGATCCAGCCGGCCTCGACATCGTCGTGTTCGCCGCGGGCGCGCAGGCGTCACGCGCGCACGCGGCTCGGTTCGCTGCAGCAGGCGTCACGGTCATCGACAACTCGTCTGCCTGGCGAATGGATCCCGACGTGCCACTGGTGGTGAGCGAGGTCAACCCCGCGGCGATCCGTCAGGCGCGCAAGGGAATCATCGCCAACCCCAACTGCACGACGATGGCGGCGATGCCGGTCCTCAAGCCACTGCACGACGAAGCCGGGCTGGTCCGAATCGTGGCGTCGACCTATCAAGCGGTGTCGGGCAGTGGGTTGGTCGGTGTCGACGAGCTCGACAAGCAGGTGCGGCAAGTTGTCGACCGTGCCGTCGAGCTGACGCACGACGGCACGGCGGCCGCCTTCCCAGCACCGGTGGCATATGTCGCCCCGATCGCGTTCAACGTGCTGCCGATGGCGGGCACCGTCGTCGCGGACGGCTCGTACGAGACCGACGAGGAGCACAAGCTGCGCAACGAGAGTCGCAAGATTCTCGGGCTCCCGGACCTTCTGGTGTCAGGCACCTGCGTGCGGGTGCCCGTCTTCACCGGTCATTCGCTGTCGCTCAACGTCGAGTTCGACCGGCCGCTGTCGGTCGAGCGGGCGACCGAGCTGCTCGGGGCAGCGCCGGGCGTCGAGCTGTGCGACGTGCCAACCCCGCTGCAGGCGGCGGGCCGTGACCCGAGCCTGGTCGGCCGCATCCGGCACGACCCCGGCGTCGAGGGCGGTCGAGGGCTCGCGTTGTTCGTGAGTGGTGACAACCTGCGCAAGGGCGCCGCCCTCAACGCCCTCCAGATCGCCGAGCTGGTGGCCGCCTCCCGGTGACCTCCACCCGCCTCGGGCGGGGGTCAGGGGTCGCGGGAAAAGGCCGCGAAGGCGTCCAGCGACTCGGGGTTGACCAGCGCTCCCCTCGCTGCGGCGTCGTCAACGGCTGCGCCGGTCAGGATCTTCTTGACCGGCACCTCGAGCTTCTTGCCCGACAGGGTTCGGGGCAGGTCGGGTACGGCATGCACGGAGTCGGGGACGTGGCGCGGCGACAGGTGGGTACGCAGCTCACGTCCGATCGCCTTGCGCAGCTGGTCATCAAGCTCGGAGCCGTCGGCCGGCACCACGAACAGCAGCAGCTCACCGGCGCCGCCTTCGGCGTCCTCGAGGTGCACCACAAGGCTGTCGGCGACCTCGGGCATCGCCTCGACGACGGCATAGAACTCCGCCGTGCCGAGCCGCACCCCGCCCCGGTTGAGGGTCGCGTCGCTGCGCCCGGTCAAGACGCACGAGCCGTCGGCGTCGATGGTGATCCAGTCGCCGTGCCGCCACACTCCTGGGAAGTCGTCGAAGTAGGCCGCACGGTACCGGCTGCCGTCGTCGTCACCCCAGAAGCCGACGGGCATCGAGGGCATCGGTGCGGTGACCACCAGCTCGCCCTGCTCGCCGACCAGCGCGCGCCCGGTCGGGTCGTACGCCTCCACCCGGCAGCCCAGGCAGCGGGCGGCGATCCGTCCTGCCCGCACCGGCAGCAGCGGGCTGCCGCCGACGAACCCGCTGCAGATGTCGGTGCCGCCAGAGAAGCTGGCGAGGAGCACGTCCGAGGACACCGCCTCGTACACCCAGCGGAACCCCTCGGCCGGCAGCGGCGCCCCGGTCGACCCGACGCCGCGCAGCGCGGACAGGCCGGCGACGTCACGCGGCACCAGCTCCTGCTTGCGGCAGGCCAACAGGTACGGCGCGCTGGTCCCGAAGTAGGTCGTGCCGGTCTCGTCGGCCAACTGCCACAGCGCGCCGAGGTCGGGCGCGCCCGGGTCGCCGTCGAACAAGACGACGCCGGCGCCGACCCCGAGGCCGGAGACCAGCAGGTTCCACATCATCCAGCCTGTGGTGGAGAACCAGAAGAACCGGTCGGCCGGGCCGAGGTCCATATGCAGGGCGAGGGCCTTGACGTGCTCGAGCGTGATGCCCCCGTGCCCGTGCACGATCGGCTTTGGCAGCCCGGTGGTGCCCGACGAGTACAGGACGTACAGCGGGTGGTCGAACGGCACCCGATCGTAGGCCGGCTCTGCCGGCTCGGCGACCAGGTCAGCCCACGAGATCGCACCGTCCGGGGGCGCCGAGTCGCGGTCGAGGTACGGCAGGTGCACGGTGTGCCGCAGGCCGGGCAGCGCGTTCCGTACGGCGGCCACCTCGGCCCGGCGGTCGACCCGCTTGTCGCCGTAGCGGTAGCCGTCGACCGCCACCAGCAGCACCGGCTCGATCTGACGCAGCCGGTCGACGACGCTGCGGGTGCCGAACTCGGGTGCGCACGACGAGAACACGGCGCCAAGGCTCGCGGCCGCGAGCAGCAGCACGAGCGTCTCGGGCACGTTGGGCAGGTAGGCGGCCACCGGGTCGCCGCGCCCTACGCCGAGCCGCACCAGCCCCGCTCGGGCGCGCCCCACCTGCTCGCGCAGCTCGGCGGCGGTCAGCTCGACCCGCTCCCGAGACTGCGAGCGACCCACGACCACGACGTCGCCGTCGGCGCGTCCGGGCAGCGCCAGCATGGCCTCGGCATAATTGAGCCGCAGCTGGGGAAACCAGCGGGCACCGGGCATGGCGCGCTCGGTGAGCACTGGGTCGAGGTCGCCGTCGTGCGGCACGTCCAGGAACTCCACCACGGAGCGCCAGAAGCCGTCCAGGTCGTCGACCGACCACTGCCACAGCGCCGGGTAGTCCTCGAAGCGCAGGTCGGTGGTCGTCTCCAGGTGGCGCAGATACGTCCCGATCCGAGTCGTCTCGCGGACGTCGGCCGGGGGTGACCAGAGCAGGTCCCCGGTGCGTTGCTCGCTCATGGCGGCCCAGTCTGCCGTGGGCAGTGTGCGCGGAGGGCCTCGCGGGGGCGCCACTTCCCCAGCGAAGTGCGCGCCTTCCCGGCGAAAAAACGCCGGGGAAGCGCCTCTTTCGCTGGCATCCCAGCGAAACGTGCGGCGGCTCGCCCGCCGCCGGAGCATCCTGGGCGAGCAGCCGGGGCCGGGATCGGAACACGTGTCAGCGCCCCGCAGAGGGGGCGCTGACGCGCGTGAGTCGGGCTGACAGGATTTGAACCTGCGGCCTCTTCGTCCCGAACGAAGCGCG
>Ga0183260_10004545_pt1 | contig 10993 bp, 9 predicted proteins | sample AntDrymUQ4972206_2_FD_129768 | JGI IMG/M metagenome (GOLD analysis project Ga0183260, IMG submission 129768) | Polar desert sand microbial communities from Dry Valleys, Antarctica - metaG UQ497 (22.06) (version 2) (version 2) | ecosystem: Environmental > Terrestrial > Soil > Desert | place...
CGCCCGACCACCACCGTGCCGAACCTGCCCAGCACGCTGCGGATCTCGGGGGAGGAGCGGTCCAACGAGAGGCGGAGGCCGGGGGTGAGCGACCGCACGGCCGGGAGCTGCACCACCAGCTGCAGCACACCGCCCACCAGCACCCCCCACGCCAGCGCTTCGGCGATCCCGGCCTCCGAGGCGCCGATGATGCCGACGGCCACCACGATGACGATCTGGGCGGCGTTCCAGAGCACAGGGGCCACGTAGGACAGGAAGAACCGGCGGTGGCTGTTGAGGATGCCGAGGCACCAGGCCGACAGGACGAGGAACCCGATGCCCGGGAACATGATCCGCAGCAGCGTGACGGCCAGGTCGAGGCGCTCGCCGGAGAAGCCGGGGGTCAGCAGGATGGTGAGCGGGCGGGCCAGCAGGACGCCGGCCACCACCAGCACGCCGGTGAGGGCGCAGAGCAGCCCGGCGACGGCGCCGGCCAGGCGCCCGGCGTCGCGGCGGTCCTTGTCGACCAACCGGGCGTAGACGGGGATGAAGGAGGCCGACAGCACGCCCTCGCCGAGCAGGTTCTGCAGCAGGTTGGGGATCCGCAGGGCCGCCTTGAAGGCATCGGCGGCGGCGCCGACGCCCAGGAACCCGGAGATGGCGACCTCCCGAGCGAGGCCGGCCACCCGGGACAGGAGGATGCCGGAGGCCACGAGGAAGGAGCTGCGCCGACCGTCGGGTGGCTCGAGCTCGACGGGGCCGCCCTCCCGCCCGGCGGGGACATCGGTCACCCGGGTTCCGCCACCGCCGCGCCGCCGCCGGTCTCCTCGATGGCCTGCCGCAGGGCCTCCATCTCGTCGACCATCTGGTCGACGTCCTCACCCAGCCCGCCCAGCTCGGCCACGTCGTTGGCCTGGACCGAGAGCTCGATGGTGCGAGCGGCCGCCTCGTCCAGTCGGGCGTTGAGCAGACGGAGCCGGCTGTCGGCGTCTCCGATGACGCGCTCGAGGCGCTCGACGGTGGCCAGCTGCGCCCTGAGGGACTCCATGGTGCGCTCGAGGGTGGATCCCGACGCCCACGGCTGGCTGGCGTTGGCCTCGGTGGCGGCGATGTCGCGACGGATGTTGTCCGGGTCGACCCGCCGCCGGGCGTCCACGAGCGCGTGGCCCCGCCGGGCGATGCGCCACACCTCCTCCACCCCGGTGTCGACCCGAGCCTGGATCTCCCGCAGCCGATCCCGCATCGGACCCTCCCGGGCCGAGCTCACCGACTCGTGGAAGCGGGTCCGGGCCTGCAGTGCATCGGTGACGAAGTGCCGCCACGGCTCCGAGAGCGTGAACGGGTCGACGCGGGCATCCTTGGGCGCCCGCGGGATGGCGGCGACGATGCGGCCACCCCAGCCGACCAGCCCCAGGACGACGGCTGCGACCACACCTCCGCCCGACACGATGCCGAGCGCCGCGCCCCCACCCATCGCCAGGATGGCCAACGGCGAGGTGACCGCCCGGGCGACCGGAGGGGTGAAGAACCGATCCCGAAGTGACAACCCAGCCATGGGCCGGAAGGCTACGGCAGCGACGAGCGGGGCTACGGCGGGGGGTGCGGCCGGTAGCTTGCAGGCGGTGATGGACGAGCGGGTCGCCCGAGGAGTGTTCGCGGCGACGTCGGCGCTGGTGACCTCCGGGCTGGTGCTGCAGCTCGTGCTCTCGGTCACCGCCGACGCCGAGGCTGGCTCGTTTGTGACGACGCCGGCTCGCGTCGTGAACTTCCTCAGCTTCTTCACGGTGCAGTCGAACATCCTCGTTGCTGTCACCTGCGCGATGCTGGCCCGCGACCTGCACCGCAGCTCGCCACTGTTCCGTGTCCTCCGGCTGGACGCTGTGCTGTGCATCGTGGTCACGGGCGTCGTCTTCCACCTGGCTCTGGCGAGCCTGCAGGAGCTCACCGGGTGGGACCTTCTCGCCGACACCATCCTCCACACGATCTCACCGCTTCTCGCGATGACCGGGTGGTTGCTCATCGGGCCGCGGGGTGCACTCGATGGCCGGATCGTGTCACTGGCGGTCGTCGCGCCGATGGCCTGGCTCGGGTACGCCCTGGCGCGTGGCGCCCTGGTGGAGGACCGCTTCGGCAACGACTACTACGCCTACCCGTTCATGAACGCGCAGGTCCACGGCTACGCGACGGCCCTCCTTCGCTGCGCCCTGGTGGTTGGCCTCTTCCTGGGCCTGAGCTACGGCACGCTCGCCGTCGACCGCCGCCTTGGTGGTGTCAGGTCCTAGCTGAGGAGACGGCGATGAGCATGGCGTGTTCGACGGCGACGATCGCTTTGTCGGGATCGACAACTAGAAGTTCGACACGACGGCGACCAGAACCTTGGTGATGCTGCGGGGGTCGCTGGAGTCGTAGACGGCGCCCTGGCTGGCCTCGGCGATGCGCCGCAGGGTGGCGAGGTCGGCGTCGTCGCCGTAGGAGATCGGGAACACCCGCACGTTCTGGCTCTGCTGGCCCTCCGTGTCGGACGATACCGCCGCGAGGAGCGACTCCAGCTGATCGCGATCGTCGTCCGGCTCGCCGTCGTCGTTCACGCCGTCAGACAGGACCAGCACGGCGTTGATGCGGGTGGGATCGAGCTGGTCGACCTGGTTCAGGTACGCGGCCTCGACGGAGGAGTAGAGGGGCGTGCCGTTGAGGGGGACCAGGTCACGGATCCTGCTCTTGAGCTGCTCGCGCACGTCACCGATGCGACCCGATGGGATGAGCTCGAGAAACTCTTTCGGGTCGCTGCTGTCCCCGAGGTCAGTGGTGAAGACCCAGAGGCCCACCTCGTCGTCGTCGTTGAACTCGTCGAGGGCGGCGACGGTGGCTGTCTTGGCGAGGTCCAGCTTCGTGGCACCGGTGTCGGGATCCCCTGTATCGCCCATGGAGCCGGAGACGTCGAAGAGCAGCAGCACGCGGGCCGGCTTGCGCTGGTCCTGCCAGCGGTCCAGGAGCTGGGTGAGCACCTCGGGTTCGGGCACCTCGAGCAGGGTCTGGGGCTGATCGGGGTCGACGCCGTTGCTGGAATCGATCGGCGCCCCGATGGCGACATCGGGGTTGCCCGGGCGGAACCCGAAGCGCAGCACCTTCTCCTGGTTCTCGGGCCGTCCGACGTAGTCGATGAACTTCTGGGCGCCGGTCGCCTCGTCGTCGTCCACCCAGTCGGCGTCGAGCACGAACAGCGGGTTGTCAGAGTAGAGGGTGCCCTCCTCCGGGTAGATCGCCACCAGGGGGACGCGAGGCGGTCGTGGCTCCTCGCCCTCCTGGAGAACCCCGTCGGGATTGCCGGAGTTGTAGTCGATGACGGACTTCTCCTCGACGGCCACCGCCGACACGTAGCCGAACGGGTTGCCCCGCTGATCGGCTCGGAACCAGTTGTTCATGAAGGTCAGGGTGGTGTCCCCGTAGTGCACAACGGAGGATTCGATCTGGCGGGCGAAGTCGTCGGTGGTGGGCTTGGCCAAGTCCTCCACCGAGAGGCCCTCGGTCTTGCCGTTGGCGGCGTAGGCCTGGGCGATGAGGGCGGACAGCCCGCTGGTGGAGAAGTTGGGGTTGGTCTTGCCGAGGCGGAACTCGCCCCACTCGGGGTGGCCATAGGCCGCCCAGCCGGCCGGGTCCTGCGAGAGGGCGAGGATGTCGGCGAAGCCGATCTGCTCCTCCGGCCAACCGAGGGCATCGGCCATCGGCCTGGGCATGGCGATCACCAGGGGCGTCAGCTGGAAGGAGACGAAGTCGGTGGTCATGGCGGCGTTGCCCTGGCTCGTCAGCCGTTGGGTGAGCACGGTGCCCCACGTGGAGGCCGCCGGTGACCAGATGACCGGCCGGGGGCCCTCGATCTCCTCGTCCCATCCGGAGGCGAGCAGCTGGGCGGCGGCGCCAGACGACTTCGACTGCACCCGGGCGAAGAGGCACTGGTCGCCGAGCTGCGCATCGTCGCTCTCGTTGAAGTCCATGGCCAGCTGCGTGAGGAGGTCCAGCTTCTCGGGGGACACCGAGAGGTCGGCGACGATGCAGTCGCCGGGATCGCCGAAGTCGACGTTCCCTCCTTCATTGCTGGCCTCGTCGGGCGCACAGGCGACGGCCAGCAGACCGAAGGCGACGAGCGCCCCCAGCGGACGGCGGATCGAGCGGACGTGGTTCACGAGGTGACAGCCCTCCAGAGCGTGTGCAGGGCAGCCATGACGCCCGGCTTCAATGTAGGTGCGAGGTCGTCCTCTGAGGCACGCGACCAACCGGTACCGATGAGCGCATCCCGCACACCGGCGGTGTCAGGCAGGTCGTCACCGCCGTCAAGGCGGACGATGGCGATGGTGGCCGACACGGCGACCCGGGGCTCGATGACCTGCACGCCCCGGCCGTCAAACCGCTCCGCCACCGCCGCCGCCGTGCCGGCCGCTGAGTAGGTGCCGGGCCGGGTGGCGAGGGTGCGGGCTGGGTCGGGGTCGCCGCCTGCCGACGGCTCGGCGAGCGTGGTGAGCCACCCCTCGAACTCCCCGAAGGTGGGCTCGTTGGCGGCGAAGGTCGTGTTGCCGAAGAACCCGGCCGACGCCGACGCCAGCCCGCTGAGGCCGACCGCCGAGTCGGGGTCCGTGAGGCCGATCTTGAGCTCGCGCCACTCCGGATGGCTGCCGTCGCCGAGGTCGCCCCAGTCCCGGCCGGCGTTGCCGCCAAGACAGGCCCAGACGTCGCCGCCCGAGCACAGGCTCTCGATGGCCTCGAACCGGTTGGGGGCCGTGGCCACCACCGAGGGTGACGTGGCCAGCGCGCGGACGTCTTCCGTGAGGGCGTCGGGCGCCCGGCTGGCCAGCACCTCGATCCACGCCGTGGTCGTGATCCACGCGTCGATGTCGTCGGCCAGGGTCCCCTCGTCGATGGCGGCGGCCGTGTCGGCGGCCGCCTGGACCCGCACCTCGCTCCCGCCGCCGAGCGCGTTGCAGGCGTCGCGGAGATCCTCAGCGCAGACGACGACGCTGTTCCCGTCGTCGCCGCCACCGCCACCTCCACCTCCACCCGTGTCGCCGTCGAGGGCCTGGCGGATCACGACGGCGGCCGTCACCATGGCGACAGCACCGAGGACCGCCAGCACGCGTCGCATGCCCTCAGGCCTCCCCGGGGGCGGATCTGACCACGGTCAGCGGCCCGGCGCCGGGAACCGGGATGTCATCGGCCTCCAGCACGGTGAGCTGCTCGTCGGTGGGGGTCTCGACCGGGGCCAGGCGCGTGGCCTGGCTGGACACTGCGTGCTCGAAGAGGTTGCGCGCGGTGCGCCCGTTCCCGAACCCCCGGTCGCGCGCGATCGAGTCGAGCCACACGCGGGCTCGGGCGATGGCGCCCGGGCTGAGCTTGTAGCCACCCTTGTCGCCCAGCGAGCCCATGATCGCCAGCAGCTCGTCGGTGGTGTAGTCCGGGAAGTGGATGACCTTGGGGAAGCGAGAGCGCAGCCCGGGGTTGGAGGCGATCAGCTCCTCCATCTCGTCCGGGTAGCCGGCCATGACCACCACGATCCGGTCCCGGCGGTCCTCGATGAGCTTGACGATCGTGTCGATGGCCTCCCGCCCGAAGTCCCGTTCGCCGCCCCGCACCAGCGAGTAGGCCTCGTCGATGAGGAGGACGCCCTCGTCGGCCTCGTCGAACCGGGCCTGCACGAGGGGAGCGGTCTGGCCGACGTAGCCGGCCACCAGCCCGGCCCGGTCCGTCTCCACCAGGTGACCGCGCGCCACGACGCCGAGGGAGCGGTAGATCTGCGCCAGCAGGCGGGCGACGGTGGTCTTCCCCGTACCGGGGTTGCCGGTGAAGATCAGGTGCCGGCTCTGGTCGAGCACGGGCAGCCCTCGCTCGTGCCGGATCTTCTGGACTCGCAGCAGGTTGGTGACCAGCTTCACCTCGTGCTTGACGCCGTCGAGGCCCACGAGGGCGTCAAGCTCGGCTAGCACCTCGTCGACGGGGCGGACGGGCGGGTCCGAGCCGGCCGGGGCCGCCGGCGCGGTCGGCGAGGCCGACGGGGCCTCCCCCGCCGCGGCCGGTCGACGATCAGCCTCCGTGCCCTCGATGGCGCCGAGCAGCATGCCCCGGAATCGTTCGATGGCGGCCAGCTCGCTCTCCGAGGTGTGCAGGTCGATGGCCGCCACCGCGAAGGCGACCTCCACCGCGGCGGCGTAGTAGGCGCGGGCGTGCGTGGACCCCCCACGGGCGTCGGCGGCCAGCAGCACCTGGAACATGGCCGATGGCGCGGCGGCGAAGGCCCGCTGGTCCTCCACGAGGCGCGAAGCGCGCAGGGCATCGGGGGTCGCCCCGGCCAGCTGCGTCTCGAGCAGCGGCCCGAAGGCACCCAGCACCTCCCACAGCTCGTCGTCGCTGACACGGTGGTCGATGGCCACCAGGCCGCACACCAGGTTGAACGCCTCGAGGGCGACGTCGTGGCGCAGCTTGTCCGTACGCACACCTGTCACCCCATGGCTGACGTCCTCGAGAGCGGCGGTGACGTCGTCGATGAACCGCCGCGTGGGGGCGCGAAGCGACCCGGTCACCCGTCGTCGGCCCGGGGCTGCGGGTCCCGCCACATCGGCCAGATCGTGGGACCGCCGGGGAACGTCACCTCGCCCACCACGTCGAACCCGAAGCGGCGGTAGTACGGGATGTTCGACTCCTTCGAGCTCTCCAGGTATGCCCCTACCCCGTGGGTGTCGCACGTGACCAGCACCGGCGCCATGAGGGCGGCGCCGATGCCCTTGCCCTGGTGATCGGGTCGGGTGCCGAGCACGGCCAGGTAGTAGTGCTCCGGGTGCTGGGCGTGCGCCTTCTCCATCCGCTCGAGGCCACGCAGGGCGCCGACGGTGCGGCGCCCCATGCCGCGGAGCATGAGCGGAGCCAGCTGGACGACCTCGCGCCTGCGGGTCTTCCACTGCCCCGGTGGATCCCAGTATGCGGCCCCCAGCGTGCCGTCGAGCGTGTACACGTGGCCGTGGCGCAGGTGGCGCTCGCCCTCGTGGGCGAAGAAGGGCTGGGTGAAGCGCATCGGTCGCGGCGGCTCCTCGCCGAACAGCCATCGCATGACGGGGTCGTCGTGGAAGGCCAGGGAGAGGGCTTCGGCCATGCCCTCCACGTCCGACGTCGTCGCCAACCGCGCTCGCTCATCCGCTCCCATGTCCAGAGCCTGCCACCTCGCCCGACCGCCCGGTGTGAGCCACGAGGGCCGGCCCCGTACACTCCGGGCGTGCCCTCCGACCCCATCGCCGAGCTGGGCGCCCGCGCCAAGGCGGCCAGCCGGGTGCTGGCCACCGCCTCCACCGAGGTCAAGGACGCCGCCCTCCTCGCCGGCGCCGACCTCCTGCTCGACCGCCACGCCGAGATCCTCGGCGCCAACGCCGACGACGTGAAGGCGGCGGAGGCCGACGGTCGGCCCTCCACCGTCGTCGACCGGCTGCGCCTGTCCGACGGCCGACTGCTGGCCATGGCCAACGGGCTCCGGGCCGTGGCCGGCCTGCCCGATCCCGTCGGGGAGATCACCGACGGCTGGAGCCGCCCCAACGGGCTCCGGGTGCACCGGGTGCGAGTGCCCATGGGCGTGGTGGCGATCATCTACGAGAACCGACCCAACGTCACCAGCGACGCCTTCGGCCTCTGCCTCAAGTCGGGCAACGCCGCCTTCCTCCGGGGCTCGTCGGGAGCGATCCGGTCCAACATCGCCATCGCCAGCGCCCTGCGCGAGGGCCTGGCCAAGGCCGGCCTGCCGCACGACTCGCTCGTGCTGGTGGAGGACACCCGTCACGAGGCGGCGGTGGAGTTCATGCGCCTGCGCGAGTGCATCGACGTCCTGATCCCGCGCGGCGGGCCGTCCCTGATCCGCTCGGTGCTCGACAACGCCACCGTGCCCTACGTGATCGACGGCGACGGCAACTGTCACGTCTACGTCGATGCCAGCGCCGATCTCGCCATGGCCGCCGCCATCGTCGAGAACGCCAAGACCCAGCGCCCGTCGGTGTGCAACGCGGCCGAGACGCTGCTCGTGCACCGCAACGTGGCCGCCACCTTCCTCACCGACGTCGCCGAGCGCCTCACCGGCGTGGAGCTGGTGGGCGACGACGCCACCTGCGAGATCCTCGGCGACCGGGTGGCGGCCCGCGCCACCGACGAGGACTACGCCACCGAGTTCCTCGACCTGAAGATGTCGGTTCGGGTCGTGGACACCCTCGACGCCGCCATCGCCCACATCACCCGCTACAGCAGCGGCCACAGCGAGGCCATCGTCACCAACGACCTGCGGGCCGCCGATCGCTTCGTGCGCGAGGTCGACGCCGCGGCGGTGCTCGTCAACGCCTCCACCCGGTTCGTGGACGGGGAGGAGCTCGGCTTCGGGGCCGAGATCGGCATCTCCACCCAGAAGCTCCACGCCCGCGGCCCGATGGGCCTACGGGAGCTCACCACCTTGAAGTTCGTGATCCACGGCGAGGGCCAGATTCGCAATTAGCTCGGCGTCCTCGGCGCTGGTGAGGATGGTCCGCTCTCCGTCACGGCGCTGGCTGGCCCTCCACCCGGTTGCTACGGTCGGGCCGACTGTAAGCGCTTGCAGCGCAGGGGGCAACGATGTCGGTCGGGGCGATCGAAGGACCGCAGGGGTCCTCGACGTGACCGCGCCGCGTCGAAGCAGGAGCCGGGCCGGGAGCACCGCACCGCGCGCCACCATCGAAGACGTGGCCCGCCGGGCGGGGGTCTCGGTGGCCACCGTCAGCCGCGCCCTGCGCGGGCTGCCCAACGTGGCGGCCACCACGCGCTCCCGGGTGGAGCGGGCGGCTCAGGACCTCCGCTACCAGCCCGACCCGAACGCCTCCCGCCTGGCCACCGGCCAGGCCCATGCCATCGGCGTCGCCGTCCCCAACATCGGCGGCTGGTACTTCAGCCAGGTGCTGGCCGGGGTGGAGGCGGTCCTCGCCCCGGCCGGCTTCGACCTGCTCGTGTACGCCGCCGCCGAGCCGGACGACCGTCGTCGCTTCCTGCGCGACGCCCCGCCGGCCCGGCAACGGGTCGACGGGCTCGTGCTCGTCGACCTCGACCTCCCCGCCGACGACGTGGGCGCTTGGGTCGACTCGGGCGTCTGCGTGGTCACCATCGGCCAGCGCACCGACCCGTTCCCGTCGGTCACCGTGGACAACCGGTCAGCCGCGGCCACCGCAGTGCGCCACCTGTTGAACCTCGGTCATCGCGAGGTCGCCCTCATCGACGGGGGGGAGGAGGGGCGCTTCCACTTCGCGGTGCCGGGCCTGCGACAGGCCGGGTTCCACGAGGCCCTCGCCGAGCGGGGCCTCACGGTTCGCCCCGAGCACGTGGAGACGGGGCTCTTCACCGTCGAGAGCGGCCGGGCGGCCATGGATGCGCTGCTGGCCGTTAGCGTGCCCCCCACCGCGGTGTTCGTAGCGTCTGACGAGATGGCCATCGGCGCCATGGACAGCGCCCGCCAGCACGGGCTCTCTGTGCCGGGCGATGTCTCGATCGTCGGCTTCGACGACCACGACATGGCCGCCGCCGTCGGCCTCACCACCATTCGTCAGCCGGTCGTCGACATCGGCAGTCGGGGGGCGGCGCTCCTGCTCGCCGAGCTGGCGGCGGGGGCGCCCACCGGTGACCACGCCGTGATGCCCACCCGGCTGATGGTGCGACGCTCCACTCGCCGGTTGGGCTGAGACCCTCCCCAAGATCTGTGTGCGCTCACAACCGCATGACGGTGCTGAGCGCACACAGAAACCGTGGTTGGGGGGGGAAGCGTCAGTCGCGGATGGCGAGGGTGGTCTCTTGATCGAAGAGGTGGAGGTTCTCGACGTCGACGGTGAAGCGGGCCGCCTCGTCGACCTTGACGGTGGTGCGGGGGTCGAGCCGGGCCACCAGCTCCACGCCGGCCTCCCCCGTGAGGGTGGCGTCGGGATCGCGCTGCGCCGCCTCCACGCGCGGCGCGGTGCCCTCGAAGCGGGCGTGGGCGACCACCTCCGAGCCCAAGCCCTCGCGCAGCTCGACGATGGCCTCGATGCTGCGCACACCGCCTGGATCGCTGTCGAGGCCGGCGTCTTCGAGGCTCTCGGGGCGGATGCCCACCACCAGCTCCCGTCCGTCGTAGCCCCTCAGCGCCGGCCGGGCGGCGACGACTGACGGCGGGATGTCGAGACGGTGCCGGCCCACCGTGAGGTGGGGGGTGCCGTCGAGGGCGAGGGTGCCCATCAGCAGGTTCATCTGCGGCGAGCCGATGAAGGTGGCGACGTAGAGGTTGTTGGGCCGGTCGTAGAGGTTCTGGGGGGTGTCGACCTGCTGGAGCTGACCCTTCGACATCACCGCCACCCGATCGCCCATGGTCATGGCCTCGATCTGGTCATGGGTGACGTACAGCGTGGTGACGCCGAGGTCGTGCTGCAGGCGGCTGATCTCGGCTCGCATCTGCACGCGCAGCTTGGCGTCCAGGTTCGAGAGCGGCTCGTCCATGAGGAACACCTGGGGCCGGCGCACGATGGCCCGTCCCATGGCCACCCGTTGGCGCTGCCCGCCGGAGAGCTGGCCCGGCTTGATGTCGAGCAGCTCGGTGAGCTCCAGCAGCCGGGCCGCCTCCTCCACCCGGGTGGTGATCTCCGCCTTCGGGGTCTTGCGCAGCTTCAGCGCGAAGCCGATGTTGTCCCGGACCGTCATGTGCGGGTACAGGGCGTAGTTCTGGAACACGAAGGCGATGTCGCGGTCCTTCGGGTGGACGTCGTTCATGACGCGATCGCCGATGGTCAGCTTGCCGTCGGAGATCGATTCGAGCCCGGCCACCATCCGCAGCGCGGTGGACTTCCCGCAACCCGACGGACCGACCAGGACGAGGAGCTCGCCGGCCTGGACGTCGAGGTCGAGGTCGTGCACGGCGTGGTAGCCGTTGTCGTAGATCTTGTTGACCTTCTCGAGGGTGACCTCAGCCATGTGGTGGCCTCCTATCCCTTCACGGAGCCGGCTAGCAGGC
>Ga0183260_10004546_pt1 | contig 10993 bp, 6 predicted proteins | sample AntDrymUQ4972206_2_FD_129768 | JGI IMG/M metagenome (GOLD analysis project Ga0183260, IMG submission 129768) | Polar desert sand microbial communities from Dry Valleys, Antarctica - metaG UQ497 (22.06) (version 2) (version 2) | ecosystem: Environmental > Terrestrial > Soil > Desert | place...
CGTCGTCGAAACCGAAGTCTTCGAATTCGTCACGGTGTTGACGATCCGTGGCATCGGCAACGACAACCGCGGGGACACGATGCGGGTTCTGACGCCGTTCGACACCGCCACCACGCTGGCGCCCGCCACCCGCATCATCCAACGATCACGCCGAGCCGTGCTCGCAGCCGCAGCGTTCGCCATTGCCGACGCGCCACCCTGGGACCAGTGCTGGACCGCCGCGTCCGCGACCATCGATATCCTCGCCTGGCAGCTCGAGCCCGCGATCGCCGCAGTGCGCGGTGATACCCGCATTCTGCTGGCCGACGAAGTGGGGCTTGGCAAGACGATTCAGGCGTCCCTCATCATCGCAGAGCTGATGGCGCGCGGGCTCGCACAACGCGTGCTCGTGCTGACACCCGCCGCCCTGCGCGAGCAGTGGGCTGCGGAGATGGCGATGCGGTTTCGGCTGACTCCTGTGGTGCTTGATCAGGCCGCGCTTGCGGCGCTGAGCACGACGCTTCCTCCGGACATCAACCCGTGGCAAACCGCGCCGCTCATCGTGTCCTCGATTGACCTCGCCAAGCGACCCGAGGTGCGGACCGCGCTGGCGTCGGTCCCGATTGATGTTCTCGTCGTGGACGAGGCACACCACCTGACCACGGCCAGCGACCGTGCCGCCGTTGTCGCGGATCTCGCGTCTCGCTCGACGTGGGTGGTGCTCGCGACGGCGACGCCGCACTCGGGTGATGAGCGCGCCTACCGATTCCTGCTCGGTCTCGGTGACGTTGGCGTCGACACACTCGCGACATTCCGGCGCTCGGCTGCCCACGTACGCACGGCAGAATCGCGGCGATCGAAGCTCATTGCCGTCCAGCCGACCGCCGCCGAGTCTGCGCTCCTTGTCGCGACGATGGATTACGCGCGGGCGTTGTGGCGCAGCCGAGACAGCAGCGCGGGAGCTGGACTCGTCGCCGCCATCATCGCGCGACGCGCGGCGTCGTTGGCGTCGGCCGCCAGAAAGACTTTGCAGCGACGGTTGCAGTTGCTTCGTGAACGTACGGCTCCGGAGGTCCCGATGCCCCTGCCATGGGAAGACGACGACGCGGCTGATGCCGATGTGGCTGACGCCGTCCTGCGCGTCCGTGGACTGGCCGACCTCAAAGGTGAGATCGCGAAGCTCACGCACCTAATCGCGTTGGCTGCCTCGGCGGAGTCCAGATCGTCAAAGGTGGCAGCCATCCGACGGCTGCTGCAACGGTCTCGCGAACAGCTCATCGTGTTCAGCGAGTACCGCGATGTCGTCGAGGTCGTGGCGACGGGGCTGCGCGACATCGCCCCGGTCGTCGTTCTTCATGGCGGACTCCCCCCATGCGAACGACGAGAAGCGATCCAGGCATTCACCGCGGGCCTGGTGCGCACATTGGTGACGACCGATGCCGCAGGCGAAGGCTTGAACCTCCACCAGCGCTGCCGGTGGGTTGTGAACCTGGAGCTGCCATGGAATCCACGACGCCTTGAGCAACGAATCGGCCGGGTCGACCGACTGGGACAAACGCGCCGCGTGCACGCCGTGCATCTCGTGCATCGCGGATCCTTTGAAGCCCGGGTCATCGCCCGACTGACTCAGCGCGCCGCAACGGCGCAACTGCCGTTCGCAGCCCCCCTTCAGGACGACAAGCCATTGGCTGCGCGGAATCGACGGCTCAGGGCGTTCGCCGCGGGTCTCAACAGTTCCGCATCGCCAGCCGTCTATAGCGCGCGGCGACGTGTCACTCAGCGCCATCTTCACCTGGTCTTCAGCGCTTCGCTGGTAGACGGGTCGGGGCGCCTGGTCCGACGACACCTGAGTGCCCTCCGGGCGCACTCGTCGCTGCCAGTGATCACACGTGCTACCCTCCGGGCAGTCACCACCAGCGCGGATGTGCGTGCGCTGCTCGCCGAGGACGTGCAACGCGCCGTGGCAGCGGCGCATTCGTCTTGCGCGCAGACTGCCGCCGCCATCGAGCGACGCTGTCACGCCATCGCTGTGGCACTGGCGGCGCGACGTCAGCGAGCCAGATTCCAAGCCTCGTTGTTCGATCGACGGGCGGAACAACAGGCCGACGCAGACCACGCCGCGCTCGCGCAGTTGCAGTCGCACGCGCAGAAGCGGGCGATTGAGGCGCAAGCGCTGCGTTGCGTCACGGCGGAGATGCCGCACCTGATTGCCGCCTGGCTAGGCGACTAGCACATGCTTTCCGGCATTTCCGGCTCACTCATCGCGTCGGCGTTTCTCGAGGACGTCGTGCTGCCCGAGCTCGCGGCGTCCGCGGGCGACGGTTGCGCACACCGTGTGCGCGAGCTGCAGCGCTGGTGGCGACGCACCGAACGCATGCTCGGCCCGGCCTCGAGCGCGCGTGCGGTCGTGGACGTCGGCGCCGTGCCGTTGCTGGAAGTTCTGGGTTGCCAGGTGCAGCATCTCGAGCCGCACAGCGGCGGGTTCATCGGTGCGCTGCAAACACCCGGCGGTGCAGCGGTGGTCCTGCGCACGACGCCTTGGGGGGCCGACGCAGGCGCGGCGTGGCGGGACGCAGTGCGGGCCGGCCGCATGGCGCAGACCCGGTGGGGGCTCGTCTACACGGGCCCCGCGCTTCGTGTCGTGGATGCGTCGCGCACGTGGTCTCGTCGGGCGCTGGAGTTCGATCTGCGACAGTGCATTGCCGATGAACGCAGCGGGCCGGCGTTGCTCGCGTTGATTGGACGGATGTCCACTTCCGCCGCTGACGGCTTCTCGGCGCTGGTCGATCGGTCGGATGCGCATGGCGTGGCCGTTTGCAGGCTGCTTGGCGACGGGGTGCTGGAAGCTCTGGCGGCGCTTCTCGCATCACTCGACGCAAGCGGGCGCCGAGATCCGCCCGAACCCGACGGCACGCGCGTGGTCTTTGACCAGGCGGTGACGTTGGTCTACCGATTGTTGTTCCTCCTCTTCGCCGAGGCGCGTTCGCTGGTCCCGATGTGGCATCACGTCTACCGAGACGCGTACACCATAGACGCCCTCTGCAAGCGGGCGACGGAGCGGCCGCACTCCCGCGGCTTGTGGCGGGCGTTCCAGGCCGTCTCTCGGCTGGCCCATGCCGGTTGCCGCGCCGGCGACCTGGTGGTGACACCGTTCAACGGCCGGCTGTTTTCGCCGCGTCACACACCGCTGGCCGAAGTCGCACGGGTCCCTGATGCGGTCGTCGCTCGAGCCGTCGTCGCACTCGCCACGTCACCAGGGCGACGCGGCCGGGAGCGGGTGGCATACAGCGACCTCGGCGTCGAGCAACTCGGGGCGGTCTACGAGCGCGTGCTCGAATACGAGCCGACCGGGCCGCGCGGTGCTCGATTGCTGACCCGCACCTCCCACGAACGCAAGTCGACCGGTAGTTTTTACACTCCGCGGGCGATGACGGAGTTTCTCGTGCGCCGGACGCTGCACCCGCTCGTTGTCAACAAGTCAGCCGGCGACATCCTGCAGTTGCGCGTGTTGGATCCCGCCATGGGCAGCGGTGCGTTTCTCGTGTCCGCGTGTCAGTACCTGGCAACGGCAGTCGAACGTGCGCTGATTGCCGAAGGTCAGTGGGGAGACGGCGACGTGCGCGGGCGACGCGCCGACGTGCGGCGCAGTGTCGCCCAGCGATGCCTCTTTGGTGTCGACTTGAATCCGATGGCCGTGCAACTCGCGCGGCTTTCGTTGTGGCTCACGACGCTGGCCAGCGATCGGCCGCTCACATTTCTCGATCACCACCTGGCCTCTGGCGACAGCCTGCTCGGCGCACGTGTGACGGACCTCACGTCCCCTCCCCAAAATCGGCAACGCGGGCGCCGCCAGTCACACCGCGACGCGCTGCCGTTGTTTGCCGGCGACTCGGCCGAGCACTTCGCGACTCGTGTAATCCCGGATCGCCTTCGTATCGCGATCGAGCCCGCCGACACGCCGGCCGCGGTGCACGACAAGGAAAACGCGTTGACGCGCCTCTCGGCTCCTGGCACGCCCCTCGCGCGGCTCAAGCGCATCGCCGACCTGTGGTGCGCATCGTGGTTCTGGGGCGAGGACGACCTGTCGGCCGCGACGTTTGCCGACGTCGCGGCATCGCAGACCGGTGGCGCCAGCGCGCTTCACGAGAAGCATCGGGCTGAGATTCTCGAGCGGGCAGCGGTGATCGCCGGCGCACATCGGTTCTTTCACTGGGAACTCGAGTTTCCCGAGGTGTTTTTCGATGCGCACGGCCATCCGGCCACTGATGCCGGGTTCGACGCGGTCATCGGCAATCCTCCGTGGGACATGCTTCGCGCAGACACTGGCGACAAGGGCACGCGCGACCGCGCACAGGGCGAGAGGGCAGCGCGGCTGCGGTTCTTTCGCGACTCCGGCGTCTATCGCTGCGAGAGTCGCGGTCATGCCAATCGCTATCAGTTATTTCTCGAGCGCGCCCTGCAGTTGGCTCGGCGCGACGGGCGCATCGGCATGATTCTGCCGTCAGGGCTGGCGACGGACCAGGGCAGCGCCACACTGCGCCGCACGTTGATGGATACGGTGCAGATCGACCGGCTGGTGGGATTCGACAATCGCGAGGGCATTTTCCCGATTCACCGCGACGTCAAGTTCCTGCTGGTGACCGGCAGCAAAGGCCACGTCACCGAGCGGCTCACGTGCGCGTTTGGCCACTCGCGGGCTGACTGGCTCGACGAGCTGCCGGACGCCAGCAGTGACGACCCTCCCCGCGTCCGGGCCATTGTGCTCAGCCGGTCGCTGCTGGAGACGTGGGATCCGCAGCATCTTGGCATTCCGCTGCTGACAGCGCCGGAAGACCTTCAAATCCTCGCTCAGGTGGCCGCGTCGGTGCTGCGGCTGAGCGATGCCACGGGGTGGAACGCACGATTTGGCCGCGAGCTGAATGCCACCGAGGATCGCCATCACTTCACGGCGCGAGGTACCTCCAGCGACCGACTCGTCGTCGTGGAAGGCAAGCATCTCGAACCATTTCGCGTCATCAGCGAGGCCAGCACCCTGACGATCTCCTCTGCGTTGGCGGCAACGCTGCTCGAGCCGGAAAGGACGTTTCGACGCGCCCGTCTCGGCTATCGCGACGTGGCCAGTGCGACCAACCGCGTCACCCTCATCGCGGCCCGGCTGCCGCCAGGCACGATCACGACGCACACGGTGTTCTGCCTCAAGACGTCGCTGGACGGGAACGCTCAGTATGCCTTGCTGGCGCTGCTGAACAGCCTTGTCGCGAACTACCTGGTCCGCCTGCAGGTGACGACCCACGTCACAACCGCGCTGATGGCTCGCCTGCCCGTGCCGCGCCCCAGCGTGAATGGCGATCAGTTCCGCCAGCTGGCCTCCCTCGCCCGAGCGCTGGAAAAAACCGGCGTGACCGGCAACGAGGCGGCGTACGTGCGCATCAACACCATCGCCGCCCAACTTTATGGCCTGACGCCGCAACAATACGAACACGTGGTCTCCACGTTCCCCTTGCTGCCGCAGTCATTGCGTGACGCCTGCCTGAATCACGTACGGGCCACAGAGCGCACAGGGATCGCAGAGATCAAAGAGCGCATGAAGCGCACGCAAATCAAGAGCCCAGATCGGAGGCGGAAATGACGGCTCTCCCACTCGACGGCGACGACCCTCGGACCAAGCGGATCATCGGTTGCGCGATTGAAGGTCATAGAGAGCTTGGACCCGGCTTGTGGGAAGTGCCTTACCAGGCTGCCATGTGCATTAATGTGGGGCCTATCATCAATTTTAACCGGCCCATATTGAAACAAGGAATAGAGCGAGTGTCTCTGTGCCTCGGCGTGCTCTGTGGCCCGGACGTGATCAGCGCGGATCGCCGCCGGCCCAGGGGCGCAGGACAGAGTAGAGCGTGGTAATAATGGGCATTGGCACTCCGTGCTTCGCGGCGCGACGGACCGCAGCGCCTTGCAAGGCTTCGACTTCGATGCGCTTGCCCATCTCGAGATCGATAAGGAGAGAGGAACGCGTGCTGGGCTGGATGCTGTCCATATACTCCGCCAGCCGATCGAAGCGGTCTGGCGAAATCTGCACGCCCTCCGCGGCGGCCAGCGCGGCGATCTCTTTGGCCGCGCCGTAAAACATTTCGCGCACGAGCGGATCGGTCCAGATACCGCCGATCGGCAACCGCGCCGCGCCGGTAAACCCGGAGAACGGCGCGAGGTACACGAACTTGTCCCAGATCGGCATACGACCGTCGGCGACGGTGGTCACGTTGATGTCCGCGGGGGCCATGACATCGGCAATGGCCTGTACGCGAGGCGTGACGCGGCCGCGCTCGTTGAACACCTCGCCAAAGATGATGGAACGGTGCACGCCGGTCTGCACGATCACGCCGGGCGACTCCAGCGCCGTAGCGACGTAGGTCGTGCCGCCAAGTACCCGCGACTCACCCACCGCGGCGGCCACTTCTTCGACGCTGTCGACGCCGTTCTGCAGCGTCAAGACCACCGAACCGGGCCCCATCAAGGGCGGTAACAGCTTGAGCGCGTTCGTATTGTCATAGGCCTTGACCGTAAACAAGACAACGTCCACAGGCCCGACGCGGGTGGCATCGTCATCCGCCGGCGCGTGCACCGTGAAATCGCCCAGCATCGCGCTTTGAATCTGCAGCCCGCGCTCCCGGATGGCCGTCAGGTGCGCGCCGCGGGCGATGAAGGTCACAGTCTGCCCGCTCCGGGCCAGCTTTGCACCGAAATAGCCGCCCACAGCGCCGGACCCGACAATGGCAAATCGCATAGGCCTCGAGCCTACCACTGATAGAATCGCGGGCATGGCGGCTCGCATCACGGCCTATCTCGTCGCCCTCATCGTTGGCACCACACTGATTGCCGGCCTCATCGTCGGTGCGCAGCGAGACGATGCCGGCCCGGTTGACCTCATCGTCGTAAACGGCAACGTCTACACGTCGGACGTCGACAATCCGACGGCCGAGGCCGTGGCTGTCCAGGGCAACAAGATCCTGATGGTCGGTTCCAACCGCGATGTCCAACGTCTCCGCCGGGCGCAGACTCTCGTGGTCGACGCCAGAGGCGGTACGGTGCTACCGGGCTTCAACGACGCGCATTTGCATTTCCTGAGTGGAGGCCTCGCGCTTCGGCAGGTGAATCTTCTCGACGCGGAGACACTGGCGGAAATCGAACTGACGGTGAGAGCGTGGGCGGGGAAACATCCCACACCCGCCTGGGTGACCGGGGGCGGTTGGGCCTACGAGACGTTTGCCCGCGACTTGCCCACGCGCCAGATGCTCGACGCCCTGGTGCCGGACCGCCCGGCCTACCTGACGGCCGCCGACGGGCGCACCGGCTGGGCGAACTCCGCCGCGCTTGCGCTCGCCGGCATCACGCGGCGCACCCCGAATCCGACGGACGGCCTTATCGTCAAAGATGCGCGCACGGGCGTGCCCACCGGCATCCTCAAAGACGCCGCCATGCGTCTGATAGCGACTCGAATTCCCAGTCCCACACGCGACGACCGCATTTCCGCGCTGCGCGCCGCCATGGACGAAGCGCACCGTCGCGGCGTCACCAGCGTACACAGCGCCGGCGAATCGGCTGACGATCTCGAGCTTTACGATGAGTTTCGGCGCGAGCGGGAGCTCGAGGTGCGCGTCTACGCCGCGGTGTCCGCGGAACCAGATATCACCAATGCGGAGCTCGACACCCTCGACGCTCTGCGCGAGAAATACGACGACGATCCGGTGTTCAAAACCGGCGCCGTGAAGTTAGTTGTTGACGGGAACATCGCCACGCACACCGCCGCCATGCTGGAGCCTTACAGCAACAGCCCCAGCCAGAGTGGCGAGCCGCTCGTGGGGCACGAGGCCCTCGATCCGCTGGTCGCTGAGCTCGACGACCGTGGGTGGCAGGTCTTGATTCATGCCATTGGTGACCGCGCCGTTCGCATGGCGCTCGACGCTTTCGAATATGCGACCGCCGAAAATCCTGCACCCGATCGAGGACGTCGCCACCGCATCGAACACGCCGAAGCCCTGGACTCGGTCGACATTCCGCGGTTCGGTGACCTGGGCGTCATCGCGTCGATGCAGCCCTATCAGGGCCTGCCGGACCCTTCGCACACGGCAATGTGGAGCGAGAACGTCGGCGAGACCCGCGCCGCGCGAGCCTGGGCGTACGGCAGCATTGCCAAGGCCAGTGGGGCGCTGGCGTTTGGCAGTAACTGGCCGGCACTCACCATGGACCCGCTTCTGGGTCTGCATGTTGCCGTCAATCGGACCACACCGGACGGCGAACCTCAGGGCGGGTGGTCGCCGGCGGAGCGCCTCGCTCTGGGTCAGGCCATCGATGCGTATACCCGAGAGGCCGCCTGGGCATCCTACGACGAGCATCGCAAGGGGTCGCTGAAACGCGACCTGCTCGCCGACATCGTCATCCTCTCGCAGGACATTTTCGCGATTTTGCCCTCGCGCCTGGCGGAAACTTCTGTGGCGGTGACGATTTTCGACGGAAAAGTCGTCTTTTCCCGCGCCGCGGAGACCAACAACTAAAACTTCGGGCCCGCAGATTCCGTCTGATACAACGTGCTGGCAAGAATCCTCCCGGTCGTCGTCGGAGCGGTGCTGACGGCCGGGACTGCCTCTGCGCAATCGGATCTCGACGCCTTCATGGGGACCGTCCTCGCGCGGCGCGACGACAACTGGAAAAAGATGCAGCAATACATCCTCGATGAAGAGGAGCGGCTGCAGATCACGGGGCCCGACGGATCTCGCCTCTACGGGTTCGGCCGCGATTACACCTGGTTCATTCGCCACGGCGTGTTCGTGCGCAGTCCGATCAAGTTCAACGGAGTGGGCATCGCCGAAGCCGATCGGGCGCAGGCCGAACGTCGATGGATCGCACGCGAAAGAGCGCGCGAAAAACGCGCTCAGGAACGCGCGGCAAGCGGCGATACGTCTACGGGAGAGCGGTCAGTCACTGTCAGTCCCCAAGGCATCGAAGTCAGCAGTGACAGCGCAGACGTCCTCGCGCAAACCCTGGAACCACGGTTTGTCTCCGCCGCGTATTTTCTGCGCTTCAAGTTCGACCCGGGACACTATGCGCTGGCAGGACGCGAACAGCTCGATGGGCGCGACGTGTTGCGCATCGAGTACTACCCGTCGAAACTTTTTACCGATGGGCGTAGCAGGCCGAACCGGCGCGTCCGGGAGCGCGACGACCAGGTCGAAGAGAAAATGAACAAGGTCTCGCTCGTGACCTTGTGGATCGATGCCAAAGCGCACCAGATTCTCCAGTACACATTCGACAACATCGACATGGACTTTCTGCCGGGACGTTCACTCGTGCGCATGGACGAGATGAAGGCTTCGATGAAGATGATCGAGCCATTTCCCGGAATCTGGTTACCTGGCACGATTGAAATGCGCTTTGGCCTGATGATGGCGATTGGGCCCCTGACCGCGAGCTACGACACGCGATATCAGGGCTACCGCGTCGCTGAAATCACTTCGAAGATTCGCCCGCCGCAATGAGCGTCGTCGCATGTGTGCTGGCCGCGGTGCTCTTGCTCGGCACAGGCGCGGCCGCCCAAACTGCGGACCCGACTATTGTCACTGAAACCCTCGGCGAAGTCCGCGTCCATGGCAACCACACCACTCCAGAGTCGGACATCCTCGGCATTGCCGGCTTAACCGTCGGCGGGCCAGTGACGGCGCAAACTCTTCGCGACGCCAGCGAACGGCTGCAACGGAGCGACCGGTTCGCGAGCGTCGAGCTTCGCAAACGCTATCGGTCGATCGAGAATCCCAACGACATTCTGATCGTCATCCTCGTGGACGAACGGCAGGGCGTCAGCGCAGACGACTTGACGCCAGGCGCGTTGACGCGAATGCGCAGCCTCGGCATGTGGCTACCGATCATCAACTTCGCGGATGGATACGGCTTCACCTACGGCACACGGATCTCGTTCGTCGATGTCCTCGGGCCCCGCAGCCGCGTTTCGGTGCCCCTCACATGGGCCGGCGAACGCAAGGCCGCCATCGAGGTCGATCGAACGTTCGAGCGTGGCCCCTTCAGCCGAATCGTGGGGACCGCCGCCTTGACGCGGCGTGAAAATCCCCATTTCGAAGTGCACGACCGTCGGACCGAAGTCCGCGCGCGGGCTGAACGGGCGTTGACGCCGTGGTTGCGCGTCGGAGGCGGCGCCAGGCTGACCACGGTGCGGTTTGCCGGCCTCGAGGACACCTACCTCGCACCAGGCGTGGACCTGCTGCTCGACACTCGCACCGACCCCGTGTTTCCTCGCAACGCCCTGCACGCGACGGCTGGCGTTGAGCAACTGCGCTTTGACGGCTCCATGCAGGTGACACGGTGGAGCGGCGACGTGCGCGGCTATCTGGGACTGTTCCGCTCCAGCGTCCTGGCCCTGCGCGCGACGAGCGTCCGTGCCGACGCCGCGCTGCCGAGACACGAGCAAGCGCTGCTTGGGGGGACATCCACGGTGCGAGGTTACGAGTTCGGCTATCGGGCCGGCGACAACCTTGCCGTGTTCTCCGCCGAGGTCCTCGTGCCGATTACCTCGCCGCTCATCATGGGCCGCCTGGGCGTCAAAGGCTTCGTCGATGCTGGAACGGTCTATCAATCGGGTGCGAAGCTGTCGCAGCAGCAGTTCGATCGTGGCGTTGGCGGCGGTGTCTTCATGACCTGGACCGTGTTGAGCGCAGGGCTCGACGTTGCGTGGCCCGTTGCCGGCAAAACGCGGAAGCCGCGCTGGCATTTCGGCCTGGGTGTGAGCTTCTGATCTACTACCGGATTCAGAGGCTCAGTGCACACAGCCGAAAGACACGGAGGTTCACCAAACGGGTTGGGCGGGCCCGTGCGCCATCAAGCGTCTAAGCGCCCAGTGCGAAGCGGCGGATGGCCTGGGCGAGGCCGGCGTCGTCGTTGGTGCCGGTCAGCTCAAAGCCGAACCCGCGCATTGCGTCGGCGGCGTTGCCCATCAGCACGCCGGTCCCCA
>Ga0183260_10004547_pt1 | contig 10993 bp, 7 predicted proteins | sample AntDrymUQ4972206_2_FD_129768 | JGI IMG/M metagenome (GOLD analysis project Ga0183260, IMG submission 129768) | Polar desert sand microbial communities from Dry Valleys, Antarctica - metaG UQ497 (22.06) (version 2) (version 2) | ecosystem: Environmental > Terrestrial > Soil > Desert | place...
CCGATCTCGGCGATATGCCCTGACTGCTCGCCGCCGAGCAGGTTGCCGGCGCCGCGGATCTCCAGGTCCTTCATCGCCACCGCCATTCCGACGCCGAGCTCGGAGTGCTGCGCGATGGTGGCCAGCCGGTCGAGCGACACCTCGCTGAGCGGCTTCTCGGGCGGGTAGAGGAAGTAGGCGTAGGCGCGCTCGCGGCTGCGGCCGACCCGGCCGCGCAGCTGGTGCAGCTGGGAGAGACCGAGGGTGTCGGACCGCTCGATGATCATGGTGTTGGCGTTGGACACGTCGAGGCCGGACTCGACGATGGTCGTGCAGACCAGCACGTCGAAGCGCTTCTCCCAGAAGTCGAGCATCACCTGCTCGAGCTGGTGCTCGCCCATCTGACCGTGGGCCGTCGCCACCCGCGCGTCGGGGACCAGCTCCTGGATCCGGGCGGCCGCCTTCTCGATCGAGCTGACCCGGTTGTGGATGTAGAACACCTGGCCCTCGCGCAGCAGCTCGCGCCGTACGGCGGCGGTCACCTGGCGGTCCTCGTAGGACCCGACGTAGGTGAGCACCGGGTGGCGCTCCTCCGGCGGCGTGGTGATCGTCGACATCTCGCGGATGCCGGTGACCGCCATCTCGAGGGTGCGCGGGATCGGCGTGGCACTCATCGACAGCACGTCGACGCTGGTGCGCATCCGCTTCATCTGCTCCTTGTGCTCGACGCCGAACCGCTGCTCCTCGTCGACGATGATCAGCCCGAGGTCCCTCATCCGGACGTCGGGATTGAGCAGCCGGTGGGTGCCGACCACGATATCGATCGAGCCCTCAGCGAGCCCGGCCATGACCTCGCGCGCCTCGGCGTCGGTCTGGAACCGCGACAGCGCCTTCACCGTCACCGGGAAGCCGCTCATCCGCTCGGCGAAGGTCGAGAGGTGCTGGGTGACCAGCAGGGTCGTGGGGACGAGTACGGCGACCTGCTTGCCGTCCTGGACGGCCTTGAACGCCGCGCGGACTGCGATCTCGGTCTTGCCGTAGCCGACGTCGCCGCAGACCAGCCGGTCCATCGGGACGCTGCGCATCATGTCGCCCTTGACCTCGTCGACCGTGCTCAGCTGGTCGGGGGTCTCCTGGAACGGGAACGCGTCCTCGAGCTCGCGCTGCCACGGCGTGTCCGGCCCGAAGATGTGGCCCTGGGTGGCCTGGCGGGCGGCGTACAGCTTGATCAGCTCGGCCGCGATCTCACGGACCGCCTTGCGGGCACGGTTCTTGCGCTTGTTCCAGTCGGCGCCGCCGAGCCGATCGGTCCTTGGCTGCTCGCCGCCGACGTAGCGGGTCACCTGGTCGAGCGCGTCGGCCGGGACGTAGAGCCGGTCCGGCGGGCCGCCACGCTTCGACGCGCCGTAGTCGAGGACGAGGTACTCGCGAGTGGCGCCGCCGACCACGCGCTGCTTCATCTCCACGAAACGGCCGACGCCGTGCTGCTCGTGGACGACGTAGTCGCCGGCCTTCAGCTCCAGCGGGTCGATCTGCTTCTTGCGGCGGGCGGGCATCTTGCGCATGTCGCGGGTCGAGGACTTCTGACCAGACAGGTCGTCGCCGGTGAGCACCGCAAGCCTGACACTCGAGTCGACGAAGCCGTGGTCGAGGGCACCGCAGGACACGGTGACGACGCCGGGTCGCGGCTCGAGCGCGTCCGGCTCGACCAGCGCGGCGGGTACGTCGTGGTCGGCCAGGACCTCGACCATCCGCTGTGCCGGGCCGTGACCCGGGTGGAGCACGACGACGCGGTGGTCGTCGGCGAGCCAGCCGCGGATGTCGACGATCGCGCGCTCGAGGTCGCCGCGGTAGGCCTCGGCGACCCGCGCCGGGAGCACCCGGCCCTCGACAGCGTCGGCCTCCCCCGGCTCGGGGGCCTCGGACTCGATGCCGAACGGGCTGACGCTCCACCAGGCCCGGCCGGTGCGCAGCACGTGCTGGCGGACGTCGCCGAGCTCGCGGTAGGACGCCGCGCCCAGGTCGATCGGCGACTGGCCGCCCGATGCGGCGGCGGCCCAGCTCGCGCCGAGGAACTCCTCGCTCGTGGCGACCAGGTCGTGGGCGCGGGACCGGGCGCGCTCGGGATCGAGCACGAGGACGTGGCTGTCCTCCGGCAGCAGGTCGACCAGCAGCTCCATGCCGTCGACGAGCACCGGCGCCAGCGACTCCATCCCCTCGACGGCAATGCCCGCGGCGATCTTGTCCGTCAGCTCCACCAGCTGCGGATGGGCGCGACCGAGGTCGGCCGCCCGGCGTCGTACGTCGTCGGTGAGCAGCAGCTCGCGGCACGGCGGTGCCCACAGCCGCGGCACCGGCTCGAGGGTGCGCTGGTCGAAGACGGAGAAGCTGCGGATCTCCTCGACATCGTCACCCCAGAACTCCACGCGCAGCGGGTGTTCCTCGGTCGGCGGGAAGACGTCGACGATGCCACCGCGGACCGCGAACTCGCCGCGCTTCTCAACCAGGTCGACGCGGGAGTACGCCGCGTCCGCGAGCGACTGCACGACGTCCTCGAGCGGCGCGGTGGCGCCGGGGGTCAGCTCGACCGGGACCAGGTCGCCGAGGCCCGGCACCTGCGGCTGGAGCAATGACCGGACCGGGGCGACGACCACCTGGAGAGGGCCGTTGCTGGCGTCGTCACCGGGGTGACAGAGCCGCCGCAGCACGGCCAGCCGGCGACCCACGGTGTCGCTGCGTGGGCTGAGCCGCTCGTGCGGGAGGGTCTCCCAGCTCGGGTAGTAGCCGATCAGCGACGGGTCGACCAGGTCGCCCAGGGCGGCCACGAGGTCCTCGGCGTCGCGCGAGGTCGGCGTCACCGCGAGCACGGTCCGGCCCTGCTCGACCAGGCCGGCGACCACGAACGGCCGCACCCCCGCCGGACCGGTCAGGTCCAGCGCCGGCAGCACGGCCCCCTTCGCGTCGGTCATCGCCTGGGCGAGGACGGGTTCGGCGAGGACGGCGGCGGTCAGACCGGTGAGGCTCACCCGAATTTCCCTTTCTGACACGCAGGCAGGCCCCCAGTCGTGACCGACAGGGGGTGAGCCCACAGTTTACGGTGTCTGCATGCGGGCTACGGGGGCACGTCGGATGCACGGATCGTCGACCTGTTCGCGACCCCGGACGGCGCCGCGCTGCTCGTGCTGCGGCAGACCAGCGGACAGCCGTGCGGGGGGGTGCGTCGTGCCGCAGGAGATCGTGGAGATCGACCCAGTCCCGCTGGTGTGGATCCGTGGTGACGAGGAGACCGAGCTCCCCGGCGAGCTAGTCTGGGCGCGCGGGCCGCGGCATCACGCCTCGGGAAACGTCGCGGGGCGGCTGCTGCCACCGGACTGACCGGGTTTCGCCGTTCGGCCTACGGTGGTCCGATGAGGTTCACCGGGGCGGCGGTGTGCGCGGTGCTGCTCGCCGTGCTGAACGCCGGTTGCTCGGCTGACGCGCCGGGTCAGGTCGAACGCGCACCGGACAGGTCCACGACCGAGTCGCATCGCGGCGAGGGGCCCGCACAAACTCCTGGGCCGCGAGGACGTCCCGAGGGGGTCGAGCCGGCGCTGGCCCCTGCCCTGGCGGGGGATCCGACACGACCGCAGATCCCCCGGCAGGCGGCGATCCAGCTCGTGGCCGCGGACCGTGCACTCCGCGAGCCCGGCACCCCGCCAGACCTGCTCGCCGCAGCCGGCCACACCCAGCAGCTCGCCGTACGCGAGCTGGCCGACCGGCCCGGCTGGGACCGGCGAGTGGCCGCGCTGTTGCCGGGGCCGGTCCGGCGCGACACCCTCGACAACCTCGAGGCCCGTCGCACCTTCCGGTCGATGTTCCCCGACGACGTCCGCGAGCTGGCTGACGAGCTCCCGGCCTGGCGGATCGTGCCGCCGCGTCCGGCCGCCGAGCTGCGCGGCCACTACCGGGAGGCCGAGCGACGCTACGGCGTCGACTGGGAGTACCTCGCCGCCATCAACCTGGTCGAGACCGCGTTCGGACGGATCGATGCCACGTCCGTCGCCGGCGCCCAAGGGCCGATGCAGTTCATCCCGACCACGTGGGACATCTACGGACAGGGCGGCGACATCACCGACCCGCGTGATGCCATCCTCGCAGCCGGGCGACTGCTGCAGGCGAACGGCTTCTCCGAGGACCGGGCCGGCGCGCTCTACCGCTACAACAACTCCGAGGCCTACGTCCGCGGCGTCACCGCCCACGCCCGCGTCATGCAGCGCACACCCCACGCCTACCGCGGCTACCACCAGTGGCAGGTCTACTACCGGACCCGCCTCGGCGCCATCTGGTTGCCGGAGGGGTACGACGAGCAGCGACCCGTGCCGGTCAGGGAGTACCTGGCACGTCGGCGCTGATCCCGTGCTCGGCGAGCCGCGAGCGGAGCAGGTCGAGCCCCTCGTCGAGGTGCCAGTGGACCGCGCGCAGCCCCACACGCGCGGCGCTCTCGACGTTGCGCAGCGAATCATCGACAAGGGCGACGGTGGCGGGGTCGGGGTTGCCGAGGTGCTCCAGAACGCGACCGAAGAACGCGGGGTCAGGCTTGGCCACACCCAGCTCGCACGAGTAGAAGCCACCGTCCATGACGTCCTCGTAGCCCAGCGTCCGCTGCATCAACTCGGCCCGGCGGGCGTGCTGATTGGTGGCCAAGTGGAGCGTCAGCCTGCTCGACCGATCGCGGCCGCAAGATCTAGCGTGCCCTCGTCCGGGGCGATCGTCTCCCAGAGCGCCACGTACAGCTCCTCGGCATCGAGGGCTGCTCCGAACCTCCAGGACCTCGGCCAGTCCGTCGGGGAAGTTCGTCTGGCCGACCAGGGCCGGGGCTTCCAGGTCGTCGACCGCCCGCACGAAGTCGGCGGTCCGATCGCCGAGCCGGCGCTCGATCTCGGCTCGCCAGCCGTCACCGCCGACGTGCTGGAGCACGCCGTCGGCGTCGAGCAGCAGGTGTCGGACCGGGGTCACTCGACCCCGTGGCGCCGCACGAACTCCAGGATCTCCTCGGCCAGCTCGGGACGGCAGACCAGGAGGTCCGGCAGTGAGGTGTCGTCCTCGTTGTAGACCAGCGGGGCGCCGTCGACGCGGGAGCAGTGGAGTCCCGCGGCACGCGCCACCGCGACCGGCGCGGCGTTGTCCCACTGGTACTGGCCGCCGGCGTGGACATAGGCGTCGGCGACGTCGCGGACGACGCTCATCACCTTGACGCCGGCCGAGCCCATCGGCACCAGCTCGGCGTCGATCTCCTCGGCGAGCGCCGAGACGAACGCCGGGGGGCGGGTGCGGGAGACGGCGATGCGCGGCCGGCTGCTGGTGCGCGGCGGCACCACCGCCGGCGTTCCGGTGTGGAAGGTCTCGCCGAGCGCGGGCTGCGCCACGGCACCCGCGGTCAGCCCGTCGCCCGGGGCACTCCTCTCCCAGAGCGCGACGTGGACGGCCCAGTCGTCGCGCGGCGGCTCGGAGAATTCACGCGTGCCGTCGAGCGGATCGATGATCCACACGCGCTCGGCGTGGAGGCGGGACTTGTCGTCGTTCGCCTCCTCCGACAGCACGTGGTCGCCGGGGCGGTGCTCGGCCAGCGCGGCTGCCAGCAGGTCCTGTGCCGCGGCATCACCCGCGTCCTTGAGGGCCTCGCCATCCAGCCCCTGAACACGCACCTCCAGCAAGCGTTCTCCGGCCTGCTCGGCGGCCCAGACGGCGAACGCGTGGTCGTCGGTGCGGGCGGCGTCGGGGATCTCGGTCGTCACGGCCGTCACCCTACCCAGCGCTCAACCGTTGAAGGTCTGCTGCGTCCGCTCGAGACCGTCGACGATCAGGGACTCGACGGCATCGGCACCGCGGTCGACCTGGAACGGCAGCTCCTTGCGCTCCGTCGCCGAGTAGTTGGACAGCACGAAGTCGGAGACGTCCTGGCGGCCGGGGGGCCGGCCGATGCCGGCGCGGACCCGGTAGAAGTCACCGGTGCCGAGCGAGGACCGCATCGAGCGCAGCCCGTTGTGGCCGTTGTCGCCGCCACCCAGCTTGACCCGGAGGGTGCCGAACGGGAGGTCGAGCTCATCGTGGATCGCCACGATCCGCTCGGCCGGCACCTTGTAGAACGTCGCGAGCGCCTTCACCGGTCCGCCGCTCTCGTTCATGTAGCACCGCGGACGCGCCAGTACGACGCGCGCGGCGCCGGCCCCCGGGGCACCGAGCCGGCCCTCGACGACCTCGGCCCGGCCGGACTTGTGGGCCCGGAACGGGGAGCCCAGCCGCGTCGCCAGCTCGTCGGTCACGAGGTGGCCGACGTTGTGGCGGTGGCCGGCGTAGGCAGGGCCGGGATTCCCCAACCCGACCACGAGCCACACGGTGGACGTCGTCCCCGTCTGGCTGCTGGTCATGGCTGAAGTATCCCGGCCCCGTCTCAGGACCTGTCGCAGCAGGTCGCCGATGGTCACTCCTGGGAGTCGCCCTCCGCGGCGGCGTCGCCCTCGCCGGTTGCCTCGTCGCCCTCGGCGGCCTCGGCATCGGCGGCCTCGGCGGCCTCGGCATCGGACTCGTCGCGCTCGATACCGGCCTCGGCCTCGGCCTCTTCCAGCTCGGCCTCGAGCTCCTCCTCGGAGCGCTGCTGGGTGACGTTGACGATGAGCAGCTCCGGGTCGGACAGCAGCGTGCTGCCGGCGGGGAACTCCAGGTCGGAGGCGTGGATCAGAGTGCCGACCTCGGCACCCTCGATCGAGACCTCGATGAATTCGGGGATGTGCGTGGCCTCGGCCTCGAGCTGCACGGTCGAGTTCTCGGTCACGACCAGTGTCTCCGGCTTCGCGGTGCCGACCAGGTGGATCGGGACGTCGACGGTGACCTTCTCGCCACGCTTCACCGCGACGAAGTCGACGTGCTCGATGACGCGACGGATCGGGTCGATCTGGACCTGCTTGGTCAGCGCGAGCTGGCTGGAGCCGTCGATCTGGAGGTCGAGCAGGGCGTTCGCGCCGCCGTTCTTGAGCGCCATCATCGTCTCGTGGCCCGGCAGGCTCACGTGGAGCGGGTCATCGCCGTGGCCGTACACGACCGCGGGGATCTTGTCGTCGCGGCGGATCCGGCGGGCCGCACCCTTGCCGAACTCGGTGCGCTGCTCCGCGGTGATCTTGTCAGCCATCTCTGTCTCCTCGTCGTCTGGTCGACCGTCGATGGCCGAAGCTGAGCCCCGGAGACGAGAAACGCCGCGCGACAGCGCGGCGTCTGGGCCGGCCCTGTCGATCACGGACACCCTGCTCCATCACGATCGAGCAGGCGTCCCTCGCCGAGGCAACCGCATGAGAATAGTCCCGCGCGCGCCGAGGAGCCAATCGGCGTAACCTCGCCGCCGTGTCCCTGACTCTCACCGAGGCCCGCAGCCGGGCCGCCCTCGTCTCCGACGTCTCCTACGACCTCCACCTCGACCTGACCGACCGCACCACCTTCGGCGTGCATGCCGTGGTCCGCTTCGCGTGCAGCGAACCGGGCGGCAGCACGTTCCTGGAGCTCAAGGACGGCCAGGAGGTCCTGCTCGACGGGGTCCCCGCCACGACCTACGACGGCCGCCGGCTCACCCTGACCGACCTCGGCGCGCAGAACGAGGTCACCGTGGAGGCGCGGGTCCCCTACGTCACCGACGGTGATGGCATGCACACCTTCATCGACCCCGCCGACGGCGCGACCTACGTCTCGGCGTACGTCGGCATGGACCTCGCACAGCGGATCTTCCCCTGCTTCGACCAGAACGACCTCAAGGCCCCCGTCACGGTCGCGGTCACCGTCCCGGAAGGCTGGCGGGTGATCGCCAACGGCCGTGTGACGGGCGAGCAGGACGGCACCTGGACGTTCGCGACGACGCCGCCGATCCCGCTACCGATGTTCACCGTCTGTGCCGGTCCGTGGCACTCCGTCGTGTGGGAGCACGACGGGCTGCCCTTCGGCTGGCATGCCCGCGCCTCGCTCGCGACGCAGCTCGACGGTGACGCCGAGGAGCTGATCCGGGTCACCGAGTCCTGCTTCGACCACTACGCTGCGCTGTTCGGCGAGCCGTTCGCGTTCGGCTCCTACGACCAGGCGTTCGTCCCGGGCCTCAACTGGGGCGCGCTCGAGAACCCCGGCTGCGTCACCTACCGAGACGAGATCCTCCCGGTCGGGACGCCCACCGAGAGCGAGCGTCGCCGCCGGGCGATGATCATCGCCCACGAGATGGCCCACCAGTGGTTCGGCAACCTCACCACCATGACCTGGTGGGAGGACACCTGGCTGCAGGAGTCGTTCGCCGACTACATGGGCTTCCGGGTCGCAGCCGACGCGGCCGGCTTCACCGGCACGTTCGTCGACTTCACAGTTCGGCCGAAGGTCCGCGCGTACGCCGCTGACGAGCGGCGTTCCACCCACCCGGTCGCGCCGCTGGCCGAGGACGTGGGAGACGTCGACGAGGCCACCACCAACTTCGACTCGATCTCCTACGCCAAGGGCAACTCGGTGCTCCAGCAACTCGTCACCTGGCTGGGGGACGAGGACTTCCTCGCCGGCGTCCGCGCCTACTTCGCCCGTCACCGGTTCGGCAACGCCACCCTCGCCGACTTCGTCGCCGCGCTCGATGCCGCGACGGACCGCGACGTCTCGGCCTGGGTCGAGCTCTGGCTGCGGACGTCCGGGTTCGACACCATCACGGTGACCCGCGAGGTCGATGCCGTGGTTCTCACCCGGGAGGGGTCCCGGCCTCATCGCTTCGCGGTCACGTCGTACGACGAGAACCTGGTCGCGATCGGCACCGAGCTCGTCGACCTGGCCGATGAGCCGGTCCGGCTCCCGCTCGCCGCGGCGGTGGTGCCCAACAGCGGTGGGGAGACGTTCGCCCGGCTCCGGCTCGACGCCCGCAGCTGGGAGCTGCTGGCCCGCGACCTGGCGTCGGTCGCCGAGGAAGACGTGCGCGCGATCGTCTGGAGCACCGCGATGGACCTGGTCCGCTGTGGCGAGCTCCCGCCCGAGGAGTTCCTCGGCCTGATGACCCGCCACCTGCCGCGCGAGCGCCACATCGGGATCGCCGAGGCGGTGCTGGGCTGGACGCTCGACACCCTCGTCGTACGCCACCTCTCCCCGGATTCCGTCGTCGACGCGGTGGCACAGGTCGCGTCCGCCTGCGAGAGCGCACTGGCGTCCGAACCGGACGACAAGCTCGCCGTGAGCCTGACCCGGCTGCTCGCCCGCACCACCCCCGACGCGATGCTGCTCCAGCGCTGGTTGCTCGACCGGGTCACCCATACCGGCATCGAGGTCGACCAGCACCTGCGGTGGCTCGCAGTGGTCCGGCTCGCCGCACTCGGTGAGCTCGACGCGGAGGAGATCGCCGAGGAGCGCGCGGGCGACGGCACCATCCAGGGCGTGCTCGGGGCCGCCGAGGCACTCGCCGCCCGGCCCGCCGCGGAGGCCAAGACCGCGGCGTTCGACCGGCTGCTGGGCGAGCCGCCCCTGTCCAACCGCGAGTTCGACGCCACGGCTCATGGCATCTTCGACCCCGAGCAGGCAGCGCTGGTGGCGCCGTACGTCGAGCGCTACGTCGCCGATGGACTGGAGCTGGCGCACCGCCGCGGCCCCAGCTTCGAGGAGCAACTCGGTAGGGCGTTCCCCGCGGTGCCGTTCACGGACGAGCAGGTCGAATTGCTCGCGCGGACGCTCGAGGGCGACGTCCCGACCGTGCTGCGTCGCAGCTGGGAGGACGCCTACGACGACCTGGTGCGCGGCCGCCGGTCATGACTACGCGTCGCCGTCGAACATGGAGGTGACAGAACCGTCCTCGAAGACCTCGCGGATCGCGCGTGCCAGCAGCGGCGCGATCGAGAGGCAGGTCAGCTTGTCGAAGTGCCGGTCGGCCGGGAGCGGCAGCGTGTTCGTGACGACGACCTCGGTGGCGGTGCTGTTCTTGAGCCGGTCGATGGCCGGGCCGGACAGCAACGCATGGGTCGCGGCGATCACGACGCCGGCGGCGCCGCCTGCCATCAGCGCCTCGGCTGCCGCCACGATCGTGCCGCCGGTGTCGATCATGTCGTCGACCAGCACGCACACGCGGCCCTCGACCTGACCGACGACACGGTTGGCGACGACCTCGTTCGGGCGGTCGGTGCGCCGGGTCTTGTGGATGAACGCCAGCGGCACGCCGCCGAGGCGGGCCGACCAGCGCTCGGCGACCTTGATCCGACCGGCGTCGGGCGAGACCACGGCGAGTTGCTGGTCGCCGTACTTCTCCTTGACGTAGTCGGCCAGGATCGGCAGCGCCATCAGGTGGTCGACAGGGCCGTCGAAGAAGCCCTGGATCTGGTCGGCGTGGAGGTCGACGGTGATCAGCCGGTCGGCGCCGGCGGTCTTGAAGAGGTCGGCCATCAGCCGGGCCGAGATCGGCTCGCGGCCGCGATGCTTCTTGTCCTGGCGGGCGTAACCGTAGAACGGCATGACCACCGTGATCCGCTTGGCCGACGCACGCTTCAGCGCGTCGACCATGATCAGGTGCTCCATGATCCACTCGTTGATCGGAGCCGTGTGGCTCTGGATCACGAACGCGTCGCAGCCCCGCACCGACTCCTCGTAGCGGACGTAGATCTCGGAGTTCGCGAACTCGAACGCCGCCGTCGGCACCAGACCGCTGCCGAGCAGCGTCGCCACCTCCTCGGACAGCTCGGGGTGGGCCCGACCACTGAAGACCATCAGGTTCTTCTCGGTGGTCCGCTTCATTCCGGTCACGTCGGGTGCGCTCCTCGATCGACCACGGGTGAATCGCTGGTAGGTGCAGTCAGGATTGTGGACCACCGGACAGCGGCTGCCCAACTTCGGGGTCCGTCTGGTGTTCATCCGGCGTTTCCCGAGCCGCCCGCATTCGGTCCGCGTGGCCCTCGAGGTTGCGCTGCGGGCCGCCACTGACGGCCAGCGCGCCGGGCGGGACGTTTCGCCGGACGACCGTGCCGCCGCCGGTCATCGCCCCGTCGCCGATCTC
>Ga0183260_10004548_pt1 | contig 10992 bp, 10 predicted proteins | sample AntDrymUQ4972206_2_FD_129768 | JGI IMG/M metagenome (GOLD analysis project Ga0183260, IMG submission 129768) | Polar desert sand microbial communities from Dry Valleys, Antarctica - metaG UQ497 (22.06) (version 2) (version 2) | ecosystem: Environmental > Terrestrial > Soil > Desert | place...
AAATTTGGGCGAGCGAGGATTTTGACGAACCTTTGCCGGATGAATTCTGGGTGGGGCACGAATGAAGCTGTTGCTTGACACTCAAATTTTCATCTGGTGGGCGGACGCGCCGGAGAGACTCTCGCAGGATATGCTCTCCGCTCTGGAGGACGAAACAAACTCTCTCTTTTTAAGCGTCGCCTGTGTGTGGGAGATGCAAATCAAAACCCAACTCGGCAAGTTGAAACTGAGCCTGCCATTAAAAGAATTGGTCGAGAGTCAGCATGAGGCCAATGACCTACAACTTCTATCCGTTGAATTAGCGCACGTTCTGACTTTGGACGCTTTACCCTTTACATCATAAATACCCATTCGACCGTTTATTGATTGCACAGAGTATCGAAGAGGATGTCGCTCTTGTCAGTGCAGATTCAAAGTTCTCTGCATATCCAATTAAATTGCTGCAATAAGCTCGTTGGATTTATGTGCAACACCGCACACAGAACAAGTCGTTGCACATAACTATTCTTATCTTGCCGTAATCAATTCGAGAGGAGACTTACTACGTGCAGCTAACACTGCTCGCGCTTGGATTCCTGGCAATACTCGTCGCGGCGTACCGCTTGTACGGCGGGTGGGTCGCCAGACAGTTCGCGCTGGATGATGCGCGCGTCACGCCCGCGAATGAAGTGAACGACGGCGTTGATTTCGTGCCGACGAGACCGTTCTATCTTTTCGGTCAGCACTTCTCGGCGATTGCGGCGGCGGGGCCGATTGCGGGGCCGATTATCGCGTGCCAGTTGTTCGGGTGGCTGCCGTGCCTTTTGTGGATCGGCTTGGGCGTTGTGCTGATCGGCGCGGTGCATGATTTTTCGAGTCTCGCAGCGTCGGTGCGCCATCGTGCGCAGTCAATCGCGGAGATTACGCGCGAGCATTTGGGCGTGCGCGCCGGGCGGGCGATGATGGCCTTTATCTGGATCGCGCTCATCTACGTCATCGTCGCTTTCACGGACATCACCGCCGGGACGTTCGTCGGCGGGTCGGAAGAATTGCAGGGAACTTCGGTCGCGTTCAACGCGGGCGGCGCGGTCGCGGCGGCGAGCGTGATGTATCTGACGCTTTCGATTGTTCTCGGTTTGGTGCAGAGATATTTGAATCCGCCGCTATGGCTCGTGACGCTCATCTTCGTGCCGGCGGCGTTCGCGCTGTCGTGGGCAGGCACGATGATGTCAACATCCTTGCTGCTCGATCATAAAACGTGGGGACTTTTGATTCTTCTTTACTGCTGCGTCGCGTCGGTGGTGCCCGTCTGGGCACTGCTTCAACCGCGCGGTTACCTCGGCGGCTTCATTCTTTATGCGGCGCTCGCGCTCGGCATCATCGGCGTGTTGTTCGGCGGCTACGAGATCAGACAGCCGGCATTCCGGGCGTGGGACGTGGGCGGGATGACCGGCGCGCTCTTTCCCTTTCTGTTCGTCTCGATTGCGTGCGGCGCATGCTCAGGCTTTCACGGCCTCGTCTGTTCCGGCACGACTTCAAAACAGATTGACCGCGAGTCGCACATCAAGCCGGTCGGATACGGCGCGATGCTCGCCGAAGGCTTCGTCGCGTTGATCGCACTCGTCACGATTATGATCGTCGCGCAGGGCGATTTGCCGAAGGGCGCGACGCCGGGCCGGATTTACGGCAACGGCATCGGGCAGTTCCTGACGCTCATCATCGGGAAAGAAAATCTCGCGTTCGCCGTGACGTTCGGCGCGATGGCGTTTTCCACATTCGTCTTTGACACGCTCGACGTGTGTACGCGCTTGGGGCGCTACATCGTACAAGAGCTTTTCGGCTGGAAAGGAAAAATCGGTGCAATCGTGGGGACGCTCCTGACGATGGCGCTGCCGTTCTACTTCGTGATGTTCGCGCCGCCTAATTCGTGGTCGAAGTTCTGGACGTTGTTCGGCGCGTCGAACCAACTGCTCGCGGCGCTGACGCTCCTTTCGATCACGGTCTGGCTTTATCAGGCGCGGCAGCGCATCGCCTTCACGCTTGTTCCGATGATCTTCGTGCTCGTGATTACGCTGTGGGCGCTGTCAAGTCTCGCCATCTCCAACCTGCGCCTGTCCAAAATTGCGGACGGACAATTGGATGTCGAACTCATCAACGCCGTCGCTTCGGCCGCGCTCGTCGTCCTCGCGCTCTACCTCGCTGTCCTCGCGCTCGTCAAACTACGCGGCGACCGCCGCAGCGGTACGCTCACGCAGGCTCAGACAGCGACCGGGTTGGAGTGAAGCGGAGCGAGTGGGGCGGAGTTCTAAAGTGCAAAATCATTTCTTGATGATTTCGGATCATGGCGCGGCGCGGTCGGGCGGCGCTTTCTAACATCACCGCTCGTCCGAGTCTTTCAATTGTCTGGTCGTCCCTTCGGTGACACTCAGCGGGGCAGGCGGCCTGAAAGCGGCGGAAGGTTGTGATAGTGGCGGCGGCGCGGCGGCGTGTAATAATTGTTGAGTTGTCGAGTCAATTGCTGGCTCCTCGCCCGACGGCCCCGGCAGACGCAACTTGGCTTTAGATACGAACACGTTGCCGATGCCGCTGCCGATCTCGATAGCGCCCCAGACGGCCATCCAACTGACAAGAACCAACCAGATGAGTATCCAAGGGGCGTCAAAACTGCTCGGCACGAACAACGCCATCGCGGCACCAATTAGCAGGGACAACACTACCAAGCTCGCCCCGGTAGCAATACTCCTAACACCCTCGCCGTACTTCTCAAGCCAATCTTGAGCCGTCCGAGGCTCACTCGTGTCTTTGTCGATGTGGTCGGGTTGCACGGACTTGCCGCTTAACACCAACGCCACGGCCTCTAGCTCCAGCCCGCAAGAGCGACAAAACTTCGCGCCGTCGGCATGCCGTGTCGCGCATTGAGGACAATACATTGTTGCCACCTCCTTTCTCGTTTACGAAATGAGGAGACGCCAAGTTCACCGGTGAGAGGTGGAAGGCATTTCGGCGCTACTACTGTGGTCAGGCGAGTGAACCGCTGTGCGTGCCGGACGCCTGCCGCGCCGGTGGTGTTGTAACGTGAGCGCCCACGACATCAGCATGTAATAAACTGGAAACCAGAGCGACAGGAGAACCGACGTCCTTGAATCGCCGCCCATGCATGAGAGAATAATCAACAATAGTACGCCCCAGATCGCGGCCAGCAGTGTCGTCAACTGATTGAACGGCGCGCGCTGCGACGGATAGAGATACCGCGATGGCACGAACGTCAGTACTGACAGAGCGATGATGATGGCGAGCGCGGCCCAAGCCGGAGGACGCAGCATGTAAAGGTAGAACGCGACGACGTTCCAGTAAGACGGGAAGCCGAGGAAGTAACCGTCGTCGGTTTTAGCGTTGACCCGCGAGAATCCGTAGGCGCTGGCGAGAAGCGGCAGAAGCAGCCACCACGCTTGGCCCCCCGGAAGAACCTCCGCCCGCCAGATGAGCAGCAGCGGTAGCGAAGTGTAGGTTTGAAAGTCAACGATGTCGTCCAACGTGCGCCCGTCGAAGGAGGGCACGACTTCTTTCACCCGCGCCCGCCGTGCTAACCAGCCATCCGTCGAATCTATGAAGGTGGCGACTAACATCAGCGCGAACGCCGCGCGAAAGGAGTCGTCGCCGCCGCGCACGATCAACACGGCGATGAGCGCCGCCGCGACCAGCCCTGTCGCGGTATACAGATGAACACACCAAGCTAAAAGGTTCTCTCGCCTCATGCCATCCTTCACCGAAGCAGATACTAAGAGGAGATCGGTTTCTGCTCTCTCCGGTTCTTGAGTTTTATCGGCGGTCTATTTCAACACAGAGGTCACAGAGGAGCCACAGAGCACACAGAGAAGAAGCCTCGTTTTGTTCCGCTTGTTCCGCAACGCCGCCTTGTTACCCCGATGACACTATCTTTGCGTTTCAGAGGTAGGCTTACGTCCAACGTATAAGTATCTCGACACGCGGCCTTCGCGTGAGATGATGTGAACGCACGACAGAAATTTTTGCAGACCCTCGAAGTTTTCTTTCCCCTCGATGCGAATCATGTCCTCGCTGTGCTTGACGCGCGCGTCGTGCCAGCGTTGCGCCACCATTGCCGCGTTCGCCGTTACGTCGTCAGAGAGAATCAACTCGAAACCTGCTTCTTCGATCAATCGCTCGTTCTCGCCGCGCGGCAGGTAGAAGTAGCGGCCGATGGAACTGCGCGTCGCAATCTCTTCGTGTGAGACGATGCCCGTAATAACCATCGCGTCGGTAAAGAGCATGCGCCCGCCCGGCTTCAGAACTCTGTGCCACTCTCTGAGAACTTCCGAACGCTTCGGCACATGGCACATCACGTCGTTGGAAACAATCGCGTCGAAGGTTTCATCGCCGAACGGGAGCGGTTGGCTCGCGTCCGCGAGTTGGAAGTGGGCGCGCTCGTCAAGACTCTGCTTGGCCGCCAACTCGTTCGCGTTCCTGACACCGAACTCGCTAACGTCTAAGCCGGTGACGCGGCACTTCGTCTTCCGCGCGACGTACAAAGCAGGCCCGCCCGACCCGCTTCCGATTTCCAAAAGGTTCGACGAGGATTTTAGTCGCAGCAGTTCGATGAAGCGGTCGAGTTCCTCCGCCGTCATCCAACTGCTCTGCCCGACGTCTTCTCCGTAAGTCTCGGCGCGGACTTGCTCCAGCACGCGGGCCGAAAAGTTGTCGTAAAAGTTGTCGTAGAGATTAACCGAACTGGACATGCTTTAGTCTCCCATCTTGCGCTTTATCTGACAGAGCGCCGCCCCGCGAATGATATGTTTGAGAATACCGCGCGCGAAGTTGGAGTTTGACTCACTGCCGGCTTGGGCGCACTGCTTCTTATGCCAAATCCGTAGTGAAGTCAACGAGTGTTCCGCAGGTGCCGGACGTGCCGATTGCGGAATGCGGAATGCGGAATGCGGATTAAAGACAAAATAGAACCACATCAATGGTACACGATGGAAGACATTCACCGCCGCAGACCGAGGAGCCGAGCCGCAGAGGTTCGTAGAGAGTTAATCGCGCAACTCTCTGCGAGTCTCGGCGAGAACTCTGCGCCCCGGCGGTGAGAGATTGTTCCCCCAACCGTCACGTCATCAGTAATCGAGTGTGCCAATGTCGCGTGGTTTGATTAAGTTCTTCTAATCCGCAATCCGAAATCGGCACGTCCGCTCGCATTTCGTTGCGGTGTGGACAGTTCGGTAATAAATCGGTGATAATGCTCAGCTTTAGCGCGACCACATGACGGTTGGTATAGCCACGGAGCAAAACGCTTTCGCGCGTGGCTTCCCACGGCTCCGGCTGCTTTCGCAAGCTCGCGCAACCGCAAGGCCAAGTTCAAACTCGCTAACGTATTTACCAGAAAGGAATCGTTCAACCGTGGAACTATCGCTGATCCCCGGCATCAGCTTGCTACCGCTTGCGTTTGCCGCCACCCTCCTCATCCTCAATTTATTAAAGTGTAGTGTTGACCCGACAAAGTGGGCCAACTCCTTCGAGTGTGTGAAGAAAAATGCTGTGGCGTTCGCGTGCCGGTCGTCGTCCGCCGCGCCGACAGTTCGTCGCGGCGCTCTCTCTGTCGTGACCGGCCTCGCGGTCTTCGCACTCAACGCAATCACCGTCCTCGCGCAGACGCACGGCGCGGAGACGGGAGCCGCCGGGCACCGACCGGGCGGCGAGGCGAACCTCGTGCTGCCTGACCTTTCACAGGTCGCGTTCCTCGGCTTCGACGGACGCACGCTGTTGATGATGGGTCTCGTCGTCTGCGCCCTCGGGCTGTTGTTCGGACTCGCCATTTTCATCCAGTTGAAGAATATGCCGGTGCATCGCAGCATGCGCGAGATTTCGGAATTGATCTACGAGACCTGCAAAACTTACCTCATCACGCAGGGCAAGTTCATTCTGATTCTCGAAATCTTTATCGCCGTCATCATCGTGCTTTATTTCGGTTTGCTGCTCGGATTCGAGCCGTTGCGCGTCGGGATCATTTTGATATTCAGCTTAGTCGGCATCGCCGGCAGCTACGGCGTCGCGTGGTTCGGCATTCGCGTCAACACGTTCGCCAACTCGCGCACCGCGTTTGCCAGTCTTGAAGGTAAACCTTATCCGCTTTACGCGATTCCTTTGAAAGCGGGCATGAGCATCGGCATGCTTTTGATTTCGGTCGAGCTGCTCATCATGCTCTGTATCCTTCTGTTCATCCCGCGCGAGTACGCCGGGCCGTGCTTCATCGGTTTCGCCATCGGCGAATCTCTCGGCGCGGCGGCCTTGAGAATTGCGGGCGGAATCTTCACGAAGATCGCCGACATCGGCTCCGACCTGATGAAGATCGTCTTCAAGATTAAAGAAGACGACGCGCGCAACCCCGGTGTCATCGCCGACTGCACCGGCGACAACGCGGGCGATTCGGTCGGCCCCTCGGCGGACGGCTTCGAGACTTATGGCGTGACGGGCGTCGCGCTGATTACGTTCATTCTTTTGGGCGTCCGCGACGAGACCGTGCAGATACAACTCCTTGTCTGGCTCTTCGTGATGCGCGTGATGATGATTATTGCGAGCGCGCTTTCTTACTTCGTCAACGAGGCGATGGCGAAAAGTCGTTACGCGAACGCCGACCGGATGAATTTTGAGGCTCCGCTCACGTCGCTCGTGTGGATCACCTCAATCGTCTCAGTGGTGCTCACTTACGCCGTATCGTATCTCATCATCCCCGTGCTCGGCGGCGACTCGACTTTGTGGTGGAAACTGGCGACGATCATTTCGTGCGGCACGCTCGCGGGCGCGATTATTCCTGAGTTAGTTAAGCTCTTTACATCGACCGAGTCGCGCCACGTTAAAGAAGTCGTCACATCGTCGAACGAGGGCGGCGCGTCGCTCAACATTCTGTCGGGTCTGATCGCGGGCAATTTCTCCGCCTACTGGCTCGGCATCGCTATCGTCATTCTGATGGGCATTGCTTACGGCTTCGGCGTTTTAGGCTCGGATGCCAACCCGCAGGGTCTCGGTGCGCTGATGATCGCCCCGGCGGTCTTCGCCTTCGGCCTCGTCGCCTTCGGCTTCCTCGGCATGGGGCCGGTGACGATTGCTGTTGACTCCTACGGCCCTGTCACCGACAACGCGCAGTCGGTTTACGAACTGTCGCTCATCGAGCAGGTGCCGAACATCGAAGAGGAAATTAAGCGCGATTACAACATGGTGGTGAAGTTCGACCGCGCGAAGCACCTTCTGGAAGAAAACGACGGCGCAGGCAATACCTTCAAGGCGACCGCGAAGCCGGTCTTGATCGGAACGGCGGTCGTCGGCGCGACGACGATGATCTTCTCGATTATCATGGCGCTCACCGCAGTGAACGGACAGTTCGTCGCGGAGCGCGTGCAATATCTTTCGCTTTTGCACGCACCCTTTGTGCTCGGCCTCATCACCGGCGGCGCGGTGATTTACTGGTTCACGGGCGCGTCCATGCAGGCGGTCACGACCGGCGCGTATCGCGCGGTTGAGTTCATCAAAGCTAATATTAAACTCGAAGGCGTCGAAAAGGCGTCCGTCGAAGACAGCAAGAAGGTCGTGGAAATCTGCACGCAATATGCGCAGAAAGGGATGTTCAATATCTTCCTCACGGTCTTTTTCTCGACGCTCGCGTTCGCCTTCGTCGAGCCGTACTTCTTCATCGGCTACCTGATCTCAATTGCGATTTTCGGACTCTATCAAGCGATCTTCATGGCGAACGCCGGCGGCGCGTGGGACAACGCGAAGAAAATCGTCGAGGTCGAATTGAAACAGAAGGGTACGCCGCTGCACGACGCATGCGTGGTCGGCGACACAGTGGGCGACCCCTTCAAAGACACGTCGTCGGTGGCGCTGAACCCGGTCATCAAGTTCACGACGCTCTTCGGCCTGCTCGCCGTCGAGTTGGCGGTGGAGTTGACGCGGACGCAGGGTTCGACACTGACGCACGCGCTGGCCGCCGTCTTCTTCCTCATCTCGGCGTTCTTCGTCTGGCGCTCGTTTTACGGAATGCGGATCGGGGCCGAGGGTGCGCCCACCGTGCCCGCCGGAATGGGCGAGATGGGAACAGATACAGAGGGACTCGCCCAGCGTTAAGAATGAATTTTGGGGTCGCGCGTTTCGAGTCGAGTTGAAGATCAACAAAGGCCGAAACGCGCGGCTCGAAGACTCTCAACCTGAAGGATGTAATTCGTGGACACTTACCTCAAAGCCGAAACACTCGCGGGCGCAACGCTCGCCCCTCTGGACTGGGTGCGCTCAACAATTCTCGTCGTTGCGTTTAGCCTTTTAACAGCGCTCGCCGCGCAGATTGTTATCCCGCTGCCGTTCACTCCGGTGCCGATTACGGGACAAACATTCGTGGTGCTTTTGACGGGCGCGCTTCTGGGATCGCGTCTCGGCGCGTTGGCGATGATCGCGTACTTGGTCGAAGGCGCGGCGGGACTACCTTTCTTTCGCGGCGGGAACGGCGGCGCGCATTATCTTTTGTTCAGCCCGACGACCGGATACCTTCTGGCCTACCCGGTCGCGGCGTTCGTCACAGGACTACTCTCCGAGCGTGGCTGGGATAAGCGTTACCTGTGGGCGGCGGCGGCAATGGGAATAGGCTCACTCGTGATCTTGTTCGGCGGCTGGGCGTGGCTCTCTCTGTTCTTCAGAACGGCGGCTGACGCATTCAACGCCGGGGTCGCGCCGTTCATCATCGGCGACATCGTTAAAATCGCGCTCGCCGCAGCCGTGCTGCCAACCGGGTGGGCTATCTTGCGCCGCATAAATTGATGGTTAAAAGGGCATCTGCTGGTTTAACTCTTTCGCTCGGCGCTGTGAGACGCTGGCCTCATATTCATTATATTCATTCACTACCTTCCTCCACTTCCTTGAGAATCGTGACAGGGTACGAAGAAATGATGTTGTCCACTGTGACAATCGTCATTCTGTGTTCCACTGCCTGACAGATGAGCATGCGATCAAACGGGTCACGGTGAATTGAAGGAAGCTTCGCAAGCTGAGACACGCTGGATTCGTCCAGCGTTAAACTTGAAATCTGATGCCGGTCTCTCTGCAGTGGGATATAGCTCTCCGGCGGGTGCGGCAACGGTAGCTTTCCGAGTTGGTGCTTTACGATTATTTCCCAGAGCGAAACGACGCTCAGGTAAACCTCGTTGCCGGAATCACGAATGCTGTCTCGCATATCGTCCGGCAGACGATTGTCGCCGCTGATAAACCAGAGGAAGATATGAGTATCCAAGATGAGTTTCATCTGCCCTCGAAGTCGCTCATGACTTGTTCCGGCAAAGGCTCGTCAAAGTCGTCCGGCACAACGAAATCTCCGGCACACAGCCCGAAAGGGCGTAAGGATACAGACTCGGGTGTAACAGGCTTGATCTCTGCTACAGGCTTACCGGCATGGACAACGACCAATGTTTCTCCAGCCTCAACGCGTTGAAGGTAGGCCGGGAAGTCACGCTTTATTTCGTCTACACTAACTTGAGTCATAAGCCGATTATCAAACACAAGCGATTTTGAATCAATGTATCACTCCTCAACTCCCTTTCCATTCTTCCCTCTTCCTCAAACTTCGCCCTTCAGGTACCGCTTTCTTCTCTCGTCGGGGAATTTCTCAATCGCGTAGCGCAGCATCGTCCGGGGCATTTGGTTATAGTGAGCGCGCAGAAAATCTTCCTCGACCTGTAAGTTTCGATTACCGACTTCGCGCAGCATCCAGCCCGTAGCTTTGTGGATTAAATCCTCGGTATCGAGAAGCAACATCCGGGCGATGGCGAGCGTCTCATCGAACTCGCCGCGCCGGATGAAGTAGAACGTGGAGATGATGGCGATTCTTCGATCCCATAAACTATTCGACTGCGCGAGACGATGAATCATTCCCCGATCCTTGTCCCACAAAAACGCGCCGACGATGTGCGCCGCCGAAACATCGATCAAGTCCCAGTTGTTAATGGATTTTCTGTTCTTCAAGTACAGCCGGTAGACTTTCGCCTTCGTCGCTTCATCGCCTTTCGCGTAGCGGCGAATGAAGATCAGGATGGCGAGCATTCGGTCTTCGTGGAAAGTGGAATGGAGCAACTGCTCGACGTGCGGCAAGGAAAGGTCGTGGTATTTCGCGGACAGCTTTCTGAGGATGGGAATGCGGACGCCCCGGAAGACATCGCCTTCTCCATATTCGCCCGGCCCCGTCTTGAAAAATTTCTGAAGAATCGAGGCCCCGCCGGGGTCGCCCGACGATTCCAACTCTTCCCTGATTTTTTCTAAGCTCATACAAACTTAATACGGAGAAGCATGACGCGCGGCCTCAATTTATCGGCATCAAATCTTTCCCGCGCCCCGCTTTCTGGGTGCCTTTTTCTCATCTGCCAGCCTCAGCACGTCGCCCGGCTGGCACTTGAGCGCCTGACAGATACCTTCTAAAGTGCCGAAGTTGATCCCCAACGCCTTGCCCTTTTTCAACCGCCACAGAGTTGTGTGGCTGATGCCCGTCTCTTTCGCCAACCAGTAGAAAGTCCGCCCGCGCTCTGCCAGTATCTCGTCGCCTCGATTCTCAATCACAATACGCCCTTCTTTCTGCTATTCATTACTTGTCATTCATGAAACATATTATTCATGAAATATACTCTACACTTGACACATATCTTTGTCGAGCGTAAAGTTGGGCAGAACCGAGCGCAAAATCACTCCCTTCTCAGATCTTCTGGAATTACCCAGACCACCTGACGCACACAGCTCAACACCATGCTGCGAAGGATGCTGACCTTACCCTGGACGGCCTAAAACATGAGCGCATTGCTTGACTCGGGCTGATGTCGGCCTCAGTCGAAGAGAGCTTAAACATTCAATGTACCGGGACTTTAATTCTTGGTAGACCACCGAAAAGGAGATTGAAGTAATTATGACGACCAATATCCGACCTCTGCATGATCGCGTGCTCGTGAAACGCATTGACGAAGGCGAGCAGGTGCG
>Ga0183260_10004549_pt1 | contig 10990 bp, 7 predicted proteins | sample AntDrymUQ4972206_2_FD_129768 | JGI IMG/M metagenome (GOLD analysis project Ga0183260, IMG submission 129768) | Polar desert sand microbial communities from Dry Valleys, Antarctica - metaG UQ497 (22.06) (version 2) (version 2) | ecosystem: Environmental > Terrestrial > Soil > Desert | place...
CGAAAGCGCGGCGAAGCCGTAGAGCATCCACACCGCGCGGCGCTCCGACATGCCGAGCGCGACCGCCTTCGCAAACACCACGAGGTCGTCAACGCTGGTGTAACGCCAGATGCCTCGGTAGACGCCCATGCCGAGAAACGTCGCCATCTTGACGAAGACCAGCACCGGCACGGTGCGCAGGAAATGCCGCATCGTGCCGCTTTCTTCGAGAGACCCGAATAGCAAGACGTAAGCGCCGTAGTACGCGAGGATGATGAGAACCATGTCGAGCAGCACTTCAAAGAAGCGCCGCTTGTAAGAAAGGTCAACGAGGAAGGCGAAGAGCGCCTTTTCGCGCGCCGTCTTGATCTCGTCCTCGTCGTAAACTTTGACGCCCGCGAGATAGACGCCGAGGAGCGTCAGCACTACGGTGAAGCCGAGGATCGCGGCGAGGCTGAGGTCTAGTTTCGTCTCCCGCACGAAGAGCGCGAGCAGACCCGAAAGCGCGGCGAAGCCGTAGAGCATCCACACCGCGCGGCGCTCCGACATGCCGAGCGCGACGAGACGGTGCGACGTGTGGTCGCGCCCGCCCTGCGAAGCGGAGCGTCCGGCGAGCTTACGTAGAATCGTGACGAAAGTGGTGTCGAAAATCGGGACGAAGAGAATCAGCACCGGCACCGCGAGCACCGGCAGGAAGGAGCGCGAGCGCCCGCCGGTCGCGCTCAGAAGCGCCGTGCTCGAAAGAAAGAAGCCGATGAACATTGAGCCGCAGTCGCCCATGAAAATCGTGGCCGGCGTCGAGTTGTAGGCGAGGAAGCCGACGAGCGCGGCGGCGAACACCGCGAGCATCAGCGCCTCGTGGACTTGCCCGCTCGCCGCGAAGTTGAACGCCAGCGTCGCCGACGCGATGGCCGCGATCCCGGCGGCAAGGCCGTCCATGTTGTCGAGCAAATTGACGGCGTTCGTAATGCCGACCAGCCAGAAAATTGTAATCGCCATGTTCCACGCGGGCGATGCCGTCCACGGCAGAGCGAGGCCATAGTAGATGACAAGCGCCGCGCCCATCACCTGCCCGATTAGTTTCTGGTACGGCTTGATGTGAAGCAGGTCGTCAACGAGGCCGACGGCGAAAAGAAACGTGCTCCCCGCGACGACCACCCAATTCTGCGGCGTGCGCGGAATGAACACGAGATACGTCACGACGACGCTCAGAAAAATCGCCACGCCGCCGAGCATCGCGGTCGGCTTCTTATGCCAGCGATCCGCCTTCGGCCTCGCCACCGCGCCGAACCGCCGCGCGAGTACGCGCACTGCGGGAGTGAGAAGCAGTGCCAGCACGAACGCCGCCATAACTGGGATCAAAGATTGTGCGCTTAAAATCATTTACGAGACGCCGAAGGTTGTTCGCGTGCGGGACGTGAAAAGCTATTCGATGTGACTTAAGAAATCAAGCACTGAGCGAGTCTGGAGTTTGAAGTCGAGAGTCCAATCGCCTAAAACTTCTTCCGACTCCAGACTTTTACCGTCCACTGTGGTACGCGATGACGCTTTCCAGAATCCCGTCGAGTTTCATTTCGGGGCTGAAGCCGACCTGCGCGTTGATCTTGGAGATGTCGGGGACGCGGCGCGGCATGTCCTCGAAGCCTTCCTCGTAGGCTTCATCATACGGCATGAGCACAATCTCAGAGTCAGACTTTGTTAACTCCTTAATGCGCTCGGCGAGTTCGATGATTGAGATTTCCTCGTTCGAGCCGATGTTGAAGACTTGGCCGATTGCCGCCGGGTCGTCCATCAGCTTGACGAGCGCGCCGACTATATCGCCGACGTAGCCGAAGCAGCGCGTCTGCGTGCCGTCGCCGTAGACCGTGATCGGACGACCGGCGAGCGCTTGCTTGACGAAGGTCGGGATGACCATCCCGTACTGCCCGGTCTGGCGCGGGCCGACGGTGTTGAAGAGGCGCACGACGATTGTCGGCAGTTTCTTCTCGCGCCAGTAGGCGAGCGCGAGAAATTCGTCAATCGCCTTCGAGCAGGCGTAAGACCAGCGACCCTTCGTCGTCGCGCCCATCACGAGATTGCCGTCCTCACGGAACGGCACTTGATCGCTCAGGCCGTAGACCTCAGAGGTCGAAGCGACGAGCACCTTCTTCTTCTTCTTGTTGGCCTGCGCGAGGACGATCTCGGTGCCGCGCACGTTCGTCTCAATGGTTCTCACCGGACTCTCGACGATCAGCTTGACGCCGACCGCCGCCGCGAGGTGGAAGATCACGTCACATTGGTCAACCAACTCGGCCATCACCGGATAGTTGTGTACGCTGTCAATCGTATAGTGAAAACGCTCGTGCTTTTTCAAGTGAGCGATATTTTCGATGCTGCCGGTCGAGAGGTCGTCAATCACGTAGACCTCATCGCCGCGTTCAAGGTATGCGTCAGAGAGGTGCGACCCGATGAACCCCGCGCCCCCGGTAATCAATACTCGCAAAAGTTAATCTCCTTTCAAGCTCGCCGTTCTAACGGCCTGCTCCGACGCGCGCCTCTCCATTGTTGATTCGTCGCGCGCCTTCGCTGCCAATGTTTTTGGTAACAGCAGGTCGTCATACAAATTCTTAATGTCCGTCACCAGACGTTTTTTAGAATACTTGCTTTGCACAAACACGCGCCCGCGCTCGCCCATCTCGCGGCGCAACGCCGCGTCACTCGCCAGCCGCGCCAGCCCGCTCACGAAAGCGTCAACATCGCCCGGACGCACGCCGACGCCGCGCTCACAGATTTGATAGCCGTCACCGCTTCTTTCATCATTCGCGCCGGACAATTGAAGCGCCGCGCCGATTAAATCAACCACGCCGCCGACCGTCGTCGCAATCACCGGGCGCGCGCACGCCATTGCCTCGATCAACGTCAGCGGCGTGCCTTCATTCAGAGAAGTCAGCGCCACGATGTCGAGCGCCGCGTAAAAATTTTCAGGGGCGGTGCGTGAGCCAGTGAAAATCACTTTTTCGCCGAGACCGAGCGCGCGGGCGTAACTCTCAAGGCTAACGCGAAGATGCCCGTCACCGATCACGACAAAACACACGCGCTTTCGCGTGAGACTTCCCTGCTCACATCGCTCTTTGTCGTAACGCGCGGCGGCGTCAAGAAAAATTTGATGATTCTTAATCTCGGTGAGACGCCCGACGATTCCCACCACGAGACAGTCATCCGTGTCGACTCCTAATTCCTTCCGCGCAGATTCTCTGCGCGCCGCCCAATCGGCGAACACATCGGTGTCCAAGCCGAGAGGCACGACGGCGAACTGCTCCGCTCTCCCGACGCCAAACTCGTGATGTATCTCCCGAAATTGCTGCGCGCTGAGACAGACGATCCGGTCGGTTGCGACGCGCGCGAGTATTTTTTCGATCATCAGAAACAGACGTGTCTTCAATCGCCCGTAGTAGCTATGAAAAACGTGTCCGTGATACGTGTGGACGAATCGGCAGCGGCGCGGACGCGCGACGAGAATTGAAGGCGTCAGCCAGCGGTAAAGCAGTCCGGCGACGCGGCCCACCGTCCCGGCTTTCGCCGTGTGCGTATGCACAACATCGGGTCGCTCGCGCACGAAGAGGCGGTAAAGTTTCCAGACTGTTATCGCGTCCTTCAAAGAAATCTCGCGGCTCATCTCCGGGATGATGACAGGTCGCACGCCCTGCGCCCGGGCAAAATACGTCATGTCGTCTTCGCCCGGCGGCACCGTTCCCGCGATTAGCACGGTATCATAGCCGACGCGCGGCAACTCCGCCGTCAGCCACGCGACGTGCCGCGCCGGCCCACCGACGTTAAGCCGGGCGATGATGCGAACCACCTTCATAAGTCTGGAGTCAGGAGTCTGGGGTCTGGAGTCTAAAGACAAATTATTTTGACTCTAGACTCTGGACTCCAGACTCCTGACTATTCTTCAGTCTTCCATCCTGAAGATCGTTCGGGGGTCGTCCTCGTGCCGAATCTCGTCAATTTCTTCGCGCTTACCTTCGCCCATGAAGAGGCGGTTCGGGCAATTGATGACGACGCCGGACGTGTGCCCGACGTTGCGGTAAGCGTGGGCGACGCCCTTCGGGACAAGCACCGATTTCGGGTTGTCCTCGCCGACGAAGAGAGTCATTACGTACATGTACGTCTCCGAGTCGGGGCGGTTGTCCCACAACCGCAGCTTGAAGTTCGACGGGCCGATGAAGCAGAAGAGGTCGGCTTGGTCGGCGTGCTCGTGCGGGCCGCGCAGCACGCCGGGGAGCGTCGTCGAAATGTAGGTCATGCGCGGGTAAAATTCTTCCTCTAGCTCGTCGTGACGGAACAATTCCGCCAGCCAGCCGCGCTCGTCAACGTACTTACGCAGGTCTTTAATCACCACGTCGCGGATTTTGCCGCGCGTAAACTCAGACACAGCAGGGTCAGTCTTTGTTTGCACCCTGAACCTCCATTTTGTTGGCGCCGGTTTCGGCCACAAGTTTTCCGGCGTGCAGTAAGCTCTCGAACGTCCCGGCGTCAGTCCACCAGCCGTCAAGTTCGTCCCACGTCATTTCGTCGCGCTCGATGTAAGCGTTGTTTACGTCGGTGATTTCCAATTCGCCGCGCGCCGAAGGCTTGAGCGTCCGCACGATGTCAAACACGCCCGCGTCGTACATGTAAATCCCTATCACGGCGTAGTCCGATTTCGGCTGCTGCGGTTTTTCTTCGATTCGCACGACGCGCTTACCGTCAATCTCGGGTACACCGAAGCGTTGCGGGTCGTGTACCTTCTTGAGAAGGATTTTCGCGCCGCCGCCCTGATGCCGGTACGCGCGCACCGCGCGGCAGATGTTGCCCTCGATGAGATTGTCGCCGAGCACGATGCAGAGCGGCTCACCCGCCGCGAAATGCTCGGCCAGCGCGAGCGCCTGCGCGATTCCGCCCTCGCCTTCCTGATACGTGTAGTTGAGGTGCTTGAGGCCGAACATACTACCGTTGCCGAGCAGCTTGAGAAAATCCCCCGCCGAGTTTCCGCCCGTAACCACCATGATGTCTTTGACACCGGCGTTCACCAGCGTCTGAATCGGATAGTAAATCATCGGCTGGTTGTAAACCGGCAGCAGGTGCTTGTTCGTCACCGCCGTCAGAGGCCTTAGTCGCGACCCCAGTCCGCCCGCTAATACGACACCTTTCATTCATTAACCTCCTAAACACAGTGACAAGCGACAGGTAATAAGTGACAAGCCAAAGGCAAAAGCAATTTGCACTGTCATCTGACGCTCGTCACTTGTCACTTGTCTATAAATTTTTTGAACCACAATTCGAGCATTAAGAGCGTCCAAAGTTGGTGCCCGTAATCGCGCCGGCCCTCGGTATGCTCCGTGACCATGTGCGCGACGACTTCGGGTTTGAAGTAGCCGCGCGTGAGACTTCGCTCGGCGAGCAGAACCTCGCGCAGGAAATCTTTCATCCCGCCGCGAAACCAGTGTCCGATGGGAACTCCGAAGCCCATCTTCGCGCGCTTCAAATTTTCCGCCGGCAGAAGTTTCTTCAACACCTGCTTCAGCAGATACTTGGTCGTCCGCCCGCGCAGCTTCAAATCTTCGGGCAGGCTTGCGGCGAACTCGATGACGTGGTGATCGAGAAACGGCGAGCGCGCTTCGAGCGACACGGCCATGCTGGCGATGTCAACCTTGACGAGTAGATCATTCGGCAAATAGGTCATCGTGTCCGCGAGAAGCGAAGCATCCACTATCCCGGCGCCATTGGCTCGTGTGAACCACTCGGCGAGAAACTCCGACGCTTCATGTCCGGCGACGCGGTGACGAAACTCGTCGGTATAAAGCTCGTCTTTCGCCTGCGTGTCGAGCACGCTGACCCAGCGCAAATAACGCTCAATTGCCGGAAGCCCCGCCGCTTTCACGAACCGCTTCAAACTCCGCAGACGAGTGCGGCGTAATTCAGAAGCGGGTAGTAACTCAACTGCTTCCTCAATCAAAGAACGGCGCATCAAGCGGGGCAGCTTGCGGTACGTTTCGGCGAGCCGCATCGCGGCGTAGCGTTCGTAGCCCGCGAAGCATTCGTCGCCGCCGTCGCCGTTGAGGGCGACCGTGACGTGGCGGCGCGTTTCCCTCGACACATAATACGTTGGAATCGCCGACGAATCAGCATACGGCTCGCCGTAATGCTCGACGAGCGTCGGTAAAACTTCCAGCGCGTCGAGGCGCACAATAAACTCATGATGGTCGGCCCCGACGTGCTCGGCGACGCGGCGCGCGTGATGCAGTTCGCTGAAATCCTGCTCCTCAAAGCCGATGGAGAAAGTTTTGACCGGCTCGGAACTTTCCCGACTCATCAGCGCGACGACCGCGCTCGAATCAACGCCCCCGGAAAGAAACGCGCCGAGCGGCACCTCTGAAATAAGTCTGACGCGCACTGCTTCGCCGAGCACCTCAAGCGCCCGCTCACCCGCCTCCCTTTCGTCGAGCTTCACCTTCCTTGAAAAATCCAAGTGCCAGTAGCGCTCGATTTTGACTTCGCCGTGACGATCAAACGTGAGCGTGTGCCCCGGCTCAAGTTTCCTAATTGCGCGGTAGGCCGTGAGCGGTGCGGGGACGCACATAAACGACAGATAGTAGTGAATAGCTTCGGGCTGAACGTCGCGGCTGACTTCCGGGTGTTGGAGGAGCGCGCTGAACTCCGAGCCGAAAATCATCCCGCCATTGACGAGCGCGTAAAGCAGGGGCTTTTTGCCGACGCGGTCGCGCGCTAAGAAGAGTTGCTCTTTGCGCTCGTCCCAAATCGCAAAGGCAAACATCCCGCGCAAGTGCTTCGGGCACTCCGCGCCGTACTCGTCGTAAGCGTGGATGATCGCTTCGGTATCGCTGTCGGTGTAGAACCTGTGGCCGAGTTTTTCGAGGCGGGCGCGCAGTTCGCGGTAGTTGTAGATTTCGCCGTTGAAGACGATCCACGCCGTTTGGTCGGCGTTGTGAATCGGCTGCTGCCCGCCCTTGATGTCAATGATCGCGAGGCGCCGCATCGCCAAGCCCACACGACCGTTCACATACTGTCCGTCGTCGTCCGGCCCGCGATGGCGGATCGCCTCGCACATTCGCGCGAGCACGCTCTCATCAATTGACGTGTCGCTGCCGCTGCTGCTGGCGCGCACGATGCCTGCGATTCCACACATTTCAGACGCGGTGAGGGGCGCGGCGCGAGATCGCCGCTTGCTTGGCGGCCGTTGCGACCTGCTGACTTTCTTCGTTTCTCTCTTTCAGCAGGACGAAGCCGGTTCCGACGAAAATAAAGTAGAAGACCAAAAGCTGCGAGCGTTGCCGGTAGGCGGTGCCGATGTTCCCCTGAAACACGGAGTAAGCGAGCGTCAGCATTAGCGTGAAAATCAGGATCGGCAGGGCTTGGCGGAGTCTGTAACTGACTGTGAACCACACTCCCAAAACGAAGAGAGGGAACGACGCCCACCACACGACCATCTCCGGCAGCGTGATGCTCTGCCGCAGACTCCCCAACTGCCACGGGAACGGAGCGAACATCAGATAGACCATCCCGACCGGAATTGCCGTCAGCGCCCCGGAGGTGGTCGAGACATCAACATCCCTGCCGAAGCCTGAGCGCCCCGACCGCGATTGATCGGCGCGGCTGCGCTGCACGGCTTCGAGGCTCCCAAACCTTTCCATCTGCGAGCCGGCGGTGCGGAGCACGCCGAAGTAAGTCATCGCCAGTCCCATCGTAATGATGATCGCGAACTGCCGCGCGAGGCTCTGCGCCGTCACCTCGCGCATCCCGACGACGAACGCCCCCCCGATTGCGGCGACCACCATGTAGAAGGTGTAGAACCGCAGGCTGAGCGTGCCGAACAGCGCGCACCCCAGAATGAGGAGATACTGAAAGCTCAACTTCTCTCCGAGCTTCAGCGTCGCGAGCATCGCCAGAGCGAGCAGGAAAACGGTCGGCCCGTCCTTCAAGCCCTGCGACGACCACAGGATGAGCGACGGATAAAAGGCGACGAGGAAAGCCGCGACGCGCGCGACCTTGACGTTGTGGAAGATATGCTGGGCGCAGAGGTATATGATCGGAGCCGTCGCCGCACCCATCACGGCGTTTGCATACTGGATGGCGAGCATGTTGCGCCCGACCACGGCGTAAATAGCCCCGACCATGTAGAGCATGCCCCACCCGCCGCCGGTGCTGAACCGATCAATGTGCCACTGGAACTGCGTCTCTCCCTGCCAGAGGCGTAGTATAGAGTAGCCAAGCTCATCGTAGGTGTAAGCGTCGCCGCCGAAAAAATCCTGAAGGTCTAAAACGAAAATCACCGTGCCGATCACGACCCTGACAATCAGCCCGGCGACGAATATCCGTAACAGAAACTCACGCTCGACGCCTGCACGATAGATCAAAGCGCCGGCGACGAACGTGAGGCCGGCACCGGCAATCACCGCCGACGCGCCGTAGACCGGGACGAACACCGAAATGCTCACCCCCAGCGCGAGCAGCAACAAAGCGAGCAGACCGTTCATAACTCAACAACTAAAATCATCAACCACACAACATCCTTCACGCCCCGACTCGCAATGCTCTTACGGACGCAGGATCAAATGATTCTCTAAGACCAACGCCTCAAAACTCGCGCCTTGAAAAGTTTTGATGGCATCTTCGGGGCGGCAGACAATCGGCTCCTGAATGTTGAAAGAAGTGTTCAGAAGCATCGGCACGCCGGTGATCTTTTCAAACTCGCGGATCAACTGCCAGTAGCGCGAATTGGTTTTCCGGCTGACCGTTTGTGGTCGTGCCGTCCCGTCAACATGAACCACCGCCGGAATGCGCGCCCGCTGTCCCTCGGCGACGCTCAGCACGGTAATCATAAACGGGTCTCGGTGCGGCCTGCCGAAAACTGTGTCGCTCGTTTCTTCGAGCATCGAAGGGGCAAGCGGGCGGAACCACTCGCGCAACTTCACCTTCTTATTCAGCAACTCGCGCATGTCGGCGCGTCGCGGGTCGGCGATGAAACTGCGATTTCCCAGTGCGCGCGGCCCAAACTCCATCCGCCCCTGAAACCAACCGATAATCGCGCCGTCGGCGATCATCCGCGCGACACGCGGAAGCATCTCTTCGTCGGCGAGGGTTTCAAATTTCAAGCCCGCCGCGCGGAGCGCCGCCGCACATTCCGCCGAGCTGAACGACGGGCCGTAATAGGCGTGCTCCATTTGAAAACGGCGCGGCTGCTTGAGCTTGTCGTGATAAACCAGAAGCGCCGCGCCGAGCGAGCAGCCCGCGTCGCCGGCGGCAGGCTGGACGAAGAATTTTTTGAATGGCGTCTCGGTCATGATGCGCCCGTTCATCACGGAGTTGAATGCGCACCCGCCGGCGAGACACAGATTATCTTCGCCGGTCTGCTCGTGGAGTCCTTCGAGTAAATGAAGCACCGTGTCTTCGAGGACGCGCTGCGCGCTGGCCGCGATGTTTTGATGTCGTTGACTCAAGTCTTCGTCGGGCTGGCGCGGCGTCCCCAATTCTTTGATCGCCTCTTCGCTAAACTGGTAATGCTTGGCGAGATGGTGATCCAGCACGCGGATGTTGAGATGAAAATCGTGATTGCCGTTAACGGTCAGCACGCGACGCGCGAAAAAGTCGTAGAACTCCGGCTCGCCGTAGGCCGCCAGTCCCATCACTTTCCACTCGTCGCCGCCGAACATGTCGAAGCCAAGAAAGTTAGTGACGGCGGAGTAAAACTGCCCAAGTGAATGTGGCAGCTTGATGCGCTTCAGAGGCTTGATGCTTCCGTGTTCGCCGCGCGAAAACATCGTCGTGGTGTCTTCGCCCGTTCCGTCCATCGTGAGGATCGCGGCTCTTTCAAATGGCGAGACGAAGAAGGCGCTCGCGGCGTGACATTGATGATGGTCTAGGAAGTGGAAACGAAAGTCGCTCGCACCGAAATGCTTACGAATGCGGCGCGGGTGGGCGAACATGCCCAAATAACTATCGCCGACCTGCTTTACCCCCCGATCCACGCGCGCCTTGAACATATCGCGCGAGATGACGGCTGACTTCAATGCCTGCATCGCCTTGTGCCGGAGCACCCACGGCTTCCAGTACAGCGCGACGTGCGCCACGTCGCCGATTTTGATGCCGGCCTCGTCGAGGCAATACTGCATTGCCATGTAGGGAAAGCCGCTGTGGTGCTTGACGCGCGAGAAGCGCTCCTCCTCCGCCGCCGCGATAATCTCGCCATCACAAATGAGCGTCGCCGCCGAGTCACCGAGCGTGGTCAAACCCAAAATATACATAGGTGAAAAACAGAAATGGTGTGCGTCCGCCTCAGTGATCCTCTGTCTTATGGAAGCGACTTTTGAGGGACTGATGACCCTACCAAACTTCGGCAAAAATGTAAAAGAAGCCGACCATCGCGTAGTGGGTCAAGTTTGAAAACTGGTTCAAGAAACAAATAGGATGCTGGGTCAGATGGGTCAAGTCACTTGGACTTCACCATCTGACCCAGCATCTACTGAACCACTATGATTCAGCCTCTATCTACTGATTCTCTAATTCTAGTCAAATGGACACCGAGTTTGAAAAGGAACACATACAAGCCGTAGTTACCCAACGAAAACAACCGCAAGCTAGTTACACTTTCTGGTGACAGGTAACCGACATCACAACTATTGATATTATCGAGCAGCGCAACAGAATCCTCTGGCAAGCTACCGCCTTTTGGTAAGAAGAATATGCTAGTAATCCATTGCTTACGGATGTCCTTTACGTATGTGTCTATCCGTTCTTCCGGTATTGAATTTCGTCTAAGCTGCGCTATGTAGTTAGACAATTTAACAAGTGGACAGTATGCAATTTTTGGGGAAAGTAGGCGGGTGTTAGAAAAACTCGTATCACACGTGTTGGAGATAACTATTGCCGGACCCTTTCTGACAGTAGTGTCCGGCAAATTAACTATCAACACTTCTTTTAGACCGTCACCCTGAAAAACATCGCTCTCGCTTGCCAACACCCCGGTGTATAG
>Ga0183260_10004550_pt1 | contig 10989 bp, 9 predicted proteins | sample AntDrymUQ4972206_2_FD_129768 | JGI IMG/M metagenome (GOLD analysis project Ga0183260, IMG submission 129768) | Polar desert sand microbial communities from Dry Valleys, Antarctica - metaG UQ497 (22.06) (version 2) (version 2) | ecosystem: Environmental > Terrestrial > Soil > Desert | place...
AGACTGCTTTTGATATTCGCAATCTGCGCCGCTGCTGCCGCGTGCGGCAATTCTGAAGAAACGTCACCGCCTTTGGCTCAACAGCCGACCCACTCCTCTGTGGCCACGATTCCTGCGGCGCCGGCCGTCGATGCGAACGCCATCCTCGAACGGATCAAGGTGCTCTCGTCTGACGAGTACGAAGGCCGTGCACCCGGAACCAAGGGCGAAGACCTGACGGTCAAGTACCTGGTGGATGAGTCAAAGAAGCTCGGCCTCCAACCGGGAAACCCCGATGGCACCTACGTCCAGAAGGTCCCTCTTGTCGGGATCACCGGCGCCCAGGCGCAACCACTCACGATTACTAAGGGTGCGCAGAAGAAAACCTACAAGTGGTCCGATGAGGTCGTCGCCTGGACCCGTCGCGTTGCCGACACCACTTCGATTGCCGACTCGGACATCATCTTCGCCGGCTACGGAGTCGAAGCGCCCGAGTACAACTGGAACGATTTCAAGGGCGTCGACGTCCGCGGCAAGACGATCGTCGTCCTCGTCAACGATCCACAGGTGCCGAGCGCGTCCAATCCCTCGCAGCTGGACGACAAGGTATTCAACGGGAAGGCGATGACGTACTACGGTCGCTGGACTTACAAGTACGAGAAGGGCGCGGAACTTGGCGCCGCCGGGGTCCTCATCGTTCACGAAACCGGGCCGGCCGGGTATCCGTTCCCTGTCGTCCAGGGTTTCCTGGGTGAAAGGTTCGGCCTGGTCGCGAAGGACAAGAACATGAGCAAGTCGAGCGTGGAAGGCTGGCTGTCGCTCGACGCCGCCAAGTCCCTGTTCGCGATGGCGGGCCAGGACTTCGATGCGCTCAAGAAGCAGGCACTGAGCCGCGACTTCAAGCCCGTCCCGCTCGGGCTCAAGGCCTCGATGGGGATCCGCAACACGATGCGGACGATCGATTCGCAGAACGTGATCGCAAAAGTGGAAGGCAGCGACGCACGGATGAAAGACGAGTACGTCGTCTACTCTTCCCACTGGGATCACCTTGGTGTCGGCACGCCGGTTGATGGAGACAAGGTCTACAACGGTGCGCTCGACAACGCCTCGGGAGTAGCGGCGCTCCTCGAGATGGCGAAGGCCTTCACGCAAGTGCAGCCGAAGCCGAAGCGCTCGATCCTCTTCCTGTTCGTCACCGCCGAAGAACAGGGCCTCCTCGGGTCCGAGTTCTACGGGACCAATCCGCTTTACCCGCTCGAGAAAACCGTCGCCAACATCAATCTCGATGGTGTCAATCAGTGGGGACGAACCAGAGACATCACGGTCGTCGGGATGGGCGCCTCAGATCTGGACGACGTTCTCAAAAGCGCGGCCCAGGTACAGGGGCGGACGCTCAATCCGGATCCGGAATCGGAAAAGGGCTTCTATTACCGATCCGACCATTTCAATTTCGCAAAAGTCGGCGTGCCGGCTCTCTACACCGATACCGGCGTGAACTTCATCGGGAAGGATGAAGCCTTCAGCAAGTCGAAGCGCGATGAGTACACGTCGACCGACTATCACAAACCGTCGGACGAGATTAAGCCTGACTGGGATCTGAGCGGCGCGGTGGAAGACGTGCAGCTCATGTTCATGGTGGGACACAGCGTGGCGAACACCGACCGGTTTCCAGAGTGGAAGCCTGGGAATGAGTTTCGCGCCAAACGCGATGCCATGTTGAAGAAGTAGGCATTCGCGCGAAGACAATGGCAGATGGTAGATGGAAAATGGTAAAGAGTCTCGCTTCAGCGCCTGCGCCGCAAATTCAGCGGCGATGCCTCGATTCGCTGCACTTTACCATCTACCATCGACCATCTACCATCGACTCTGAGGCTCGAAGAGCCGAGCCAACGCGTCAGCGGTCGCGAGGCTCTTCGAGATAGGTATATCCGTTGAGCCCTTCCTCGTAGAACTCCAGCAGGCGGCCGGATTCCTCGTAGGTGATCTTCCCTTCGCGCACCGCCAGCTCCACGTCGTGGCGCAGCTTGCGCACCAGTACCTCGGAGTCGAATTCGACGTAATCGAGGACCTCCTTGACCGTGTCGCCCTTGATGACATGGTCCAGCACCACGTTGCCGCGTTCATCGAGGCTGACGTGAACCGCATGGGTGTCGCCAAACAGGTTGTGCAGGTCGCCGAGGATTTCCTGGTAGGCCCCGACGAGGAACACCCCGAGGTAGTAGGGATCCCCATCGACCGTGTGCAGCGGCAGCGTGCGCTTCACGTCGCGGCGGTCGATGAACTGGTCGATCTTGCCATCCGAGTCGCAGGTAATGTCACCGAGGACGGCGTGATGGGTTGGCGGCGTGTTGAGCCGATGGATCGGCATCACCGGGAACAGCTGCTTGATCGCCCAGCTGTCGGGGCATGACTGGAAGAGCGAGAAGTTGCAGAAGTACGTATCCGCCATCGCGTCGTCCAGACCCTGCAGATCCTCCGGGACGTCGTCCATCGCGGCGACGATCTTCTTCAGCTTCACGAGAATCGCCCAGTAGAGATTCTCGGCCTGGCAGCGCTGCTCGAGCGGGAGGTAGCCGCCGCTGAACAGGTTGAGCGCCATGTCGAGCGCCTGCTGCGCGTCGTGATAGCTCTCGAGAGCGTTACGAGGGTTCAGACTCTGGAACGTCTCGAGCAGATCGATGATCGGTTGCTCGACCTCTTCCGGCTTGATCACGTCTGGAATCTTCTCTTCGCCAAACGCGGACACACCGAGGACGTTGAAGATGAGGACGCTGTGGTAGGCAACAATCGCGCGGCCGCTCTCCGACACGATCGTCGGATGCTTGACGCCCTCATCATTGCAGACCGTCTGGATGTGATAGACGACGTCGTTGGCGTATTCCTGCAGCGTGTAGTTGACGCTCGACTCGAAGTTGGTCTGGGACCCGTCGTAGTCGACGCCGAGTCCACCGCCGACGTCCAGGTACTCGAGGCCGGCGCCGGACTTCACGAGCTCGGTATAGACGCGCGCGGCTTCGTTCAGCGCGCCTTTGACGATGCGAATGTTCGGGATCTGACTGCCGAGGTGAAAGTGAAGAAGTTTGAAGCAGTCGGCCATGCCGCGGGCCTTCAACTCCTCGAGCCCGCGAAGGACTTCCGCGACCGTCAGGCCGAACTTCGAGCGGTAGCCGCCTGAGCCTTGCCAGCGTCCGCCGCCGCGGGCGGCGAGCTTGACGCGCATCCCGATATGGGGACGAACGCCGACCCGCTCGGCGTACTTCAGGATCAAGCCGAGCTCGGTGTACTTCTCGACGACGGGGATGACCGTCCGCCCGATCTTCTGCGCGAGCATCGCCATCTCGATGAACTCGGCGTCCTTGAAGCCATTACAGATGATGGGCGTGTCGTTGTAGGCCTGCGCCGCGACGGCCAGCAGCTCGGGCTTGGAACCTGCTTCGAGGCCGAAGCCGTACTCGCGTCCGAAATCGAGCACTTCTTCGACAACCTGCCGCTGTTGATTGACCTTGATGGGGTACACGCAGATGTACTTGCCGTCGTAGCCGTGTTGCGTGATCGCCGACTTGAAGGCGTTGTGAATGTCGCCGACACGGTGCCGCAGGATGTCCTTGAATCGGATCAGAACCGGCAGACCGATGCCGCGCAACTGCAGGTGGTCGGTCAACTGCTTGAGATCGATGGACCTTTCGGTGTCCTTCGTCGGGTGGACCAGGACGTGCCCCGCGGGGGAAATGGAGAAGTAGCCCTTCCCCCACCGTTCGATTTCATACAGTTCGCTGGCGTCGGTGACGGTAAACACCTCTCCTGTCTGCCAGTTGCGGTGCGTCTTGGTTGTCGGAGTGCTCACGATTCAAATGATACACGGGACGAAAGTCTCGACCTACCGACTTATCCAACTATCGAGTTGCAGACCACGGATGTCCGGATGCGGAATTCGGCTGGCCGGATTTGGAACGGAGCTTCGCCCGTCCCCGATCCGTTCGTGATGGGACGAGCGGCAGCCGTCCCGTGACCAGCGCCGGTATTTCCGATGTGAAGTGAGGAATCGACGCGCAGGAGGGGCCGGCAACACGTTGGCGGGCCGAATGCACTCATGTGTTTGCACTAGCGCGCACGACGAAATGCCGTTTTGTTACGTCTAACCGTTGCATGAAACCGCCGGCCAGCCAGCAGCTCGATCTGAGCGGAGCCAACAGCGACCTGCCCGCCCCCGTGCGGCCTCGCTACGGCGTCCCGTGGTCGCTCGTGTTCTTCGTCGCAACGCTGCTTGGCTTCGTGTCATCGATGCTGGCCTGGCAGTTGACGGTCACGCTCGAGCGCACCGGCACATACTTCCGGTGGCTGGTCGTGCTCAATTGCGCCTACTGGTACACCTGGGCGCTCTTCACGCCTCCGATCGCCTGGTTATCGCAGCGGTTCCGGTTCGAGCGCCAGGGTCTGCTCCGCGCCGTGGCGGTCCACCTCCCGGCCGTCGTTTTTTTCTCACTCGCTCACATCGGTGCAATGCAGGCAGCGCAGTGGTGGCTGGTCACCTCCGACGGCGGCGCATTCCGCTGGTGGTCGGCGGCGCAGCGCGCCGCGCTGATGAACTTCGACTGGGAGATGATGACCTATTGGGCCATCGTCGGACTCAGTCATGCGCTGCTCTACTACCGTGAGTCCCGCGATCGGGCGCTGCGGACGGCGCAACTCGAAACCCGCCTGGTCGAGGCGCAGCTTAAGACCCTTCAGCAGCAACTTCACCCTCACTTTCTCTTCAACACGCTGCACGCTGTCTCAACGCTGATGCACCGTGACGTGGCGGCTGCGGATCGCACGTTGATGCGTCTGAGCGACCTTCTGCGGCTGACGCTCGAGCGGCTCGGCGAGCGCGAACTGACGCTCGCGTCCGAGCTCGAGTTCCTGCGCAAGTACCTGGATATCGAACGGATGCGTTTTGCGGACCGCCTGGTTGTCCGCTTCGACGTCGCACCCGAAGCGGAAGCCGCGTTCGTTCCGACGCTCCTGCTGCAGCCGCTGGTCGAGAACGCGATCAAGCACGGTGTGGCACGGAAGTCCGGCCCCGGTCACATCGAGATTTCGGCGCGTCGCGAGCACGACAAGCTGCACATCGAGATCCGCGATGACGGCGTCGGGTTGTCGGAGGACGCGCTGACGGCACTGCACAAGGGCATCGGCGTCTCGACGACGAGAGCGCGGCTGCAGCATCAGTTCGGCGCCGACTTCCGCTTCGAGTTCCACCGGCTGTCACAAGGCGTGGCGGTGATCGTGGTGGTGCCGTGGCGGGTGCAGACGCCGGCGCAAACAACGGGAGCGGACGAAGCCTCCCGGATCTCGGGCAATCCCGGGATCCGGGCGATCCGCGCCGCGAGCTAGCGGCGCAGCGTGGAACCAGCGATGACAACGTGGAGCCAGAGATGAAAAAGATTCGAACCCTGGTCGTAGACGATGAACCGCTCGCTCGCGAGCGCCTGACGAATCTCCTGTCCGCGGAACCGGATATCGAAGTCGTCGGGCAATGCCGCGACGGCGAAGAGGCCGCCACCGCGATCGTCGATCACACGCCGGACCTGGTCTTCCTCGACGTCCAGATGCCCGCGATGAACGGCTTTGAAGTCATCGACGCGGTCGGCTCTGAACGGATGCCGCTCGTCATCTTCGTGACCGCCTACGATCAGCACGCGCTCAAGGCGTTCCAGGTGCGGGCGCTCGATTACCTGCTCAAACCGTTCGACCGCGACCGCTTCCAGGAGGCGCTCCAGCGCGCCCGCACCTACATCCAGCGCGACGAAACCGGCGACATTGGCCGCAGGCTCCTGGCCCTGGTCAAGGACCTCCGCCGCGATCAGCCGAAAACCGACCGGCTCGTGGTCAAGTCCGGCGGACGACTCTTCTTCCTGCGGACCGACGAGATCGACTGGATCGAAGCGGCCGGGAACTACGTCCGCCTGCATGTCGGACCCGTCTCGCACCTGCTGCGCGAGACGATGAACGCGATCGAAGGCCGCCTGGATCCCGAGAAGTTCTTCCGCATCCACCGCTCGCGGATCGTAAACATGGAAAGGATCCAGGAGATGCAGCCGTGGTTGAACGGCGAGTATGCCGTCCTGCTGCGGACCGGTACGCGCCTGACCCTGAGCCGCGGATATCGCGAGAAGCTCCAGGACCGCCTCGCTCGGCCAGTTTAGATACGGCAGAGCTAGTGACAAAAATCGTAGCCGGCACGCAGAAATGCGACGCCGGCTACCGCCCGCCCCCGCAAAACCCCAGTAAAACTGAGCCTCGCGTCAGGCAAACCGCTTGCGATAGCGGCGCTGTAACCCAACAGTAACAACGAGAGAGACGCGAAGATGCCGCTGCAGACAGTGCGCCGGGTGATACCGGTCGCCAACAGGAATGTGCCGGAGACCGCGGCCGCGCCCGTGGTTCTCGTCGTGACCCCTGATGACAACCTCCGTGAGGTGTCGTCACGTGTGTTGAGCCGGGAAGGTTACCGGGTGCTCACCGCGGCACATGGCGGACATGCGCTACTGGCCTGTCTGCAGGCTGGGCAGATCGATATGCTCGCCGTTGAATTGTCGATGGACGATGTATCCGGGCCGGCGCTGGCCGAGCGGCTCAGGAGGCACTGCCCCGATCTCCGCGCCGTCTACTTCGCGAAGAGCGGAACGCCGGAGTGCGACGGCGTGATCGTCCGGCCGTTCACGCGCGACGACCTCCTGCGGGTCCTGCCTGGACTCCGCGTATCGGTCGGCGCCTGAGACTTAGTTCTTTCCGCCAGCCTGCTTCGCCGGCATCTTGAAGATGGCCTCGTCGATCGGGACGTTGAACTCGATCTTCTCGAACTTCATCTCGACCACCTGCTGACCGTTCACAAACTGCGTCACACTGAACGGCACCATCCGACCTTCGACCGGTTTGAAATCCGAGAACCGCATCTCCATCCTGATTGTCTGACCGGCGTCCTCGGTATCGATCACCATCTTTGCTTCCAGCCCTGTGGCGGCGTCGATGTAGTAGTGCATCGCCGGGCTCCCCTTGGGCGTGACGATCAGGTGATGTAGTTTGCGTCCGGCTTCGGTAAGCGGTTCGCCGAGCTCGATCTTCGTTCCCTTGGCCTTGTAGTCGAAGAGCGGCGAGTCGATCTGGGAGTTCTGCTTCAGACCGTCGGTCTGTGGACCGGCCGGCAGCGGCTGCGGAGGAAGCCCGGCGGGCGCCATCCACGCCGTCGTACCGTCGAACCCCATGGTCATCTTCTGACCCGCGAGGCCCATCTCGTTACGAACGAAGTACGGGCGCTTCGAGGTGGTCGTGATCGTGACCTTCGCCCCCTGCATCGTTCCCGAGCCTGTCGTTCGAACACTGTTGGTGCTCTTGAGCAGCTCGTAGCCACCCTTGGCCTGGATATTCCTGGCCACAATCTCGTCAACCGTCTGGGCATGGACCGAGCGAGCGCCGAGAACGAGCGTCGCCAGCAACACGACGCGGCGCACCGATAATGATGTCATCGAGCCTCCAGGCAATCCGGTACGTGTACTTGCGCCCATTGTACGAGCGAAGCGCGGAGCGACGAACTCGTCACTCCGCGCGTTCTGTCGCACCGGTCGGTTAAACCCGCTTCCGCACCATCATCCGATACAGCGCCAGCAGGACGATTGCACCGAGTATGGAGACGATCCATCCTGCGGCATCCCCCTCGCCGTACCAGCCCATGGCTCTGCCGAGGAAGCCGCCGAGCAATGCGCCCGCAATCCCCAGCAGAATGGTGACGATGAATCCGCCCGGATCACGCCCGGGCATCAACAGCTTGGCGATGATGCCGACGACCAGGCCGAACAGAATCCACGTGAGAATCCCCATCGTTACTCCTCCAGTTTCCTTGCGTTCACGAAATGCAAGGAGCCGTCCATTCACCAAGGATGAGCCGCAAAGCCCGGCCGCAGTATAGTGGCGGCCGTGCAGATCCTCATCGGTCTCATGTTCCTTGTGGCGCAACAGTCAGCGGCTGCCGGAAAGCCTCGCATGAACCTCGAACCCCTTCACAGCGCAATGAAATCCTTCGATGGCGTTGCCGGATTAGCGGCGCGCAACCTGCTGACGGGCGAAGAGATTGTCATCAACGCCGACGGGCGCTTCCCGACGGCGAGCGCCATCAAGACTGCCGTCATGGTTGAGGCTTACCACCAGGCTTCACGCGGAACCCTGTCGCTCGATACCACTATTCCCCTCCGGCAGAGCGACAAGGTGGGTGGATCAGGCGTGCTCAATGGACTGTCGGAGGGCCTCGCGTTGTCGGTCCGCGATCTCATACACCTGATGATCGTGGTCAGTGACAACACCGCGACGAACCTGCTGGTGAGTCGGCTCGGCACGAAGAATGTGGATGCGCGGATGGTCGCGCTCGGACTCGAGCACACGAAGTTGTTCCGGCCGACGTTCCGTGATGGCAAGGCGGACCTCTTCCCTGAACTCGAGAAGGAGTTCGGCCTCGGCATGTCGACTCCGCGCGAGATGGCGAATTTGATGGAACTGATCGCCACCGGCGCCGCAGTCGACAAGGATGCATCAGCTGCGATGCTCGAGACGCTGCGCCGCCAACAGGACCGCGCCATGATCCCGCGACTGTTGCCGGGTACCCTGCAGGTCGGAAGCAAGACGGGCACGGACTCGGAGAAGCTCGCCGACGAACGCGGACGCCGCGGCGCGATCCGTGTTGACGCCGGCATCGTCACCGGCGACGGCGTGCGTTACGTGATCGCCCTGTTCACGAGGCGCGGCGGCGACACGCGCGGCGGAGCGGATAACGCCGGCGTCCTGCTCGGTGCGCAACTGTCGCGGATGGTATACGAGCAGTTCACGCGCAAGTGAGCTCTTTCGGCGTCCTCACCGCTTGTCCACGTTCAGCACGGAGGCACTGAGACTCGGAGACCTAGAACAGCCGCCCACCCTCGTGTCTGAGCAGCCACTCTTTACGATGAAGGCCACCGCCGTAGCCGGTGAGTGTTCCGTTGCTGCCGATGATTCGATGGCAGGGGACGATGACGGCGACCGGATTGGCGCCGTTCGCGGCACCGACGGCGCGGACGGCGGCGGGTGAGCCGATCAGGACGGCGATCTCGGCGTACGTCGCGGTCTTTCCGGCTGGAACCTGGCGCAGTGCATCCCACACGCGCTTCTGGAACGCTGTCCCGTTCATCTCAACCGGTACCTTGTCGATGGCCCCGAGGTCGCCATCGAAGTAGCCCACGAGCGCGTCGGCCGCGCCGCCAGGATCGCTGCCGTCCTGGACGGACTCGTCGGGATACCAGCGCTGCAACGTCGTGCGGACATACGCCTCGTCCGCCCCGAAATGAAGCAGGCAGACACGGCCATCCCTGGCCGCGAGGGTGAGGGAATCAATCGGAGTGTCGATAACCGCCAGCTCAATCACGCAAGGAGATTATCCCCCGCGGAGGCGCCGCCGAACACCCAGGCTGGAGAGGCTCGAGCGATCCTTACGCGTTGACCGCGCGGCGGCTGGTGAACAGCGATGGAGCGCGGAGGCGCAATGCCGCTACGAGGCTGGTCCCGAATGACGGTCCGCTCAGGATGGTAGAAGCCGAAAAATAGACCGGCGCGAACAGTCCGATGGACGACAGGAAGCTGGCGCCCACCAGCGTGGCGCTCATGACGCCGAACAGGCAGACACAGGCGGCGTCGATCGCGGCCGCAACCACGCGCGCGGTGTAAACGGGCGACATCTGCGGCGGCGGTGCGTCCGCGGCGCGGCGGCGCCGTTCGCGCCCGGCGGGCAGCGGATCACCGCTGCCCTCAACTTTGTGCCCGATCAGTTCGGCTTGCGCCTTGACGATGCGGGTGGTGCGCCGGTCACCCTGCGGATAATGGCGGCAGAACTCGTTGACGACAGCATCAGCGTCGAGCCCGATCGCCCGCGCATAGTCGCGAACAAATGCGCGCGCAAAGATACCAGACGGCCAGCGCGAGAGATCGTTCTGCTCGAGGCCGATCCAGAGGTCGACGCCTACTTTCGTGGTCTCCGCGAGAGCGTCGAGACTGATCCCCCGCTTTTCCCGTTCCCGTCGAAGCCGCATGCCAAACTGTTCCCGGTCAGCCATCAGGACGACCTCAAACAGCAAGGACCGGGCCCGTGATAATCGGCCATTTTCCCGCTGGTCTGCGCGACTTTCGATTCGGGCTCGTTTCGGTTCCGTAATCGCAGCGCGAGAATTGTCGGGCCGCTTTTATACTGGCGTGTGCGCACACGGTGCCTCTCGATCCACGCCGGCTACCGGTGTCGCCACAGCGGCGCCTGCTGCCATGCGGCGTGGGATATCGACGTCGAATCGCACATCGTCGAGGCTGTCGCAACCCGCCGCGTCATTCCGCTCTCGTCGACACTGATCCCGTTCGTGTCTAGTCCCGAGGATCCCGCCGCCATGTCGCTGGCACGGACGACCGATGGATGGTGCGGCTTCAGGCAGGACCAGCGTTGTTCGCTGCAACAGGCCGGAGGCGAGAACATGCTGCCGTCGGCATGCCGCCATTTTCCGCGGGTCTTCCTGCGCGACGGTCGCGGGACGATGGTCACGCTCAGCCACTACTGTCCAACGGCTGCCGCGCTGCTGCTGGAGGATGATCGTCCCGCCACAGTGGTCGATGCGGCCGCACCGTTGGCGCTGTCGGAACCGATTGAAGGTCTGGACGCCCGGGACGCGCTGCCGCCGCTCGTGCGACCCGGATTACTCGCGGACCTGGAAGGTTATGCCGCTTGGGAAGAAGCGGCCCTCGCAGAGTTCGCCGCAGCACCGTCTGCGGACGTGGCGCTGGACCGGATCGCCGCCGCGACAGAGCAGATCCGCCAGTGGACGCCGCAACGCGGCCGGCTCCTCACCGCGGTGTCCAGTGCTTTCGCCGCGGAAACTTCGAGCCGGAGCGGGGACGATCGCCTTTCCGAAGGCTTCGGCGCCGTTCGAGAAGTAACGGGGCCGCACCCGCTCCTCGACGTCGACGCCG
>Ga0183260_10004551_pt1 | contig 10989 bp, 12 predicted proteins | sample AntDrymUQ4972206_2_FD_129768 | JGI IMG/M metagenome (GOLD analysis project Ga0183260, IMG submission 129768) | Polar desert sand microbial communities from Dry Valleys, Antarctica - metaG UQ497 (22.06) (version 2) (version 2) | ecosystem: Environmental > Terrestrial > Soil > Desert | place...
CCTATACTGCGAACGCTTTCCCAGCCGCGAGTACCGGTGGTAGCGGTCCCGTAAGTGGTTGCCGGTAGTGCTAGATTTCGCCCCCTGGTGAGTAGCGCTTCATCTTACTCAGAGGATTTTTCATGACCGCCCGCGCCGCCGCACAGTCCCGCACCTTCTTGACGTGGTTCTGGGAATGGGCGAAGTCCATCCTTGTTGCCCTGGTGGTCTGGTTCTTCCTCCGCACGTTCCTGGTGGAGGCTTTCCGGATCCCATCCGGCAGTATGGAGAACACGCTCCTCATCGGCGACTTCCTGTTTGTCAACAAGGCGCTGTATGGGGCTGAGGTACCCCTCATCGGAGCACGGCTTCCGGCGGTGCGCGAACCGCGTCGCAATGATGTCCTGGTGTTCGACTCGGTCGAGGACCAGGGTCTAAAAGTGGTAAAGCGGCTGATCGGAATGCCCGGCGACACCTTGAGCATGGAAAATGGAGAGCTGTTTCGCAATGGAGAAAGGGTCAACGAGCCCTATGCTTTGCGTTCAGACCCGACCCGGTCAGAAGGCCCGCTTCAGCGCGCCAAGATGCGCGAGTGGCAGGTGCCGCACCTGGTCAACCGGGATGCGGCTACCTACCAGCCTGACCTGCAGGACTGGGGACCCATAGTGGTACCATCCGGTTCGTTTTTCATGATGGGTGATAACCGTGACAGCTCGTACGATGGGCGCTATTGGGGCTTTCTTCCCCGCGCCAACGTCAGGGGCAGGCCGCTGGTGGTTTACTTCAGCTACGATCCCAGCAGCTGGCGCGCGCTGCCGTTCCTGACGGCGGTGCGCTGGAGCCGGCTGTTCAACTCTCCGGAGTGATAGCTTCCTACTCAGCCGGACGGGGAGCTTCGGGCAGAGAGGACCGGTTCAGTGTACGGGGAATGTAGGCGGCGCTACGGCTGCAGGCTGCACAGTGAAGGGTAACCCGGCCACCCTGCACGTCGTCGGCGCTGGATCGATCTGGCACACGCTCGACTTCGGATGAACCACAGGAAGGACAGACCAGTGGTTTCTGGTCCCGATCTGCGGCGATCAGAACCAGTGCTTCGGGTGCTCGGTACTCTTTGATGCCCCGACGTCCCACGGTCGGCCCTTCCAGCGGGGCAAAGTGGCACGGATCTGGCTACCCCGCATCAAGCCAACTTACGGGTCTTTGGGTGGTCGCGCAAAGGCCCAGCCGGATCCGCATCCTGGAGCTTGCATATGCGCAGTTTTCTTTCGCCTTCCATTGCCACCCTTGCCCTGCTCAGCGTTGGAGCTGAGGCTGAGGCTCAACGAGTTCATGAGATCCAGATGGAAGCCAATCCCCAGAAGGAAGTGTTCCGGTTTATTCCCTCGCAGGTAACCGCCCGTCCCGGCGACGTCCTGCTTTTCAAAGCCGTAAGCGGCGCGCCCCACAGCATCGTATTTGAAGCTGGCAGTTTGTCCGGGCCAGCGCACGAAGCACTCAACGGCGCCATGAGCCGCCGGGCCGGTGACCTCAGCAGCCCTCTACTCAATCCCAACGGCGCTGAGTACCGGATAACGGTGCCCGCTCTCGCCCCAGGCCGGTACGAGTACTTCTGCCTGCCGCACCGCGCCTATGACATGCGGGGAACCCTCCAAATAGCGAAGTAGCGACCCGTACTACTAGCGCTCTACTGTCACCAGTGCGAGAATTCCGGCTGAATCGCGAGTCCAGCGCCCGGCCGGGCTCTGTCTGTGACGTGTGGATGCAAGGAGGACCAGTGGTATCGGAACTAGGCGGCTCCCAGATCTCGACCCTTCTGGAGACACTTCCCGGCATAGCCAATGTCCTACGGAGTCCGGTAGCTGATGCGCTGGGTAGCGTCATCCGCGCCGCGGCGCGGATTGGCGAATTCAACGTGGCTGATGCCGAAGAGCTGATACGCTACGCCACCAGGCGAAGCCTGCTGGGCCACGAAGAGGGCGATCGAATTCTGGCGGAGGTCCACGCCGCCCAACAGAAGCGCCTGGAGAAGGCCGCGGACCGGGAGAAGGCGCTCAAGACCAAGGCTCGGGTCAAAGCCAGAGCGGTCAAATCGGTCAAGGCGGTGAAGGTAAGCAAGTCGTCCAAGGGCAAGCGAAAGCGGTAGACCTCCTCCTCAAGTCTTGAAATCCTGCATCAGCGCGGTCAGCCGTGTGGCGCCCTGGAGCAGGTCGCCCGCGGCGGCAGCCATCTCCTCGGTAGATGCGGTCTGTTCCTCGGCCGCAGCGGTTACCTGCTCGCTCGCCGAGGCGTGCTCGGTGGCGGCCTGGCTTACTTCCTGAGTGCGCTCGCCCAACTGTACCACGATCCTGCGATTGGCTTCCGCTTCCCGCACCACTTCAGCCGCTGCCGTGTGGACCTCCTGTACCGCCTTGGCTATGTCCTCCAGAGCCCGCGCCGCCGCCAGAGCAACCGCCTCGATGCCGTGCACCTTGGCCGAGCCCACGTCCATGGTGGCGGACACGTCCCGAACCTGGTTCTGAATAAACTGGACCGTCTTAGCTACTTCTTCCGCGGCACTCGAGCTGGAATCGGCCAGACGCCGGACTTCCTCGGCCACCACCGCGAACCCACGCCCATGCTCGCCCGCCCGTGCCGCCTCGATGGCGGCATTGAGCGCCAGCAGGTTGGTCTGTGACGAGATCTGGCGGATAAGATCGATGAAATCGGTGATCGGCTCCGAGAGCCGGGCAAGCTCCTGCACCTGACGGGCCGACGTGCCGACGACCTCCCGGATGTCCAGCAGCGTCTGGCCGGCAGCCGCCACATCTGCCTGATTCCGAGCGGCGAGATGCTGGATACGTTTCCCCAGCTCGAGCACCCGGGCTGAGGCCACTGCGTTGGTTTCCGCTATCTGGCGTAGATCGAGGAGCAAGGCGTCTGCCTTCTCCATTCCCTTTACCTGCTGTTCCGCGCTGGACGCCACTTTAACCATGGCGGTCGAGATCTCGCCGCTGCTGGCTGCCAGCTCCTCGCTCATGGCTGAGAAATCGGTGGCGCTATTGCCGATCTGGCTGGCCTCACCCACCACCGACACCACGACCCCTCGAAGCCGGGAGGCCATGCCGTCCATGGCGCGCGCCAGCAGGTCGAGCTCGGTTGGCATCCGCCCCAGCTGCACCCGCCTCAGGTCGCCTCCGCCGAAGCGGTCCGCCGCGCCTATAAGGCGTCGAAGCGGCCGATCCACCATACGGACCGTAAAGACCGAGATGCCGATGCCGGCGGTTAGGGACACCAGGAAGAGCAGCCACAGCACAAACCGGCGATCTCCCGCTTCCCGCCGGAGCTCATTGGCCCGCGCCATGGAACGATTGTTCTGCGCCAGCACGAGAGCGCGCACATCTCCCAGGAGAGTGTCCGCCGGAGCCCGTGCGAGCTCAGCCTGGCGTCGCGCCTCGTCGGTCCGGCCCAGATCGGCGAGGGCGTGGGCCGTGGCATAGACGACCTCGATCGCTGCTTGATTCCCGGCGATCTTGTTGACGATGTAACGGTCCGATGTGGTCAGCGCATTGAGGGTGCGGAACCGGCGCTGGTACACGTAGGCGGAATCGCCATCCTCGATGAAGCGCCGCTTCAGCGCGTCCGACCGGAGAAGCAGGTACTGCTCGGCGGAGCGAACCTCGGAACCAATCGACGCTATCAGTCCGTTGCTCAGGTCGGTGCTTTCGAGCAGCAAGGACAGCTCGCGGTCGACCGACTTATCCAGCGAGCTGATCGACTTCACCCCCAGTAGGGCGATGAAGAAGACCAGCAGGATCAAGACTGCCATGCCGCCGGTCACCCGGCTCCGAAGGCTGTGCATCACGATGATTATTGTCCGCCCGCCAGGCGGACCACGCCGTCGCGGACCACGCCGATGTAGACGGATTGATTGGGCACATCGCCTTTAGAGTCGAACGAAACCGTTCCGGTCACCCCGTGGAAGGCCGGCGCCAACGTACCCACCCGGGCGAGCTCGCGGCGCACGGCGTCGCGCCTGGATCCGGCTCGCGTTAGCACGTCGCGCAGTAGATATACCGCGTCGTAGGTGGCCGCGGCCGGCTGATTGGGCAGCCCGGCGGACGGAAACTTCCTGCGATAGGCCTGGATGAATGCCTTGTTGGCCGCGGTAGCCAGAGTGGGGAGGTAGGCGGACGAGAGGTACACTCCCTCGGCCAGCGGGCCGGCCGCTTCAATGCCCTCCAATCCATCACCACCCAGGATCGGCATCGTGAGGCCACGTTTGCGGGCTTGGCGAAGGATCTCTTCGGCTTCGCCCCGGTTGCCGGCCACTACCACAAAACCAGTCCCGCCGATCTTCGCTAAACGGTCGAGGTAGGGGCCCACCTGGGGGGTGTCCCCCAGGTAGGGGTCGATCGATTGGAGCACGCCGCCCCGGCGAATAAAGTCGCGGGCAAAGGTTTGCCGCACGCCGCGACCGTACTGATCATTCAGGTACAGCACTGCACCGCGCTCGAGGCGCAGCGTGTCATGCACCCACTTGGCCAGCGCGGTGCCATGAGCCAGATCGCTGGGGCAGATCCGGAAGGTGTAGTCGCCCGCGCTAGCGACGTCGGGCGAGGAGGAAGAGGGAGATATGGCGGCGACAGGGTCCGGCCCGCCGTTATAGACGGGAGCGGCGGCGAGCGTCATTCCCGAGAAAAGATGGCCGATCACCGCGGAGACACCGGCCTCGTAGAGATCTGTCGCCACAAAAACCGCCGAATCCGGGTCGGCGTAGTCATCGCGCTCAACCAGTTCGAGGGGCCTGCCCTCGATGCCGCCCTGGGCGTTGATCTCTTGAACCGCCAGCTCCGCAGCGTACTTCATGGGTACGCCGACTGGATCACTCAGCGATCCCGCCAATCCGATCTTGATGGGGCCGGGCGAGACGCTGCAGGCGGAGATGACCATCCACGTGGCCACAGCCAGAAGCTTGTGAGACGACCTGAGATCCACGCACATCCCCCTGTCAACGGAGTCGGGGCTCAGCCCCGAGGAGTGCCATGCTCGACTGGACCGACCGTTCACCCGATGCAACCTTCGACCTGCACGGACAAACCGTGCTCGAGGCGCTGGCTAACGCCGAGCGGTTCCTGCGGGCTCAGGGCAAAGCTCGTCGCGGCGGAATTGTCCGGCTCATCACCGGGCGCGGGCGCGGCGGCGGGGGTGCGCCGATCCGGACTCGAATTCGCGGCCTGCTTCGCACGTTAAAGCAGTCCGGCAGCGTCGTCAGCGACTACGTACTCGAGGAGAGCGAAGGCAGCTATCTGGTACGGCTGGCCGGCTGAGGCGGCGAGCCACGAGGTGGGGCTCCCGTGCGACCCCAACTGTCGAGCACTCGACCATCCACCAGGCTGACCGAAACAACCTTCTGGCCTCGCTCCACTCGCCAGGTAAGGCGCATCATTCGACCCCGCCGCACCCATTGAAACATCTTCTGAGCACCCTGGGTTCGAGGGCTTACGCGTCCGTAGCGCGATTCCAGTTCTTCGCGCCAGTGTTCGAGCTGTCCTGGAGCTGGGATGCCGGAAAGGGTGATGACCCCGGCCACGCTATCCATGGCGGAGACCCAAAGTTCCACAGCGCCGCCGAACTGCCGGGCTTTCAATGCCGCACGGCACTCGTTGACCCGCGGATCTACCCTTGACTGGCGGCACCGCATCCTGCCCGAGCCTGTGCTATGGAGGTGTTGTGCCAACTCGTCCAGCCGGGCTCCAGCTCGGAACCCGAGGAACTCCAGGACCGCCGTGTCCGGCTCGGTGGCACCCGCTCTCGCACCCGGCAGAGCGGAACCCAGCAGCGCGCTGGCGAGGGCGACCGCACGGGCCGATGTCAGCATGTGATCAGCCACCTCAGTGGAACATGACGCTGAGGAGTATCGGTTGGGCGGGATGGGAACTAGATACCAAACCCCCCGCCGAGCAGCGCGGCGGGGTGGCGTTAAACCTCTTACACGCGGTAAGGGTGCCGGGGGATCAGACCTTACGGACGTTCGAGGCCTGAAGCCCTTTTGGGCCCTCGACTACCTCGAACTCCACGCTGTCTCCTTCGGACAGCGAGCGGAAGCCGTCAGCGATGATGGCAGTGTGGTGCACGAAGACATCCTTGCCACCGTCCTGCGCGATGAAGCCGAACCCCTTTGCATCGTTGAACCATTTAACCGTGCCCTTCGCCATTGCTACAACCTCTTGAAAGGGGGCCCGAGGGCCCCGGGGAAAACCCCAGCCGTTGTGGCAGGGTTAAAAACCCCGAAAAAGGTCGTCGGGATCAACTCCCGGCGACCCAACAAGCTCAAGAATGAAAGGGAGGAACCGCGTGCTGCATGCCATAAGGTCATGCCTGAGAAAGGTTTTGTCAATAAGTGGAGTCGTGAGTCGCGAGTCACGAGTCCTCAGGGGCAGGACCGGCCTTCCTCGGCGCTGGCGTCTCGCGACTACTTCAGCACCACCCCCGCCGCCCTGAGCTCGTGATCCAGCAGCCAGCGTTTGCGGGCCAGGCCCCCGCCGTAGCCGACCAGACTGCCGTCCTTGCCGACCACCCGGTGGCAGGGAATCAGGATGGCCAGGTGGTTAGCGGATACCAGCCAGCCGATCTGGCGTGGATGTAATCTGGTGGCACGGGCTACGTCATCATAGGAGCGGGTTTCGCCCAGCGGGATCTTTCGAAGCGTCTTGAACACGGCGGTCTGGGCCGGAGAGAGATCGAACCAGCGTTTCAGGTGGTTGGGAAAGGGGAAGGGGGGCGGGGATCCAGTGAAGTACTCGTCAAGCCAAGTGGTGGTGATGCGGCAGCTCCCTTGCGCGATATGCAGTTCGGGCACCGCGGCTCGGAGTCTGACTGCCCATTTGATTGTCACCGCCCGGTTGGGATACTCGATGACTAACGGTCCGGCTTCGCACTCCACGACGGTGAGCGCACCTATAGGCGAGCTGTACGACGTCCATTCCACTCGCATGCCGGCTTTGTCCTCCCGTCTTTCCCGTAACTTAGCGGTTCCCCGCTCCCCCCGCAGGATGTACATTGTGCGCCGTCCCAGACAGCCTTTCGACCCAGCTCTCCGAGGCCCCCGATGGTGCACCTCCTCCCGCTATTGACCCTCCTGCAGCAGCAGCCGGCTTCCGCCCCGGCAAAGTCGCCAGCGATTGCTAAGGTTACCGTCGAGCCGGCCGAAGTTGCGGTGGAGGTTGGCGATACCGTCCGGCTTCGGGTGCTGGCGGCGGATTCATCCGGCCGGCCGGTCAAGGACCTCGCGGTTCGCTGGTTCCAATCCGGCGGATATTTCGAGGGGCGGGTCGATTCGACCGGGTTGGTGACCGCGGGCGCCACCGGCACCGTGGCCGTCAGTGCGGTGGTGAGCCCCCGTGCCGGCGGCCCCCCCGCGACCGGGTTTGCCCGAATCACTGTCCTTCCCCAGCCGGCCGCGAAACTCGTCTTCGATCAAGTGGTCTCGAGGCTGTATGCCGGTCAATCGCTGGTGGTCAGCGCGGTGCCATTCGCCATGAACAACGATCGCCGGTACGACCAGGTGTTATGGAAGTCCGATGCCCCTGCTGTGGTTGCGGTGAGCACGACCGGCCGGCTGAGCGCCGGGCGACCAGGTAAGGCCAGTATCACTGCGCGCGCGGGACGCGCCACCGCGTCCTTCGCCGTTACTGTAATGCCCAATCCAGTTACCTCGATCAGCATCGCTCCGGCTCGCGCTGCAGCCCGCACCGGGGACGTGATTCGGTTGTTATTTCACGCCCGGACCAGTACTGGTCAGCCGGTGGCTGACGTGACGCCTGAATGGGGACTGAACCCGGGCAACGGGCAGATTGATACCGACGGAAATTTCGTGGCAGACGTTCCGGGGAGCTATCGGGTGTCGGCCACGTTCGCCGGAAAAATGGCTGAGGTCACTGTCGAGGTTCGGCCCAGAGACGTCCGCCGGCCCACCACACTGGTTGGCCGACTTCCACTCCGGTTCCCGGCGGCAGAGTTCTGGCTACACCCCGATGGTCGCCATGGCTATCTGAGCACCATCGGCGACAGAATGTATGCCATAGACCTGAGCAACCCCGCCTCCCCGGTCATTACCGACTCGGTGGTGGTCGACGCGCGGACCATCAACGACATCATGACCACCGAGGATGGCAAGTACGGCGTGCTCACCCGGGAGAATGCCTCCACCCGGAAGAACGGCATCGTAATTCTTTCCTTCGAGGATCCGGCCCACCCCAAGCCCATAGCTGAGTTCACTGAGACCGTGACCGGCGGGGTGCACAGCACGTTCATCTATCGGGGCCATGTCTACCTCACCGACGATGCGACGGGTTCCCTCAGAGTGATAGACATCCGCGACCCGTATAAGCCGCGGCAGGTAGCGCGTTGGCAAACCCGGCCGGATGAAGCGGGTAATTCCCTTCACGACGTGGATGTCAAAGACGGCCTGGCGTATCTCAGTTACTGGAATCAGGGTCTGGTGATCCTCGACGTCGGCCATGGTGTCAAAGGCGGGAGTCCGGAAAGCCCGCAGCTGGTCTCACAGTACAAGTACGACCTGAATTCGCTCTACCGGGAAGTCGAGGCGGTCGGCGGCCCCGGTTTTATTCGGGGAACCCACACCGCCTGGCGCGCGGGCAAGTACGTGTTCGTGGGCGATGAGGTCTTTTCGGCCCGCCCTCGCCGCACCGAAGGAGGTGGGGTGGTCGGGCTCGGCCGCGCCTACGGCCGCCTACATGTAATTGATGTTTCCGACATCTCCCGGCCCAAGGAAGTGGCCTACTACGAGCCCAAAGATGGCGGAAGCCACAACGTCTGGGTGGCTGGCGACACCCTGTATATGGGAGACTATCAGGGCGGGCTTCGGGTCCTCGACGTCTCCGGCGAGCTGAGAGGCGATCTTCTGCGCCAGGATCGGGAGATCGCTCACGTGGTAACCGGCGATCCATCCGGGCTCACACCCAATGCACCAAACGCGTGGGGCGCGATCTACCGCAATGGGTTGATCTACGTTCCTGATATCAATTCCGGCCTGTGGATCGTGCGGGTGGAGCCGAAGTCGGAGCTGGTTCCGTAGCAGGCGAGGCCGCAGGGAAGCGGGGAAGGAAAAGTCGAGATGATCACACAGATGATAAGGCGTCCCCGCTTCCCCGCTTCCCCGCCTATATTCCCATCATGGCCACCCCGCAGACACTCGTCATCCGAACCTTTACCGATCGGGCTGAGGGACTTTCCCACTTCGTTCTCCGAGCGGGCGAGGCTCCCCGGCTGCTGGCCTTCGACGATGCGCTGGGATGCCCGGTCGAGACCGCGCTCGCAGCCCTCGAGTGGACTGGAGCCGTCGGCGTGCTTCAGGACGACGATCTGCTGCATGCCGCGCGATTGACCAGCGAAACGGCCGCGGCGGTGATCGAGCGCAAAGGGCAGAACCGGCGCCGCTACGTGTACCTGGGTCCGCGGCTGGACGCCCCGCCCATGGATGTGTTCGAGGGAGCCATCCTGTTCGACGAGCCCGGCGTCAAGGCCGTAGAGTTCACCGAGCGGGCCCACGGCCTGGCCCATTTCCTTCGCGCCACCTCGGGAGCAGGGGCGCTTCTAGCACTGCTGGGGCGGCGCGCCCCCGAGATCCGCCACCTGCGGCGCTGGCTGGGACCGATTATCCAGGAGCTCGATCTGCCCCGGCCGTTGGTTGCCGGGTGGTTTGCCGCGAGCTCAGCCGGCTGCCTCTTCTCTTCCCCCGAGGGCGAGCCTACCTACCGCTACATAGAAGTCGGCACCGAATCATGAAACGTTTGTATGCCATGGTTTTAGGCACATTGTGGGCACCTGCGCTTGCTGCTCAAGGTACGGTGGTGCTTCCCGAACCTCCCCTCGACTCTGCTCGCATTACTCTCCGGGACGATCTGCTCCGGTTCCGAGATACGCTGAACAGTATAGATGCGGCGGCCGCGCGGCTCCAGCGAGACTTCCGCGAAGCTTCGACGGCCGCGCTCCTGTCACGGGCTCGGGTGATGAGCGACGCATGCGCCCGCTCGGCACGCAACCTCCCACTCACGCACAAGGCCGTGCTGGCGGCAGATACGCCCGATAAACGCCGACGGAAAAGCCGGGGCGAAATGGTACAGGCTCTGGACCGGCTCCGCGGAGTGCTGAGCCGCTGCAGGACTGACTTCGAGGCGATGGCCCGGCCAGGTGAAGGCGAAACAGTTCGAGGCTACGGCAATGCTCGAGCAATACCGGTCCAAACAGCGCTGCGGAGATACGAGCGGGTGCTGGCCAGCTTTTTCAGCGCCATGGGCATCAAAGTGACTCCGCTCGGAGCCCCGGTCAGGCCCTTGGCAAGCTGAGGCTCATGTGGATACACATCTCCACATTGTGTTGAAGGAGTTGGTAGTCCGGCAGCAATTCGTGACTTAGCTTTCCACATCAGATCAACTTTAGAACGGTGTAACCCGAAGAAAGATAGGCACTTGCGAGATTGTCGCAGGTGCCTATCTTATTGCCACGCACCGTATCGGAACGTACTGAGACCCCTTGTCACAGAGGCGAACGAGCGGTGGGTTTGAGCGGTTTTCCGGCTCGAACAGCTGAAGCCAGTCGCGTGCTTCATCCGCCCCGATCTAGCGCCTCGGGGTGCAGTGCGAAGGGTTGGTCCGCGACCCGATCCGACTCGCAGCGCTCGCATAGACGAACCAGGCGGGATGGCCATCCGGCTTGGGGATCGAAACCAAGGCTTCACCGCGCCCTACCGAGCGGCGAATCAGCCAACCGGCGGCAGGTGGAAGAAGAACGGGGCAGCGATGCTCCGACCTTGGATAGTCATGTGAGGAACGGCCGCCTAGCCACGACTAGGCGGCCGTTCCGTTTTTAGGGGGCAAGTCCTCATCTTTTTTGGCAAATTTCCAGGCCCCATCTGCTGAATCCAATAGACGATCATTTGTCCGACTGGGTTAGCTTGAATCGATGAGGGGACTGCGCATGCTGATGCTGGTTGGGAACCCGGAGCGGCGC
>Ga0183260_10004552_pt1 | contig 10989 bp, 15 predicted proteins | sample AntDrymUQ4972206_2_FD_129768 | JGI IMG/M metagenome (GOLD analysis project Ga0183260, IMG submission 129768) | Polar desert sand microbial communities from Dry Valleys, Antarctica - metaG UQ497 (22.06) (version 2) (version 2) | ecosystem: Environmental > Terrestrial > Soil > Desert | place...
ACCGCGCCGACGGTAAGCAAGGCGTCGGTCAGCTCGAACAGCGCGTCGGCTCGGCGAGCGAAGCATCGGTGGAACGAGCCTCGGAAGGCGCGTAGGGAGTCGAGGGGCTCAGTCGAGGAGTCCATGGCGGTCCATCGTGCTCGCGTCGCCCGCCGATGTCCACCACCGACGCCGATCTGGAGCCCTCCGGGTTAAAAGACAAGCTAAGGCGTCGAGAACACGAGCCGGTTAGAAACGGCCCTCACCGACACCGCTCGTCGCGGCCAGCTTCGCTGAGCCTCGCCCATAACACCGAGGTCGCGAGCTTCTGGGGCCTACGCGCTTTCAAGGACGACCGCCGGACGGATGGGCGCGACCACCTACCTGGTCCCGCCCATGACGGTCTTAATGGGATGGGCAATCCTCCGCGAGATCCCACCGGCCCTGGCTTTGTTCGGCGGCGCGCTGTGCCTCGTGGGCGTCGCGGTAACCCGACGCTGACGTTGGGACCGCTTCCGCATAGACGAGGATGGGAACACGGTCGAAGGTCGTTTGCAGCGTGAGGGAAGCTATCTCCTCGAACATCGATGAAGCACCCCAGCGCACGGTCAACTTCGCTCCTGTTTGAGAGAGGTCTCCGCGGCACTCATGGAATCCCCGCCCGGTGCGCGTTCCCTTATGAGGTAGAGCGTCAGGGGCAAGACCAGCAAGGCCGCGACCGCCGACAACGCCCCCACCAGGGGGAATCCTCCGGCGCGCAGGAGGACCGCCGAAGCCGCCGTGAAGACCAACGAGCCAGCGAACATGAACGAGGTGTTGAGCGCGAGCACCGTCCCCCGCGCCTCGGGGTTCAGCTCCGAGACCAGCGCCGTGAGCGCCGAGAAACCCGAGGCGAAGGCCGTGGCCCACACGACGTGGACGACTACGGCGGCGGGTAACGCCCCTGTGAAGACGTTGGTGAGGGCAAAGACGCCCGCGGCGGCGATCACGCTGGAGATGCCCACCACCACTCTCTTGCCGAAACGGTCGGCGAGCCTGCCGCCGGCCATGCTGCCGATCACACTGCCCAGTCCGGCGACCATCAGGATGAGCCCGTTCTGGGCCTCGGTGAAGCCGAAGTAGCGCGAGTAGTAGATGCCGGCGTTGGCGAAAGTCCCTTGCAGGCTCCCGAACCACAGAAAGGTCGCAAGCAGGGCGACGAGCACGGAGGTCGCGGAGAAGGCAAGCCGGAACTGTCCTAGAGTGGAGCGCAAAGCAGAGCTTGCGGCTCCGTGCCGGGAGTCCAGCTGGGGCCTGTCGGTGGGGAGCGCTATGTACACCGCGACCGAGGCTACGAGAGCCAGGCCGCCGATAATCCAGAAGGTGTAGCGCCACGTGGAGATCTCCGCCAGGTAGCCACCCAAAGGGACGCCGAAGATGGTGGAGGCGATCAACATCCCGGACACTACTCCTATCGCCCTCCCGCGCCTCTCGTAAGGGAACCTGTCGCCGATCAGGGCGTAGACGCCGGGCTCGACCATCCCGGCCCCTATCCCCGTAACCGCACGGAACAGCAGGAGCGTCGAGAAACTGCTGCCGAGGCCGGTCAGCGCCGTGCCTACTCCCAGAACCACCATACCCGAGAAGATCATGCCCTTTCGCCCGACCCGGTCGGAGATGGCCCCGAAGATGGGGGCGGAGAGGAGGTAGGCCAGGGCATAAGCGGAAACCAGCAGAGCGCCGAGGTCGGCGGGGATGCCCGTGTCGTTGGTCATCGCCGGTAGCAGCGGGACCGTGACCAGCGAGTCCCAGCCCACGAAGAACGTACACAGAGCTAACACGGCCAGTAGCTTGTTTGTTCCGCTGGCGGAGTAGTTTCCAGACACGGAGATATTCCCCTCCTCCGAGCGCGCGAAGCCGTTAGGCCGCGATGGCCCGGAAATTCAAGAATTTGCGGTGTTGGCTCTAGCTGCTTTGTATTGCGGCTACCGGAAGGTGGCGGAGCGGACTTCGTCCCTGTGCTCTCGGAACAGAGCAAGGCGCTCCTTGAGACGGGAGCGAGCTTCAGAAAGAGATTCCATCTGCTCGTCCATCTCCGAGAGCCTCTCCTCGTAGAGGACCAAGAGGTCTTCGCAATGCTCGTTTATCTCGGGGTCTCTATCGGGAGGGGCGTCCCTGCCCTTGCAGTTCAAGATCGGCTCGACGCCCTCTGTAGAGAGTCCGAGGCCCAGGTAGAATTGGACGGCCCTGACCCTCTCGATCTGCCCCTCGTCGAAGTCTCGGTAGCCGTTCTCGAGCCTCTCGCCGGAGATCAGGCCCTTCTTCTCGTAGTACCTGAGCGACCTGACGCTCGCCCCCGTCCTTTCCGAAAGCTTACCTATCCGCACGGCCTTCTCTCCTTCGTGGTAGCCAACCTCTACACACAGAGAAGATAAACCCTGACACTGTGTCAGGGTCAAGCGTGCGTTGCGAGATTCCGTAGGTGATTCCCAAAATAATGCTGTCTCGGCGATGAATAATCCAGGCTCGGAAGCTACCGGTGCAGGCTGCCGCCCGCAAATTGTCGGAAGGGCAGATCCGAGCGGTACTGGTACTCGCGCCAGCCGGAGATCAGGCCGTCCTCGATCTCGATGGCGGTGATGCCGTGCAAGGTGAACTCGCCGATCACGCAGAGGGTGTACTTCCCGAAACCGGTCTGCTCCTCCTCGTCGAAGGCGATGCGGTGCCACGTCATCAAGAATTTCACGCCGCGCCCGAAGAAGTAGTCCGCGAGCTGGCGCCTACCCACGTACCGCTGTCGGTCCGGGGGCTCGACGGAGACGGCGTCCTCGGTAAAGCACTCGGCACCCAAACGAGCATCTCCCGCGTTCCAGCCGTCGGCGACGGTCTGCAAAAGCCGCCGGAACTCTTCCTGCGTCATCCTTCGATGACCCTAAGGCCGATGACCCCGATCAGGATTATCGCGATGAAGCCCAGCCGGAGCAGCGAGGCGCTTTCGCCAAACACAAGCATTCCGGCGATCGCTACTCCGACCGCGCCGATGCCGACCCAGACCGCATAGGCTGTACCCACGGGCAGGTCCTTAAGCGCCACCGCAAGCATGAAGAAGCTCACCAGAGAGAAGGTGATGCCGATGACGCTGGGCCAGAGCCGGGTGAAGCCGTCGGCGTTCTTCAGCGCGGTCGCCCACACGATCTCCAAGAGACCGGCACAGACAAGGATCACCCACGCCACCCCCGGCCTCCTAACCTCGCCCAGTTTGGACATCATCCGTAGGCCTGCCTCTCGGGGATTGGCGTACCGTAGTCAGCGCTTCGGTATGTCGGCAACGGATCATGCCGCGTAACCACCGTCGACGGCGATCGAGGTGCCGGTGATGTACCCGCCCCCTTCTCCGGCGAGGTGGGCGACGGTGGCGGCGATGTCCTCTGTGCTCCCGTAGTGGCCGAGGGCGATGAAGCCCCGCTCCTCGTCCGCACCTTCGCCATCGGCCGGGTTCATCTCCGTATCCGTCGAGCCGGGGTGGACGAGAGTCGCGGTGATGCCGCGCTCTCCGAGGTCGCGGGCGAGCCCCTTGGTGAGCCCGATCAGCGCCGATTTGCTCATGGCGTAGAGGCTTACGCCTGGATAGGGCACCCGCTCGGCAAAGCAGGAGCCGATACTGATGATGCGTCCGCCATCGCCCATATGCCTCGCCGCGGCCTGGGACGCGACGAAGACGGCCCGCACGTGGACCGCGAGCGTCCGGTCGACCTCTTCGAGGCTCACGTCCTCGAGCGGGCCGTTCGGAAAGATGCCCGCGTTGTTGACGAGGATGTTCAGCCGGCCGAGCTCGTCCACTGTTCGCTCGACGGCAGCGACAACCGCTGCCGGGTCCGCGCTGTCTGCCGGGATCGCGAGCCCTCGCCTACCCTCCGCCTCGATCTCCGCGACGACCGCCTTCGCCCTGTCCGCCGCGCTCAGGTAGGTCAGCGCCACGCCGGCCCCTTCTCGCGCCAGCCGCCGGGAGATCGCCGCGCCGATCCCACGACTACCCCCTGTCACAAGCGCCACCTTGCCTTCGAGTCCTGACATGCTCTGCCTCCTTCGTCGGGTGGTACGCTCTAGAGATTCGCACGAACGTAGAGGCACAAACAGGGTCGGTTTATCGTATGAGCGAGAGCGTCAGGCTAAACGGGGCGAGAGAGGGACGGCGAGAGGCGTTGGCGGAGTTCCTCCGTACGCGCCGGGAACGTCTCTCTCCCGAAGACGTGGGGCTGTCGTCTGGGGGCAGGCGCCGGACGCCGGGGCTCAGGCGGGAGGAGGTGGCCCTGTTGGCGAACGTCGGGATCTCCTGGTACACCTCGCTGGAGCAGGGGCGCGACGCGAAGCCTTCGGAGCCGGTCCTCGAGGGCATCGCCGAGGCTCTCAGGCTCTCTCCCGAAGAGCAGTGGCACCTGTTCGTGCTGGCGGACCGGATCCCTCCGCCGTGCATCCCACCTCCGGTGGAGGAGATAAGCCCCACGCTCAGGCGGGTTTTGGACGACCTTCGCGCGAGTCCGGCCTACGCCATAAGCGCCCGAGGGGATCTGGCGCACTGGAACGCCGCCGCGGAGGCTGTCTTCGGGCTCTCATCCGGTGTTCCCCCACACGAGCGGAACCTCCTCTGGCAACTGTTCGCCGATCCTACGTCGCGAGAGCGATACGCTTCTTGGGAGGCGACGGCGAAGATGACTCTGGCACGTTTCCGCGCGGATTTCGCCAGATACCCCGGCGACGAGCGCTTCGAGGGTCTGGTCGAGGATTTGCGAGGTGAGAGCGTGGAGTTCAGGGAGTGGTGGCCGCGCTACGACGTGGCGGGCGAGGCGGATGGCCGCAAAGAGATCGTCCACCCCGACGCGGGACACATCGCATTGGAGCACACCACCCTGAGCCCACCCGGAGACCCCGACCTCTCAATCCTGGACGCTTGGACGTAGCGCCAGTGTGTAAAAGCTTTGTACGATGGGGTCGACAGAAAAGAACAACGCATTAGCCTCTTGGGAACTGGAGCGTGGTAATGGCAAACGGGTTCAGCATCGGGCAAATAGACCACGTCGAGCTTTTCGTCCCCGACCGCTACGAGGCAGCCAGGTGGTACCGGGAGGTGCTGGGCTTTGAGATCGTGCGCGACCTGGAAGAATGGGCGGTGGAAGGCGGGCCTTTGATGATCTCCGGTGACGGTGGCAACACCATGCTGGCCCTCTTCGAGGGTGAGCCTCGGGGCTCCAGGGAGACGGCCGGCCACCACAGGGTCGCCTTTCGGGCGGAAGGGTCGGACTTCTTGCGGTTTGTGGAGGGGCTCGGACGTTCGCCGGTGTTCGACGAGCAAGGGCGGCAGACATCCTCCGGACGCCTCGTTGACCATGACAAAGCGTACTCCGTGTACTTCTGCGACCCGCACGGCAACCGTTACGAGGTCACGACCTACGACTACGACGAAGTCGTGGATCGCCTTGCAAAGCTGGCTTAGCTTCCGGAGGCTAAAACGCTTGACTTCGAGCCTAACCCGGCTGCGATCAGCCCCAACATCGTAGAAGGTTGTCGACCACCTGGACAACGCTGGGGCTTAACCCTGCCCACAGCCCCTGGCCTCAGGCTCGAAAGCCTTGCCATCGAAGCCGAAACCGTATCGCTCTCCGTTGCCCGCATCGGCCCATCGGCCGCCTGTCCGGCCTGCGGGCACCAAAGCGGTAGGCTACACAGCCATTACAATCGTGCCGTCTCCGACCTGCCGTGGCGGGCGCTGCATCAGGTTATCCTTGCGCGTCCGCAGCGTAGATTCAGGTTCAAGACGAAATCGAACCGTTCGTCTGTAGTCTCCAGAACGGCTTGACCCGGATGGACGCCGGTGTTGTCGACGTCGGTGTCGAGCGTCGAGTCTGGGCTGTCGGGGCGGCTGCCTGCCGGGTGGATCACACCCGATACACGGAAGCCTTGACAGGTCCTCCAGCAACGACTAGCCTCCCGAGCATGTCCATCGAGTTTCTGCTGACGTCGCTCGTGGTGGTCCTCATCCCTGGCACCGGGGTAGTCTACACGGTCTCAAGCTCGGTCGGCGGCGGCTGGCGACGCGGGTTATTCGCGGCCATCGGCTGCACTTTGGGCATCGTTCCCCACATGCTGGCGGCCATGCTCGGCCTCTCCGGGATCATGCAGGCCGGGTCGGTCGTGTTCGAGGTGGTTCGATACGCTGGGGTCGCTTACCTCGTCTTCATGGGCTTCTCGATGATCCGCGATGCTGGTGCCCTACCGCTGGACGACGAGGACGCCTCGATCGACCCCATGGGCCTGGTCGTGCGGCGCGGGATCCTTTTGAACGTTCTGAACCCGAAGTTGACCTTGTTCTTCTTCGCCTTTCTCCCGCAGTTCCTCGACGCTTCGCCGGGAGTGCTCGATGCGAAGCTGATCTGGCTCGGCGGAATCTTCATGCTCATGACCCTCGCCGTGTTCGCCTTGTACGCGTTCGCGAGCGCCGTCATGCGCGACCTCGTGCTGGCCGCGCCCGTCGCCCGCCGGTGGATCGAGCGGGCGCTCGGGGCGTTCCTGATCGGCTTCGCCGCCAAACTCGCGCTCACGGACCGGTGAGCCGCGGGCTCGCAATGTTCGCCTACGACGACGCGATTATCGAGCGGTACCCGACGATCCGGGCGGGGGTCATCTACGCGACGGCGTTGGTCAACGGAGCCAGCCCGCCGGAGCTGCTCGACGAGTACCGGGCCGAGCAACAAGCCGTCTCCGAAAGGCTGAACGCGACCGCGATAGCGGATCTACCCTCTATCGCCGCGTGGCGCCGCGCCTTCACCCGATTCGGCGCCAAACCCACCCAACACCGCAACGCCGCCGAAGCGCTGCTTCGAAGGCTCGCCAAGCATGGCGACCTCCCCCCCATCAACACCCTCGTCGACATCGGCAACCTCGTCTCGATCCGCTACGCCATGCCCATCGCCGTGTTCGACCAGGCCAACATAGCAGGCCCCACCACCGTTCGTTTCGCCACCGGCGCCGAGCTCTTCACCGACCTCGGATCGACCGACAGCGTCTACCCGGACCCAGGCGAAGTCATCTTCGTCGACAGCGACAACGTCGTGAGTGCTCGACGCTGGTGCTGGCGCCAGAGCGCCCAGAGCGCCACCGGCGCAACCACTACCGACGCGCTCGTCGTCGTCGAAGGCCACCACGACACCGCCGACCGAGACGTCGAATCGGCGCTGACCGATCTCACCTCGCTGCTCACCTCAAATCAGCCCCACAGCCAGACGGAGCCGTACGTGTTGTCGCCGACCAACCCCAGCACCGGAGCGAGCGAAGGCGTCGAGAACACGAGTCGGTAAGAAACGCACCCCACCAGCACCGCCCGTCGCGGCCCAACGCTTGGTGTGCGAGTTGCGGTACTCCCCGAACATCGCTGGAACAGGCTCGTCCAGCAGCGGCAGCCCGACCTCCGCCAGGTCGACCACCTCGACGGTCGCGTCACTCGCTGTGACGGCTGCATGCCGGCCGGCGACCTCCTCGACCCACGGCCTCGCCCCGACGGTCGGGACGGGTGCTCCCAATGATGACGGCGATCCGGGTCATCTGTCTTCCTCCTTAGGTTTGCTGCTCGCTCCGGTCGTGCCGCGTTCAAGCGACATCACGCGCGGCCAGCTCGAATGCGCCGCCTTCGATGCCCATCGCCACGATCCGCCGTGGCCGGATACGGATCCATGCAGGGTCGAACGGGAACCCGGCACCAATGCGCTCGCCGACCTCCTCGCCGCCGTCAGTATGGGTTTCGGCCCGCCCGCGGATCTCGATGAAGCGCGGCGTCCATGGGTCGATGGACGCGAGATCGTCGACGACGAACGCTACATCGGGATGGCGCCGGGCATCGCGGAACTTCTTGCTCGCGGCCATGTCGCTGCCGGCGTGGCCGCCGATCACGATGGTCCGGGTCTCGGGATCGTAGAAGACCCCAACCGGCGTGACGTGCGGTCGGCCATCGGGGCCTACCGTGGCGAGGCGTCCGAGTGGCTGGCTGCTCAAGTAATCGACTTCGGCGTCGGTGAACGTGCTCATCATCTCTCCAGTGCTGTTGCGGTTGGCAGTGGCCGTAGACCGACGTTAGTCGGGTTTGTGGATCCGGTGGACGATCTTCCATTCACCGTCGATCCTCTCGAGTCGATCGGTGTAGGTGCCGGTGGCCCACACCGCGGGACCTTCCCCGATGTCGGCGATCCACCAGTTCGAGACGGCACGCGCGCTTCGTCACCGTCCACCTCGACCTTGATCGGCCCGAGGTACTGGCGTTTGCTCGGGAGGAACCCGGAAGCGTGCATCCCGGAAATCATCTCCGCGAGTTCCTGTCTGCCCTCGGCCTGGTGGGATGCGGCCTCGATCCGAACCTCGGGGGCAAACCCATCGGCATAAGCCTCGGCGTCCCCAAGATCGAGCGCCATCTCATGCCGGTTGAACAGCTCCATGATCGCCAGTCGGTCCGTAGTGGTGTCGGTCGCGGGACTCATGGTCCCTCCTTCATCCGGGCTTCGCGGTGGCGGCGGCGGTGGGTATGTCGGTGCTTTTCAATCTTCGGTTCCCTGACTGCTCGGGATGGGCACACATGGTAAAGTACCACGTGCATGGCAAAAAGTAAAACGATCATTGTAAAAAGCGAGGAAGGTCAGAGATGACCGGGCGCGACGCGGCGAGGCCACGCCCCCGCGGAAGATTGGCGGACAAGCGCCGGGCGATCCTCGCCGGCGCCCTCACGGTATTCGCGCGGGACGGCTACACCCGCGCCAGTATCGATGCGATCGCCGCCGAGGCCGGCGTGTCCACGCGCACCATCTACAACCACTTCCAGGACAAGGCCGAGCTCTTCCAAACCGTCATCCAGGAGAGCACCGCACGGGTCGCCGAGGCCCAGGTTGCGATCATCGACCGTTACCTGCGCAAGGTCACCGACCTGGAGGACGACCTGATCGAGTTCGGCCGGGCCCTGGCGAAACCGATGACCGACTACGCAGACCACTTCGCGCTCGTCCGGCAGATCAATGCCGACGCCGGACACCTCCCGCAGGCCGCGCTCGACGCGTGGGAGGAAGCCGGGCCGCGCCGGGTCCTCACCGAACTTGCTCACAGCATGCGGCAGTTGGCGGAGCAGGGGCTGCTACGCATCGACGACCCCGATCGAGCGGCCGTTCACTTCATGCTACTGGTGCAGGGCGCCGTTCCGTTCCACCACGGCATCGGCGCTACCCGCGAGGCCGAGATCGACGAGATCGTCACTGCCGGTGTCCACGCCTTCCTGCACGGCTACCTCCCCTGATGCGATGAAGCAGTGGGGTCTCCGCACGCCATGACGTGGCCAACCCGAACCACAACGAAGGGACACAAGATGCGTTACCGACTGCTGGGTCAGACCGGACTGCGGGTCTCGGAGCTGTTCCTCGGAGCGATGATTTTCGGCGGGCAGGGAGCCGGTCGCGCGACGGCGGACGAGTGCCGCCGCATACTGGACCTCTACGCCGACGTCGGCGGCAACGTCGTCGACACGGCGAACGCCTACGGAGAGAGCGAGGACATCCTCGGCGAGCTCCTGGCAGGTCGCCGCGACCGCTTCGTCCTCGCCACGAAGTACACCTTGACGCGCGACGGCAGCGACCCGAACGCGGCAGGCAACCACCGTAAGAACCTCACCCTGTCGCTGGAGACGAGCCTGCGGCGGCTGCGCACCGACTACATCGACCTGTACTGGGTCCACATATGGGACCGGCACACGCCGGTGGAGGAGACCATGCGAGCGCTCGACGACGCCGTGCGCGCCGGGAAGATCCTGTACGTCGGCATCTCCGACGCGCCGGCCTGGGTGGTCTCCCGCGCCAATACGCTTGCCGAGTGGCGTGGCTGGACGCCGTTCGCGGGCCTGCAGGTGCCGTACAACCTGTTGAACCGCGACATCGAACGCGAGCTGCTGCCGATGGCCGAGACGTTCGGGATGACGGTCGCCACCTGGGGACCGCTCGCCAAAGGCGTCCTGTCGGGCAAGTTCACGCGCCCGGGAGGTCCCGAGGCGGGTACCCGCCTCGCACCCGAATCGCTCGGTGCGCGCGAGCACAGCGCTGCACGGGCCGTGCAGGAGATCGCAGACGAAGTGGGAGCCACACCCTCACAGGTGGCCATCGCCTGGACCAGGGCACGTTCCCTCACTGTCCACCCGATCCTGGGGGCGAGGACCGCCGGGCAGCTCGAGGACAACCTGGGCGCCCTCGATGTCACGCTGTCAGACGAGGCGGTACGGCGCCTGGAGGCGGCCTCGGAATTCACTGTCGGATTCCCCGGCGACTTCATCGCGAAAACGAGCCCGGGAGTGTTCGGCGAAGTCTCCGGCAGGCTCGACGGCAGGTGACGGCCGCATTACCGCCACCCGGAGCCTGGTCCGCCTCGTCATCGGCGGAAACCGCGGCCTCGGAGTTCACCGTCTGGCTACGCGGGATCGCGTAGCGGCCGGAGACCGGCTGGCTTTCCTCCCCACGTTCCGGCTCGGGAGCGCCGGGCTTCGGCGTCCCGGAGCGAAAGCGCCAACAGGTAGTCTCCCGAAGTTACCCCCGACATCAGGCCGAGACCGCCCATCGCCCGACCGCGCTCGGGCGTCCCGTTCGCCAAGACCCATGCGTAGATGAGGATGGTCAGGGCGCTCAGCAACACCCGTGCCACCATCCACTCCGGCTGGCGACGTCCCAGTAGCAGCGCCGGACCGACGACCAGGTCCGCGATGCCGACGGCACGCGCCGGCCGCACGCGAGTTCCCCACCCCAGCAGCGCGGCGGTCCGGCCTGGCGCGAAGGTCAGGGCGAGGCCCATCCCCAAGCTCACCAAACCCACGCCCGTAGCCAGCTCCCGCGCGTGGTCTGGGATTACTTCACGTCGGTGGACACTCTGTCGCTACGCCACCGCAGCCTCCTCCATTGTAGCCGCCTCGTAGTCGATGGGGCTTTCGTAGCCCAACGCCGAGTGCCGCCTCGTCCGGTTGTA
>Ga0183260_10004553_pt1 | contig 10987 bp, 8 predicted proteins | sample AntDrymUQ4972206_2_FD_129768 | JGI IMG/M metagenome (GOLD analysis project Ga0183260, IMG submission 129768) | Polar desert sand microbial communities from Dry Valleys, Antarctica - metaG UQ497 (22.06) (version 2) (version 2) | ecosystem: Environmental > Terrestrial > Soil > Desert | place...
GAGATGCGGTTCGCCGAGGAGATCTCCGACCGGGTGGTGATGTTCGACTCCGGCAGGGTCGTCGAGCAGGGTCCGCCGCACAAGATCTTCAAGGATCCCGATCACGAGCGCACCAAGCTCTTCCTGCGGGCAGTGCTGGAGCGTTGAGCCCGACGAGAGACTACGACGTCGCAGGTCTTGCCGATCGCCTGCGGGCTGAGCTACGAGGGACGGTCGCGTCCGATGCTGGGACGCTGGCGCTCTACACCACCGACGCGTCGAACTACCGGGTCGTCCCCGACCTCGTCGTCGTCCCCGCCGACGTCGATGACCTGGCAGCTGCTGTCACGCTGACCGCTGCTGCGGGGGCACCAGTCACGTTACGCGGTGGTGGTACGTCGATTGCGGGCAACGCGCTCGGCGGCGTCGTTGTCGACGGGTCTCGTCACCTCAACCGCGTCCTCGACCTCGACCCGTTCGCGCGCACGGCTGTGGTGGAGCCCGGCGTGGTGCTGACAGACCTGCTCGCGGCCGCGGCAGGGCATGGGCTGACGTTCGCGGCAGATCCTTCGTCGGCGAGCCGGGCCACGCTCGGCGGCATGATCGCCAACAACGCGTGCGGTGCTCATTCCGTCGCGTGGGGCACGACCGCCGACGCCGTACGCAGCCTCGACGTCGTGCTTGCCGACGGCACCACGCTGACGTTCGACACGCCGCCGCCGGATGTCGACGCCGCGGCTCGGCGCGCCGCACTCGAGGCACGCGTCGGACGCGAAGGTGAGCTGCACCGGGCGCTCTTCGCTCTCGCTGACGAGCACGGGCTGATGATCGGCCGGCAGTTCGGGAAGTTCTCGCGGCAGATCTCCGGGTATGCGCTGCACCGGCTGCTGTCCAAGCACGGTTACGACGTCGCCCGGTTGCTCTGCGGCAGTGAGGGCACGCTGGCGACGACGCTGCGGGCCACCGTCGCGCTGACACCGCTGCCGGCCGCGAAAGCCCTGCTGGTGTTGGGGTTTCCCGACCCGATCGCGGCTGCCGACAGCGTGCCGTTGATCCTCCCTCACCACCCCCTCACGGTTGAGTCGATCAACGCAACGCTGGTCGACCGGCTGCCCGAGCAGGTGCGTCGGCAGGCGGTCGCCGCGGGACTCCCGTCCGGCCAGACCTGGCTGCTCGTCGAGGTCGCAGGGGATGACCTCGACGACGCCGTCACCCGCGGAGGCACGATCGCGAGCGAGCTCGCCGACTCCGACACCCGGGTCACCTCGTCTCTCGTCACCGAGCCGCAGGCGCAGGCCGTGCTGTGGCGATGCCGGGGCGACGGGGCGGGTCTCGCGACCCGTCGTGCCGACGGTGCCGAGGCGTGGAGTGGCTGGGAGGACGCCGCTGTCCCGCCGGCGCAGCTCGGCACCTATCTGGCTGGGCTGGACGAGCTGTTGGCCCGCCACGGGCTGGCCGGTGTTTCATACGGTCACTTCGGCGAAGGCTGCATGCACATGCGGATCGACTTCGACCTGCTCACTGGCGCCGGTGTCGCGACGTACCGGTCCTTTGTCGAGGAGGCGTGCGACCTGGTCGTCTCGCTCGGCGGCTCGGTCTCCGGTGAGCACGGGGACGGTCGGGCGCGCTCGGAGCTGCTGCAGAAGATGTACGGCGCCGACGCCGTCGGTGTGTTCGCCGCCGTGAAGCGGGTGTTCGACCCGGCCGGTGTGCTGAACCCGCACATGATCGTCGACCCGGCACCGCTCGACGAGGGCCTGCGGCATACCGGATCGGCTCAGGGGCGCGATCTGCTCACGGTGTTCGCGTACCCGGATGACGCCGGCAGCTTCGCTCAGGCGCAGCGGCGCTGTGTCGGCGTCGGGAAGTGTCGGCAGTCGTCAGGCGGGGTCATGTGTCCCAGCTATCAGGTGACCCGCGAGGAGCAACACTCGACGCGCGGTCGCGCCCACCTGCTGTGGGAGATGCTCGAGGGCGACGTCGTCACCGACGGCTGGCGCTCGACCGAGGTGCGCGACGCGCTCGACCTCTGCTTGTCGTGCAAGGGCTGCCTGTCGGACTGTCCCGTCAACGTGGACATGGCGACGTACAAGGCGGAGTTCACCCACCAGCACTACCGGCGCCGGCTGTGGGCGCGACCGCGGTCGCACTGGTCGATGGGGTGGCTGCCGGTGTGGGCTCGGTTCGCGTCGAAGGCACCCCGGCTGGCGAACCACGTCACGGGGTCACGGGCGAACGCGGCCTTGAAACGCGTCGGCGGGATCGCGGCTGAGAGAGACCTGCCAGCCTTCGCGTCGGAGTCGTTCACCGACTGGTTTGCGGGCCGGGCTCGGCCGGCGGTGGCGGCCGAGAGCTCGCAGCGAGTGGTGCTCTGGCCCGACACGTTCACCAACTACCTGGCTCCGGAGGTCGGCCGTGCCGCTGTGCGGGTGCTCGAAACCGCCGGCCTCGATGTGGCGGTGCCGCAGCAGCCGTTGTGCTGTGGTCTCACCTGGATCTCGACCGGTCAGCTGGGTGTCGCGAAGCGGGTGCTGGGGCGCTCCCTCGTCGTGCTCGCACCGTATGTCGAGGCAGGCGTGCCCGTGGTGGGCCTCGAGCCGAGCTGTACGGCGGTGTTCCGGCACGACGCGACTGGTCTGCTCGGCGAGAGCGAGCTGGCCGGGGCGGCAGGGCTCGTCGGCCGGTCGACGTACACCTTGGCTGAGACGCTGGCGAAGTTTGCGCCCGACTGGACGCCGCCGGCCGTCGACGCCGACGCGCTCGTGCAGGTGCACTGCCACCAGCACGCCGTGATGGGTTTCGGGCCAGACTCGGCGTTGATGGCGGCAGCGGGGATGTCCGCGAGTGTGCCCGACTCTGGGTGCTGTGGGCTCGCGGGCAACTTCGGGTTCGAGCAGGGTCATTACGAGGTGTCGCAGGCGGCGGCCGAGCGGGTTCTCCTGCCGGCCGTGCGGGCCGCGGCCGATGACACGGCGCTGGTGGCGGATGGGTTCAGCTGCCGCACCCAGATCAGCCAGGGCACCGGCCGCACCGCTCGCCACCTGGCCGAGGTGCTGGCGGCAGCACTCGACGAGGCGGAACCTTCGGACGGCCCGGCTGCGACTATGTGACGGGTAGGGCGGAAATGGAGGTCGCGCAAACAGGGGAGTCGGCGGGCTCGCGGCCCCCTATTTGCGCGACCTCTTACTCGACGGGTCGGCGAGGAGGCGGGTTGCCAGCAGGGCGTAGGTCTTGGCCGCCACCAGGAGCTCGTCGATGGCAACTGACTCGTCGGTGCGATGCGCCTGGGTGGCCACCGATCCCGGGCCGAGCACCACCACCGGAACACCGGCGTCTCGAGCGATGAACCCGCCGTCGCAGGCGGCCGTCCAGCCGCCGAGCGGCAGCCGGGGTCCGCCCGCCGCCTGAAGCGCACCGTCGGCGGTCACCACGAACGGATCCTCCGCGGATGTCTCGAACCCCGGCATCGCCATCGGCATCCGTACGTCGTAGCACAGCCCGCGAGACTCGAGCCCGAGAGAGCCCACTCGCGCCCGCACCTCCTCGAGCACCGCGTCGGCGTCTTCGGCCGGCAGCAGCCGCCGGTCGGCGGACACCACACACTCGGCCGCCACGATCGACGTGCCGGTGCCACCTTGCACCTGGCCGACGCTCCAGGTGGCCGCCCCGACCAGCGGATGCACGTCGGCCGCCAGCTGGCCGTGCCACCGTTCGAGATCGGCGATCACCTCGGCGGCTCCGTAGACGGCGTTCGCACCGGCGCTCGGATCGCCGGAGTGCGCGGCCCGCCCCGTCACGGTCACGTCGACGTACGCGTCGCCCCGGGCCGCGATGATCGTCTGGAGCTCCGTCGGCTCGGCGACGACACATCCGGCGTATGACGACCGGTCCCCCGTGGCGAGGTAGTGCCGGATGCCGAGGCCGAGGTCCTCCTCGTCGACGGTGGCGGCGAGCTCGACGAAACCCGACAGCTCGACGCCCGCACGCTGCAGCGCGTCCATCGCCACCACGCAGGCGGCCAGCCCGCCGAGCATGTCGGTGGATCCGCGACCCCAGATCCGCCCCTCCCGCACGAGGGCGCCCCGCGGATCTACCGTCCACCCGTCGCCGACGGGGACCACGTCGGTGTGACCGAGGAGCAGCAGCCCAGGTCCGGTGCCGCCTCGAAGGGTGGCAGTCACGTTGGGCCGCGACGGCTCGACGTCATTCAGCGCGACCGACAGCTGCCGGTCGCGGCAGGCGTTGGCGAGGATCTCTGCCTTTGCAGCCTCGTCGCCGGGCGGGTTCTCGCCGGGTGCCCGCACCAACGCTTGGGTCAGCTCGACGATCTCGCGCAAATCGATCAGGTCCAGCACGTCCTGCTCCGCCTCCCCGATGCGGGCAGTCGGTGACCCCGTCTCAGCCACTTGACCCGTCCGTGATCAGCCGGTCGACCGCCCGTCGCAGCCGCGCAATACCGACGGCGGTGCGCTCAGGTGCGGTGGACGCGAAGCAAAGCCGTAGTGCGTCGTGGAAGTTGCCGGCCGGCGAGAACGCCGGACCGGGGATGAACGCGACACCCTCGGCCAACGCGACCTCGAACAAGGCCTGCGTGTCGACGCCGCACTCCAGCGTCACCCAGAGGAAGAAGCCGCCCTCGGGGTCGGTCCAGTGGGCGATGTCGCCGAAATGCTCCTCGAGGCATCGTTGCATGGCGATCTTGCGCTCCCGGTATGCCGTCCGCTGCGTCGCCAGATGGTCGGCGAGGTGGCCACCGGCAAGGAAGCCTGTGACGAGTCGCTGGCCAGGCAGGTTCGTGCAGGTGTCCATCGCCTGCTTGGCGTTGATCAGCAACGGTTGCAGCTCCGCAGCGCTGTCGACCCAACCCACCCGCAGCCCGGGCGCGAGGATCTTGGAGAACGTCCGCACCGAGAACACCAGCGGATCGCCGTCGCCCAGCTCGCGCAGCGTCGGCAGCTCGTCGCCCTCGAAGCGCAGCAGCCCGTACGGGTCGTCGTCGATGACGACGGACCCCCACTGGCGGGCCAGCTCCAGCAACGCATGCCGACGCTCGAGCGACATCGTTGCGCCCGACGGGTTCTGGAAGGTCGGGATGGTGTAGATCGCCTTCGGGCTTCGACCGGTCGGCGCGACCAGCCCGGGCAGTGCCTCGACGACCAGCCCGTGCTCGTCGACCTGCGCCTCCAGCAGCTCGGCGCCGTACGAGAGGGCGGTCGCGCTGCCGTTGGTGTACGTCGGCGACTCGACGACGACTAGGTCGCCCGGGTCGACGAACAGCTTGCAGCACAGGTCGAGGCCCTGCATGCCGCCGGCGGTGACCGTGAGGCGATCGGCCGTCGTCTCGTCACCCGTGCCGCTGAGCATGGCGAGCAGCGCCTCACGCAGCGGCGGGTCACCTTCGGTGGCTGCGTAGTCGAACGCGTCGGGTGACAGTGGCCCGAGATACTCCTGCGCCACCTGGGAGAGGATCGTCGACGGTACGGCCTCGGCGGCCGGGCTGCCCATCGCGAAGCGCACGATGTCGTGCTTCTGCCTGTGCAGGAGCGACGTGCTCGAGTCGATCACCGAGCCGACGAGGTCACTCGCGCGGGCAGCAAGTGGCAGGGTGGAGCTGGTGGGGATCACGGGCTCACTTTCTGGTCAGGTCGTGGGGCAGGTCGGTGAAGCGTTCGGCGCCGGTGTCGGTGACGGCGACCGGCTCGGACAGCTCGTACCCCCAGCCGTCCATCCACATCCCGAGGATGACGTGGAACGTCATACCAGCTTGCAGAACGGTCTTCTCGGCTGCACGTAGACTCACGGTTCGCTCACCCCAGTCGGGCGGGTAGGCGATGCCGATCGAGTAGCCGGTCCGCGACTCCTTGGTGTGCCCATGGCGGCCGATGACGTCGTTGAATGCCGCGTGCACGTCGTGGCCGGTGGCTCCGGCCACGAGCGCCGCGAGAGAGGCCGCCATCCCGTCGGCGACCACCGGTGCCATGTCGCTGAGCCGGCTGGGTGGGTCGCCCAGCACGACCGTGCGGGCGAGGGGGACGTGGTAGCGCTCGTATGCACCGGCGAGCTCGATGGTCGTCGCCTCGCCCGCCACGAAGCGCGCATCGCTCCAGGTGAGGTGCGGCGTCCCGGCGGCGTCACCGGTCGGCAGCATCGGGTAGATCGCTGGGTAGTCGCCGCCGTGCGTCGGCGTGCCCGCGGCCTGGGCGGCCAGGATCTCCGCGGCGACGTCACACTGGCGGCGCCCGACCTCGACGGCGTCGAGGGCGACCGTCATCGCGCGCTCGGCGATGGTGCCCGCGATCCGCATTCGGGCCAGCTCGTGCTCGGACTTCACCAGGCGCACCCAGTTAACGAGCTCTGCGCTGTCGACGACGTGGGCGCGAGGTATGCCGCCCGTGAGCGCGAGGTAGGCTCGCGGCGAGAAGAAGTGGGAGTCGCCCTCGATGCCGACGGTCCAACCCGGGTCGTCCGCCAGCAAGCCGACGAGGATCGCCTGCCGCACGATCCACGTGTACGGGTGGGTGTCGTGGCGATGAACCAGCTCCTCGGGGTAGCCGTGCACCTGGTTTGGCCCTAGCGCCGAGATCGAGGCCGCGCCGGCGGCGTCCATGGCCCGAGCGAACAGCTGCGGCTCGCCGTCCGCAGGCACGACGAGGCACTGCGGCATGTAGAACGACCAGGCGTCGTAGCCGGAGAGGTAGTAGATGTTGGCCGGGTCGCTGACCACGAGAGCGGCCATCGAGCGGGTCGCCATCTCCGCCTGGACGTGCGCGAGCCGGGCGGCGTACTCCGGCAGGGGTGCGAGGGTCATCGGCGTCTCGACTCAAGGGGGGATGCGACCCGGTCGTGGTCGAGGAGGCGCTGTCCGGGGCCGGCGGCGGCCCGCCCGACCAGGCCGAGCGCGGCCCACATCGACCCCTGGTTGGCGCTGATGACGGGCTTGCCGAGCTCGGCCTCGAGCGGCTCGATGAGGTCGTAGGTCGCCAGGTTGGTGCAGGAGACGATGATCGCCTCGGCATCGGGGTGGTCGGCCTTGCGGATGAGGTCGGCCGTCACGTCGTACGGGACGGTCCCGATGTTGGACTGCAGACCGAGCCAGTGTGTGCCGGCGACCCCAGCGCCGGCCTCCTCCAGGAACTCCCGCAGTCGGAGCGAGATCGCCTCGTCGTACGGCGTCGCGATCGACACCGTCTGCGCGCCCACCTGGCCGAGAGCCGCGAGCAGCGCCCCGCTCGTCGTCACTGGTGCGGCCGCGCCGGCGGCCTGCATTGCCGCGACAAGAGCGCGCTCACCGTGGAGTCCCCGCATGAAGCTGCCCGAGGTGCACGCATACAACGTCGCGGCGGGCGAGACCGCAGCCAGCTGGGCCACGCTGGCGGCGACCAGGTCGTGGTCGCCCATCAGCGTCACGGTCTCGACGGTGACGGTTGTGGGGGTCGGCGGCAGCCGGGTGACGTGCAGCGACACGTCGGCCGGAGTCCAGCGCCACAGCTCGCGGTCGAGCACCATGTCACAGGGGACGATCACGCCGATCCCGGTCTGCTCGATTGAGGGGAGTCGCATGTTGGTCACGGCGCCATCCTGCCTCTGTTGCCGATTGTTGACAATCCTCATATAGCCTAGTTCGGATGCAGACTGTCCCGCGCCGCCCGGTGATCACCGTCCTGAGCGATCCGGCTGTGGAGTATCCGTCCGACCTGAGCGAGCTTCCGGACCGGGTGGAGGTACGAACCGCCGACGAGGCATCCTTCGCCGACGCCGTCGACGGGGCTCATGTGGTGTTGATGTGGGACTTCTTCTCGGGCGCCCTGCGCGAGGTGTGGCCACGGGCCGGATCGGTCCGCTGGGTCCATGTGGCCGCCGCCGGAGTCGACACGCTGCTGTTCGACGAGCTCGTCGACTCAGAGGTGGTAGTGACGAACGCCCGCGGTGTGTACGACCGCCCGATCGCCGAGTTCGTGCTGGCCTCGATTCTGGCCTGTGCCAAGGATCTCCATGGCAGCCACGACTACCAACTTCAGCGGGTCTGGCGGCACCGCGAGACGCGGTCCGTCATGGGCGCCACCGCCCTCATCGTCGGCACCGGGGGAATCGGTCGGGAGACGGCCCGGCTGTTGCGTTCGCTCGGGGTCAGTGTCACGGGAGCCGGCCGGACCGCGCGCAGTGACGACCCCGACTTCGGCGAGATCGTCGCGAGCCGCGACCTCGCCGGTGTGGTGAGCGACGTCGACCATCTCGTCGTGGCGGCGCCGCTGACCGAGCAGACCCGTGGTCTGGTTGGTGCCGCCGTCTTCGACGCGATCAAGCCGGGGGCGCACCTGGTCAACGTCGGCCGCGGTCCGATCGTCGATGAGGCCGCCCTGGCCGCGGCGCTGCGCAGCGGCCAGCTCGCCGCCGCCTCGCTCGACGTGTTCGCGACCGAGCCGCTCCCCGCCGACAGCCCGTTGTGGTCGCTGCCCGGTGTGGCGATCTCCGCGCACATGTCGGGTGATGTCGTGGGATGGCGTGCTTCACTGGCGCGCCAGTTCGTCGACAATGTGCAGCGCTGGCTCGACGGTCAGCCTCTCCCGAACGTCGTCGACAAGCGGCTCGGCTTCGTCTCCTCTGCCGGCGTCGGGGACCGAGCATGAGCGACCGGTCCCGAGTCTCCGCCGTTGACCTCGCCGCCGGCTTCGCCGATGGGTCGGTCTCGCCCGTGGATGCGACGCAGGCTGCCCTCGACGCGATCGACAGGTATGACGGCGACGCCAACGCGTTCGTGCTCGTCGACACCGAGGGTGCCCTCGCCGCGGCGAAGGTGTCTGAGCAGCGCTGGCTCGGGGGGAGCCCGCTCAGCGCGTACGACGGCGTGCCCACGTCGATCAAGGACATCCTGCTGACGGCTGGCTGGCCGACGCTGCGCGGAACCCGCCTCATTGACGAGGTCGGACAGTGGGAGGAGGATGCGCCCGCCGTGGCCAGGCTGCGCGAGGCAGGTGTCGTGCTGATCGGCAAGACGACCACGCCGGAGTTCGCGTGGAAGGGGGTCACCGACTCAATGCGGCACGGCGCCACCGGCAACCCGTGGGGTGCCCGTCTGACGTCGGGCGGCTCCAGCGGCGGCTCCGCCACCGCGGTCGGGCTCGGGATGGGCGCGTGGTCGGTCGGCACCGACGGTGGCGGGTCGGTCCGGATCCCCGCGGCGTTCACGGGGACCGTGGCGCTCAAACCGACGTACGGGCTGCTCCCGATGTATCCACCGAGCCCGTTCGGGACTCTGTCGCACGGCGGTCCGATGACGCGCACCGTCACCGACGCCGCCGCGATGCTCGACCTGCTCACCGGGTTCGACCCGCGTGACTGGTCGGCGATGCCAACGCCGAAGACGTCCTTCCTGGTCGGACTCGACGACGGGGTCGAGGGGCTCCGCGTTGCCTTCTCCGCGACGCTCGGGTACGTCGACAACGACGAGGACGTCGAGTCGGCCGTGCGGAAGGCGGTCGAGGTGCTTGCGGCGGCCGGTGCCAGGGTCGACGAGCTCGACCCCGGCTTCGGCGACCCGGTCGAGGCGTTCGAGGTCCTGTGGTTCACCGGTGCGGCCAAGGTGATCGCGGCGTTCGGTGCCGGTGCCATCGAGCGGGTCGACCCGGCGTTACGGGCGGGGATCGAGGGTCATGCACGAGCGACAGCCTCGGACTTCCTTGACGCGACGAGCGTCCGGGCGAACCTCGGCATCCGAATGGGCCGGCTGCACGAGACGTATGACCTGCTGCTCACCCCGACGATGCCGATCCCGGCGTTCGCGGTCGGGCAGGACGCCCCCGACGGCTGGCCGTCCCAGCACTGGACCAGCTGGACCCCGTACACATACCCGTTCAACATGACCCAGCAGCCGGCGCTCAGTGTGCCCTGCGGCTTCACCTCGGCCGGTCTGCCGGTGGGCCTGCAGGTCGTCGGTCGGCGCCACGACGACGCCTTGGTGCTGCGGGCGGGGCGGGCCTACGAAGCACGTACGACGTGGAGCGAGTCCGTCCCGCGCCTGATCGCCAAGCCTCGACCGATGCCTGACCAACCCAAGGAGCCCAGCGCATGGCCCGTTACATCAGCGTGAGCCTCGAGTCGCGCAACGTCCGCTGCCTCGCTCGGCTGCTCGACGACGAGGCTCCCCGCACAACGACGGCGGTCTGGGACGCGCTGCCGCAGTCGGGTCAGGTGTTCCACGGGAAGTACGCGCGCAACGAGATTTACCACCTCGTGCCGGCCTTCGCCGATGTCGAGCCCGGCAAGGAGAACATCACCGTGACGCCGATCCCGGGCGACCTGTGCTACTTCTCGTTCGACGCCGACGACCTGGGCAACCCGTCGTACGGCTATGAGACGGAGCAGGGGCAGACCCGGCTGCAACGGGTGGTCGACCTTGCCCTGTTCTACGGTCGCAACAACCTACTCATCAACGGTGACCAGGGCTGGGTGCCGGGCAACGTGTTCGGGACGGTGGTCGAGGGCCTCGAGGAGATGGCTGCGGCCTGTCAGGACATCTGGATGGGCGGTGCGAGGGGCGAGAAGCTGACGTTCGACCGGGCGGAGCCGCCAGGGCGCGGGTGAGCGTGCGCCGTGCGGGGGATGAGAGCGCACGGCACGATTTCTCAATTCGCTGCTCTTGCACGTAAACTGGCGCGTCGGCCCAGTTGTGGGCCCGTTTCGCGATGCCCTGCGGCGGCTACCCCTCCTGGGGAAGGGTATGCGAGCGGTCTCGGGCCTCGCTCCACCTGGAGCGCTCTGTCACCCAAACGAACTGCTACAGATTGCGGAGGACATGCCGAAGAAGGAAGGGGTCATCGAGATTGAGGGCACCGTCGTCGAAGCTCTGCCGAACGCCATGTTCAGGGTCGAGCTCAACAACGGACACAAGGTTCTCGCTCACATCAGCGGCAAGATGCGCCAGCACTACATCCGGATCCTCCCCGAGGACCGAGTCGTCGTGGAGCTGTCGCCGTACGACCTCACCCGCGGACGCATCGTCTACCGATAC